>Ga0209935_1001004_pt1 | contig 52747 bp, 81 predicted proteins | sample ThiBio_1000_plan_2_FD_183958 | JGI IMG/M metagenome (GOLD analysis project Ga0209935, IMG submission 183958) | Wastewater bioreactor microbial communities from Cape Town, South Africa - Thiocy_cont_1000_plan (SPAdes) | ecosystem: Engineered > Bioreactor > Thiocyanate-remediating >... | reverse complement strand
GATAGATAGATAGATAGATAGATAGATAGATAGATAGATAGATAGATAGATAGATAGATAGATAGATAGATAGATAGATAGATAGATAGATAGATAGATAGATAGATAGATTGATTGATTGATTGATTGATTGATTGATTGATTGATAGATAGATAGATAGAAAGATAGATAGCGGGAGACGATCACAGCACCGTACCTGCATGGAGCTCGCCGTACAAGCTCGTGCCGATGATTGCTTTGAATCCGTCTTCTTTGCAAAGGTCAATGCATTCCTTCTTCGACAGACGAAGTAGGCGTTCTCCGTCAACGGCGAACGCCTCTTGAAGGAGCTTGATCTTGTCGTCCGGGAGCTTGGTGCGCTTGCCGAACCAATAGAGCCATGCTTCAACCTCATCAGCTGAGGAGTTACGAGTGGGAGTTGGCGGCGGCGCTACATAGGCAAGAGAAGAACAAACACACAAGAGATTAGGATAGAGTAAGCGAGCCGAGATGCGTGCGTAACGGAGCTGCGTAACCAACACCACCATCCTCATACCTGCTGGTATTGCTTCTGATCTCACAGAGCCACTCGATGATGACGACAGCGACTCTCCCTGAGACCACGACAACACATTCATCTGTGAGAGACTTGCCCTCTCCAAGATGATTGATTGATTGATGGCGAAAGTGTGGCACGTACAGTGGTGGTGGTGCTCGACGAGAAGCAATGAGCAGCCGAGAGGCAACGGGGCGGCTTGGTGCCGTGGTGCAACCAGGGCTTGTCGACAAGAGAGGCTGATGGGCGCGAACGAGAAGCGAGAAGGAGATGGCGGCACTGGGTACGTGCGAGCGAGGCAGGGGCGCGCGAGAGCTGCGCAAGGCCAGCAACGACAAGAACACGACGCAGCATCACTACCAAGTGAGCGAGCGCGCGAGAGAGAGTGCGTAAGCGAGAGCAGCAGTGGCGAAGGGCAGAGGGAAAGCAACGAAAGCAACACGCACCAGCAGCAAAGCGAAGCCAGTGAGAGGGGTAGAGCAAAGGCGAGCTCCACGTGGCGCCTCTTAATAATATGATTGGCTGGCGCTTTGCTTGCCCGATTCCTCTTCTGTCTCTCTTGCGAGACCGACATTCTCTCGTTGTCGTCTCCTATCGTTGCTGCTAGCTGCCTCGCTCCTTTGTTTCTGTGCCGTAATGCTCGGCTGGTGTTATACCACCGTGTGAGACATCCCATCACCACGTTTGCGCAACAGTGCATGAGAGAGAGAGAGAGAGAGAGAGAGCACGTCAAATGACTGAGCGTATCGCAGCCATGTGCTGCTGTGCTTCACCACAAGTCGCGGATGAATACGGCACGCCGCACACCAGTCGTGAATCCCTCGTTGTACTTGAAGCGCACGCTCGTGCTTGAGGCCGCAGAAGGCAATGACTTGTTGGCGGCAAGAGTGCTCGTCGCCGCCGCCACTGCTGCCACGGGCGAGTTCATCACCACCGCTGGCGCTCGAATCACACGGCCAAAGAAGTCTCGCTTGACTCCACTCTGCGCCAGGCACTCTGGTTAGCACTCTGCATCATCATCATCATCATTTGCAATGCTGGTGTGAGCCTGCTCGCATGCCACTACCTCGTTCTTGATCGGTTTGGCTTGCAGCGGAGCTGCTTGAGGCGATGGCACTGGCGGCAGCGTTGAAGCAACTGCCGCTTGTGCGCCGAGTGGTTGTTGCTGGCGGTGAAGCAACGCTGCACGTTCCTTGTTCTGGATGCGTGCATTCTCGACTTCGATCGCCAGCATTTGGCGCTGAATTGGTGGAATCTCGCGCCGCCGAGCTGCTCCTTCTCCGTTCTCGGCACCAGAGTTCGCACCGTCATCGCTGGTGAGCGTGCTGAATGAGACCAAGGAATCGATCGGCCTTCGGAGGAAGTGCAACACCAACAATCGCCCAGACACACGAGAGAGAGAGAGTGTGTGTGTCATTAGTTGTTTCTTGAATAACAACAGCCAAGTGAAGCCCGATCTATCAACCAATCAATGTTTGTTCGTACGGAAATAGCTTGTATACTGGTGCTCGCTCGGATGACACGTCATCGGTTTCAATGTCTCGCTTGTAATTGACGTTGTAGTAGGCCATCTTGGCAATCAGGTTCTCGAGCTCTCGCTTCTCAATCTCTGAGAGCAAGCGAAAGTTGACCTAATACACAAGAGAGAGAGAGAGAGATCGAATGACCACAAACAAATCAACGAATGAGTTCACAAGCTTCTCAACGCTCCCGCACTGAGTACCAGCGAGTCGTAGTCATACAGTTCGAATGGCTGGCTCAAGAGTCGTGACCAAGAATGGCAAATCTTGTACGATGGCCGAGCGCAAGGTCATGGTGGCAAAGACCTCGGGCGGAGCATAGAGCAGAAACGACTGGGCAATGTTGGTGTTCTTCTGAATGTCGCTCGCCAACTGAGAGCAAGCACACGCAATCCAGCAAGCATCGTGAGTCAGAGTCGGCGGTCCACTGCAACAACGAGCGCTCATATGCATGCCTTGGCTTGTAAGGTCGGAAACGTGACTTTCTGCTGTGCATCGGTGCTGACGAGCTTGTGGATCGCGACCGTGACAGCGGGAAGGTACGCCAACAACTCAAAGTGTTGCGTGCGTTGCGCCAGCACTTGAATCTCGTCGGCGAACTCGAACCATTCGAGAGAGTCTGCCGTCTGGTAGCGTGTTCGTCGGTAAGAGGCTCAATGTCATGACCCGCACACACACGCACACGCACCTTGGTGAGCATAGGATCGAGGTATCGCACGCTCAAGAGGTTTTCGTGGCAACCTTGGATGATTCTTTCAATATCACCGTGTGCGTGTATCGCATCAAACAGCCACCTGCTGTGCTGCGCCTCGATACGCAGGTCGCTCGTCATTGGCACGGTGGAATTCGTGCTCGTGAATGCCCTTCCTGAATAGAGAAAGATAGCAAATAAACCAACCAACACAATAGTGCAAGCGAGACAATAGCAAGTCAAGAGTGAGAGGTGTGTGAAATGAAGGAGGAATCTATCGCGTAGGCTCTTTCGTGTACCATCTGCTGGTGTTGTTGATGTTGAGCTGTCGTGCAACACGAGCTGCTGCCAACTCGAGAGGCGCGAACGACGAGGCTTCTGAAAGATCTGCTCCCACAGCTGGTAGAGCGACTTTCCGACATCCTTGTGGCCAACCAGCATGGTGGAGAGCATGGCTGACGTGAGGCGCGTGGTCTTGCGGCGGATGAACTGCAGCGTGTTGAGGCACGAGCGAATGTCGTTCTCGGCGTGCTCGCACAGTGCCACGAGCGTTTGCATGTCGCACGCCAGCGACTCTTGGCGGCAGATCTCGGCCAGCCGTGCCGCAAGGCGCTCGGTGCTCGGGCGCTCGAAACGAAACACGAGTGCTGTCTTGCGCAATTTGCGCAACGCCGGTGCGTATTGATCGTTGCAGATGCAAATGATTGGTCGATTGAGCCGAGGAGCGCGCTTGCTCGATGCCTCACCCGCACGGCGACGAACACCACCGCCAGCAGCAGGAGGTTGGCCTCCGTCGCTAGCGTTCTCGCCATTATCATCACCATCGTAGCCAGCAGTGGCGACTTCCTCGTCAGTGGTACGCTTGTGGTGGCGCTTTGGCTTGTCGGAGCCAATCAAGGACAGCAGCACGGCCACGGCACCTTGACCTTCGGATGGCGCCAGACCATCAATCTCGTCGACCACGAGCAGATTGGGACGAGCCGAGCCGAGCCGCCAAACACCTCGGCATGCATCTCAGTCGCCGACTGGAGCTTGTTCTTGAACTTGGCTGCCGTGCGGTCGTCGCTGGCATTGATCTCGACCGTGTTGTAGCCGGCCATGTTGCCGAGAACGTGCGCCAGTGTGGTCTTGCCGACACCAGGCGAGCCGACGAGCAGGAGGACCTTGTTGGTGGGTCCGCCCGCATAGTGTTGTTGTCGCTGCTGCTGCTGTAACGTCGACGACATGGCAGTGGTACTGCTAGCAGCAGTAGTCGTAGTAGTTTGTTGGTGCTGCTGCTGCTGGTGTTGCTTGCCGGTCTTGAACACAAGTGCATCCCATTGGCGCAGCCACGCCAGAATGTCACGGTTGGTTTTCTGCCGTTGGCAGAGATTGAACGCAACGCAAAATATGAGATACGATCATCATGACGCTAATGAGTGGCCGATGATGGCCGCCATATTGGTGTTGGTGTCGTATTGACACGTACTTCATTGCTGAGGAGCTCGTTGAATCGCTTGGGTGCGTACTTGTCGACCCAAAGCATGCTCGAGCTCGTGGAATCGTCGTCGATCGATGTGGCGAGTGAGAGAGCCATAGCCTCGTCCTTGACAAGCAAAGGTTCAAAGGATCGTGCTTGCCGCTATGCTCGTATCTTGCGTGAGTCATTGGAATCGCAACAACGCACCTTGTGGCGAGGCCGTTCTCGCGAGGTGTGCGTGTGTCTGTCGGTTTTGTGATACATACTCATCTAGCTCCTGCAGAAGCTGCGCAACGGGCCGCAATGTGAGCGAGCCACTCCTCAACCCTCGCGACGATGATTGTTGATGTGTCGTGATCGCGTGACTGCTGGCAGGCGGTGCGATATCACGCTTGGGCCGTTTGATATCGAGGAGAACGCGCTTGCCGGACGCGAAGGTCAGCGGTATAAAGTGCGGCGAGCGGAACGGTGCGCCAGCGTCTGGTGCTGGAGCCGAGCACTCAGAGCTTGATTCGAGCATCACGATCAAGAGCATCGTCTCCATCTCTTCCTCTTCAATCTCTCTCTCTCTCTCTCTCACAACGACAAAGAGATGTTACAAGCTCCAAACTGCTCAAACCAAAGAGATGAAGATATGAAGCTCACACGAGACACGAGAGAGACACCAAGCAAGCAAGCAACGAGCAACAAGAAGCAACAAGAACCAATCGATGAAGGACCAAAGAACAGCACCTCCCTCCCTCAACCCACCACTCCCTCACTCACACGAGCCTCTTCTTGATCTTCATCATCATTCTTGAATCTTCCTCTCTTGGTCTTGGTGTTTGTATTGGAATTGGTATTGGTATTGGTATTGGTATTGGTATTGGTATTGGTATTGGTATTGGTATTGGTATTGGTATTGGTATTGGTATTGGTATTGGTATTGGTATTGGTATTGGTATTCGTATTGGTATTCGTATTGGTATTGGTATTGGTATTGGTATTGAGAATGAGTAGCATCAAAGGAACGAAAAGATCTCGAACAAGAGCTCGTTCGGAATCATCGACAATACAGACTCATCGACCAGCGATCGAATCATCGTCATCGTCGATACTGCTTGCTTCATCCATGATGGTGCATCACGGTAGCGAAACGGCAACCACGTGAACGTGTCAGCAAGCCATTGATTGGCTCCAATCACATGCACTTGATGGCGCGCCGAGAAGGCGATGAGACCTCGATGCTCGTCGAACGCAACCTCAATCGGCTCTCCGAGGCTGCCGCACTCGAACGACGAGATGTGATGGCCTTCGTGAGTGAATGCCTGCAACCGGCGATTGCCAGTGTCGGCGACGATGATTCGGCCTTGATTGGCAATGCATACTCCTCGAGGAAGCTTGAGCTGGCCCGGTTGACTGCCGCACGGAGAGCCAAACTCGAACAAGAACGAGCCATCGATCGACGACAATACTTGCACTCGATGATTGAAGCTATCACAGACGATGATTCGATGTCGATCATGATCGATCGCAACGCCCGTTGGAACGAAGAACTCGCCAGGCTGCGATCCATGCTTGCCGATCTCGAACAAGAACGAGAGATCAAGCGACGACAGGAACACCAATCGATGGTTGTAGGTATCGGTGATGACGATGCGATCGTGATGCTTGTCGATCGCGACGCCCAGCGGGTTGCGGAGCTCGAGGTGTGTTCCTCGCTGGCCGACAGACGACAAGAACGATTGCTCGCTCAGAGACCATAGTTGTACTCGGTGGTTGCCCGAGTCGGCGAGTACGAGGCGATCATGATCGTGGTCGATCGCAATGCCCCATGGGCTGAGGAGAGCGTCATTGTCGAACGCAAACCTTCGCACGCGCGGGCTCCCCGCGAAGGAGCTGAACGCAGACAGGAACTCGCCGCCACACGCATCGTCCTCAATCGACGAGAATACTTGCACTCGATAGTTGTTACAATCAACGACGAACAGGTGACGCCGATGGTGGTCGAACGCCAAGCCGCGCGGATTCGAGAACACGCCGTCGGCCTTGCCCGATTGTTCGGTGCCGATCGAGAACCTGATGCGAGCCTCGCCCTCGCTCATCGTCGCTTGGGTACACGTTGGTGGTAGAGAACGACGACACGAGAGAGAGAGAGAGAGAGAGAGAGAGAGAGAGCGAGCGCGCGGGGCAGTAGCGAGGGCAGCAGCAGCAGCGAGAGGACGATGAAGCAAAGACCGACAACCATGCATCGAACGAGGCTGTGTATTCGTAAGCCATGTCGGTAACTTGCTCGCTGGCGCCTTCTTGAGAGGGATCATGTCGGTATCTATCACTCTTGGAACGGCCATAGTTCGTCGCAGCGAGCGCGGTACTTGTCCTACACTCGCTGCATGTTGGCAATGAAAGCAGCGCGATGGTACAGCATCCACAACAGATTGGCCTCTGCGCCTGCACGACGAGAAGGATGACGATTGAAGAAGAGGAGGTGCAGGATAGTATCGTCACATCATCGTGCTCTTGTTCTTGTTCTTGGTGGTGCTCTTTCGAGATCGATCACATGGCGCAATGCGATCTGGATGGTCTCAAAGATGCGAGAAGATCTCGAACAGCAGCTCGTTCGGAATCATCGACATTGCCGACTCATCGACCAGCGATCGAATCATCGTCATCGTCGACACTGCTTGCTTCATCCATGATGGTGCATCTCGATGACGATCTGGTCGCCAAACGAACTTGGTGTCGGCAAGCCATTGATTGGCTCCAATCACATACACTCGATGGCCTGCCGTGAAGGCGATGAGACCTCGATGCTCGTCGAACGCAACTCCATATGGCCTCTCGGAGCCACAATCGAAGGACGAGATGTGATGGCCTTCGTGAGTGAATGATTGAAGCCGATTGTTGTAGAAGTCGGCGACGATGATTCGACCTTGGTTGGCGATGCACACGCCATACGGAACCTGGTACTGGTATGGATCATTGCCATGAGAGTCGAACTCGAACAAGAACGAGCCATCGATCGACGACAATACTTGCACTCGATTGTTGTCGGAATCAGTGACGATGATTCGATGTCGATCATCGTCGATCGCAATGCTTGATGGAGAGTCGAACTCGCCAGGTCGAGATCCTCGCTTGCCGATGGAGAACAAGAACGAGAGATCGATCGACGACAAGAACACCAATCGGTGGTTGTGGGAATCGACGATGATGATGCGATGATGATGCTTGTCGATCGCAATGCCTTGAGGATTGTAGAACCCGAGATCTCCTGATCCACGATGGCCGACACTCGACAAGAACGATTGCTCGCTCAATGACCATGATTGTACTCCATGGTTGCCGCGATCGATGATGAGGATGCGATCATGATCGTGATCGATTGCAAGGCCGTACGGATACTTGAGCTGGCCTGGTTGCTTGCCTTCCTCGCCGAACTTGGACACGAACGAGCCGCTATCATCATCATCGCACGAGAATACTTGCACTCGATGATTGTAGCAATCAACGACGAGCAAGAGACCTCGATGATGGTCGAACGCCAAGCCAATTGGGTCCTCGAACACGCCATCAGCATCGCCTCGATGCTTGGTGCCGATCGAGAGCTTGATTCGAGCATCACGATCAAGAGCATCGTCTCCCATCTCTCTCTCTCTCTCACACACACAACGACAAAGAGATGATCCAAGCTCCAAACTGCTCAAACCAAAGAGATGAAGATATGAAGCTCTCTCTCTCTCACACACGAGACACGAGACACGAGACACGAGAGAGACACCAAGCAAGCAAGCAAGCAAGCAACGAGCAACAAGAAGCAACAAGAACCAATCGATGAAGGAACAAAGAACAGCACCTCCCTCACCAACCAACCACTCCCTCCCTCACACGAGCCTCTTCTTGATGATGATGATGACGATGATGTATTTGATTGGTGTTGGATTGATGACATCGCCCAACATGCATGAGTGTGCTGCACGCCCAGAAGGATGACGATTGAAGAGGAGGTGCAGGATAGTATCGTCACATCATCGTGCTCTTGTTCTTGTTCTTGCTGGTGCTCTTTCGAGATCGATCACATGGCGCAATGCGATCTGTGTGGTCTCAAAGATGCGAGAAGATCTCGAACAGCAGCTCGTTCGGAATCATCGACATTGCCGACTCATCGACCAGCGATCGAATCATCGTCATCGTCGACACTGCTTGCTTCATCCATGATGGTGCATATCGATGACGATCTGGTCGCCAAACGAACTTGGTGTCGGCAAGCCATTGATTGGCTCCAATCACATACACTCGATAGTCTGCCGAGAAGGCGATGAGACCTCGATGCTCGTCGAACGCAACTCCATATGGCCTCTCGGAGCCACAATCGAAGGACGAGATGTGATGGCCTTCGTGAGTGAATGATTGAAGCCGATTGTTGAAGAAGTCGGCGACGATGATTCGACCTTGGTTGGCGATGCACACGCCATACGGAACCTGGTACTGGCATGGCTGATCGCCATGAGAGTCGAACTCGAACAAGAACGAGCCATCGATCGACGACAATACTTGCACTCGATGATTGTCGGAATCAGTGACGATGATTCGATGTCGATCATCATCGATCGCAATGCTTGATGGATAGTCGAACTCGCCAGGTCGAGATCCTCGCTTGCCGATGGAGAACAAGAACGAGAGATCGATCGACGACAAGAACACCAATCGATGGTTGTGGGAATCGACGATGACGATGCGATGATGCTTGTCGATCGCAATGCCTTGAGGATTGCTGAACTCGAGATCTCCTGATCCATGATGGCCGACACTCGACAAGAACGATTGCTCGCTCAATGACCATGATTGTACTCCATGGTTGCCGCGATCGATGATGAGGATGCGATCATGATCGTGATCGATCGCAAGGCCGAACGGATACTTGAGCTGGCCTGGTTGCTTGCCTTGCTCGCCGAACTTGGACACGAACGATCCGCCATCATCACACGAGAATACTTGCACTCGATGATTCCTACCATCTACAACGAGCAAGAGACCTCGATGATGGTCGAACACCAAGCCCATTGGGTCCTCGAACACGCCATCAGCATCGCCTCGATGCTTGGTGCCAATCGAGAGCTTGATTCGAGCATCACGATCAAGAGCATCGTCTCCCATCTCTCTTCCACTTCAATCTCTCTCTCTGACACAACGACAAAAGATGCTCCAAGCTCCAAACTGCTCAAACCAAAGAGATGAAGATATGAAGCTCTCACGCGAGACACGAGACACGAGAGAGACACCAAGCAAGCAAGCAAGCAAGCAACAAGAAGCAACAAGAACCAATCGATGAAGGAACAAAGAACAGCACCTCCCTCACCAACCACTCCCTCCCTCACACGAGCCTCTTCTTGATGATGATGATGACGATGATGTATTTGATTGGTGTTGGATTGATGACATCGTCCAATATGAGCGATATCAAGAGAATTGGTGATCGTGTGAGTGTGAGTGTGCTGCACGACGAGAATGATGACGATTGAAGAAGAGGAGGTGCAGGATAGTATCGTCACATCATCGTGCTCTTCTTCTTGTTCTTGCTGGTGCTCTTTCGAGATCGATCACATGGCGCGATGCGATCTGGATGGTCTCAAAGATGCGAGAAGATCTCGAACAGCAGCTCGTTCGGAATCATCGACATCGCCGAGCACTCATCGACCAGCGATCGAATCATCGTCATCGTCGACACTGCTTGCTTCATCCATGATGGAGCATATCGATGACGATCTGGACGCCAAACGAACTTGGTGTCGGCAAGCCATTGATTGGCTCCAATCACATACACTCGATAGTCTGCCGTGAAGGCGATGAGACCTCGATGCTCGTCGAATGAAACTGCCGATGGCTTCTCGGCGCCACAGTCGAAGAACGAGATGTGATGGCCTTCGTGAGTGAATGATTGCAATCGAAAGTTGAAGAAGTCAGCGATGATGATTCGGCCTTGATTATCGATGCACACTCCTTTAGGGTAAAAGAGCTGGCCTGGTTGATTGCCATGAGAGCCGAACTCGAACAAGAACGAGCCATCGATCGACGACAATACTTGCACTCGATTGTTATTGGCATCAGTGACGATGATTCGATGTCGATCATCGTCGATCGCAATGCCTATTGGATCATTGAACTCGCCAGGTCGAGATCCTTCCTTACCGATCTCGAACAAGAACGAGAGATCAAGCGACGACAAGAACACCAATCGATGGTTGGTGGTATCGGTAATGATGATGCGATGATGATGCTTGTCGATCGCAATGCCTTGAGGCAAGTTGAACTCGAGATATCCTGATCCACGATGGCCGATGCACGACAAGAACGATTGCTCACGCAATGACCATGCTTGTACCCGACTATTGAAGCAATCAGTGATGAGGATGCGATCATGATCGTGATCGATCGCAACGCCCGTTGGATAGTTGAACTGGCCTGGTTGCTTGCCTTCCTCGCCGAACTTGGACACGAACGAGCCACCATCATCATCATCACACGAGAATACTTGCACTCGATGATTCCTACCATCGACAACGAGCAAGAGACCTCGATGATGGTCGAACACCAAGCCTCGAGGGAAGGAGAACTGGCCATCAGCATGGCCTTCTTGCTTGGTGCCGATCGAGAGCTTGATTCGAGCATCACGATCAAGAGCATCGTCTCCCATCTCTTCCACTTCAATCTCTCTCTCTCTCAACGACAAAGAGATGCTCCAAGCTCCAAACTGCTCAAACCCAAAGAGATGAAGATATGAAGCTCTCACACACGCGAGAAACGAGACACGAGAGAGACACCAAGCAAGCAAGCAACAAGAACCAATCGATGAAGGAACAAAGAACAGCACCTCCCTCCCTCACACGAGCCTCTTCTTGATGATGATGACGATGATGTATTTGATTGGTGTTGGATTGATGACATCGTCCAACATGCATGAGTGTGCCTGCACGACGAGAAGGATGACGATTGAAGAGGAGGTGCAGGATAGTATCGTCACATCGTCGTGCTCTTCTTCTTCTTGTTCCTGGTACTGGTGGTCTTTCGAGATCGATCACATGGCGCAATGCGATCTGGAATGGTCTCAAAGATGCGAGAAGATCTCGAACAGCAGCTCGTTCGGAATCATCGACATCGCCGAGCACTCATCGACCAGCGATCGAATCATCGTCATCGTCGACACTGCTTGCTTCATCCATGATGGTGCATCTCGATGACGATCTGGTCGCCAAACGAACTTGGTGTCGGCAAGCCATTGATTGGCTCCAATCACATGCACTCGATGGTCTGCCGAGAAGGCGATGAGACCTCGATGCTCGTCGAACGCAACTCCACATGGCCTCTCGGAGCCACAATCGAAGAATGAGATGTGATGGCCTTCGTGAGTGAATGATTGCAATCGAAAGTTGAAGAAGTCAGCGATGATGATTCGGCCTTGATTATCGATGCACACTCCTTGAGGGTCAAAGAGCTGGCCTGGTTGATTGCCATGAGAGCCGAACTCGAACAAGAACGAGCCATCGATCGACGACAATACTTGCACTCGATTGTTATTGGCATCAGTGACGATGATTCGATGTCGATCATCATCGATCGCAATGCCTATTGGACCATTGAACTCGCCAGGTCGAGATCCTCGCTTGCCGCCGACCGAGAACAAGAGCGAGAGATCGATCGACGACAAGAACACCAATCGATGGTTGTAGGTATCGACGATGATGATGCGACGATGATGCTTGTCGATCGCAATGCCTTGAGGCAAGTTGAACTCGAGATATCGTGTTCCACGATGGCCGATGCACGACAAGAACGATTGCTCGCTCAATGACCATGCTTGTACCCGACTATTGAAGCAATCAGTGATGAGGATGCGATCATGATCGTGATCGATCGCAATGCCGAATGGATTGTTGAACTGGCCTGGTTGGTCGCCTTTCTCGCCGAACTTGGACACGAACGAGCCGCTATCATCATCACACGAGAATACTTGCACTCGATGATTCCTACCATCGACAACGAGCAAGAGACCTCGATGATGGTCGAACGCCAAGCCAATTGGGTCCTCGAACACGCCATCAGCATCGCCTTCTTGCTTGGTGCCGATCGAGAGCTTGATTCGAGCATCACGATCAAGCGCCATCTCTTCCACTTCAATCTCTCTCACAACGACAAAGAAATGATCCAAGCTCCAAACTGCTCAAACCAAAGAGATGAAGATATGAAGCTCTCACTCACACGAGACACGAGACAGAGACACCAAGCAAGCAAGCAAGCAAGCAACAAGAACCAATCGATGAAGGAACAAAGAACAGCACCTCCCTCCCTCAACCAACCACTCCCTCCCTCACACGAGCCTCTTCTTGATGATGATGATGACGATGATGTATTTGATTGGTGTTGGATTGATGACATCGTCCAATATGAGCGATCTCAAGAGAATTGGTGATCGTGTGAGTGTGAGTGTGCTGCACGACGAGAAGGATGACGATTGAAGAGGAGGAGGTGCTGGATAGTATCGTCACATCATCGTGCTCTTGTTCTTGTTCTTGCTGGTGCTCTTTCGAGATCGATCACATGGCGCAATGCGATCTGTGTGGTCTCAAAGATGCGAGAAGATCTCGAACAGCAGCTCGTTCGGAATCATCGACATCGCCGAGCACTCATCGACCAGCGATCGAATCATCGTCATCGTCGACACCGCTTGCTTCATCCATGATGGTGCATCTCGATGACGATCTGGTCGCCAAACGAACTTGGTGTCGACAAGCCATTGATTGGCTCCAATCACATACACTCGATAGTCTGCCGAGAAGGCGATGAGACCTCGATGCTCGTCGAACGCAACTCCATATGGCCTCTCGATGCCACAATCGAAGGACGAGATGTGATGGCCTTCGTGAGTGAATGATTGAAGCCGATTGTTGTAGAAGTCGGCGACGATGATTCGGCCTTGGTTGGCGATGCACACGCCATACGGAACCTGGTACTGGTATGGATCATTGCCATGAGAGCCGAACTCGAACAAGAACGAGCCATCGATCGACGACAATACTTGCACTCGATGATTGTCGGAATCAGTGACGATGATTCGATGTCGATCATCATCGATCGCAATGCTTGATGGATAGTCGAACTCGCCAGGTCGAGATCCTCGCTTGCCGATGGAGAACAAGAACGAGAGATCGATCGACGACAAGAACACCAATCGGTGGTTGTGGGAATCGACGATGATGATGCGATGATGATGCTTGTCGATCGCAATGCCTTGAGGATTGCTGAACTCGAGATCTCCTGATCCATGATGGCCGACACTCGACAAGAACGATTGCTCGCTCAATGACCATGATTGTACTCCATGGTTGTCGCGATCGATGATGAGGATGCGATCATGATCGTGATCGATAGCGAGGCCGAATGGATACTGGAGCTGGCCTGGTTGCTTGCCTTCCTCGCCGAACTTGGACACGAACGATCCGCCATCGTCACACGAGAATACTTGCACTCGATGATTCCTACCATCGACAACGAGCAAGAGACCTCGATGATGGTCGAACGCCAAGCCCATTGGGTCCTCGAACACGCCATCAGCACCGCCTCGATGCTTGGGGCCGATCGAGAGCTTGATTCGAGCATCACGATCAAGAGCATCGTCTCCCATCTCTTCCACTTCAATCTCTCTCTCTCTCTCACACAACGACAAAAGATGCTCCAAGCTCCAAACTGCTCAAACCAAAGAGATGAAGATATGAATCTCACACACACGCGAGACACGAGACACGAGAGACACCAAGCAAGCAAGCAACGAGCAACAAGAAGCAACAAAGAACAGCACCTCCCTCCCTCAACCAACCACTCCCTCACTCACACGAGCCTCTTCTTGATCTTCTTCATCATTCTTGAATCTTCTTCTCTTGGTCTTGGTCTTGGTATTGGTATTGGTATTGGTATTGGTATTGGTATTGGTATTGGTATTGGTATTGGTATTGGTATTGGTATTGGTATTGGTATTGGTATTGGTATTGGTATTGGTATTGGTATTGGTATTGGTATTGATATTGAGAATGAGTAGCATCAAAGGAACGAGAAGATCTCGAACAAGAGCTCGTTCGGAATCATCGACATCGCCGACTCATCGACCAGCGATCGAATCATCGTCATCGTCGACACCGTGCGCTTCATCCATGATGGTGCATGTCGATGGAGATCTGGTCGCCAAACGAACTTGGTGTCGGCAAGCCATTGATTGGCTCCAATCACATGCACTCGATGGCCTGCCGAGAAGGCGATGAGACCTCGATGCTCGTCGAATGCAACTCCACATGGCCTCTCGACCCCACAATCGAACGATGAGATGTGATGGCCTTCGTGAGTGAATGATTGCAATCGATTGTTGAAGTGGTCGGCGACGATGATTCGACCTTGGTTGGCGATGCACACTCCTTCTGGATAATTGAACTGGCATGCTTCATGGTCATACGAGCCGAACTCGAGCAAGAACGAGCCATCGATCGACGACAATACTTGCACTCGATTGTTGTCGGTATCAGTGACGATGATTCGATGTCGATCATCATCGATCGCAATGCTTGATGGAGATTCGAACTCGCCAGGTTGAGATCCTCGCTTGCCGATGGAGAACAAGAACGAGAGATCGATCGACGACAAGAACACCAATCGGTGGTTGTGAGAATCGACGATGACGATGCGATGATGATGCTTGTCGATCGCAATGCCTTGAGGATTGTAGAACCCGAGATATCCTGATCCACGATGGCCGACACTCGACAAGAACGATTGCTCGCTCAATGACCATGATTGTACTCCATGGTTGCCCCAATCAACGATGAGGATGCGATCATGATCGTGATCGATCGCAATGCCGAATGGATTGTTGAACTGGCCTGGTTGGTGGCCTCTCTCGCCGAACTTGGACACGAACGAGCCGCCATCATCATCATCACACGAGAATACTTGCACTCGATGATTCCTATCATCGACAACGAGCAAGAGACCTCGATGATGGTCGAACGCCAAGCCAAGAGGATTGCGGAACTGGCCATCAGCATTGCCTTGTTGCTTGGTGCCGATCGAGAGCTTGATTCGAGCATCACGATCAAGAGCATCGTCTCCCATCTCTTCCTCTTCAACGACAAAGAGATGTTCCAAGCTCCAAACTGCTCAAACCCAAAGAGATGAAGATATGAAGCTCTCTCTCACACACGAGACACGAGAGAGACACCAAGCAAGCAAGCAACGAAGCAAAGAGCGACAAGATGCAACCAATCGATGAAGGAACAAAGAACAGCACCTCCCTCCCTCAACCAACCACTCCCTCCCTCACACGAGCCTCTTCTTGATGATGATGACGATGATGTATTTGATTGGTGTTGGATTGATGACATCGCCCAACATGCATGATATCAAGAGAATTATCGTGTGAGTGTGAGTGTGCTGCACGACGAGAATGACGACGATGAAGAGGAGGTGCTGGATAGTGTCGTCACATCGTCGTGCTCTTCTTCTTCTTGTTGGTGGTGCTCTTTCGAGATCGATCACATGGCGCAATGCGATCTGGAATGGTCTCAAAGATGCGAGAAGATCTCGAACAGCAGCTCGTTCGGAATCATCGACATTGCCGACTCATCGACCAGCGATCGAATCATCGTCATCGTCAAGATGGCGTGCTTCATCCATGATGGTGCATCTCGATGACGATCTGGTCGCCAAACGAACTTGGTGTCGGCAAGCCATTGATTGGCTCCAATCACATGCACTCGATGGCCTGCCGTGAAGGCGATGAGACCTCGATGCTCGTCGAATGCAACTCCATATGGCCTCTCGGAGCCACAATCGAAGGACGAGATGTGATGGCCTTCGTGAGTGAATGATTGCAATCGATTGTTGTAGTAGTCGGCGACGATGATTCGGCCTTGGTTGGCGATGCACACGCCATACGGAACCTGGTACTGGCCTGGTTGATTGCCATGAGAGTCGAACTCGAACAAGAACGAGCCATCGATCGACGACAATACTTGCACTCGATTGTTGTCGGTATCAGTGACGATGATTCGACGTCGATCATCATCGATCGCAATGCTTGATGGAGATTCGAACTCGCCAGGTTGAGATCCTCGCTTGCCGATGGAGAACAAGAACGAGAGATCGATCGACGACAAGAACACCAATCGGTGGTTGTGGGAATCGACGATGATGATGCGATGATGATGCTTGTCGATCGCAATGCCTTGAGGATTGTAGAACCCGAGATATCCTGATCCACGATGGCCGACACTCGACAAGAACGATTGCTCGCTCAATGACCATGATTGTACTCCATGGTTGCCGCGATCGATGATGAGGATGCGATCATGATCGTGATCGATCGCAAGGCCGTACGGATACCTGAGGTGGCCTGGTTGCTTGCCTTCCTCGCCGAACTTGGACACGAACGAGCCGCCATCATCATCATCGCACGAGAATACTTGCACTCGATGATTGTAGCAATCGACAACGAGCAAGAGACCTCGATGATGGTCGAACGCCAAGCCATGAGGGTCGTTGAACTGGCCATCAGCAGTGCCTTCTTGCCTGGTGCCGATCGAGAGCTTGATTCGAGCATCACGATCAAGAGCATCGTCTCCCATCTCTTCCACTTCAATCTCTCTCTCTCTCTCACACAACGACAAGAGATGCTCCAAGCTCCAAACTGCTCAAACCAAAGAGATGAAGATATGAAGCTCTCTCTCTCTCACACACGAGACACGAGACACGAGAGAGACACCAACCAAGCAAGCAACGAAGCAAAGAGCGACAAGAAGCAACCAATCGATCTGTTGCTTGCCGCTCGTTGTACGCACCGACCTCTGCCTTCCTGACTATGCACATGGCGCTCGAGGATGCGTTTGTCTCTGACTCTCAGAAGGCAGTATGTACTGTTGTTGTTGTTGTTGTTGTTGTTGTTGTTGTTGTTGTTGTTGTTGTTGTTGTTGTTGCTGTTGCTGGTACACTGCGAACCGCCCCACTCACGCTGGCGGTGGCGCTTGCGTGCGCAGATCGGCGAGCACTCTAGCGGCTTCGGCCTCAAGAAGATCACGGCCTTCGGCTCGTTTGCGTTGCTGGTGAACAACATGACTGGCGCAGCGATCGTCGATATACCTGGCCTGTTCCAGACGGCGGGTTGGCTGACGTACGTCGCGCGGCGCCGAGTTACTTGCAGCGGCCGCTGACGCGCGCGCCGCATTCATTCGTGCTCGAGCGCAGGCCAATCGCTACGACGCTCCTGATGATGGTGATAGCGACCTTTGCGTCCGCCATGCTTTGTCAAGGCACGCCCTTGTTGCATGCGTGCGCTGGCACTGCTTGCTGTACTGACTGCTCGCGGCCTGTGCGTTCGCAGCCATGGCTGCCATACCCAACAACGATCGCTTCCAGGTACCTCTCGCGCCACACACCAAATACCGCCACACCTGCACTCGGGCCCCTTGTTTGTGTGCGTGCAGAATCGAGCAATGCTGACCTACCAACAATCGCTGACTACACGCAGGGCCGTATCGAGCTGACCACGCTCTCGAAGCACTTCTTTCCATCCGTACGCCCACTCGGGATGTGATAGAGAGCGCGTGATATCTAGCGTTCCTTTGATGTGCTTACACTTGCGAGCGCGGCATGTAGTGGGGATACTGGGCCACACAAGCGATCCTCAACATATCGTTGTTGTCGATGAACATGTCTCGCATCATTGTGTCGGCTCAGGTACTTGCGCCGCGCTCATGCTCGCGCTACGCGCGCACCACTCGTTCATTCTTTGGGGCCCATTCTTTGCTGCAGGCCATGGATTGGATCATACTGCACGCATTCAAGTGGAATGGCGCGCTCGAGTTCTATCCCAACTTTGGCTTCTCGCAGGTGCGTGCCGGCTGCCGCGGCGTCGTGCTCCGCCTCCGCCGCTCTGACGTTATGGTGCTTCTCCAGGTGACCACCATTCAAGATGGCGTCATTTCTCCATTTGATGGTGCTATTGTATTGAGGTACCGCACGCCGCAAGCCATTCGGTGGTGCTCGGCTTGCGGCTGATCGATTGCGTGTGCGCCGTGTGCGACGTGCAGTCTTGGCTTCGTGGTACTTGCAATCGTATCTGTGCCGCTTGGATACTTTAATCTCAATGATCAGATGTGGGTCCAAAACGGTACGCGCACACAACTTCATTCATTCATTCATTGATTCATTGATTCATTCACTCATTCATTCATTCATTCATTCATTCATTCATTCATTCATTCATTCATTCATTGGAATACTGGACTATTTGCCATTTGTGTATGGTGCTCACAGTGGCGTTCCTGCTGACAACAGCAGTGTTCGTGTTTTGGTTCGTCATCTTCTTTGTGCTGGGCTTCGACTTTTCGTACATTCCAGTTTGGGGTAGCAACCAAACTCAAGTACTCGGCACGACAATCTTCAACTACGCCTACGTGATCACGATTCCATCGTGGGTCAACGAGAAACAAGACGACGTGTCGATCAACTGGTCGCTCTGGTACATAATTCACGCGGCGCCTCGGTGTAGCACGCCATTTTCTCTCCCTTCATGAGTGACCGCCTGACCCTACTCGTACTCTGCCTCTGCCACCGCCCCCTGTCTCGTTCTCTTTGCTTCTAGGTCGTCGAGTATCTTTGTGACGCTCTTCTTCTTGGGCATCGGGTTGTTTGGAGGGTACATATGAGAATGCTCGCTCGAGTAGCGCATCAACACCTCGTGTATGAACGCTGGTTGCTGTTGTGCTAGTTGGTCACTGCAAATCGTAGGTGACGAGAACCTGTTGGATGCGTTGACGAATAACACTACCGGCACTCTCAATCTCATTAGTCTGGTACGTACGCCACCCAAACTTACTAAATCGCAATCTCTCTTGCTCTCTCTCATCCCTACTCACTCGCTCACTCACTCCCGTCTCTCTCTCTCTCTCTCTCTCTGTTCTCCTTTTCATGAAAAGTTCTTATCGTACGGCTTCCCGATGATTGTGTTGTTGCCGGGAATACCAATCTACTCAATTATTGTACGCTACAACTTGGTTGAGAGCAACATCTGCAAGCCAGGATGGGCCAACTTTTGGGGCGTACTCTTTCCGTGGCTGCTTTCGATTCCAGTACGACGCGCCGCTCGTCGATTGCTTCGCGCATTTGCATGCAGAGGACGTACACGTGCTGAACCAACTACTGCAGTTCTGCACGGGAAACGGACTCGTGACTGTGATCAACTGGACGGCGCTGTTCATCAACGGCATCATCAACTTTATCATACCGATGCTGCTGTATATTGTGGCCAAGAGCTCGGTGTACAATGCAACTCCCGGTGGTACGTAGTGCAGCACCTCGCGGTTGTTCCGCGGGGGCTCATACCTATCTCACAAGTCTACGTGGCTTCGCGCGTGGGCCACTCGCGCTGTGCAGATTCTGCCGTGAATATTCAACGCGATAGGCTGCCATCCTTCTCCGAAGCTGAGTATGTCTGGCACGCTGACTCGCTCACTCACGATATCTCACGATATCTCACTCACGATATCTCACTCACTCTTGCTCGTGTTATGACAGTGAACCATACGATGCAACGCCGTGCTTGAAGTTGCCGTTCTATCGCCGATGCCTGCCAAGCAACCCAGTGTATCTGGCGTGGTTCATGATGACGCTGATCACTGAGTTGATCGTAGTCGTGATTGTGCTGGATGTGGTGGCTGCCTTTGTATAGATAGATAGTTTCAACGACGATTTGATGTTGTTGCTTGATGGTGTTAGGGTAAAGGAGAGCGAGCGAGCGGCGACGAGCTTGTATGTGATATATATGCGCTGGATACTATCTCTCTCGTGTCGCCTGAAATCGACAAAAAAGGCGCCAAAGCCGCAGTGCTTCCCGCCAAAATCCGCGGTCCCACATCACTGCCTCACTGCCTCTCCCTCGTCCCGTCGTCATCGCCTCCCAACCCCGCCGCCGCCGTCGCCCACACCCCTCGCCTTTCGTTCTGCCCGTGCCACCGCCGTGCCATACGCTCCTTCCTTCCTTGCTCCCCTCTTTACGCCCCACATCACTGCCACCATGTCGTCGTCGTCGTTCGAGGAGCCACCGGCCAGTGCCGTGATCGATGTTACGCAAGCTTTCTCGCCGCATCACGGCACGCCGCGCAAGGTCAAGCCCGCGGTTCAAGTTCGTCTCGAGGGCTCGCCGCGCAAGGTCGCGACGCCCGAGCAGTTGCGTGAGCGCATCGACAAGGCTGCGCAGCGCAAGCACGTACGTGTTGCCGCGCTGTCGTGTATGCCTAACGTTGGTGCCACTCACACACACTCGCTCTCGCCCACTCACCAATGTAGGAGACCGACTCCAAGAAGGCCGATAAGGCGCGTGCCAACCTCGAGAAGGCCTTCTCGCGTGCGGCCGCCAACAAGACGCGCGAGAAGGAGAACGACCAGGATTGCGCGCCGTCGGTCGAGCAAGTGTCGCAGATGCACGCTGAGCTGCTCGCCGTCTCGAAGCGCTACGACGAGCTCGTGTTCGGTGGAGAGCCCGAGCCCATCACCGACGAGGAGCTCGCAGCTGCCGAGGGTGGCGCTGTGTAAGCGCAGCCATTGCCGCCGCGGCGCCCGCTGCCACAATCGCGCTGCAACCTCGCGCTAATACGTCGAGATTGCGAGTGCCACCGTGGCGAGCGTATTTGCTGTGCGTGTGCGAGTTGCCGTTACCACGCTCGCTCATATGGAAGCAGTAAAGAATGTGTTTGTTTCGTTGAGCCGCGCCACGAGCACGACAAGGGAGAATGCGCGCGAATAGAGCACGCGGGACGGCCCGTCGACGCCCCAATAGATGGGTGGGTGGATGGATGGATGGATGGATAGAGAAAGGGCGACACATTGAACATTGAGCATACACACAAACAAAGAGAGCGAGAGTAAGCACGAACACACACACATTCACATGCAAGTGTGTTGGGGGCACCAGTTCGTGGGACTTAGGCGTTCTGCGTCGGGTTGGCAGTGCCAGGCATCGCTTGCAAGCCAGGCATAATGACGTACGGCACCGGCGCGCCATCGGGGCCAATCACGTACGGAATGGCAACCGGGTACGGAGCATGCATGGGCGGCATCATGTCGCCTTGCGGCATCGGCATCGGCATCGGCATGCCCATCGGCATCGGCATCGGAGACGGCATCGCGGCCGGTGCCTCGTGCATCGACATACTCATGGGAGTCGGAGCCTACATAGCATAGAGAGAACGCAACTTGTCAACAGAGTTTGAAGCACGCGAGCCCACCGCCCCACCGCCCCCACCATCACTACGCCTAGTCGCGTCTCCTTGTGGTAACGTACAGGCCTCGAGGCGGCGGCACTGCCGCTCGGCACGTAGGCCGACAGAAACGGGCCATCGTGCATCATCTTGATGCCGTGCTGCGAGACCTGGCGCATCCAGTCCCAGCTCTCAACTCTGCGCAATTCAATGAGTGTGAATCTCGTGCGTGTGTGGGAGCGAGAGAGAGAGAGAGAGAGAGAGAGAGAGAGAGAGAGAGACATACGGCACCGAACGAATCTCCTGGCACATGGCACACGGCGCAAGGCACGGCAAGCAGTGCATCAGCAGGTCGCCGAGCGAAAGGTCTGGGCGACCGACGTGCGCGCGGGTGCGCAGGTTGCGGCGCATGTTGCCCAGCATGGTGACCGAGAGCGCCGTGCCGAGGAACGGCACAAAGTGGTCGAGGCAGCCGAACAGGTACCACGGCAGGCAGTGGTTGACGACGGCGCACTCGTCGACGCCAGCCGACGAGGCAGCCAGCTTGCCGAGCGCACACGGCGAGCAGAAGGTAAAGTTGACGCAGCAGTACAGGCCGTCAGTAAAGTTGGCCGGAGAGCCGCAGCACGGAGTGAGCTCGCACGACGTGCACGAGTTGTCGGCGCCCCACGTAAAGTGGAAGCCGAGAGGATCGGACGGGTCGCCAGCGGACGGCGGCGGCGGCTGCTGTTGCGGCTGCTGCGACGAAGGCGTCTCGGAATCAACGGCGCAAGGCACATTGGGGGCGATACCCGATTCCTCGGAGATCGGAACGACCGAGTACTGCGTAGAGTCGAGGCCCATGGTAAAGAGAGAAGGGGAGGAAGCACGAGAGGACCGAGCACAAGGTGGTGTTGTTGATATGCGAGAGGCACAGCTGGTGGTGGGGGTGGTGGCGAGAGGCAGCAGCGAGCGGAATGGGACGAGAGCGAGCGGAAAAGTCGGCGGAGCGAGATCGATAGCTTCCTTCCTTCGTTCCTTCCCTCTCTCTGCCCGCGTACGTGCTGCGCAAGCTCGTTGCCGGTGCTGCCGCTGCTTGGCTCTCGGCTCTCGTCGCCAATGCTCGACTCCTACCGCCACCTGTGGGCGGCCGACTCATGGGACCTCGAGGAGCTCCCGCGTTACTCGGGCTCGATCGCTCTGCAGCGGCCGTTCGCTCACCAAGTCGCTGGCCACGATCCGTTCGTCAAGGCCAACGACAACCTCTTGTGTAAGCCGTTGATTGCGCGCGAGTTCGTGCTCTTCGTCCAGATGCAGTGCGAGTCGCCGACCTTGCGCGCCTTCCTCCCGCCGATCCTCGGCTGCGTCACCATCTCGAGCTCCACCTTGCACTCGTTCGAGAACTCGTTGCTGCCGCTCGTCGAGGCCGAGATGGCGCCGTGGGCGCTGCGCATGCATCGCAAGCTGCTCTCGCTCCCCGACACCGCCATCCCATCCACTTATTATATCCTTCCCATCCTTCGCATATCGCTCGCTCCATCGCTCACGCAACCGTGTTCCTTCTTAACTCCACCATGTCGCCGCCTCTACATTTTCTAGTGATGCGCGATCTCACAGCACCGTATCGCAAACCATGCGTCATGGACCTCAAGATTGGCACGCGCCAGCATGGCGACGATGCCTCGCACGCTAAGCGCCTGCACCAGATCGAAAAGTGCAACATCACCACCAGCTCTCGCCTTGGATTGCGCATCTGTGGCCATCAGGTACGCTCCATCCTCATCGGTATCCTCGCGATTACGAGCTAACCTAATGTGCGACGCCACAACAACAACAGGTGTACGACTCGGATACCAAGAGCTTCCGGTACTTTGACAAATACCAAGGCCGCAAGCTCACGCCCGACAAGTTCATCGCTGGCATGCGCGCCTTCTTCTGCACCACCGACAACCTGCTGCGCACCTCGATCGTACGCCGCTTTCTCGACCGAATACGCGAGCTGTACGCGATACACAAGGCCGACCATCCCTATCGCATGTACTCGAGCTCGCTCCTGTTCGTCTACGAGGGCATGCCGCTTGACCACAATGCCAGCTCTGGGTCCTCCAACAACACCAACACCAACACCACCACCGACTCGGTCGACACGCCGATTTCGCCCTCCGTCGCCGCCTCTGCCTCTGCATCAACGTCGGGTGTAGCTGATACATCAGCAGAAAGTCGTCTCGAGGCCCCTCGCCATGACGAGCTCAATCACGACTGCCACGAGCACGTAGGCCAAGACGAAGACGGCGACCACATCGAGTTGCGCATGATCGACTTTGCGCATACGCACCGCCTCGAGTCCGGCCACGTTCAAGACGACGGATACCTGTTCGGCCTCTCGAACCTCATCGATACGCTAGAGACCATTCTCCAGCAAGACGAGCAACACTAGCTCGCTTGTCTACTACTACTACTGTTACTTGCTTACGCTCGCTCGCATCCTGCCCTCTCGTCGATTGGATTCTACTCGGTAATCGGTTTTGTTCATCACCGCGGCACCGTGGCCGCCAAGTCACCACCCTACCCGAGCAATGCTCTTGAGACACCAGAGCTACGGCACTACATTGAGAGAGAGAGAGAGAGACCATCGCGATGCTGCTGCTACTACTGCTTCTACGTGTATCATCATTATTTCCAGCATTGCTGTTGTGCATTGCTGAATTGTACTTATGATTTCATTCATTCATTCATTGATCATCCCACTCCACACCCGCATCACACACCAAACGAAATATACCCAAATAGTAGTTAGGTTAGTTAGCTTGTCAGTTTAGATTGATAGAGAGCACGAACGTTTGTAGTGATGATTATTGAGCCCACTTGTATCAGCATCATCGTCATTCCTTCCTTCTGTTGTATACTCGTACTTTATTTGCCTTGGAATCAGTCTCATTCACAACAGCCCATCCACTACATATATATGACATGATTTGATTGGTAGATAGATAGTTTACACTCTTGCGGTGCACCATCGCACTCAAGCCGTCATCTTCTGGAATACAAACACTGCAAACAACTCTGCGTGTGTGTGTGTGTGTGGGTGCCATTAGCATAGCTGTGCAATCTCCCGCTCGTTGTCAACATACCAATGTACTGCAACTCGATCGATTGGAGCTTTCCCTTGACATACTTGCCCAGGACATTGTGATAGGCCTTGTGGTTCTCGTCGAAAAAGTCTTTCAGGTTCGTGCAGTCTAGAATCTCGAGACCAAACTCGCGCGCAGTACTGAGCGCCGCCGAATGAGCTTCGTCACACGAGCCTATGCCTCCTCGCGCTCGCTGGCTTCACGACATACCGTAGGAACGTAGGGCAGTGGATCATAAAGTACGAGGAGCTCGCGGCCGTGTTGGGCACCTGCACGCGGAAGCTCGAACCAAAGGTCGAGAAGGTCGACGCGGAACCGAACTCGATCGTGAACAGCGGCGTCCTGAAGGCTTGCATCTTGGCCTTCTGTGCCTTCCACCAAATCGAACTGCTATCGTGCATGATGCTGTTGCCAGACGACGTCAACAACGACACGACCCTACCGAGTCAATACAGGCCTGACGTTGCCAATCGAGTTACATCAAGCTGTATCGCTCGCGCACTCCTTTCACTCACCCAAAGAAGAAGCCACCAGGTTTCAACAAGTGGCTCACGTTTTGAAGCAGGCTTCGGAGCGCCTCCTCGCTGGCAAACATCTTGTCGACCGCATTGAAGAACGCGACCAGATCGTAGGCAGCTGTGCATATAATGCCGCCGCCGACGCACCAGCGTATGAGACGCACGCCAGCGCATCACGTGCACACCACGAGAAGGTACATACTCGCTATCGGAGGCGCTGGAACGATGGCGCTCTTGAATGGTTCACCTTGCAGCCACGTGGTCTTGAGCGAGACTTCCCCTCGTGTCCGCTGCGAAATCGAGATCGATGGTCGGCAGCAAGCACCAACAACCAGCCGCGTGCGAACGAACCAGTCGCTCCTGAGCACGGCTCAGATGCTCGGCAGATGCCTCAACGCCAAGATACGACGTGACTCCAGCTCGACTCCATTTGCCTTTTTGCTCACATGTGTCGCACCGTCACTAATCGGCCACGCAATGCCAAGCATTCATTGACCTGGTGGCACACCATACCGACATCGGAACCGGCGCGACAACACAACTCGACCATCGAAACCTCGCTATCTGCACCATCAGGCGATCGTGTCTCAAGTAACGATGACACGACGTAATGTGCTAGGGTCTCACGCGCCCAGTAGTGCAGGCCAACATGATGCGCAACTGCCGAGGCCATTACGAGCAAACGAGAGCGCGCGAGTGAGCGAAGGACAAGAACACTACTGGCGCCTGCTGCTGCCTCGTTCATCTGCTTCGTTCTCGTGTTGCGTCACCACCTCCTCCTCACCGCCTCTCGCCACCTCCACCTCGTCTCTCCTCCTCGTCTCACCTCGCCCTCTCTCTCGCCTATTGCTAGTGAGTCTCAGAGATTTGATTTACTGTGAAACATGGAAGAGATCGGTCTCGCTGATCCTCGTGTATGTATCGTGGTAGAACACGAGCGCGCCTTGGCTCTTCTTGCTCTTCTTGCTGCACGTGGTTGGTGACTCACGATGAATGAGTTTGGTGGGTGCGTAGGCTACGTCGAACGATGGCGCGAGCTCGTCGTCGTCGTCTGGCGTCTCGGAGGAGGACCTCTACAAGCAGCTGAAGGAGAAGCAGCGGCTGCTCGAGTTCCTGTGCATCCAGGAGGAGTGCATCAAGAACGAGCAGAAGAACCTCAAGCGCGAGATCCTGCGTGCGCAGGAGGAGGTCAAGCGCATCCAGAGCGTGCCGCTCGTCATCGGCCAGTTCCTCGAGATGGTCGACAAGGACCACGCGATCGTCGACCCGACCAACGGCGGCCGCTACTTTGTGCGTGTGCTGTCGATCCTCGACCGCGAGGAGCTCAAGCCCTCGGCCTCGGTGGCGCTGCACCGCCGCGGCCACGATGTCGCGTCGCTGGTCGACATCCTGCCGCCCGAGGCCGACTCATCGATTCAGCTGCTGCAGGCCGGCGAGAAGCCCGACGTCAAGTACACGGACGTCGGCGGCCTCGACATTCAGAAGCAAGAGATCCGTGAGGCAGTCGAGCTGCCGCTCACGCACTTTGAGCTCTACAAACAGATTGGTATCGACCCGCCGCGTGGCGTGCTCATGTACGGTCCTCCAGGCACCGGCAAGACGTACGTCTCTCGATACTCGCTCTCTCTCTCTCGCGCGCGCGCCTGTTCTCTATCGCTATCACTCTCTCTCTCTCTCACTCACAACTACGCGCTCAATGTAGTATGCTCGCCAAAGCCGTCGCCAACAACACCAACGCGGCCTTCATCCGCGTGGTCGGCTCCGAGTTTGTGCAAAAGTACCTCGGAGAAGGCCCGCGCATGGTGCGCGACGTGTTCCGTCTCGCCAAGGAGAACGCACCCGCCATCGTATTCATCGACGAGATCGACGCCATCGCCACCAAGCGCTTCGACGCCCAGACGGGAGCCGATCGCGAGGTGCAGCGCATCTTGATGGAGCTGCTCACACAGATGGATGGCTTCGATCCTGCCGTCAACGTCAAGGTCATCATGGCCACCAATCGAGCCGACACGCTGGATCCTGCTCTGCTGCGTCCTGGTCGTCTCGACCGCAAGATCGAATTCCCGCTGCCCGACCGCCGTCAGAAGCGCCTCGTATTCCAGGTCATCACCTCCAAGATGAATCTCAGTGATGAGGTAGACCTCGAGGATTGTACGTCTCTCTCTCGCTCGCTCTTGCTCGCTCGTTGTGACAATCGGCTTGCCATTTCGATACTAATCCAACTATCCATCACAATCTCTCTCTCGCGCGTGTGTGTGTGTGCGTGATTCTTGTAGATGTATCTCGCCCAGACAAGATCAGCAATGCCACGATCGCCGCCATCTGCCAAGAAGCTGGCATGCAAGCCGTGCGCAAGAACCGCTACATCATCCTGCCCAAGGACTTTGAGAAGGGTTACAAGTCGCAAGTCAAGGATAGCGGTGACGAGTTCGGTTTCTACCACTAACAACGAACCTACCGCCACACAGCTGAGACCAACAAGTGCTAGCACCTATTCTCTCTCTCAATGTCACAAGCTCCTCTTCGCTCCAATCAATCACTTGAGAGAATGTCATGTGTATCGCACTGAGATATAACTATGATTCAATCATTCCCACGATGCCGCCCACGGTAGAGCGATTCGGCCGCCCACATGCCCGTTCGCAGCGCGCCTTCGACGGTCGCCGTACTGAGATAATCACCCGCCACTACGACACGAGGCTCGGAGCAAGTGGCTTGCTCGCCGTGGCGCCTGCGCCCATGTGTGCGAGCGTGCCGCCGTGCCTGTTTGTCGTGGCACTGTTGCACACGAGCGCTCATGCGATACCGCCCGACCGAGTGGATCGGAATGGCGTTGCGTCGTGCAGTGAGCTGCAGCAAGCTGGCGCGCTCGCGTACCGGCAGGCCGAGCTGCAGCGCTCGCACTTGGTCCCAGCAAGCGTCTGCCAGCTGCTCGCGGTCGTCGCCGTACACACGCATGGCCTCCTGGCTCCACTCATGCATCATGTACACGGAGAGCGCCTCTTTGCCAGCTGGCAGTGAATGCCGCTCGAGCTTGCTCGAGAGGAAGGCCATGGCCGCCACGGTGCGCTGGCCGTCGCCCACTTGGTACACTGACGTCACTCGCTCGTCGTGCAACTACACGACGCACAAGCCAATGCCAACATTCCAAAGCCACACGGATTAGCACCACTGCGCGGCTCGGAGACGTCTCGCAAGCACACAGTCGGTGGTTCTTCGAAGCGTACACGGCAATGTGCTACATCCTCGTGCTCGAGCAGGAACGTCGCGTGCACGTTGCTGGCATACTGCTGCGTCTCGAGAAACTCGCGCACATGGCGGTGCACGATCGATTCCGGCACCTCGGTCAAGAGACGCAGCGCCACGTCGGCCGTCGTTGCCAGGACCAACTCGTCGACGTGCGGCAGCTCACACTCTCGCTGCTGCTGCGTGCGAGTGTCGCGGAATCGCACGTGGAAGCTCCGTGCGCCAGTGTCGCTGTCGCTCGCTAGCGCCACGCTCGTGACGGCGCACTCGGTACGAACCGACACGTGTTGTGAGAGCAGGCTGGCGTCCACCAGCCATTGGCAGAGGTTATCCATGCCATCTCGCACGCAGTAGAACCTGCTGTTGGGAGCCGCGACGAGAAGCGCTCGTAGTAGTGCTCCTGTGCTCCAGTGAGTGAGTGAGCTCCACTGAGTCGAGGCAAGCTCCTCACGCACCGGATGCAGTCTCGCACGAAAAGTACCAGAACGACTCGACCGCCGGTCGTAGCACGTAGTGATAGACTCGCGAGCCGAAGCGCGAGAGCGCGAGCGTCGCCGCAGAGCTCTCGAGCGTGTCGTACGCGGCCAGCAACCTCGGATCGAAGAGCGACACGCGGAACGAGTCGAGCACCACCATACGTGCCGCCTCGACCACGAACCTCGCGCGATCAAGCATCGACAAGAACGGCAGTGCCACGACGTGCGCGAGCGAGTCGAGCGACACCAACGCCGTGCGGCCAGTCAGACTCGGCGGTGCTCGCTCGGCATCAATGTCCGCCTCCGCGTCCGTGCCAGTGTCAGGCGCTTTGTCGCAGCGCTTGAATAGAACGGCGCGTCGTTCGAGCTCGATCATGTGGTCCTCCTTGCCAAAGATGCGCACGTAGTTCCACAACAACGAGTAGAAGCTCGCGACGAAGCCGGCGCCCGTGTCGATCGGGAACGTGTGCGTGCGGTCGCATCGCGTGCGGCCGCCAACCAGCGCCTCGCATTCGATCAGCACGATCTCGCGCATCGATTGAGGATGGCCGTGCCGTTGTCGCTGCTGCTGCTCCTCTCGCTCGCGCAGAACCAGATGGAAGAGCGCCGCACAGCCAGCGGCTCCGCCGCCAACGATCACCGTGCGATGCACGCGTTGCGCGACGCGAGTGGGTGCAGCATCGCGTCGTCTCCTGCGCTTGCGACCGATGTTGCCGTCGTCGCCATTATCTTGAGCGTCGTCATCGTCATCGTTGGCAGATGGCAGCTCGGCGATGCAAGACGGCAGAGGCCTCACCGACGGCGCAAGCACGCGAGCCAGCATCGCCAGCGCCAAGCGCCCGACCGCGCGCGAGATCATCGCCATGTGCGCGACACCGATCGCCAGCGCGAGTGGCATCACCACCAGCATCACAGGCCATGAGACCAACCAAGCTGACGGCAGCGCCGTATCGAGCTCGGTGGCTAATGGTGTCATTCACGCGCGAGCAGCAGCAGCAGCACACGCGGCAACGACAACGACAACAAGATCCGCTGCGGTTGCTTCGTGCGAATGTAGCACCGTAGCTCTTGTGCGTGTGTGATTGTATTGGTCTGGTATTCGCTTTGCTTTGCTTGCACAATGAGGAGTATTATCGTTGTGCAAGGAAGGAAAGAAGGAAGGCTACCTGGCCTGTCTGCCTGCCAGCCGCGAGGCAGGCAGCGAGGGAGCGAGGCAGTGGCTCACTCGCTCTTGACAGCAGCCGCGACGTTGGTATTGATCACGCCAAAGATTCCGTCGAGCTCGGCACGCGAGGCCTGCGATGTCTTGGCGCTGAAGCCGTACGGCACCTCGAGCAGGCCCTCGTTGAGGCCCTTGAGCGTGCCGTCGGCGTACTCGTCGAGCGGCACGCCGAACGTGTGCTTGCCGGAGCCGCCGAGGTCCGTGTTGACAGCCGGCGGAATGATCTCGATCACGCGCACCGACGTTTCGCGGAGCTGGTGGCGCAGCGAGAGCGTGAACGAGTGCAGTGCGGCCTTGGTGGCGCAGTACACGGGCACCTGTCGGAGGTGAACGAAGCAATGGCAGAAGTAGTGGTCGTGATGGCGGTGATGGTCGTTAGTCACGGATAACGGTGGTAGCGAGGGGAGCGACACCGTACGCCAGCGATGGGCACGAACGAGAGACCCGACGTCACGTTGACGATGGCAGCTTGCGGACGCGTGCGCAGGAAGGGCGCGAACAGCTGCGCCAGGTGGATCGGCGCCTCGAGGTTGATGGCGAGCTCGCTCTGCGTCTCGGCCCACGACTCGTTGGCCAGCAGGTCGACGCGGCGCTGGATGCCGGCATTGTTGATGATGACGTCGAGGTTCGGGTGCGCGGTGGTCGCCCACTCGAACAGCGCCACACGCTGCTCGGCGCTCGACACGTCGGCGACGTGCGTGTGGATCGCCGGCAGGCGCTCCTTGATGCTCGCGAGCAGCTCGCCACGGCGGCCGAGGATGATCACCTCGTTGCCCTGAGCCAAGAGACGCTCAGCGAGCGCCAGACCGATGCCCGAAGAGGCGCCGGTGACGAGGATCGTACGGCCAGTGAAGAAGCTCATGATGACGATGGGTGAGGGGTCGAGGGGTGGTGAGGGGCAGGCGAGAGGGCGTGAGGGCGAGGCGGCGATGGAATGAAGGTGGCTCGCATTGCGTCGATCCGGGCATTTATCCGCTCGCAAGGAGGCTCGGTGGCCGAGGTCGCTGGCTGACTCACGCCGCGTCACGCAACCGCCACACGTTATTAACGCAACGCCACGCAACGCCGCGTCACTGCAACCCCAAATGACGCCGCCCAGGTTCACGAACGTGACACGACGCGAAGGAGGCCAAGGTGCCGCCGAGCCCGAGGTGCCGCTCGCTCGTCTATTCTCAGGCGCCGGAAATGTGATCGAGCGCGTGAGCAGGCCTCACGCGCAACAGCCACTCGCTCTCCTCCTCACTCTCCGTTGCTTCATCCTCATCGCCATCCGCATCACTGCTCGTGCACCGGCCATCTGGCCCTATGGCTGACCTCGAGCTCGGAGGAGGCGGAAGCGTGCTGGTGAATCGATCAACGCGCGCTGCTGCGGCGGCAGCGGCAGCGGCCGCTTCAGCGACACCGAGCTCGACGAGCACGAGCGTGTACCTAGACGGCAGCACGAGCTCGAGCTCGAGCGGCAAGCCTGACAATGTCGCCTCACGCGCCGTTGCTCGCTTGATGCGCTTCGGTGGTGGCGCATACTCGCACGACGACATCAACTACGGCGAGCTGCTGATCGTGCTGCTGGCCGTGCTGCTGTTCGGCATGGTCGGGCGGCCGTTTGACTACTCGCTGGCGCTCGCGCTCGCGTTCCTCGCCTTCGTGCTGCTGCATCCCGACAACGTGCTGCTGGCGCGCTACTGCGGCATGAGCGACGCGGCAGTGCTGCGCTGCCGCTCGTGGTCGCTGGTGATCGTGGCCTTCTGGAGCGTCCTGCACCTGGGCCGATACATGGAGCACTGGCGCGACATGGAGCTGCGCAAGGTCTCGTCCGCGTGGCCGGCGGCCTTCATCATGCCGGCGCTCGCCGCCACGGCCACCGCACACTGGCGCACGCACTGGAGCGTGCACGCCATCCACGGCTTCGTAGCGCTCTTCACCTTCTGGCACAGGTAGGTCAACGCAACCTCCGCGCTGAACTCATTGACTGATGGATGGATTGCATGGATGGATTGCACGATATAGCTGGCTCATGTACTTGGCACTCGTTCCTGCCGCGGTCGTCTACTCGTCGAACCACTTGGTGCTGCTTGCTGAGCGCCGATTCGAACGGCATCTCCATCAACGAGCGCCACCATCACCGCAGCCCGTGCTGCCGCCGTCGTCGTCGCTCGATGAGCACGAGCCAGCAGCACTCGGCACCTCATCGTCGTCGCCTCCGTCGTCGTCCTCACCCGCTGCAACGACAGAAGGAGCATCATCGAGCAGCACTAGCACTAGCAGCAGCAGCAGCAGCACCTCGACGTGTCGCTTCCAGACCTACAACACTCGCGAGGCCATGTTGTGCTGGCTCTGCGTCATGGCCTTGGGCTTCCCGCTGTTCGCTCTGCAAGCGCCGGCATTCCACCAACCGATGCCGAGCTCGACGCGCTTCTGGCGCGACTATCCAGGCACCCATGCCGCGCATCTGCCCAACAGCCGCGCGGTGCTGAACCACTGGCGGCCGCACACGGCGCGCAACTTCACCGTGGCGTACCTCGGCGACTCGGGCGCCGACACGCAGAGCGCTCAGATCCTCGGCTTCGCGGCGCGCAACTCGGACCTGCTCGTGCATCTCGGCGACTTTGACTACATCAACTCGCCTCTGCTGTGGGACCGCATGCTGCGCTTCAGCCTCGGCGGCGCGGGTGCCGGTCGCGTGCTGTGGACGCCCGGCAACCACGACCTCGAGTCGTGGAAGCTGCAGCTCTACGAGGACGTGTGGTTCCGCAACACCAACATGACCTACGTGGCCGACCACTGCGTCGGCCAGCCGATGCTGCGGTGGGTGTGCACCATGGGCGGCGTGGTGCACATTGGCGCCGCCGAGAACCTGCTGCGCATCGGCACCGAGCGCTCGCACTCGCGTTGGTTCGACCAGCAGCTCAAGCGCTACCTCACTGCGCCGTGGAAGGTGTGCGTGCTGCACGTGGTGCGCAGCCGCTTCGCGCCCGACGGCCGCACCAACCGCGTCAGCTGGGCGGTCTTCGACACGTGTCGCAAGCACGGCGCACTGATCGTTGTCGCGCACTCGCACTCGTACGCCCGAACGCTGACTCTCTCGGCCTTCTCACCCGCCGTGCTCCTATGGACCACCGGAGGCGAGACGCCCGAGCCCAACGGCATTGTGCTGTCGCGCCACCAACGCACCACCGGCCTCATCGTCTCGGGACTCGGCGGCGGGCCTCCGCGCATGGCCAAGAACGAGAGCAACGTGCCATTCTACTGGGGCGGCATCGGCTACGCCACCGAGAAGGACACGACCGACGGTGGGGCGCTGTTTTGTACCTACTCGTCGCTCGACAGCGCCAGCTGCGAGTTCCGTGTGCTCAACGGTACTGTCTTGGATAGCTTCCAACTCGTTACCGATCAATCGTGAAAGGCCTTCCATCCTTCATCATCGTAGTCATCGTCATCGTCATCGGCATCCTCATCGTCATCATTCGTTCGTGTAGAGTTGTAGCATATACCGGCCCTCATCGTTTTGTTGTTTTGCATCGTTTCCATCTTGTGCTTCTTGTCAATATATCTCAATCAAATCAATCAATCGAACCGAATCAGGCACCCGCAATACTACTGAGCAATCTTGATTGCTATCGTTGTTGACGATGTCAGTCAGAATGATTTCAACGACAGCAGCACTCTTTCTCTCTCTACTCTGATATCTAGCTATGTACACGAGCGCACTGTCGAGCACGCCCTCGAGCTCGAGAGCCTTACGCTCGCTTGCCGAACCACGTGTTGTTCTCCATGTACTGGCGATTGCGCTCGCGCTCCTCCTCGAGCAGCCGCCAGCCCTCCTCGTCGATAAAGTACTTTTCTCGTATCGCCTGTAGCGCCACGCGGCAGCGATCATCATCACATATTCGACGTCAGACGCGCGTCGCGCCACTGCGTACGCGCGAGCAACGTACGGCGGCCTTCTCGGCAAACGACGTGAGCACCGCCTCGCGGAACTGCTGTACTTCGAGCTCGTACACTCCGCGCTGGATCTCGAACTCCTTCTTGAGCTCGGCCTCTCGTGGTCCGCGACGCTCCTGCATGGTTGGCAGTGGGGCTCGCTGGCAGTGAGCACACTGCGCCTCAAGCGAACATCGGCGCCTCGTGGCGCGTACGTACATCGTACTTGGCCTCGTGCGGCAGAATCTCGTTCGCGTGCGCCTGTGCCTCGTGTACTGCAGGCAGCACGCATGAGGGCACAATCACTCGACGCGTCTCTCTCGTCGCATCGCATCACGTACCGAGGGCGGATACCGCAGCGAGATGCGTGTCGGCGAGCATGAAGCCGAAGATGCCATTGCTGTGCTTCATGGCCTGCACGAGCCCCGCCAGGCTCTCGGTGTCCTTGTCGTTGCGTCGCGTCTGCACACCCAACGAGCGAACGTTCGCTCAGACCAAGTCGATGGCGCTGTGTCACGATCACACGCACCTCGAACTCGCGCAGGAAGTAGTCGATCTCCTGGCCGAGCACAGCCGAGTGGTCAAAGTACTTCTCCTGCAGCGCCACGACCTCCTTGCCGACAAAGTCGCTCCTCGAGTCGGCGAGCGATTGGTACCACGAACTCATGGTTGCTTGAACGCGCGAGCAAGAGACGAATCAAGCGAGAGTGCGAGGTTGGAGCGCGCAGCAGCAACGAAGCGAATGGCGTCGTCGAGGTCGCGCTCGATGCTCCATCACTCGCTCGCTCGCTCGCCTGGCCGACCATCAGACCGACATGGAGGTTCTCGGTATCTCTCTCAGTATCATCACGGCCATCGCGGCGTTGCTCGTCGTGGCACTCTGGTTCGTGATCGTGTGGCAGTGGCGGCCGTTCCGCGCGCCGGCGGCCTTCCGCTTCACGGACGCACACGTGCTCATCACTGGCGGCTCGTCGGGCATCGGCAAGGCCGTCGCGCACCAATGCCTCGCCCGCGGCGCCAAGGTCTCGATCATTGCACGCACGCAGGCGCGGCTCGATGAGGCGCAACGCGAGCTCGAGCTGGCTCTCGAGGCGCGCCTCGGTGCCTCGGCTGCCGCCGGTCGCGTGCGCGCCTTCGCGGCCGACGTCACGGATTCCGAGCAGCTGGCGCTCGCGGTGCGCGAGGCCGTGGCGGCCTCGGGCGACGTCGACGCCGTCGTGTGCAGCGCCGGTGCCACGAGCCCCATGTACTTTGACGACCTGCCGATCGAGCAGTTCGAGTACCAGATGAGAGTCAACTACGTCGGCATCGTGCGCACGGTCAAGCTGCTGCTGCCGTCGATGAAGCAGCGCCGCAGCGGCCGCTTCGTGTTCGTGGCCTCGATGCTCGGGCACGTCGGCATGTTCGGCTACACGGCCTACGCGCCCACCAAGTTCGCTGTGCGAGGCTTCGCCGAGTCGCTCTATCCCGAGGTACGTCGCCTCGGCGTGCCACACGCTCACACTCACGCCCGTCGTCGCTGACGGACGCGTCGCGAGCGGCAGGTGCTGCCGTACAACATTCACGTCTCGGTCTCGTACCCGCCCGACACCGACACGCCCATGGTACGCTTGCTGTCTCTCTCTGCCCATCGTGCTGTCCATCGTGCTGCCCATCGCGCTGACACTCGCTGCCTCATCTCTAGTACGAAGAGGAGATGAAGCTCAAGCCGCTCGAGACCAAGAAGATGTCCGAGTCGAGCTCGGTCTTCTCGCCCGAGTACGTGGCGCGTGAGATTGTCGACGGCCTCCACCATCACCGCTTCACCATCACCCACGGCTTCGGTACGCTCGAGTGCGCTCGCTCACCATTCACCTGCCTCCTTCTCGCTCACGGATCGGGATCCTTGCTGTGCGTCGGGGCCATATTTGTGTGTGCAGACGGCAAGATCCTGGGCATCCTCGGCAGTGCGCTGCAGCCTCCGTCGGGTCTGCTCAACGTCCTGCTCGAGGTGCTGACGCTATCGCTGTTGCGATTCGTGTGGGTGTTCTTCATTCTCTCTGGCTGGTTCTCGATCGCCCTCGATCTCGCTCGCTCTCGAACTCTGGCCAACGCCACTACTTCAAGTTCTGCCGCATCGACTGCGACCGAGACCGATCCCATTCTCAGCGGATCGCGTAAATAGGCCACACGGTCCTCCTGTTGTGCAAGAAGGGTTGCGTTTTATTGCTGGATTGTGTGCTTGAGTGAGCGCTCGGAGTGCGAGCGAGCGAGCGAGCTTGAGGCGCAGCTTCGTGCTCTTAGTGGGCCGTCGAGGTGGTAGCAACCGGCTCGATGTGCGTCTCCTCGATCGGGAAGAACGAGCCCTCCTTGCCGTCGTACGTCATCACGAGGTAGCCGTCCACCATGCGACCGCTATACTTGGTGGCGTCCATGCCGAAGCCCTGGAACTTGATGGTGTTCTGGAAGACGGTCGCACGGCCGAGGTAGATCATCGTGTGCGGCTCCGAGACCTTGTTGACGTTCAAGGTTGCCGTAATGTGGCCGACGCCACGCTCGTCCATCTCGCTGCACCGAGTTGCCAGGCGCATGAGTCGCTCGATCCAACCACTGCTAAGGCGGCAGCTCGTACCTAGCGAGAGCAATCGCCGTCTGGTGCAAGCCTTCGATGGCCACGATGGCGGCCGCAACGACGTACTTGATGTTCGAGCCATCGAACAGCAGAATGTCGTGCTTCGACAGGAACTCAAAGTTCTCCTCGCCTACCGCCACGCACGCACGCACATAAGCAACGATCCTCGGATAAGGCGAGCGCTCTCTCTCTCTCTTTCTCTCTCTGGAACGAGAGCATACCAAGGTTGTGGCGCAATCGCTTGTGCACGGCGTTGTGCTCGTTGAAGCCAGTGAGCGTGGCGATGATGGCACCGCAAGCTCCACGGTCCTCACGCCACGGCGACTCCTTGGTTCGGCCCCAAATGACGGCCGTCGGCGTGTCCAAGCGGCCGACGTGGCTCTGCAGGTCAATGTTGACCGACACGAACGAGTACGGATTGCCGCGGTAGAGCTTGCGGCGAATCACGGGGTCCATCTGGTGCGCCACCGTCACATGCGCCAACTGCTCGCGCGTCGGTGAGTACCACTGTGCACATTCTGGCTACCGCTGCTGCTGTCCCCGGGAAGAGGACGTACGATGCGGCCGTTGTCGGTGCCTCCGCCAGCCGGAGTGAATCGCTCGACCTTGACGTCGCCGAACTCGCTGAGGTTCGCGAAGCGCGACGCCACGAGGCGGTCATACACTGGAACCGTCGCGGCTTGTACGCGGTCACCGCAGTTGGTGTGCGCCTGCGTCACGATCACCGACGGCAGCGAGAAGTCGGCTCCGGCTGCCGAAATATCTCCCGTGTCGGACGACGCTGCGACCGACGAGAGCTGCAACTCGTCGCGCACCATCTGCATGCCGTTGAGGATGCAGTAGCGGTCCGAGATGATCTCCTGCAGGAAGATGTGGTGCGCCTCACTACACAAGGCCACGGCCACGCAACAACAGACCAACCGACCGACCGACCGACGGTGAGACAGTGCAGAGCGAAAGGTGCACACAACGATCGCGATGACTTCTTGACAGGTCGACAATACATCGTCATCTCGCGCGCGTCAAATATCACGCGACGCGACGAACGAGAGCCACGCCGCTCCGAGCACCGACAAATACCACCGCCGACACGTACTTTTCGACACCGAACGTGGCAGAGAGCTGCCAGAACTTCTCGAGGCGGTCCTTGGCCATGCGCTTCTTGAAGGCGTGCCTGCTCTTGCCGCTGCCTTCGAGTTCGGCCTTCTTGGCGCCTGCTCGCGCGGCATTAATAAAGTGAGGCACGAGGTCGTATCGCTCGCGAGCACTCACGTACTGCTGCTGCTGCTGCTGCTGCTGCTGGAGCCCGAGCGCGCGGTGGCCGACAACTCGTACACCTGCTCCGGGTGCGCCAGGAGCGTCTCGGCAATCAGGGCGTCGTTCAACACCGACACCGTGCCATCGATCACGACACCGCCGATGCGCTCGATGCTCGGGAACACGACCAGCAACGCATCGAGCAACTCCTGCCTCGACAACGGCGGGTTGATCGAGACCGAGTGCTTGAGTTTGCCGAACGAGAAGGTGAGTACGACCATGGTGGGTGGAGGTGCGAGGTGCGTGAGGCAGGCAGCGAGTGAGGAGAAGCAGCCGACGCGGCTGTGCGTTTGGCATGGCGACGCGGCAGCCAAGAGCCTTCAAGAGCCTTCAAGAGCCCGAGCGAACTATCGACTTCCTCATCATTATCATCGTCGCTCTCTTCGTTCGCTCGCCTGCTCCTCGGCCTTGTCATTGTCCCAGCACTGCGATCGCCTCACCATGAACCACGACGAGTCACTCGAAGCCTGCAAGGGCATCGTCGGTGCCGACGAGCAGGAGGTGCTCGCCAAGGAGGAGGCACGCCTGGCTCGCAACCTGATGCGCAATGTCGACCGCGAGGCGCTGGTACGCGAAACCTCACCCTCGCGCGTGTCCGATCGCACCTACCTGAACCGCTGGTGCCTGCCTGCATGCATGCGTGGTCGTGACAGACTCGCGCTGAGCAAGAGCGCGCCGAGCGAGAGCAAGCTGCCGAGCGTGCGCGCCTGAAGCTCGAGCAGAAGATGCGCGACGCCGCGCTGCGCAACCCAGGCGCCGTGCGTCCGCTGGTGGTACGCCTCGTTGCGCAGAGCACCGCGCCCACACGCAGCCGCTGATGATGACTACTACTCGGCATCGAACCCATTGGTTTGGTGCTGGCGCTGGCGCTGGCGCTTCTGTGCGTGTGTGAGAGCAGCAACCGGACGCCGACGTCGTACTGGCTGAGAAGAAGGCCTTCGCCGTCGACGTGATCTCGCGCCTGATACCGGCCGAGCCCATCCAGGTCAAGGCCAAGTTCTGCGGCGAGTGGTACGTGCGAGTGTACTCGATGGCTTGTTGCTTGCGAATACTCGGCTCACGACGATCTCGGCTGCAGTGGACACAAGCTCGAGCTGCCGGTCGGCAAGTTCTGCCCAGAGTGCGGAGCAGCGACGCAGCAGTAACACCAGCAGTAGCGAGCGGCCGATGCTGTATCTCACGACGCCCAAATACACGACACGCTGCCTTCGTTATCCACGCTGGCGACCTCACTCTCTACTGCTGGCGCTGCTACGAGGGCACGCGGTCTCGCGAGATTGGAGCGGAGCGCATTGCCACGGTGTATGTACAGCCAGCCATTGCAGCAGCGCCTTTGCACATCACCAGTACTGCCATGCCGTGCTATGCCACATTTACGAGCACACCGAGGATCCAGGCGGCTCGGCGCAAGTGCGAGCAAGCTTGAAGCCCCTCGCTCTTACTTGCTGGGAGGCATCGGCACCTCGGGCGGCGAGTACGGCTGGCCCTTGGGATACGTGCCGGCCTCGACGTCGTGCGACATCTCGTACTCGACCGCCACGGTCGTGCTCCTGAGGACCGCGCCAAGCCGACGTTAGAAGGGCGCCATCGTGTCATCATGTCAGAGTGCATCTCTGATTGCCGCGCGCGCGGTCGTACTTTTGCGCGGGCCACGGCAGGTCGGCCGAGCTCATGTCGATGTGCTGGTAGAGCAGCAGGCCCAGCAGCAGGTTGATGACACCGACCGCTACCACCACGAGGCCGATGATGAACCCGATCCAGCCGATACCGACGCACAGCGAGCCGAACAGCAACAGATACGCGCCACGTCCAGCCAACGTCGCGAGGAACGGCATCGGCACCAGCACGATCGCACGCACGGGCGCGATCGGAATCAGCGCCACGACCAACGCGACGCCCGCCAAGCTGCGAACACACGCACGCATTCATTCATGTTAGCGAGAACCACCAGTGCATATGCAACGGCGGCCGCGGGGCTCGCCAGGCGCTCGTGGTGCGTACAGAATGTAGAGGCACACGATGAAGTACAGCACGTTGAGCGTGAGCGTGAAGAAGCCGAAGAAGCCGGCCGGTATCAGCAGCAGGCCGCTGATGGCCGCCATCAAGGTCAGCACCTTGCCGGCGAGCGGATGTCGAACTGCGGTCCTGATCTTCTCCATCGATGTAGATTGCGATAGTGGCGATAGATGTGCGCGCACCACGAGAGCAGCAAGCAACAACGATCACTCGATCATTCGATCATTCGCTTGGTTGCCTCGTGTCGCTCGCTCGCTTGCTCGCGAACAGACTATGACAGATACCGACACTCGCCGCCATGACGCGACCAACACCAACCACGATGGCGTGGCCACCGACGAGAACGAGATCGACGACGAGGACTACTTTGACGTGCTGCTGACGGGCGGCGGCATCGAGGAGCTGGCGCTCGTCATGGGCGACGCGGCCGTCGGCTACGTCGAGAGCCCGTGCTCGCCGCCGCTGTCGCCGACGGCACTGCGCTCCAGCAGCGGCCGTATCATCAAACGCAAGCGCTTGGATGATGACTTTCAAGTCGACGACAAGCCTCAGAAGGTCGCCTATATCGTTGCGCCATCAGCCATCGCTCGGCGTCGCTAACCTCGCGCGCTCTCTCTCGCTCGCTCGCTCTCTGGACCGCGACACGAACAGAAACCAAAGCGAGCGTCGGTAGACGGCGCGACCACGACGACTGCCAATGCCACGCTACTCTCTGCGACCTCGCCGACCGAGACGAGCTCGAGCGAGCCACATACACCTGCTACACCGAGTGCCACGTCGCTCAGGAGCTCCTCGACTCGCGCCACGCCGCGCTCGGCACCCTCCAAGAGCTCCTCCTCCACCGCCGCTGCTTCTACCTCCACCACGACACCGGGAACCGAGTCCGATGGCGGGGGTTCGAAGCGCCGCAAGAAACCGGGTAAGAAGCTGTTCAGTGCCAGCGCGCAGGTCGAGCCGTCGCAGCAGGAGCTCGACGAGGAGCTCGACGCCGCGATGCTCGCGCACTGGACCACCAACGACGACCTGCTGCTCAAGGAGTCGATCCAAACCCTCGGAACCTTCAGTCGAGTCGCGCGTGGAGTCAAGGTATCGCTGGCTGTGTCTCTCCCTCTCAGATGGCGCGCGCTACAAGCACAATCAGTGAGGCTCACGTCAGCCCTTCTCTTCGTCGCGCCAGTTCTCGCGCAAGTTCACGCCCAAGCAGATTGAACGACGATGGTCGCTGCTGCTCTACGATGAGCAGGTCTCGCAGTACGATTGGGCGCGTCGAGCAAGTGCACGCGTCTCCGCTATCGAGCCTCACGCACCTTGTGCGCCACGACAGGGAAGCTGCCGCACGAATGGCCGACCTGCCGACGATGAACAAGCGCGTGCTGTGGACCGCGAAGGAGGAGGAGATCCTGCGGCGCGAGGTCGCCAACACCAAGTTCCGAGGCTTCCAGAACGTGCTCGAGCGGCACCGCGTGTACTTTCACAGCAGCCGCACTGCCAAGAGCCTCGAGGCGCACTTCTATCGCATGAAGCGAACCGGCTCGCTCGCAAAGGACGGTGAGCCGGTCATCGAGAGTGAGCTCGATCTCGACGACGCCTCGCCTGCCATCAATCCCACTGCTACTACGACCGAAGAGTCGCCAGCTTGCTCTCCCACTAGTGCCACTGCAGTCTCGCGACTTGGTAGGTGCAACCAACGTCGCCTTACGAGCTGCCTCGCTCGCAACTCACAAGCTCCTTCTTCAACTCGCTTTGGTTCATAGTGGAGGTCGACCACGACTGGCCTGATGACCCTGGATATGCCCCATCCGCCATGCTGACGAACGATACAACCAAGCCCATGTACGCTTGTCACAAGTGTTGCAAGACCTGCTTGCTGACTCACTCGTTCGTTGGCGCTGGCGAATCTAGCAAACAACTGTCACTGCGGGAACTCGATGGTATGCAACCGAGCTTGGTTGATTGCATGCTGCAACTACGCTCGAGTCCTCTCTCGCTCACTCCACCTGATTGGCACTGTGACAGACTACGCTGAGCTCGAGCTCAAGCAACAGCGCCAGATCCTCCGTGCGGAAATGAACGAGTCCTTTGCACACGTATGCCAAGCACCGTGATTCTTGAGCTGCTCTGTGCGTTCTCACTCACGTTGGTCGCGTACACAGTTTGCTGGCTTGGCCAACGATCCTGCCTACACCAACGCGTTGGCACTGTTACGTGGCAAGCACCTGTACTACTTTATGCGAACCAAACAGGTACGCTCGTCATCGCAGACTACACACTCCACGGATAGAGACGGTGCTCACTACTACACGTGAGAGCATCTCTGCAGATCGTACTGGGACGGGCGGCTCCCTCGTCACCTGTCGATGTCGACCTGTGCATCGAAGCACGCTCACCGACGGTCAGCCGTCGACTATCACGCCGACAAGCAGTGATCAAGCTCAAATCCGACTGCCGCTTCTATCTCCTGAATCCCAGTCGGCGCTTGATCTTTGTCAACGGCTGCCCGGTCGATAGAAACCAGCGCATTCGCTTGGCCGACATGTGTTTGGTCGAGATCGTTGGCGTTCGCTTCATCTTCGAGATCAACACCCGGCTGCTGAACCAGATCAAGCAACAGTTGGCCGAAGATCCTCCTCTCTCCACGACTTTCGCACCTGGTGCTGCGGCACCATCGCCTGTGCTCAGACACACGAGCGAGACAATACCAGCGCCACCATCACTCTCATCGCCACTGCCGCAACAATCAACGCCAACGATAGCTCTCCCGACCACTGAAATCGGTCACTCGACGCCAGTTGATGCTGCGGAACAGCAACGAGAGCTGCAAGATGTCTCTGAGGCACAACAACGCTCGCCATTGGTCGTCGTGATCGATGATTCAACACATGGGGATGACGACATGACAGAGACGGCCAGTACCAACACCAACACAACATCCGAGACCGTGTAGTCGATGATGTCGCGATATAAACCAATCCAATACCCCTGTAGCTCTTGGTAGGCAGGTAGCTGCGAATGATTTCGAGCAGCATTCCGCATCCAGCACGAGAACGTGCGCATTCATTTCCTCGCTCGCTCGCGCGCGCACCACACCGTATCGCACCATGGTTCTCGGACAACCACTCGACTGGCTGGGAGTCGCGGTGGCCGTGGCTGCGGTATGGGCCGTGGTGCCGGCGAGTGCCATACCTCTGTGGGTGAGCGCCGTGGCACTGGCGCTCATCGTGTACGTCGGCGTGCGGTTCGTGAGCGACGTGCTGACGCGCCGCGATGTGGCTCGCGCCTGCGAGGAGCGCCAGTTCCGCGTGGCGATCGTGGGCGGTGGCGCTTCGAGCATCGCTGCCGCGCACTACCTGAGTCAGCGCGGCATTCCGTACACGGTGATCGAGCGCTCGGGGTCGCTCGGCGGCACGTGGCACGAGAACACGTATCCCGGCTGCGCGTGTGACGTGCCGAGCCATCTGTACTCGTTCTCGTTCGCGTACAATGCGAGCTGGAGCCAGCGGTGGTCGTCGCAGAGCGAGATCCTGCGATACCTCGAGTCGGTGATCGACGCACAGCACATGCGGCCTCACGTGCTGCTCAACACCGAGGTGCTCGAGGCGCGTTGGTCCGAGGCCGACGCGCAATGGGACCTCTTGGTACGCTTGACCGACAGCGACAGCAACAGCGACGCCGACCATCAAGAGCAGTGGCTTCGGTTCAGCGCCGTCATCTCAGCAACGGGTCAGCTCAACAAGCCCAAGGTTCCCGAGTTCAGCGGGCGTGAGAGCTTCGAGGGAGCGGCGTTCCACTCGGCGCAGTGGCGGCACGAGGTCGAGCTGCGCGACAAGAACGTCGTGTGCATCGGCACGGGCGCGTCGGCCATCCAGCTGGTGCCCGAGGTCGCCAAGGTCGCGAAGCACCTGACCGTGGTGCAGCGGTCGCCGTCGTGGGTCATGCCCAAGGGCAACGCGGCCTTCTCGAGCGTCACGCAGCTGGTGTTCCGCTACGTGCCGTTGGTGCTGACGCTCTATCGCTACTGGCTGTACCTGTCGCTCGACTTCAACTGGATCGTCATGCCGAAGGACAGCGCCGCGAGCCGCTTCACCGAGCGCTGGCTGACCAAGGTGCTCGAGCGCTCGGTCGCCGACGCGGCGCTGCGCAAGGCGCTGCTGCCCGACTTCCCGGTCGGCTGCAAGCGCCTCCTGATCACCGACGACTACCTGCCGGCGCTGCAGCTGCCGAACGTGCGCCTCGTGGCCGGCACGCTCGAGCGCATTCTGCCGAACGCCGTGCGTGTGGTGCCGTTCAACGACGGCAACGGCGACGGCGACGCCTCGACCTCCGCCGTCCAAATACCGGCCGACGTCATCGTGTACTCGACCGGCTTCGACACGACGCACTTTTGCATGCCGATTCGCTACTACGGCCGCGAGGGCCTCGAGATCCAGCAGGCGTTCCAGGACTCGCCCGCCGCCTACCTCGGCATCACCGTGCCGCAGTTCCCCAACTTCTTTATGCTCTACGGACCGAACACCAATCTCGGTCATAGCTCCATCATGTACGTATGAGCACCGTATCGAATGTCATACACCCACTCACTCCTTCGCTCATTCGCTCGCTCGCAATCGATGGATGTTGCAGATTTATGGTCGAATGTCAATCGTCCTACATTGCACAAGTACTGAGCAAGTTGATCCTGTCGGGCAAACGTGCTCTCTCCGTCAAGAAGCCGGTCTTTGAGCGATTCTCGGCGTACGTTCAAGAGGCGTTGTCACACACCGTGTGGGCAGCATCGTGCAGCTCATGGTACGTCTGTAACGCCGCGATGCAAAGTGGAAACGCGACTGAACGAACTTGCATATCGGCGTGGCGTGGCCTGCACACAGGTACAAGACGGCATCGGGCAAGATTGTAAACAACTGGTGCTCTACTACCACCAAGTACTGGTGGCTCACGAAAGCACCAAACATGGACGATTATGAGCTCGCGTAATCACTCAATCAATCAATCAATCAAAGCTTGTGTACTCGTCGTCGTCAATCTCATATATATGTCAACAACATCGTTTCAATCAATCTTCGCCCTTCATCTCCTCCTACTCATCATCATTATGGCGATGATGCAGAGAGAGATAGGTGGTAGTGTAATTTACAATCTCGTCAGAAAGAGAGAGAGAGAGAGAGAGAGAGAGAGAGAGCTTGGTAGACGTCGAGTGGGGCTCTGCGTTCCCGCGTCTTGCATGTGTACAATATAACAACTATGAACGGTTCGTGCGACCGGGCTCGGGGCCTCACTGGTGCGCCGTGGCGGCTCTCACCCGAGCATGGCCAAGATGGCGATACACGCGCCGATGCCAGCAATGATCAGTACCGTGACACCGATCACGATCAGTACAGCAGCCAAGAATTTCTGGTAGCGCCGGCGAGCAAAGGCCAATGTGAGTTTGATGGCGCGAAGCATTACGAGAGAGAGAGAGAGAGAGAGAGAGAGAGAGAGAGAGAGAGCGAGAGAGAGAGAGAGAGCGGTAGGAATGCACACCTTACGGGCAGCATTGACGTGTTGTTCAGCAGCTTGAAGCACAGTTAGAGCCTTGGAGGATTGCTCGCTAGCCGAGCGCACGGCCTCTTCTGAGATACCCAGCAGCTCTCTGTAGAAACCGAAACACCAAGCGAGATTGACGTGTGCGTGTCGGTGAGTACCGATGCTCACGTGGCCAGATGTCGGATGCGAGACGTACCCTTGCGCAGCAGTTTGCTGCGAGATATCTACAAAGAGCTGGTGCAGCTGGATGATGGATTCCTCGAGCTCGCGAAGCTCCTGGTTGACTTCTTTGCTGTAAATGTATGCACGCTGCGCTCGTTCCTCGGCTTCGCGGCCGGCGTTCATCTTTTGCTTCTGCTGTTGCATTTGATAGCCGCCGCCAGTGTCCATGTCGTCGTCGTCGCTATCTTCGTATCCACCGCCAGCGCCTACAAACGACGACCAAGCAATATAAGAACCACTTTGCTCTCTCGGGCTCTCGCAGCAATGACTACACGCATACCTGGCTTGTAGTACTGGTCGGTGGGCTTCTTGTCGACTTGCTGAAACGAATCAGCGACCTTGGTCATCTCGCCGAGGACGCTCGAGAACTTTTGGCTGAGGCCGACGTAGAGGTTGCGCTGCATGCGTACGACGCCCTCGGTCTCGTCGTGCTTGGGCTTGAACTTGCGATCGCCATCGGGAATGTCGGGCTTAAAGTCCTTGAACTCGGCGAGGTCCTTGCGAATCTTGGAGGCCAGCGTGTGTGCCGAGCGGAGCTCGTCTCGCAGGTCGTCGGCTGCGTCGCGGCGCCCCGGACGTCAGTACACGAGTGCAAAGGTGCTCGCCGGCGCAGCGCGCACGCACGCACGTACCTCCTTCGAACGTATCCGAGATGCGAAGGCGAGTGATCTTTTGCTGCACGGTCGAGATCTCCTTCTCGAGCGTGGCGATGTCGGCCTTGATCGCCGAGCCCTTCTGCATGATGAGATCGAGAGCCTCGACCTCTTCGCTATTGGCAAGGGCGTCCATCTGGAGAGAGCGAGCGTGTGGCCATTGTCAGCGCCGTAGTCGTTCGATGCGCGAGTCGTTGGGGGTGCGAGCGAGTGGAGCGGATTGGATTGGATTGGATTGGTGGATTGGATTGGATTGGATTGGAGCACGTACGTAGCCCTTTTCGATCTTGGGGAGCTTGGCAGCGAGGCCGCCCTTCTTCTTGGGCTCGCTGTCGGTCGACGTCTTCTTGGGCTGCTTCTTCTTGAAACTGCCCTTCTCGCCGAGCTTGCGCACCGGCTGGGCGTCCTCGACGTCCGAGTACTCGTCGTCGCTCATGGTGGTCGAGACACGTGTCGATGAGTGGAGGATGGGATGGAGTGGGGAGTGATGGGATGATGACGCGGAGTAGGGTAACAGCAATCAACAACGGAGCGGGAGAGCGGTATTAAATAGCCAGCAGCGAGTACGATCAGCAGTAGCAGCTGGCAACGGAGTGCGAGTGAAGAACGAGCTTGTGCGTGTGCTCTGGAGACCACACGACACCGCCGAGTGATCGATCGATGGCGTGGCGAAGCAGAAGCTGCTGCGTGTGGGAGCGAGGCGGAGAGGCAAAAACGACAAAGACTTTGTGGCAGCGCGGAGAACCACACACGGTAGAGCCATCTCGAGCTTTCGCCGAACGCCAGCCGCCCGTAAAAGCCGCCAAGCTGAACAGCAAGCTCCTCGCTCTCTTGGCCGACATTCCGCTCCTCTTCGCTCGCGCAACGCAACCCTCTCTCGTGGTGTGCTCTCTCTCGCTCTCTCGTGTGGCATGGCTGATGAAGAAGGGGATGTACCGTTCATGGTGTCGCAACACCGAACTGCACCGTCGGCACCACCCATGGAGCAACCGCAGCCGCTGCCGGCGTATCCGCAGAGTCCCTCTCCTGTCTGGAGCGGAGTGACGCCGCAGCCGCCATACTACACCACGCCGCCACAAGAACAGAGCGCGTACGAGCCCTTTCAACCACAGCCGCCTCCATACTATCCGTATCAGCAGCAACAAGTGCAGCCGTACCAACCGCAACCTCAACAACCTCAACAACAACCTCAACAACAACCAACGCCTGTTGCAGGCGCGAGCTGGCATGCACCAGCTTGGCAGAGTGCCGCTGGAACTGTGCAACAACCTTCGATGCAGCAGTACGATGCCTTGTACCCGCGCATCTCTGCATCGGCCGAGAGGAAGGCCATCAGCGAGAGCACCGATACCGCCAGCGGTGCTGGTAGCGCGTACTCTCTCGCCTCGACGGCGGTCAACTGGGTCGGTCAGTATCTCCACCCAGCGCAGCAAGCGCATGGTGCGCCGTCTGCACCACCTGCGGCATCGGCTCCCTACTACGCCACGGCGCCACCGAGTATCGAGACCCACGATCGAGTCGCCACTGCCTACGATCCAACACTACTCGCCTTCACGTACCAGCCACTGTCGCCGCCATCAATGACGGCGCAGGAGTCTGCTTCGCTGCAGCACTATCCGCAACACCATCCCGCAGTGTTTGACGCCAACACGCCGCTCTCACAGAGCTCCGAGCTCCAAGTGCGGCGCCTCGAGCAAGAGTCACCTGCAACACAGGCGCCCGATGATGCTTTGCTGCAGCACTGGGGTGCCACCACCACCACCAGTGCGACCACCGACGACGAGTGCCGACGTCGACCGCAGGTCGCTTACTCGCAAGAGGTGGCTCACGTGCTTCAGAGCGCCTGCAGGAATCGCCAGGTGCTCGGCGCCGAGGTGGCCGACGATGCCTTCTGCTGCAGCGTGCCGCCGAGCGACCCGTTGGCGCTGCCGCTCTTCGACCATCTGGCGTACCCGTGCTTGCCGCTGTGCGGCGTGTACTCGGACGACTACTCGCCGGCGCGCATCGTCGGGCTCGTGCAACTGACCGGGCACGTTGCGCGCTCGTTCTTCCGCCTGTGCGACAAGAGCATGGCGGCCGTCACGGCACAGGACAACCTGGTCCAAGCGCCGGCTCTCATCAAGTGGCTGCTGTTCCTTGAGGAGGTGCCGGAGATCGATGCCGAATGGGACACGACGGTGGCGTTCGTCTTTCAGCAACGACCGGCATTCGCGCCGTGCCAGCACTTTACGTGCGAGCGCACCAACGAGCTCAATCTCATGTATCACTTTTGGCTCTATCACGGTACGCGAGCGCCTTTGCACGCACGACAAGGATGCTCGGACGCTCGCTCACCCAAGGTTGGGGTGGATCGCTCTCTCGTTCGAGCAGATATTCAATACGGTGGACCGGAACTAGCGCAGCGCATCGATGTCGCAGTGGTGCCGGTGGCGAGTGTGGCTCCGGTGCACCTTGAGCAGTCACACGAACTCGCTGGCGCTCCATTCAACGTGCTCGGCTCTCGAGCAGTGATCATTGTACGTCGTCTGCATCGAGTGGGACTGAGTGGCGCATTTCTGACGACGCCGCTGCGACCTTGCAGCATTCGTTCGCACTGTCACCCAACAACCTACAGCTGCAGATGGACCTCGAGAGCGATGCTCCCTGTGCCGTCTTCTGGTCGCTCGGTATCGACCGTCACGCGATGCGTATCGTTGCAACACTGCACGTTGTGGCGCTGACGCACGCCGGCGAGGCCGAGTTGACAACACAACTCTCGGCCAGCACGGCGCTCGGCACGCTGGTCGAGCAGCTGCAGCAGCGAGGCGGAAGCTACGCACTGGCGGCGCACGAAATCAAGGCCTCGCTCGCGTATGCGATCGACGTGCCGAAGCCGGCAGCCGCGAGAGCGCCTGAGGCGTGGTAGAGCAGTGCGCCAGCGGTTGCACATTGCGAGCTGCACGAGGTGCTGCTACTGCTGCTCGGGTGTCAGCAAGGTGGTGAATAATTAATAACACGAGATGGGGATGGAGACAGAGACACACAAAGTGGAGCTATGCACTGTCAAGCAGGAGTGCTGGTAGTGCTGGGAGGCTAGAGCTACAGATGCAGTTCGACCGTCGAGAGTGGCGGGCGGGGGAGGCTAGAGACGGAGGCTGGCTCTACTCGTTGCCGACACACACGAGACAGTCATCAGGGCAGTTCCTGCAGCTCTCGCCAAACTGCGGCTCGCACACGCCGTTGCCGCAGCTGCAGTCCTCGGAGCACGAGAACACGTCCTCGTACGGCTCGCAGCGGCCATTTCCGCAGCCTGCATCAACGGGCAACGAGTGAGCAGGCACAACACGCCAACAAACGGATGGACACAGAGCAGGAGCGAGGGAGGGAGGGCTCTCGAGCGTACAGCCATTGGAGGTCGAGCAATCCAGGTAGCAGTTCAAGCACGATTCCCACGCGTCACAGACGCCGTTGCCGCAGCCTGTTGCGAGACAAGCGCACGGTGAGAAGCGTACTGCCGCAGAACGCTGGGCACGCGCGGAAGCAGGAGTACGTACAGCAGTCGGTCGGGCACGAGGAGCAGTCCTCAAGCAGGTGCGGTTGGCAGACGCCGTCTCCCTGTGGCCGATATGGTTAGACTTGGAACAATTTGGGCAGGGAGGCTACGCGGAGTGGTAGCAAGCGATGAAGACGAGCACGTACACAGCCTGCCATACAACACGACCACAGCAACGGAAGGCAGGCGCGTTGGGCGGATTTGTTTGGGGCAATGGTTAGTGGACCGTGCATCGTGGTGGCAGGGGCTCATCGCACGCGTCGCGTCGTACAGTCAAAGTAGGTGTTGCAGTCCTCGGCGCAGTTGACGCAGTTCTCACCGCGAGACTTCTCGCAGTAGCCGTTCACGATGCAATGTGCTGGCGAGGCGGGCACGGCGTGAGAACAGGCGGAAAGCGGCACGGGCGGCACACCGGCGAGCCGGGAAGCGTGCCAGCAACACAGCAGCGCGGACGTACGGTCACGGTGATGCGGCGGCGGCTGGCGAGAGACGGCGGCCACAACGAGCAAGGCGCAGCAGAGCGCCAGGAGCAGGAGGCGGGCGGACATGGAGGGCGACGGGAGACGAGAGACACACGAGCGACGAGAGACGAGCAGCGCCTCGTAAATCCTCCTCCTTCCTCGCCCTCCTCTCGATATCACACCAACGCCACGCCAACACCACGCGCTTTGCTTTGCTTTGACGCGTCAACACAACGGGATTGGGATTTGTTTTTGTTTATATTTTTGGAGTTAACGAAGAAGTGTGCACAAGAGCCGCTTACTTCCTGTCGACCTTCTTGCCCGAGTCGGTGGACGCCTCGCCGTGGAGCTCCAAAAGCTTGATGGCTGTGGGTGGGAGGGAAGCGCGTGTGAGCGATGGCGATAGCGAGGCGCACGGCGGCGGGCAGCAACGTACGATCGAATCGCGGCAGACGGAGAACCTTCACCTTGCGGATGTAGACGTCCTTGAGCGGGTAGATGCCCTGGGTGGCCTTCTCGATCTTCTGGCCAATCGTGTTGGGGGCGCTGTCGTAACAACGAGCGTGAGACGGCGGCGCTGGATCAGAGCAAGAGAGAGAGAGCACACGTACAACTTGGCGACAAGGTCCTTGAGATCGCACTGCGACTCGCGGGTGATGATCTTGAACATCTTCTTGCGAATCTGTCGGATCTGGGCCGTCTGGGCGTAGCTGGTCTGCTTGACCTGGTTCTGTCGTCGCTTGGTGAAGCCGATGACGAAGACGCGCAGCAGGTAGCCGTCCTGGGTCTTGACGTCGATCGAGCCCTCGATCAACGACTGCCACTTGCGAACGAGGCCCTTGAGCTTGTCGGTCGTGAGGCTGAGACCGTGGAAGTTGGTCAGGCAGTTCTTGCCCTGCACGTCGTCGATGCGAAGACGGAACTTGAGGTAGCCCTTCTCCTCATCCTTGACGAGATCGGCGGCGTTGGCCTCGAGCACGCGGCCCTTGAGCGACTCGCTGGCGACCTCTGTTGGAGACAGCAGCAACAACGAGGGCGGCGAAATGAGCGAGAGAACGAGGACGAGAGAGAGAGAGAGATCTTGGGCTTTTCTTCACTCGGCGCGCTGTACGTACTGGTGCCGGTGGTCTTGGTGACGAGGGTCTTGCCAACCTGGCGGACCTTGAACGGCTGGGGAGCCTTGATCTCATACCACTCCTTGCGGGTGAAGGGGTCGATACTGCGCGAGCGAGATCGAGAGAGATCGAGATCAATAAATATACTGCCGCGAGCACGGGAGGAGCCAGGTCGCGAGTACGTACATCTTCTTCTTACCACCCTTCTTACCCTTCATCAACTTCTTGTTTTTGCTGTGGGTCGTGACGAGCAGAGCGCACACACACACGAAGAGGTCAGCGAGAGCTTGCGAGCGAGCGAGCGAGATATCGCAGCAGGTTTCGAGCGCTTCTTTCTGCTGCTTCTGCTGGTGCGCCACAGCCTCGGGCGGGTCATCAAGCACGACACCACAGCGTCATCTTCCTCGTCGTCCTCTTGCTACGTGTGTCTCTCTGTCTCTCCTCTTCTCACGCAGGTGGGCGAGAGAAGAGCACAGAAGCAGAAGCGAGCAAAGACGACGAAGGAAGCACAGTGCTCTACGCCTTTGTTGCTGCTGAGGCGCGCCCTCGGTCCAGCGCGACAACTACGACGCTGCTCTCGCCGACTCGCTCTCTCGCGCACGGTGGTGGCGGCGGTGGTGGCGCAGCGGGGCGCGGCGCAGCGCGTACCCGACAGCCATGTTGGAGCGCAGACGACCGGGATAGCGGTGTGCGAGCAAGCGTGCGGCGGGGAAAGAGGATCGCGCTGGGGCGCCAGAGCCGCGTTGTTGCTGCCGTCGCGCGATGGCGAGCTTGCCGGTTAGCCCGCTGGGCCACCCGAGTAACGCTCGCTGGGAGCTTCTTGGCTTTACTAGGCCTCCCACGGCGCCATTAAGGTCTTGCCGGAGCCCGCCCGCGCTACCAATGCGCGAAATGCGTCCGATACGCCACCCGCTCGCTCGCTCTGGCCGATCCAGCGGTGCTGCTGGGCGTTCGCCGGTGCGGTGCGGTGCGGTGCCGGGCGCTCGTGGGGTGCTCGCAGTGAGCCATTCAGGCGCCTGCAAGCTGCCACGAAAAAGCCGGGATCTTGGTTGAACAGCAGCACGCGATGCGCAAAAACCCCGCCTGCATCCAATCGCTGGAGGCCACCACTGAACAGCCAGCAACCCAAGCTGCAAGGTGTTATATCCAGTTCAGCACAGCCAATGCAATCGAGACCTCTCCGGAGAACGCGGCGTACAAACACCCCGCCGAAAGTCCAGTACGTAGGAATGTACCCCGTGTCCGCAAAACGGGGTATGATAAAGGGACACGGGGTACGAAATGTGAGTGTCGGGGTACGATTTTGTCGTCAATCGATCTCTTGTGAA
>Ga0209935_1001001_pt1 | contig 52769 bp, 39 predicted proteins | sample ThiBio_1000_plan_2_FD_183958 | JGI IMG/M metagenome (GOLD analysis project Ga0209935, IMG submission 183958) | Wastewater bioreactor microbial communities from Cape Town, South Africa - Thiocy_cont_1000_plan (SPAdes) | ecosystem: Engineered > Bioreactor > Thiocyanate-remediating >... | reverse complement strand
GGAACATCGCTTTGCGCGTGCGCCGGGTGCACAGGCTGAGTCCAAGGTCTTGCTGCTTCATGGGTCGATTGTTGCAGTTGCGCGTGCATCAGACCATCAGGGAGAGCACGGGTTTTGAACATCTTCCCTAGCCCCTGAGCTCGCCACAAAGCTACGGTTCGCCCAACCCAAGGATGTAATTTTTGTCACTGCCGGTGAAACGATTGAGGACATCGGCAAAGCCGTAGCGTGGTTGGGTTCTGAGGACATCGTCATTCACGATGCCTTGTACGCCTACAAGAGCAATATCGACTCAAAATATGTGGCCTATTTTTCACAAACAGCAAATTTCCATGAACAGATCCGCCGCAGTATTTCATCTTCAAAGATTTCCTCCATCTCTACCGAGAACCTTGGAAAAGTTCGCATTCCTGTTCCACCGCTCGAAATACAGCGCGAAATCGTGAGAGTGCTGGACACCTTCACCAAGCTGGAGGCGGAACTGGAGGCGGAACTGGAGGCGCGTCGGCGGCAGTACCAGTACTACCGCGACGCGCTTTTGACATTCGGCGAACACACGGATAGCGCAAGCAAGCAAGCAAGCAAGCAAGCAAGCAAGCAAGCATAAGGTGGACAACCTTGGGTGAAGTTGCAACATTTTGTCGAGGCACGGCGATCACGGAGAAAGAAACGACGAACGGTGAGATCCCGGTCGTTGCAAATGGGCCTGTGCCCACGTACTTCCACGGAGAAAGTAATCGAGATGGCGAAACCATCGTCATTGCCAGGTCTGGCGCATACGCGGGCTATGTGAGCTTCTGGAATCGACCGATTTTCCTAACGGACGCCTTCAGTATTCACCCCAATCCTGCGCTACTAGCGTCGAAATTCGCCTACTACTTTCTTCAGAATAAGCAGGGCCACATCCACTCAATGAAAAAGGGCAGCGGTGTTCCCCACGTTCGGGTGAAAGAATTCGAATCTTTCGAGATCCCACTTCCGTCAATGGAAGAACAGCAACGCATCGTCTCCATCCTCGACAAATTCGACGCGCTGGTGAACGACCTCTCCCGCGGCCTGCCCGCAGAAATCCAGGCCCGCCGCCAGCAGTACGAGCACTACCGCGACCGCCTGCTGAGCTTCAGGGAAGCAGCATGAATTGTTTTGCTCAATTGATTGAGTAAAATTACTCAATATGCCGAGCACAGACACACTCCCCTATCAGCGAGCACAAGCCACGGCACTGCAGGCCCGGCTGGCAGAGCCGCGCCGCTTCATCCAGGTGGTGGCCGGGCCGCGTCAGGCAGGCAAGTCCACGCTGGTGCAGCAGGTGACGCAGGCCAGCGGCCTGGCGGTGCGCTACGCCAGCGCCGACGAGCCCACGCTGCGCGGCACGCAGTGGATTGCCCAGCAGTGGGAGGCCGCGCGCCTGATGCCGGTTGGCGGCGACGGGGCGGTGCTGGTGCTGGACGAGATTCAGAAAATCCCGGCGTGGTCGGAAACGGTCAAGCGCCTCTGGGACGAAGACACCCGCGCCGGGCGCGGGCTGAAGGTGGTGCTGCTCGGCTCGGCGCCGCTGCTCATCGCGCGCGGCCTGACCGAGAGCCTGGCGGGGCGCTTCGAGACGATCATGCTGTCGCACTGGTCTTGGGCGGAGATGCGCGCGGCCTTCGGCTGGTCGCTGGACGAGTATGTTTTTTACGGTGGCTACCCTGGCGCGGCCCCGCTGATCGCCGAGCCCGCACGCTGGGCGCGCTATGTGCTGGACAGCCTGATCGAAACCTCGATTTCGCGCGACGTGCTGCTGCTCACCCGCGTGGACAAGCCGGCGCTGCTGCGGCGGCTGTTCGACCTGGCGTGCCGCTACTCGGGGCAGATCCTTTCCTACACCAAGATGTTGGGCCAGTTGCAGGACGCGGGCAACACCACCACGCTGGCGCACTATCTGGACTTGCTGGCCGGCGCGGGCATGGTCTGCGGCCTGCCCAAGTATGCCGGCGACGTGGCGCGCAGCCGCGCCTCCAGCCCCAAGCTGCAGGTGCTGAACACGGCGCTGATGACGGCCAATGGCGGCCTGACGCTGGCCGAGGCCAGGGCCGACCGCGAGTTCTGGGGGCGGCTGGTGGAGTCCGCCGTGGGCGCGCATCTGGCCAACGCGGCGATGCGCGGGGAATGCACGCTGCACTATTGGCGCGAAGGAACCCGCGAGGTGGATTTCATCGTGCAGGCCGGGCGCCGGCTGACCGCCATCGAGGTGAAAAGCGGGCGCGCACCGCTGGCGCATGCGGGCACTGCCGCCTTCGTGCAGGCCTTCGAGCCGCAGCGCACCCTGCTGGTCGGCAGCGACGGCATCGCGCTGGAGGACTTTCTGGCGCAGGACGTTGCGCATTGGGTCAAGGCTGCCGCATGACCGAAGCCCCCGTGCCCAACCGCTACGAGCCCATCGCGCTTTCCAACGAAAGCACTGTCGTCGCGGAGTTCATGCGCCCGGACGAGGCGCGCGAGGCCCGCTACCAGTCCGAGGCCGAGCTGGAGCGCGATTTCATCGAACGCCTGCAGGCGCAGGCTTACGAATACCTGCGCATCGGCAGCGAGGCCGACCTCATCGCCAACCTGCGCCGCCAGTTGGAGGCGCTGAACCGGATCACGTTCAGCGACGGCGAATGGCGGCGGTTCTTCGGCGAGCACATTGCCGGGGCCAACGATGGCATCGTCGAAAAGACGGCACGCATCCAGGAAGACCCGGTGCAGGTGCTCAAGCGCGACGACGGCAGCATCAAGAACATCGCCCTGATCGACAAGCGGCACATCCACAACAACCGCCTGCAGGTCATCAACCAGTACGCCATGGAAACGGGCGCGCGCGCCAACCGCTACGACGTGACGGTGCTGGTCAACGGCCTGCCGATGGTGCACGTGGAGCTGAAGCGCCGTGGCGTGGACATTCGCGAGGCGTTCAACCAGATCGACCGCTACCAGCGCGACAGCTTCTGGGCCGGTTGCGGTCTGTTCGAGTACGTGCAGTTGTTCGTCATCAGCAACGGCACGCTGACCAAGTACTACAGCAATACCGTGCGCGATGGGCATTTGAAAGAGCAGTCCGCCCGGCGCGGCAGGGGCAAGACCTCCAACAGCTTCGCCTTCACCAGTTGGTGGGCCGATGCCCGCAACCAGCCGATCACCGAGCTGGCGGATTTCACCCAGACCTTTTTCGCCAGGCACGCGCTGCTGAACATCCTCACGCGCTACTGCGTGTTCGACGTGGATCGCAAGCTGCTGGTGATGCGGCCCTACCAGATCGTGGCGGCCGAGCGCATCCTGCAGCGCATCGCCACCGCCACCAACCACCGGCAACTGGGCACGGTGGCGGCAGGCGGCACCATCTGGCACACCACGGGAAGCGGCAAGACGCTGACCAGCTTCAAGGCAGCGCAACTGGCGCGCGGGCTGCCCGAAATCGACAAGGTGCTGTTCGTGGTGGACCGCAAGGACCTGGACTACCAGACCATGCGCGAGTACGAGCGCTTCGAGAAGGGCGCGGCCAATTCCAACACGTCCACCGCCGTGCTGCAAAGGCAACTGGAAGACCCGCAGGCGCGCATCATCATCACCACCATCCAGAAGCTGAGCCGCTTCGTCACCCGCAACAAGAAGCACCCGGTGTACGACGCGCATGTGGTGGTGATCTTCGACGAATGCCACCGCAGCCAGTTCGGCGACATGCACACCGAGATCACTCGGACTTTCAAGCGCTACCACCTGTTCGGCTTCACGGGCACGCCGATCTTCGCCGACAACGCGGCCACGGGCGGCAACCCCAAGCTGCGCACCACGGAGCAGGCCTTCGGCGACCGGCTGCACACCTACACCATCGTCGATGCCATCAACGACAAGAACGTGCTGCCGTTTCGCATCGACTACATCAACACCATCAAGACCGCGCCGAACGTGCGCGACAAGCAGGTGTCGGCCATCGACACCGAGCGGGCCCTGCTGGCGCCGGAGCGCATCGCCCAGATCGTGGGCTACATCCGCGAGCATTTCGACCAGAAAACGCGGCGCGGCGCAAGCTACCGGCTGGGCGGCAAGCGCCTGTCCGGGTTCAATTCACTGTTCGCCGTGGCCAGCATCGACGCCGCCAAGCGCTACTACGCGGAGTTCGCGAGACAGCAAAAGGACATGCCGCCTGCGCAGCGGCTCAAGGTCGGCCTGATTTACAGCTTCGCCGCCAACGAGGAAGCCGCGGACGGCCTGCTGGATGAAGAGGCATTCGAGACCGAGGGCCTGGACCAGGGCTCGCGCGATTTTCTCGACGCGGCGATTCAGGACTACAACGCCCTGTTCGCCACCAGCTACGACACCAGCGCCGACAAGTTCCAGAACTACTACAAGGACCTGTCGCAGCGGCTGAAGAACCGCGAGCTGGATCTGGTGATCGTGGTCAACATGTTCCTGACGGGCTTTGACGCCACCACGCTCAACACCCTGTGGGTAGACAAGAACCTGCGCGCGCACGGGCTGATTCAGGCGTATTCGCGCACCAACCGCATCCTCAATTCGGTCAAGACCTACGGCAACATCGTCTCCTTCCGCGATCTGGAGCAGGCGACCAACGACGCGCTGGCGCTGTTCGGCAACAAGGACGCCAAGGGCATCGTGCTGCTCAAGCCCTACGCCGACTACCACGAGGAATACCGGAAGAAGGTCGGCGAACTGGTGGCGCTGTTCCCCTTGGGCCAGGCCATCACGGGCGAGGCGGCGCGCAAGGCGTTCATCAAGCTGTTCGGTTCCATCCTGCGGCTGAGGAACATCCTCACCGCCTTCGACGACTTCGCGGGCCACGAGATTCTGAGCGAGCGCGATTTTCAGGACTACCAGAGCCTGTACCTGAACCTGTACGCCGAGTTCCGCGGCGCATCCGAGGCCGAAAAGGAAGCGATCAACGACGACGTGGTGTTCGAGATCGAACTCATCAAGCAGATCGAGATCAACGTCGATTACATCCTGATGCTGGTCGAGCGCTACCTCAAGGCCAGGGGCACCGGCCAGGACAAGGAAATCCGTGCAAGCATCGAACGTGCGATCAACGCCAGCCCGTCGCTGCGCAACAAGAAAGACCTCATCGAAACCTTCGTGGATTCCGTCTCTCCGAAAGCCCGGGTGGACGAAGAATGGCTGGCCTTCATCGCCCAGCGAAAAACCGAGGAACTCGAACGCATCATTGCCGAGGAGAATCTGCATCCCGAAGCGGCACGCCGCTTCATGGACGACGCCTTTCGCGATGGTGGCATCGCCAGCACGGGAACGGCCATCACGCAAGTGCTACCGCCCACCTCGCGCTTTGGCAAGACGGCCGACGGCCACACCGAAAAAAAACGGCGCGTGCTGCAGCGGCTGGCCGAATACTGGGAACGCTTTGCGGGGCTCATCTGACGAGATGAATACTGCCAAACGTATAGCTGCCGGCGCTTGTCACACAAGCGCTAGATTCATATTTCACTCATAAACTCATGAGCACTTCCCACGGCGACCACCTCTTCGGCTTCGGCACCCGCGCCATCCACGCCGGTGCGCAGCCCGATCCCGTCACCGGCGCGCGCGCCACGCCCATTCATCAAACCACGAGCTTCGTCTTCGACGGCGCCGAGCACGCGAGCCAGCTCTTCAACCTGGAGACTTTCGGCAACGTCTACAGCCGCATCAGCAACCCCACGGTCGCCGTGTTCGAGGAGCGCATGGCGAGCCTGGAAGACGGCCGCGCCGCGCTCGCCTGCGCCAGCGGCATGGCGGCGCAGATGACAGCGCTGTTCGCCCTGCTGAAAAGCGGCGACCACGTGGTGGCCGCCAGCACGCTCTACGGCGGCAGCATCGGGCAGCTGGGCATCGCCTTCGAACGCCTGGGCATCACCACCACCTTCGTCGATCCGAAGGAGCCGGAGAACTTCGCGCGCGCGATGCGTCCCGAAACCCGCGTGGTCTTCGGCGAGACGCTGGGCAATCCGCTGGTGAACGTGCTCGACATCGCCGCGATCGCCGACGTGGCCCACGCGCACGGCGTGCCGCTCATCATCGACAACACCGTGGCCAGCCCCTATCTGTGCAATCCGCTCCAACTGGGTGCGGACATCGTGGTGCACAGCGCCACCAAATACATCGGCGGCCACGGCACGACCATGGGCGGCGTGCTGATCGAAAGCGGGCGCTTTCCCTGGGACAACGGCAAGTTTCCCGACATGGTCGAACCCAGCCGGGCCTATCACGGCGTGAAGTTCTACGAGACCTTCGGCGACTTCGGCTACACCATGAAGGCGCGCATGGAGGTCAATCGCACCTATGGCGGCGTACTCTCGCCGATGAGCGCCTGGCTGCTGCTGCAGGGCGCCGAAACGCTGCACCTGCGCATGCAGGCGCACTGCCGCAACGCGCTGGCTGTGGCGCGCCACCTGCAGCAACACCCGCGCGTCACCTGGGTCAACTACCCCGGTCTGCCCGATTCGCCGTATCACGAGCTGGCGCGCAAGCAGTTTCGCGCCATCGACGGCGCGCCCGGCACCTCGGGGCTGCTCACCTTCGGCATCCAGGGGGGCGCTGCGGCCGGCGAGAAATTCATCGACGCCTGCGAGTTCCTGAGCCACCTGGCCAATATCGGCGACGCCAAGACACTGGTGCTGCACCCGGCCTCGACCACGCACCGGCAACTGAATGACGAAGAGCTCGCGCGCGCGGGCGTGAGCGCCGACATGGTGCGGCTGTCGGTCGGCATCGAGGACGTGCAGGACATCCTCTGGGACATCGACCAGGCGCTGGCGCGCTCGGCCGCGTAGCGCCACGCCACCGCCGCGCCACATCAGGCACGCAACGCCCGTGCCATCGCGGCGATGCCTTCCTCGTAGGGCGTGATGCGAAACGCCGGGTAGCGCGCCTCGAACTTGGCGCTGCTGAAGACGTAGTCCTGCTGATTCTGGTAGAGCATCTCGCGCGCCTCGCGCAAGTCGGGCACCACGAGGCCCAGCCCCCGCAGCAAGACCTCGGGCGGCGTCACCACCTTGGCGGGGGCGCCCAGCAGCCGGGCCGACCACGCGAGAAGCTCGCGCGGCGTGGTTGCGGGGCTCGCGGTCGGCAGATGCCAGCTCTGCCGGTACGCCGCGTCGTCGAGCGCCAGCGTGGCGAGCGCGCGGCCCGCGTCCGGCACGTAGGTGAAGCTGTGCAGGCGGTCCGCATCGCCCAGCCACCACGCGGCGCGCCCCTGCGCCTGCCGCTGCATCGCCACCACGTGCAGCAGCGACTGCCGCACACCGGGGCCGTAGAAATCCGCGCTGCGGGCGACGAGCCAGCGCAGACCGCGCTCCTGGCCCGCGCGCTCGATCATCCTTAGCAAGGCGGCACGCACCCGGCCCTTGCGCGAGGGCGGATCGATCGCGTGGTCCTCACGCATCGGCACCTTGAGCGGCAGCGGCCCGTAGGCGTAGAGGTTGTCGAACCAGACGAGGCGCGCGCCATGCGCCAGCGCCGCGTCGATCGCGCCCTGCACGATGCGCGGCCAGTCGCGCTGCCAGATGTGCGTGCGATACGGCAGGCCCAGCGTCAGGTGGATGTGGCTGGCCCCGCGCGCGGCCTCGCGCACCGCGCGCGCGTCGAGCGCATCGAGCGCGATGTGCGCACCCACGGGTGCGTTCTCCGGCGGGTGTCGGCGGGCAATGACCGCCCGCTGGCCGCACTCGCGCAAGTGTTCGGCGGCCGCATAGCCGATCTGGCCGCCGCCGATGATCAGGTGAAAGGCCTCGGGTCCGGTGGGGGGGTGCAGGGTGTTCATGCCTCGATCATGACGGCGATGAACCCGCCATGGAATCACAGAAAAGACATGAGTGTCATTCACATATGAATCGGTGTAGAGTGGCCGCATGGATGCGCAAACCCTCGACTGGCGGCTGCTGCAGGCCTTCCTCGCGGCGGCCGAGGCGGGTTCGCTCGGTGCCGCGGCCCGCGCGCTCGGCGAAAGCCAGCCGACGCTGAGCCGGCGGCTGGCGCAACTGGAGGCAGGGCTCGGGCAGGCGCTGTTCGAGCGCACACCGCGCGGGCTCACGGCGACGGCGGCGGGCGCGGCGCTGATCGAGCCGGCGCGGCGCATGCGCCAGCAGGTGGCGCGCATGGCGCTGGCCATCGAGCAGCAGGCACACACGCTGGCCGGCACGGTGCGCATCACCGCCAGTGCCATGGTGAGCCAGCATCTGCTGCTGTCGGCGCTGCGTGCGCTGCGCGAGCAGCACCCCGAGATCCAGATCGAACTGCTGGCGGACGACGGCGTGAAGGACCTGCTGGCGCGCGACGCCGACATCGCGCTGCGCATGTTCCGCCCGCGCGAGGGCGGATTGATCGTGCGGCGGCTGGCCGACCTGCCCGTGGGCCTGTACGCGCACCGCGACTACCTCGCACGCCACGGCCCCGTGACGCGCGAAGCGCTGGCCGCGCATGCCTGGATCGGTCCGAACGAAGGCGAGCAGATGCGCCGCGGCTTCGCGCTCGCGGGCTACAGCGTCACGCGGGCGTTCTTCGCGCTGCGCACCGACGATTCGGCGCTGGCGTGGCGGGCGGTGCTCGAAGGTCTCGGCATCGGCGCAGGCATCGTGGCGGTGGCCAAGCGCACGCCCGAACTCGTGCGCGTGCTGCCCGACATCGCCATCGCCCCCATGCCCTGCTGGCTCGCGGTGCACCGGGAATGGCGCGGCACGCCCCGGCTGCGCGCCGTGGCCGATGCCCTCACTGCCGCGTTCGCGCGGCGCTGACGGCGGCCCGGCAAGCTGCCCCTACCCGACGCCAGGCGTACGAAAGCGCCTGCCCCGCAGCAGCGCCGACACCCGCCGCAGCATCCCGCCCCAGGTGACGAGCCACGCCAGCATGCCCAGCCACAGGAACAGCTGCGCCAGCGGCTGCAGCAACCCGATGCCCAGCGCCGCATCCATCTGCCAGGTGCACGCGGCGTACATGCCCAGCGGAAACACCAGCCCCCAGTACAAGGGCTCGTAGCGCAGCGGATAACGGCGCACGCCGTGGCGCCAGATGCCCAGCAATACCAGCACCGGAATCCACCAGCTGCCCGTGGCCCAGTACAGCAGCGTGTAGCCCTTGACGAAGGGCAGCAGCGTGGCGAGCCACGGCGCCTCGGGCGCTTCCTGGATCAGCAGCGCACCCGCGAGCGTCGAGATCGCCAGCGCGCCCATGTTGATCCAGTACGAGGGCACGAGCTCCTCGGGCGCAAGGCGCAGGAACATGAAGCGGTAGAAAATCAGGCCCATCAGCCACAGATACAGCACCCCGGCCCACAGCCACAGGGTCAGCGCCAGGAAATTGAGCGTGGGCCGCCAGCGCATTGTCATGTCGGGCGCCAGCAGCGCGCACACCACCGCCACCGATTGCGTGGCCACGACCGCCAGCAGCCATGAGCCGCTGATGCCGCGTACCAAGGTGGGTTTGTGGCGCTTGATGATGAAGCCCAGAAACATCGCATACGTGAACGCCGCCCACAGCCCCAGCGTGAGCGCCCCCAGCGCCAGGCCCACCGCGCGGTTGTGCTGCTGCACCAGGTATTGCGAGGCCAGCACGCCGGTGGCCGCCACCACGGTGAAGTAGCCCGGGCCCACGGCGTGATCGGCCATGTCGCCAAAGAAGCGCCGCGGGTGCAGCAGCGCGCGCAGCAGGTACAGCAGCGCCAGCACCCCGTACTGCAGCACGTTGAGCATGAACAGCGCGCGGGCGATCCAGGTCAGGCCCATCATCGAGGCCGCCAACGCCACGATGCCGGTGGCCATGACCAGGCCGAAATTGGCCGGAGACAAATCCGCCAAGGCGCTGCGCCAGCCCACGATCCCAGTCATTATTAGATTTTTATAGCTGCTCGCGCTTGATGGACAAGCGTTTGCGCCCTGTTTCATATAAAAAGCCCGCCGGACAGGCGGGCTGGCATGGACATCAGGCGCGCATCAATCCGCGGCCGCTTCTTCCTCGTGCTCCGCGGCCTCGCGGCTCCTGGCGCGCTCCTTCTTCGGCAGCGGCTGGATGTCGAGCTTGATCTCGTCGCTCTCCACGCCCTTGTCGTCCTGCTTGTGCTCGACGTCTACCGTCACGCGTCCGCCATCGGCCAGGCGGCCGAACAGCAGTTCGTCGGCCAGCGCCTTGCGGATCGTGTCCTGGATCAGGCGCTGCATCGGCCGCGCGCCCATGAGCGGATCGAACCCCTTCTTCGCGAGGTGCTTGCGCAACTCGTCGGTAAAGGTGACATCAACCTTCTTGTCGGACAGCTGCTGCTCCAGCTGCAGCAGGAATTTATCCACCACGCGCAGGATGACCTGTTCATCGAGCGCCTTGAAGCTCACGATGGCATCGAGCCGGTTGCGGAACTCGGGCGTGAACAGGCGCTTGATGTCGGCCATCTCGTCGCCCTGCTGGCGCTGCGTGGTGAAGCCGATGGTGGACTTGTTCATCGTCTCGGCACCGGCGTTCGTCGTCATCACGATGATGACGTTGCGAAAATCGGCCTTGCGCCCGTTGTTGTCGGTGAGCGTACCGTGATCCATCACCTGCAAGAGCACGTTGAAGATGTCCGGGTGCGCCTTCTCGATTTCGTCGAGCAGCAGCACCGCGTGCGGCTTCTTGGCGATGGCCTCGGTCAAGAGCCCGCCCTGGTCGAACCCGACATAGCCCGGAGGCGCGCCGATCAGGCGGCTCACGGCATGGCGCTCCATGTACTCGGACATGTCGAAGCGGATCAGGTCGATGCCCATCACGTAGGCGAGCTGGCGCGCGGCCTCAGTCTTGCCAACGCCCGTGGGACCGGAAAAGAGGAAGGCGCCAATCGGCTTGTCGCCCTTGCCCAGGCCCGAACGCGCCATCTTCACGCTGGACGCAAGCACTTCGAGCGCCTTGTCCTGGCCGAAGACCACGCTCTTCAAGTCGCGCTCCAGCGTCTGCAGTTTGCCGCGGTCGTCATTGCTCACGTTCGCGGGCGGAATGCGCGCGATCTTCGCAACGATCTCCTCGATCTCGCTCTTGCCTATGGTCTTCTTGCGCTTGGAGGGCGTGAGGATGCGCTGCGCCGCGCCCGCCTCGTCGATCACGTCGATCGCCTTGTCGGGCAGGTGCCGGTCGTTGATGTACTTGGCCGAGAGCTCGGCCGCCGCCTGCAGCGCCGCGGCGGCGTACCTGACGCTGTGGTGCTCCTCGAAGCGGCTCTTGAGCCCCTTCAAGATGTCCACCGTCTCGGCCACCGTGGGCTCGACCACGTCCACCTTCTGGAACCGCCTGGAAAGCGCCGCATCCTTCTCGAAGATGCCGCGGTACTCGGTGTAGGTGGTCGCGCCGATGCACTTGAGCGCGCCGGAGCTGAGCGCTGGCTTGAGCAGGTTGCTCGCGTCCAGCGTGCCGCCCGAGGCCGCACCCGCGCCGATCAGCGTATGGATCTCGTCGATGAACAGGATGGCGCTGGGCTTGTCCTTGAGGTTCTTCAGGACGCCCTTGAGGCGCTGCTCGAAGTCGCCGCGGTACTTGGTGCCCGCCAGCAGCGCACCCATGTCCAGCGCATAAACCGTCGACTCGCTCAGAATCTCGGGCACGTCGCCCTGCGTGATGCGCCAGGCCAGGCCCTCGGCGATTGCGGTCTTGCCCACGCCGGCCTCGCCCACCAGCAGCGGGTTGTTCTTGCGCCTGCGGCACAGGATCTGCACCGTGCGCTCGACCTCGTAGTTGCGGCCGATCAGCGGATCGATCTTGCCGTCCTTGGCGGCCTGGTTGAGGTTTTGCGTGTACTGCTCCAGCGGCGAGGCCTTTTCGCTGCGCTCGCCGCCCTGGCCTGCGCCCTCCTCGCTTTCGGTCTGCGGCGCCTCGGGCCTGGCCTGCTCGGCCGCCTCGCCCTTGCGGATGCCGTGGGCAATGAAGTTGACCACGTCCAGGCGCGTCACGCCCTGCTGGTGCAGGTAGTAGACGGCGTGCGAATCCTTCTCGCCATAGATCGCGACGAGCACGTTGGCGCCCGTGACTTCCTTCTTGCCGTTGCCGGTGGATTGCACGTGCATGATGGCGCGCTGGATCACGCGCTGGAAACCGAGCGTGGGCTGGGTATCGACCTCGTCGCTGCCCGCCACCTGCGGTGTGTTGTCCTTGATGAAATTGCTGAGCGACGCACGCAGGTCGTCGATGTTGGCCGCGCAGGCCTTGAGCACCTCGGTGGCGCTCGGGTTGTCCAGCAGGGCCAGCAGCAGGTGCTCCACGGTGATGAACTCGTGGCGCTGCTGGCGGGCCTCGACGAAGGCCATGTGCAAGCTGACTTCCAGTTCCTGGGCAATCATGTGAGAACTCCTTTGGCTTGCGGTTGGGACTAACTGTAGATCAGATCAGGGCGCGGCGCCCATCATTCAACAGGCTCCGCGAGACATTGCAGGGGGTGGCCCGCCTTGTGCGCCGCATCCATCACCTGCGCCACCTTGGTGTCGGCGATGTCGCGGGTGTAGACGCCGCACACGCCTTTGCCATCGAGGTGGATCTTGAGCATGATCTGGGTGGCGGCCTCACGATCCTTGTTGAAAAATTCCTGCAGCACGACGACCACGAACTCCATCGGCGTGAAATCGTCGTTGAGCATCACCACCTGATACATGTGCGGCGGCTGCAGCTTTTGCGTGCGCCGCTCGGCGACAACCGAGCCGCCCTCATCCCAGGATGGCTCGCGGGGTGCTGGCACGGGCGCTTTGGTAACCATGAAACTCATTCTAGCGATCAAGCGCAAAGCCTGATGGCTGTGAATCTGGTGCCGCTGCCCCGCTTTTCAAGCATTCGCCGCGAAGGGTGAACGCAAGACGCCGCCGGGCCTTGCCAGACCGGGCAGGGGCGCTATCAAGACACGGAATACACCACGTGGACCGCGTCGGCACCGGCCTGCGCACCCCAGGCGGCCAGCGCGGCATCCGAGGGGAAAAAGCGGCTGGCGTCCCCCAGTTGCAATTCGGCGCTGGCCACCTGGCCATCCGCCTCGCACAGCAGCCCCAGGCGCACGCACAGGCCGCGCGCCAGGGCATGGCCTTCCCCGGTTTCCTCGACTTTCGGCGGAAAGCGCCGCACGAAGGCGGCCACGTCGGGCACGCTCGCGCCCGCCTGCACCCGCAGGTACTTGCCAAAGCGCGCGCGCGCCATCGGCACGCTCCAGACCTGCTGTGCCTTCAGGCGCAGACCGCCATTGAAATGGTCCGGCTGCACGCGCCCGCTGATCACGACCGCTTCATCGTCGCGCAAGGCCTCGGCGGCCGCAGCCGCCACGCCTTCATCGGCGGAGACGTCGATGGCCGCGCTCTTGTCGTCGAGCTTGAACAGCGTGAGCTTGCCGCGCTGGCCATTGATCGCGCGCAGATCGGCCACGATGCCCGCGACCACGATGCTCTCGCGGCTGTCGGCGAGCTGGGCCAGGGGCGTCGGGGCAAAGCGCCTGACCTCGCTCTCGACCGCATCGAACAGATGCCCCGAGAGGTGAAAGCCGATGGCCGTCTTCTCCTGCGTCAGGCGCTCGCGCACATCCCAGGGCAGCACGCTCGCGAGCGGCGGCTCCTCGTCGCTCGCGCCCACCGCGCCGTCACCCATCATGTCGAAGAGCCCGCCCTGGTTGGCATTGGCCAGCCGGGCCTGCGCATACTCGAACGCGATGTCGATCGACGCGGCCAGCGCCGCGCGGTTGCGGTCGATGACGTCGAACGCCCCGGCCTTGACGAGCGCCTCCACCGTGCGCTTGTTGATGCGCGTGCGATCCACCCGTGCACAGAAGTCAAAAAGGCTCGCAAACGGCCCGCGCGTGCTGCCCTGCGGCCCCTCTCCCCGGCCTTCGCGCGCCGCGACGATGGCCTCGATCGCCTGCTGGCCCGTACCCTTGACCGCGCCCAGGCCATAGCGGATCACCTTGTCCGTCACGGGCTCGAAGCGGTGCACGCCGCGGTTGATGTCGGGCGGCTCGAACGACAGGCCCTCGCGGATGGCGTCATCGACCAGCACCTTGAGCTTGTCGGTGTCGTCCATCTCTATGGTCATGTTGGCGCAGAAGAACTCCGCCGTGTAGTGCACCTTGAGCCAGCCGGTGTGATACGCCAGCAGCGAGTAGGCGGCCGCGTGCGACTTGTTGAAGCCGTAGCCCGCGAATTTCTCCATGAGGTCGAAGACCTCGTCCGCCGTCGCCTGCCCTATGCCTTTTTCTGCTGCACCCTTGCGAAAAATTTCGCGGTGCCTGGCCATTTCCTCGTGCTTTTTCTTGCCCATCGCGCGGCGCAGCAGGTCGGCGCCGCCGAGCGTGTAGCCGCCCAGCACCTGCGCGGTCTGCATCACCTGCTCCTGGTAGACCATGATGCCGTAGGTCTCGGCCAGCACCGGCTCGACCAGCGGGTGCGGGTAGATCACCTCTTCCTTGCCGTGCTTGCGGTTGATGTAACTCGGGATCAGGTCCATCGGACCCGGACGGTACAGGGCATTCAGGGCAATCAGGTCTTCGAGGCGGCCGGGACGCGCTTCCTTGAGCATGCCCTGCATGCCGCGGCTTTCGAACTGGAACACCGCCTCGGTGCGCCCTTCCTGGAACAGCCGGTAGGTGGGTGCGTCGTCCAGCGGAATGTTCTCGAAGGCAAAGTTCTCCTGCCCCTTGTGCCGCGCCATGATGAACTCACGCGCCAGCTCCAGGATGGTGAGCGTCGCCAGGCCCAGAAAGTCGAACTTCACCAGGCCGATCGCCTCTACGTCGTCCTTGTCGAACTGGCTCACGGCCGAGGTGCTGCCCGGCTGCTGGTACAGCGGGCAGAAGTCGGTGAGCTTGCCCGGGGCGATCAGCACGCCGCCCGCGTGCATGCCGATGTTGCGCGTCAGGCCTTCGAGCTTCTGCGCCATCTCGACGACCATGCGCACCTCTTCCTCGCCCTTGACGCGGGCCATGAGCTGCGGCTCCAGCTCCAGCGCGTAGTTGTGCTTGTCCCCTTCGATGCGCGGCTCTGGCGGATAGGCGAGCGTGTAGGTCTGCCCCGGCTTGGCCGGCACGAGCTTGGAGATGCCGTCGCAGAAGGTGTAGCTCATGTCCATGACGCGCCCGGCATCGCGGATCGCGGCCTTGGCGGCCATGGTGCCGAAGGTGGCAATCTGGCTCACGGCATCCTTGCCGTAGCGCTCCTTCACGTAGTCGATCACCCGGTCGCGGTTGGCCTGGCAGAAGTCCACGTCGAAGTCGGGCATGGACACGCGCTCGGGGTTCAGGAAGCGCTCGAACAGCAGGTTGTAGTGCAGCGGATCGAGGTCGGTGATCTTGAGCGCGTAGGCCACGAGCGAGCCCGCGCCCGAGCCGCGCCCCGGGCCCACCGGACAGGCATTGTTCTTGGCCCACTGGATGAAGTCGCCGACGATCAGGAAATAGCCGGGAAAGCCCATCTCGATGATGATCCCCAGCTCGAACGCCAGCCGTTCCTCGTAGCGCGGCCGCTCGCGCTCGCGCTGCGTCGCATCGGGGTAGAGATGGCGCAGGCGCTCCTGCAGCCCCTCCTGCGAGACATGGCGGAAATAGTCCTCCATCACCATGCCCGCCGGGATCGGGAAGTCGGGCAGCTGCGGCTTGCCCAGCACCAGCGAGAGGCTGCAGCGGCGCGCGATCTCCACCGTGTTGGCCAGCGCCGAGGGTACATCGGCAAAGAGCTGCTGCATCTGCGCGCTGCTCTTGAAATACTGCTCGCGCGTGAAGCGCCGCACGCGCCGCCGGTCGCCCAGGGTGCTGCCCTCGGCGATGCAGATGCGCGCCTCGTGCGCCTCGTAGTCATCGGCCTGCAGAAACTGCACCGGCTGCGTGGCCACGACGGGCAGCTGCAGGCGTGCCGCCAGCTGCACGGTGGCCACCACATGGGCCTCGTCATCGTCGCGTCCCGCGCGCTGCAGTTCCAGATAGAAACGATGAGGAAAAACGGCCGCGAGCTGCAGTGCCTGCTCGGCGGCGCCCGCGTCGTTGCCCTGCACCAGCGCACGTCCCACCGGGCCGGCCTGCGCGCCCGAGAGCGCGATCAAGCCCTCGGCCAGTTCCCGCAGCCACGTCCAGCGGCACACCGCCAGCTCGCGCACCACCCCCTGCATCCAGGCGCGGGTGAGCAACTCGCACAGGTTGAAGTAGCCCTGCCGGTTCTGCACCAGCAGCACGATGCGCGTGGGCTCGCCCCCCGCGACATCTTCCAGGCAGATCTCGGCGCCGATGACGGGTTTGACCCCTTTGCCACGCGCGGCCTTGTAGAGCTTGAGCGCGCCGAACAGGTTGTTCAGGTCGGTGAGCGCCAAGGCTCCCTGGCCATCCCTGGCGGCGGCGTCCACCGCTTCATCGATGCGCGTGGTGCCGTCGACCACGGAAAATTCGGAATGCAGGCGCAGGTGGACAAACATCCGCCGATTGTAGGAAGAGCCGCCCGCGCCGCCCCCAGCGGGCGGATGGCTCAATACGCCACCCACCCGCGCCGGATCAGCGGGGCGAACACCCATCGGTAGGCGGCGTTGACCCCCGGCAGCAGCAGGCCGGCGGCGCCCGGCAGCACCACGTGAAAAACCGCCACGCTCGCCACCGCCACCAGGGCGGCGCCCACCATGTCCAGCGGAAAATGGACGCCAAGGTAAATACGCGCCCAGGCCACCGGCAGGCCCAGAAGCGCCAGCGCCATGCCCGCGCGGCGCACCTTGGGATGCCACAGCAGACTGAAGGCCACGCTCCAGATGCCCGTCAGGTGATCACTGGGAAATGAGGAATCGGGCGCATGGGCCATGAGCGTGTGCCCCAGCGGCACCATGAATGGCCGGGGATGCATCCAGAGCATGCCGAGCGCGGCCGATATCAGGAAACCGAGCGCGCAGACCAGCGCTGCCTCCAGCAAGATCACGCGTCGGCCCTCGCCGCCGCGCAGCCATGCAACCACAAGGTACAGCGGCACCGCCAACATCAGGTCCACGGCGCACAGCCTGGCAAATACCAACACCGCCACACCCGGATCGGCCGGGCCGTTGATCGACAGAAACAGGGAGCGATTGAGTTCTTCAAGCATCATCATCCAGAAGCGGCGGCGCGGACCGACAGGGCGGGCGTCTGGCCCCTGCGTCCCCCGTCACGCGCCCGACCGGTGTGGCGGGATCGCCATTTTCGGTGAATTGCACATGGTTTGAGCGGGCGCGGTTTCATACAATGGCCGGATTCAGTCGCTCAGGTTTCCCCACGCTCCATGCTGCGCCCTTTTGCACTTTTGCCCGCCACCCTGCTGCTTGCTGCCACTTTTGCGGGCTGCTCCAGCACGCCCGAGGACCCCACCGCGCACTGGAGCGTGCAGAAAATCCAGTCGGAAGCCCAGGACGAGATGAAGAGCGGCGCCTGGGAAAAGGCCGTTCCGCTGCTCGAAAAGCTCGAAGGGCGCGCCGCCGGCACGCCGCTGGCCCAGCAGGCACAGCTGGAAAAGGCCTATGCGCAATACAAGGATGGCGAACGGCCGCAGGCCATTGCCACGCTCGACCGTTTCATGAAGCTGCACCCGGCGAGCCCCGCCTACGACTATGCGCTGTACATGAAGGGCGTGGTCAACTTCAATGACGACCTGGGCTGGTTCTCCTGGCTCTCGCGGCAGGACCTGTCCGAGCGCGACCAGAAGGCGGCCAAGGACTCGTTCGAGGCGTTCAAGGAACTCGCCACGCGCTTTCCGGATTCGCGTTACACGCCCGATGCACGCCAGCGCATGACCTACATCGTGAACTCGCTGGCGCAATACGACGTGCACGTGGCGCGCTACTATTTCGATCGCGGCGCCTATGTCGCGGCCGTGAGCCGTGCGCAGTCATCGATCAAGGATTTCCCCAGTGCGCCCTCCAACGAAGAGGCGCTGTACATCCTGGTGCGCTCCTACGAGGCCCTGGGGCTCACCCAGCTGAGTACCGATGCACAGCGCGTGCTCGATGCCTCCTATCCTCACAGCGAGCTGCCCAAGCACGGTTTCAAGGGAAAATCCAATCCCTGGTGGCAATTCTGGTAAATCCCGTGTATGGACAAGCCGTTTCGCATCGTGGCGGCCACCGGCACCGACAGAGGTGACCGGGACTATCAGCAAGACCGGGTGGAACTGCTGACCCACCCTCGCGTGAACGGCTGCATCCTGGGCATCGTGGCCGACGGCATGGGCGGGCGCAGCGGCGGGCGCAAGGCCTCCGACCAGGTGATCATGACGGCGAGCCAGGTGTTCGAGCGCTACGACCCGAATACCGACAACGCCACTGCCTTCCTCGAAAACCTGGTGCAGGAAGCACATCTGGTGATCCGCCTCACCGCCATTTCCTCCGAGCAGGAGCCGCACAGCACCATCGCCGCCTTCATCATCAACCCCGGCGGCGACTGCCACTGGATCCACGCGGGCGATTCACGCATCTACCACCTCAGGCGCAAGAAGCTCCAGCACCGCACCAAGGACCATTCCTACGTCCAGGCACTGGTGGACCGGGGCGAACTCACCGAGGAGCAGGCGCGCGACCATCCCCACTCCAACATCCTGCTGGGGTGCCTGGGCATGGACACCGATCCGCCCACCACGGGTTACGACATCTCCCAGCTGATGGTGGGCGACAGCCTGCTGGCCTGCAGCGACGGCGTGTGGCACTACTTCACCACCCGCGAACTGGCCACCGCCATCGTCTCGCTGACTCCACGTGAGGCCAGCGAATACCTGATCCAGGAGGCGCGCCAGCGCGCCCAGGGCGGTGGGGACAACCTTTCGCTGATCATCGTGCGGATCGAGCCGATCACCGACGAAAAAAAGACTCCGCAACGTTTCACGGGCTTTGAAGCCAAGGTCTAGCAAATTCAGGTCAGGCGGGTATCGACCACCCGGCGCTCGAGCTGCAGGTACTCCCGGGTCTGCATTTCATTGAGGCGCGAGACCGTGCGCGGGAATTCGTGCAGCAGCGGCCCCTCGGTGTACAGCTGCTCGGGCGCCACGGCTGCCGAGATGACGAGCTTGACGCGCCGGTCATAGAGTACGTCCACCAGCCAGGTGAAGCGCCGCGCGGCCGAGGCCATGTTCACCGGCATCCAGGGCACGTTGGAGAGCAGCACGGTGTGAAACTGGCTGGCAATTTCCAGATAGTCGTTTTGCGAGCGCGGGCCCATGCACAGCTCGCGGAAATCGAACCACACCACGCCGCCGGCGCGGCGCAGCGCATGGATCTCGCGCGCCTCGATGCGCAGCACCGGGTCCTCGTCGCGCACCTCGGCCAGGCGCTCGAACATCGCGGCCATCGCGGCCTCGGCCTCGGGGCCGAGCGGTGTGTGGTAGATCGTCGCCTCCTCCAGCGTCTGGCTGCGGTAGTCGACGCCGTTGTCCACGTTGACCACTTCCAGGCGCTCCTTGAGCAAGGCGATCGCGGGCAGGATACGGTCGCGGTGCAGGCCATCGGGATACAGGCCGTCGGGCTCGAAGTTCGACGTGGTCACGAACCCCACGCCGTGCGCGAAGAGCGAATCGAGCAGGCGGTACAGAATCATCGCGTCGGTGATGTCTGCGATGTGGAATTCGTCGAAGCAGATCAGCTTGTAGCGCCTGGCGATGTTGGCGCCCAGTGCATCCAGTGGGTCCTGCGTGCCCTGCAGCGCGGCCAGCTGGCGCTGCACCTCGCGCATGAATTCGTGAAAGTGCAGCCGCACCTTGCGCTTGAGCGGAACGGCCGTGAAAAAGCAGTCCATCAGAAAGCTCTTGCCACGCCCCACGCCGCCATACATATAGACGCCACGCGGGATCTCCGGGTGGTTCAGCAGCTTCTTGAGCGCATTGGAGCGCCGCTGCTTGTACGCACCCCACTCGGTGGCGCAGCGCTCCAGCGCCGCCACCGCGCGCAGCTGCGCCGGGTCGCTGTGAAATCCCCTGGCCGCCAGGGCCTCTTCATACATCTGCTGAACCGACACGCGCACAGGCCTCACAAAACAATAGCTGCCAGCGCTTATCCATCAAGCACTGGCAGCCGATTTTGTTCAAAAATCAGAAATTCAAGGTGCGCTTGTCCACCGCCAGCGCCGCTTCCTTCATCGCCTCGCCGAGCGTGGGGTGCGCGTGGCAGATGCGGGCGATGTCCTCGCTGCTGGCCTTGAACTCCATGGCCACGGCCGCCTCGGCCACGAGCTCGCTCGCGAGCGGCCCGACGATGTGCACGCCGAGGATTTCATCGGTCGCCGCATCGGCCAGCATCTTGACCAGACCGGTGGTGTCGCCCAGCGCGCGCGCGCGGCCGTTGGCCATGAAGGGGAAAGTGCCGGCCCTGTACTTCACGCCCTCGGCCTTGAGTTGCTGCTCGGTCTTGCCGACCCAGGCGATCTCGGGGCTGGTGTAGATCACCCACGGGATGGTGTTGAAGTTCACATGCCCATGCTGGCCCGCCATGCGCTCGGCCACGGCCACGCCCTCTTCCTCGGCCTTGTGCGCGAGCATGGGGCCGCGCACCACGTCACCCACGGCCCAGACGCCGGGCAGGTTGGTGCGGCACAGCTCATCGACCTCGACCATGCCGCGGTCGGTGAGCTTCAGGCCCACGGCTTCATGGTTCAGGCCAGCGGTGTTGGGCACGCGGCCGATCGAGACGATGAGCTTGTCCACGTCGAGCTTGAGCGCCGCGCCCTTGGCGTCCGTGTAGCTCACGCTCACGCCCTTCTTGCCGCTCTTGACCTCGGTGATCTTCACGCCGAGCTCGACTTTCAGGCCCTGCTTGTCGAACGCCTTCTTGGCCTCCTTGGCGATCTGCTCATCGACCGCGCCCAGGAAGGTCGGCAGCGCTTCGAGCACCGTGACCTCGGCGCCCACGCGGCGCCAGACGCTGCCCATCTCCAGGCCGATCACGCCCGAACCGATCAGGCCCAGGCGCTTGGGCACCGCCGGGATGCGCAGCGCGCCGTCGTTGGAGAGGATGGTCTCCTCGTCGAACGGCGCGCCGGGCAGCTCGCGCGGGTTGGAGCCCGTGGCGACGATGACCTGCTTGGCGACGAGCGTTTCCTCGGCCTTGCCCGCCACCTTGATCTCGTAGCCGCCATCGACCGCCTTCACGAAGGAGCCGCGCCCGTGGAAGAACGTGACCTTGTTCTTCTTGAACAGGTAGAGGATGCCGTCGTTGTTCTGCTTCACCACGGCGGCCTTGCGGCCGACCATGGTCGCGACGTCCATCTTCACGTCCCTGGCCGTGATGCCATGCTCGGCAAAGTGCAGGCGCGCCTGCTCGTAGTGCTCGGACGACTGCAGCAGCGCCTTCGAGGGGATGCAGCCGACGTTGGTGCAGGTGCCGCCCGGCGCGGGGCCGCCCTGGTCGTTCTTCCACTCGTCGATGCAGGCGACGTTCATGCCCAGCTGCGCGGCGCGGATCGCGCCGATGTAGCCGCCCGGGCCGGCGCCGATCACGACCACATCAAATGACTTGCTCATCTCTGTTCCTCAAAATCCATGGTGAAAACCCACCGCGAGGGGTGGGTTGGGGGAGCTTGCGGCCGGTCGTTCAGATGTCGAACAGCAGGCGCGAGGGGTCTTCCAGCGCTTCCTTCATCGCCACCAGGCTGAGCACCGCCTCGCGCCCGTCGATGATGCGGTGGTCGTAGCTCAGCGCCAGGTAGTTCATCGGGCGGATCACGATCTGGCCGTTCTCCACCACCGCGCGCTCCTTGGTGGCGTGCACGCCCAGAATGGCCGACTGCGGCGGGTTGATGATGGGCGTGGAGAGCATGGAGCCGAACACGCCGCCGTTGCTGATCGAGAAGGTGCCGCCGGTGAGCTCATCGAGCGTCAGCTTGCCGTCGCCCGCCTTCTTGCCGAACTCGGCGATCTTCTTCTCGATGTCGGCGAAGCTCATCTGGTCGGCATTGCGCAGGATGGGCACGACTAGGCCGCGCGGCGAACCGACGGCGATGCCGATGTCGAAGTAGCCGTGGTAGACGATGTCGGTGCCGTCCACCGAGGCGTTGACCGCCGGGTATTTCTTGAGCGCATGCACCGCCGCCTTCACGAAGAAGGACATGAAGCCAAGCTTGACGCCATGCTCCTTGGTGAACTGATCCTGGAACTTTTTGCGCAGCTCCATCACCGGCGCCATGTTGACCTCGTTGAACGTGGTCAGGATGGCATTGGTCGCCTGCGACTGCAGCAGGCGCTCGGCCACGCGCGCACGCAGGCGGCTCATGGCCACGCGCTGCTCGGGGCGGTTGCCCAGGTCGGGCGCCACGGGCGCCGCCACCTGCGGCAGGGCCTTGGTGGGCACGCCCGTGGGGATGGCGGCAGCGGCCTTCACGCCGCCCGCGACGGCGGCCAGCGCGTCGCCCTTGGTCACGCGGCCGTCACGACCGGTGCCGGGCACGTTGGCGGCGGAGAGATTGTTTTCGGCCAGGATCTTGGCGGCAGCGGGCATGGCGACACCGGCCTTGCCGCCACCGGCCGCAGCAGGCGCAGCCGCCACCGGCGTGGGCGCAGCGGCGACGGGCGCGGGCGCGGCGGCAGGGGCGGCGGCTCCCGCCACGGCCTCGGTATCGATCCTGGCGATGACCTGGCTCGCGGCGACCGTGGCCCCATCGGGCTGGACGATCTCGCTGAGCACGCCGGCGGCGGGCGCCGGCACTTCGAGCACGACCTTGTCGGTTTCGATCTCGATCAGGATCTCATCGACGGCGACCGCCTCGCCCGCCTTCTTCTTCCACTCCAGCAGCGTGGCCTCTTCGATCGACTCGGACAACTCGGGAACTTTGACTTCAACGATGGACATTTTTGATTCCGTTTAGCGATGTGCGTGGTGCGTCGAGCGCCAGGCATCGGACATGAAACGTCCGACGCCGCACGCCCGATCCGGCTTATTTGGTCAGGACAAACCCCTTGAGCTTGGCGAACGCCGCCTCGACCAGGTTCTTCTGCTGCTCGGCGTGCAGATGCGCGTAGCCCACAGCCGGCGAGGCCGAGGCCGCGCGCCCGGCATAGCCGAGCTTCTGGCCCGCGAGCATGTTCTCGTGGATGTTGTGCTGAATGAAGAACCACGCACCCTGGTTCTGCGGCTCGTCCTGGCACCACACCAGGTCGGTGGCCTTGCCGAAGCGCTTGAGTTCGGCGGCGAAGGCCTTGTGCGGGAAGGGGTAGAGCTGCTCGACGCGAATGATCGCGACATCCTGTGCGCCCTTTTCCTCGCGCTTTTTCACCAGGTCATAGTAGACCTTGCCCGAGCACGCGATCACGCGTTTGACCTTGGCCGCGTTCCTGACCACCGCCTCGTCGCGCTCGGTGAGCACGGTCTGGAAGCCCCCGCTGGTGAACTCGGAGATCGGCGAAGTGGCGTCCTTGGCGCGCAGCAGGCTCTTGGGCGTGAAGATGACCAGAGGTTTCCTGATCGGGCGGATCATCTGGCGACGCAGCACGTGAAAGATCTGACTCGCCGTGGTCGGCTGCACCACCTGGATGTTGGTATCGGCCGCGAGCTGCATGAAGCGTTCGACACGCGCCGAGCTGTGCTCCGGCCCCTGGCCTTCGTAGCCGTGGGGCAGCATCAATGCCATGCCGTTCACGCGGCCCCATTTCACTTCGCCCGAGGCGATGAACTGATCGATCACCACCTGTGCGCCATTGGCGAAGTCGCCGAACTGCGCTTCCCAGATCACCAGCGTGTTGGGGTCATTGGAGGCGTAGCCGTACTCGAATGCCAGCACCGCCTCTTCCGAGAGGATGGAATCGATCACAACGAACGGCGCCTGGTTCTCGGCCACGTTCGAGAGCGGGATGTAGCTGCCTTCGTCCCACTTCTCGCGCTTCTGGTCGTGGATGACCGCGTGGCGGTGGCTGAAGGTGCCGCGGCCGCTGTCCTCGCCCGAGAGGCGGATCGGATAGCCCGAAGCCACGAGCGAGGCAAATGCCATGTGTTCGCCCATGCCCCAGTCCACCGGGTGTTCGCCCCGGCCCATCGCGGCACGATCGCCATACACCTTCTTGACCAGCGTGTGCGGCGTGACGGAGTCGGGGATGGTGGTGATGCGCTCGGCCAGTCGCTTCCACTCGGTGAGCGGAATGGCCGTGTCGGCCGCGTCGGTCCACACCTTGCCCAGGTAAGGCGTCCAGTCCACCGCGTACTTGCTCTTGAAGTTGGTGAGCACCGGATCGACCGTGTGCTTGCCGTCGTCCATCGCCGTGCGGTAGGCATGCACCATGTCGTCGCCCAGCGTGGCGCCCAGGCCCTGGGTGGCGAGCTTGTCGGCGTAGAGCTTGCGCGTGCCGGGGTGCGCCGCGATCTTCTTGTACATCAGCGGCTGGGTGAGCATGGGCGTGTCCTGCTCGTTGTGGCCCAACTTGCGATAGCAGACGATATCGACCGCCACGTCCTTGGAGAACTCCATGCGGTATTCGAGCGCCAGCTCGATCGCCAGACACACCGTTTCCGGGTCATCGGCATTCACATGCAGCACGGGCGAGTCGATCATCTTCATGATGTCGGTGCTGTAGGTGGTGGAGCGGCTGTCGCGCGGGTCGCTGGTGGTGAAGCCGATCTGGTTGTTGATGACGATGTGCACCGTGCCGCCGGTGGTGAAGCCGCGCGTCTCCGACAGCGCCAGCGTTTCCTGGTTCACGCCCTGGCCCGCGATGGCGGCGTCGCCGTGCACGATCACGGGCAGCACCTGCTTGCCGTGCGGGTCGCCCCGACGGTCCATGCGCGAGCGCACCGAACCCTCAACGACGGGGTTGACGATCTCCAGATGCGAGGGATTGAATGCCAGCGACAGGTGCACCGGGCCGCCGGTGGTGGTCACATCCGAGGAAAAGCCCTGGTGGTATTTCACGTCACCCGCGGGCAGATCCTCGGGTGCGGTGTGGTCGAACTCGGCGAACAGATCCTTGGGCATCTTCCCAAGCGTGTTCACGAGCACGTTCAGGCGCCCGCGGTGCGCCATGCCGATGACGATTTCCTGCACGCCCTTCTGGCCGGCGGATTGGATCAGGTGGTCGATGGCCGCGATGAAGGTCTCGCCGCCTTCGAGCGAAAAGCGCTTTTGCCCGACGTACTTGGTGTGCAGGAAGCGCTCCAGGCCTTCGGCGGCCGTCAGGCGTTCAAGAATGCGCTTCTTCTTGGCGGCGTCGTACGACGGCTTGCTGCGCACGCTCTCCAGCTTCTGCTGCCACCAGCGCTTCTGGTGCTGGTCGGTGGCGTACATGAACTCGGCGCCCAGCGTGCCGCAATAGGTTTCGCGCAGCGCGTTCAGGAGCTCGCGCAGCGACATACTCTCCTTGCCGAAGAAGGTGTTGCTGGCGTTGAACACCGTTTCCTGGTCGGCATCGGTGAAGCCGTAGAACGAGGGCTCCAGCTCGGGGATGGCCGGGCGCTCCTGGCGCTTGAGCGGATCGAGATCGGCCCAGGCCACGCCCACGTTGCGGTAGGCGGCGATGAGCTGCTGCACCGCGGTGCGCTTGCGCCCCAGGTCGGAGTCGGCGCCGAACGCCACCACCACCTGCGTGCCGCCCTGCTTGGCGCGCTCGGCGAACGCGTCGATGACGGGCTGGTGCGGCACGTCGCGCGCATCGCTGCCGTCGACCGCCGGCACGTGCTGCAACGCATCAAAGTAGTCGCGCCACGAATCAGGGACGCTGCCGGGGTTGGTCAGGTAGTTTTCGTACAGCTCTTCGACATACGGCGCGTTGCCGCCGAAGAGGTAGGTGTTGCCTTCAAAGGCCTTGTAGATGGATATCGATTCACTCATTTCGCGCTGACTTTTGTTTCCCTGCGGGAAACACGAGTTGGTTCAAAACCTTCCGCGACACGGCTGTACCGAATGGCGGATGCGACTGTGGCTGGGGAAGGGCCTGATGTGCAAAGGGTATTGTGCCACCGATCGAACGCCAGGGCCCGTGAGGCGGTTCTGTCACGATTTGTCACAAACCCGTCCATCGCCTGCCAACGGCGCGATGCGGCGCAGCGTTGCACCATCGACTCGGCCATGCCGTTGACGGGTGCCACCGCGCAGGATGCCATGGGGCAGCGCACGCGCGGCAGCGGCGGCGGAGCCAACGGATCAGGCACGCATCATGAAACACCTCACTCCCCTCGCCCTGGCAGCCGGTCTGCTTGCACTCACGCTGGCTGGCTGCGTCGTCGCCCCGGCGACCACAAGCACCACGGTGACGAAAACCGAAAGTGGCATCACCACGACGACGGTCACCACCACGGTCGCGCCACCCCCATTGCCCGTCTACGAGCAGCCGGCCGTGCCCGGCCCCGGATACCTCTGGACCCCGGGCTACTGGGCGTGGGGTGACGCGGCGTATTACTGGGTGCCCGGCGTCTGGGTGCTGCCGCCGCGCGTCGGCCTGCTGTGGACGCCAGGCTGGTGGGGCTGGTCCGGCGGCAGCTATCGCTGGCACCTGGGCTACTGGGGGCCCACCATCGGCTTTTACGGCGGCATCAACTATGGCTTCGGCTACTTCGGCACGGGCTACGTCGGCGGCTACTGGCACGGCGGCGAGTTCCACTACAACCGCAGCGTCAACAACATCCGCGATAAGCGCATCACCAACGTGTACGTGCAGAACATCACGCGCAACACCACGATCAACCGTGTGAGCTACAACGGCGGAAGCGGCGGCACGACGGTGCAACCCACCACCACGGAAAAGGCCGCGCTGCAGCAGCCGCACGTGGCGCCCACCACCGAGCAGATGCGCCAGCACGCCATGGCGGTGGGCGAGCACGGTCAGCGTTACAGACCCTCAGGCGACGGGCCGGCGGTGTACGGCTCATCGCGCGTGAGCGAGCGCTTCAACGACCCGGGCGCGGTGCGTGCGCCCGCACCCGATCATGCGCAAACCCCGCTCCTACCCATGACAGGTCAGGAGGCCGCCGCGGCGCATGCGGCACCCGGGCGCGTCGAAGAACGGGCCGCGCCCGAAGAACGGCGCGGCGGCCCGGCGGAGCGCGAATCCGCGCAGGGCGTACCGGCAGGGCGCGAACAGATCCGCCGCGAGCAGGCGCAACGGCGCCAGCCCCCGGGCACGCAGCGCGCGAGGCCGGCGCGCCAGGCGCAACATCCACGCCCGGCGCATCGCGAACGCGAACACGAGGAGCGCTGAAGCTCGCTGAGCCGGTACAGGCCCGCATCACGGACCTCCCGGCACGCCGCGCCCGCGCTGCCGTGCCTGCATCTGACGGCAACCGCCACGCCGCCCAAGCGTAGAGTAGCGCCTTTGCAGTTTCCCACGGCCAATGGTCCAGACACCCATGCACCAGCCCACGACCAGAAATCGCGCCCTGCTGCTCCTGCTGGCCACCGTCACCCTGGCGTTCGGCGCGATCCTGCTGCCGCTGCACGGCGCCATTTTCTGGGGCATGGTGCTGGCCATCCTGTTTGCGCCCCTGCACCGGCGGCTGTTGCTGCGCATGCGACGCAAGCCGAACCTGGCGGCCCTGCTGACCCTGACGCTGTGCCTGCTCATCGTGATCCTGCCGATGTTCGCGATTGGCGCTTCGGTGGTGCAGGAGGCCGGCGCGGCCTACCAGCGGGTGCGCTCGGGCCAGCTCGATTTCGGAGCGTACGCGCAGCAGATCTGGGCGGCCCTGCCCGCCTGGGTACTCAAACTGCTCGAAAGCCTGCACCTGGGCACATTCGCCGAGTTGCAGGCGAAGCTCGCAAGCTTTGGCACGCAGGCCAGCCAGTTCCTCGCCAATCAAGCGGTCAACGTGGGCTCCAACACGCTGCAGTTCATCGTCAATTTCGGCGTGATGCTCTACCTGCTGTTCTTCCTGCTGCGCGACGGCCCCCAGCTGGGCGCGCGCATCCGCAATGCCATCCCGCTGGATGAGGAACACAAGCAGGAGCTCGCGGCCAAATTCATCACCGTGATCCGCGCCACCGTCAAGGGCAACATCGCCGTGGCTGCGACACAAGGGGCGCTGGGCGGGCTGATTTTCTGGGTGCTGGGCATCCAGGGGCCGGTGCTGTGGGGCGTGATCATGGCCTTTCTCTCGCTGCTGCCGGCCGTGGGCGCGAGCCTGATCTGGGGACCGGTGACGCTGTACTTCCTCGCCACCGGCGCCACCTGGCAGGGCATCACGCTGGCGCTGTACGGCGTGGGCGTGATCGGCCTCGTGGACAATCTGCTCAGGCCCCTGCTCGTGGGCAAGGACACGAAGATGCCGGACTACGTCGTGCTCATTTCCACGCTGGGAGGCATGGCGCTGTTCGGCCTCACCGGCTTCGTCATCGGCCCGGTGGTGGCCGCGCTCTTCATGGCCACCTGGGATCTGTACTCACCGCCGGCCGCGGCCGACGCCAGCACGCGCAAGTAAAACCGCGGCCAGGGAAACCGCAAGGGATATCCCTGTTGCACGACACGCATGCGGTGCCACACTTGAACCATTGCATGAAAGAAGCCGCCATGCCGACACCCGATACCGTCTACGCCTGCCTCGATGGCCTGAACACGACTACCGCCGTGGTGGATGGCGCCTGCTGGGCAGCGCAGCGCCTGGGCGCTCCGCTCACGCTGCTGCATACGCTGGAGCGCCCCGAGCCCGCGGCCGCCGTGGGCGACTACAGCGGCGTGCTGGGCATGGGCGCGCAGGACCTGCTGCTGCAGCGGCTCTCCGACCTGGACGAAGAACGATCGAAGCTGGCGCAGGAGGCAGCGCAGCGCATGCTGGACGAGGCGCGCAGCCGCGTCTGCAGCGAATCGGTGGCACAGGTCGGCACCTTGCTGCGCGAGGGCGATCTGACCGACGTGCTGCTCACACAGGAGCCCACGGCGCGCCTGTTCGTGCTCGGCAGCAACCGCCGCCCGCCCACCGCGCGCAAGCTGCGGCTCGATCACCGCATCGAAACCGCGGTGCGCAACCTGCATCAGCCGGTGATGGTGATGGATGCGGTGCCGTTCACCGCCCCCACGCACTTCGTCGTGGCCTACGACGGCAGCGCCACGGCCGACCGCGCGGTGCAGCGCGTGGCCGGCAGCCCGATGCTGCGCGGCATGCCGGCCGAACTGGTGATGGTGGGCGAATGCCCCGCGCGCCTGCAGGAGCGCCTGCGCGCGGCGCAAACGCTGCTGCAGGACGCCGGCTTCACCGTGACCACGCGCACCCTGCCCGGCCTGCCCGAGGAAGTGATCCCGCCGCTGCTGGAAAGTCTGGGCAGCACGCTGCTGGTGCTGGGCGCCTACGGCCACTCGCGCATCCGCCAGCTCATCGTGGGCAGCACGACGACGGCGCTGCTCAGGCTGTGCAGCGTGCCGGTGCTGGTGCTGCGCTGACCGCGCAGCAGCCGTCATTCGCCCTGGGTCATCAGCGCCGCTTCCACCAGCCGCCGCGTGTATGGATGGCGCGGCGCGTCGAGCACCTGGCGCACGTCGCCCGCCTCCAGCACCTCGCCGTCCTTCATCACGAGTACCTCGTGCGCCATGGCGCGCACCACGGCCATGTCGTGCGTGATGAGCAGGTAGGCCAGGCCGCGCTCCTTCTGCAGCCGCTGCAGCAGTTGCAGCACCTGCTGCTGGATCGTGACGTCGAGCGCGCTGGTGGGCTCGTCGAGCACCAGCACGCCGGGCTCCAGGATGAGCGCGCGCGCCACCGCCAGACGCTGGCGCTGCCCCCCGGAAAACTCATGCGGGTAGCGCGCGAGCAGCCCCGGAAACTGCGCCTCGGTCAGCCCCACCTCGGTCAGCATGGCCAGCACCCGTGCGCGGCGCTCGGCCTCGGTCAGCCCGGGGCTGTGCACCCTGAGCCCCTCGCCGACGATCTCCTGCACCGTCAGGCGCGGCGAGAGCGAGGAAAACGGGTCCTGGAACACCACCTGCACCCGCTGGCGCAGCTGCCGGTTGTGCGCGCTGTTGTGCTGCGCCGGTTGCTGCCAGTGTTGCCCCGCCACCTGCAGCCCCCCGGTGCTGGGCAGCAGGCCGAGCAGCGCCTGCGCCAGCGTGGATTTGCCCGAGCCCGATTCACCCACCACGCCCAGCGTGCGCCCGGCGCAAAGGCGAAAGCTCGCCCCCTTGACCGCGACGAACTCGCCCTTGCGAAACCAGCCACGCACCCCCGGCAAGGGCACCGGATAGCTCACGCGCAGGCTCTCGGCCAGTGCGGCCACGGGCGCACCGGCGGCGACGGCCTCCTCGACCACGTCGCGGCGCGGCGTGCTGGCGATCAGGCGGCGGGTGTAGGCATGCTCGGGCGCCCCGAAAATGCGCGCCGTCTCGCCGTGCTCGACCAGATGCCCCTGCTCCATCACCGCCACGCGGTCGGCGAAGCGGCGCACCATGAGCAGGTCGTGCGTGATGAGCAGCATCGCCATGCCGCTCTGGCGCTGCAGGTCGGCCAGCAATTCGAGAATCTGGCCGCGCAGCGACACGTCGAGCGCCGTCGTCGGCTCATCGGCCAGCAGCAGCTTGGGCCGGCTGGCCAGCGCCATCGCGATCATGGCGCGCTGGCGCTGGCCGCCCGACAGCTGGTGCGGAAAACTCCCGGCGCGCCGCTCGGGCTCGGGAATACCCGTCGCCGCAAACAACTCGATAGCTGCTCGCGCGCTCTGTGCCTTGCTCAGACCCTGTTTGAGCATCAAGACTTCGGCCACCTGCGCGCCCACCGCCATCAGCGGATTGAGCGCGCTCATCGGCTCCTGGAAGATCATGGCCACACTGCTGCCGCGCACGCCGCGCAGCTCGCGCTCCGACAATTGAAGCAGGTCGCGCCCGTCCAGCAACGCCTGACCACTGATTTTTGCCTCACCCGTAAGGCGCAGCAGCGAGAGCGCGCTCACCGTCTTGCCCGAGCCCGACTCGCCCACCAGTGCGAATTTTTCACCCGCGCGGATCTCGAAGCTGACGCCGTGCACCACCTCCTTCGCGCCAAAGGCCACGCGCAGATCACGCACTTGCAGCAGCGGCGTTTCGGGGGTCATCACACGTCGGCCTTTCGCGGATCGAGCGCGTCGCGCAGCGCGTCGCCCATGAAGGTGAGCAGCAGCAGCGTGGCCACCAGCACGGCAAACGTGAAGATCGAGATCCACCACGCATCGATGTTGTTCTTGCCCTGGCTCAGCAGCTCGCCCAGGCTGGGCGTGCCCGGCGGCACGCCCAGGCCGAGGAAGTCGAGCGAGGTCAGCGCCAGGATTGCCGCGCTCATGCGAAACGGCAGGAAGGTGACCACCGGCACCATCGAATTGGGCAGGATGTGGCGCCACATGATCTGGCTGCTGGGCACGCCCAGCGCACGCGCGGCCTTCACGTAGTCGAGCTGGCGGTTGCGCAGGAACTCGGCGCGCACATAGTCCGACAGGCCCATCCAGCCGAACAGACTGAGCAGGATCAGCAGCAGCGCGACGCTGGGCGAGAAGATGGCGCTGAAGATGATGAGCAGATACAGCTCGGGCATCGAGCCCCAGATCTCGATGAAGCGCTGAAACGCCAGGTCGATCCTGCCGCCGAAAAAACCCTGCACCGCCCCGGCGGCGATGCCCAGCATCACGCCCACCGCCGTGAGCGCCAGGCCGAAGAGCACGCTCACGCGAAAGCCGTAGAGCAGCTGCGCGAGCAGATCGCGCCCGCGGTCGTCCGTGCCGAGCCAGTTCTGGCCCGAGGGCGGCGACGGATATGGCGCCTTGGCGTAATAGTTCAGCGTGTTGGCGCCATAGGGGTTGATCGTGTAGAGCGCCCAGTTGCCGTCCGTGGTGATGCGCCGCCTGACGTAGGGGTCGAGGTAATCCGCCGGCGTGGCGAAGTCGCCGCCAAACGTGGTTTCCGGGTAGTCGTGCAGCATAGGGAAGTAGGTCTGCCCCTCGTAGCGCACGACGAGCGGGCGGTCGTTGCTCACGAGTTCGGCGGCCAGGCTCACCAGCACCAGCGCGCAGAAGACAACCAGGCTCCAGTAGCCCAGGCGGTTGCGCCTGAAGCGCAACCAGGCGCGGCGCGACGGCGAGACGGGCTGGGCGGCGGCGCTGTCCATCCCGGCGCTCAATCGAATTTCACCCGCGGATCGACCCAGACGTAGCACAGGTCGGAGATCAACTTGGTCACCAGGCCGATCAGCGTGAAGAGGTAGAGCGTGCCCAGCACCACCGGGTAGTCGCGCCGGATCACGCTCTCGTAGCTCAGCAGCCCCAGGCCGTCGAGCGAGAACAGCGTCTCGATCAGCAGCGAGCCGGTGAAGAACGCGCCGATGAACGCCGACGGAAAGCCGGTGACGATGGGAATGAGCGCATTGCGAAACACATGCCCGTAGAGCACCTGTCGCTCGGACAAGCCCTTGGCGCGGGCGGTGAGCACGTACTGCTTGCGGATTTCTTCCAGGAAGGCGTTCTTGGTGAGCATGGCCGTCACCGCGAAGCTGCCCGCCACCATCGCGATCACCGGCAACGTGATGTGCCAGAGGTAGTCCACGATGCGCGCGCCCCAGCCGAGTTCTTCCCAGTTGCTCGACGTGAGCCCACGCAGCGGAAACCACTGCAACTGTCCGCCGAACACCACCAGCAGCGCCAGGCCCAGCACGAAGCCCGGAATCGCGTAGCCGACGAGGATGAGCAGCGTGGTGACGAGGTCAAAACGCGAGCCCGCGCGCACCGCCTTGGCCACGCCCAGCGGCACGGCCACCAGATAGCTGATGAAGAACGTCCACAGCCCCAGGCTGATGGAGACCGGCATCTTCTCCTTGATGAGCTGCCACACATCCTTGTTCTGAAAGAAGCTGCGTCCCAGGTCGAAGCGCGCGAACTTGCCGAGCATCTCGACAAACCGCTCGTGCGCCGGTTTGTCGAAACCATAGAGCTGCTTGATCTGCTGCAGCCGCCGCGCATCCACCCCTTGCGCGCCGCGGTACGCCATGCCTGCGCCCTCGGCGCCGCCGTGCCCCGCCATGCCGGCCTTGGCCTCGGCCAGGTACTGCTCCACCGGGCCGCCCGGCACGAACTGGATCACCACGAAGGTGAGCAGCAACACCCCGAAGAGCGTCGGCAGCATGAGCAGAATGCGCTTGAGGATGTAGGCGGTCATCGGGCCCGATTATGTAAGCCTGCGGGGCCACGCGGGCGCGGCAGGCGCGCACCTGTTCCGGCACGACTCAAGGCAAATCCAGCGCAAGCCGCGTGGCTTGCTCCACACCTGCGGCCAGCGACAGCGCAGGGGCCAGCCGCAGCAGGGCTTCCAGCCGCTCGATGTGGTAGCGGTGCGAGGTGGTGATGGCATAAAAACGCTCGTGCAGCTGTGGGCATTGTCCGACCGTGCACAGCAGGCCGTTGCGCAGTTCGTCCTGCACCACCACCTCGGGCATCATCGCCAGCCAGCCGCTGTCGCGCGCCACCAGCCGCAGCATGGCCATGTCGTCGACCTCGGCGCGCACCTTGGGTTTCACGTCCTCGCTCATGCACAGCGCATCGAACTGCGCGCGCACGGCGTGCCTGGGGCCGGGCAGCACGATCTCCAGGCCGTCCAGATCCTGCGGAACGCGCAACTGCTGCCCGCGCCAGCGCTGCGCCGGACCAATGAGAGAAATCGGCTGGCTGCCCAGAAACCGGCAGTGCAGCGGCCGGTGCGCATCCGCCGCCACGGGTTCGTTGGCCAGCACCAGATCGAGCTGATGCTCGGTCAGGCGCTCCAGCAGGTTCTCCAGCAGGCCCGATTCCAGCGTGAGCAGCACCGTGGGATCGGCGAGCAGCGGCCGGTACAGGTTTTCCTGGTAGTTGCGCGACATCGTGGCCACGCTGCCGATGCGCAGGTGGCTGAGCCCTTCGTTCTGCCCCTGCACCCGCCCGAGCATCTCCTGACCGAGACCGAAGATGTTCTCCGCGTAGGCCAGCGCCAGATGGCCGGTTTCGGTGAGCACCATGCGCCGACCCTCGCGCGTGAACAGCGGGCTGCCCAGGCGGTCTTCGAGCTGGCGGATCTGCGCGGACAGCGAGGACTGCGAGGTGTGCAGCTCCTGCGCGGCGCGCGTCAGATGCCCCAGGCGAGCCACGCGCCAGAAGTAGAAGAGGTGGCGGAAGTTGAGCTGCTCCAGACGCATCGTTCTTTTAAATAGATTGATTTGTTCTTATCAATGTATTTTACAGAATACATGCTGCGACGCACCATTGCGATCGTTTTCACACTTCGCATTGAATTCATGACCGCCCTACCCGCCTTCCTGCCCGCCGTCGCGGTGGTGCTGCTCGCCGTCTCGGCGCTGATCCTGGCGACACGGAAGTCCCTTCACCGCCCCTGGCGCGTGTTCATGCCGCTGAGCGTGCTGGCGCTGATGGCCACCCTGCCCGGGCTGTGGCCCGGTGCCGACACCCAGGCCACGCAGGTCTGGCCCGGATGGCTAGTGCTCACGCCGCTGGCGGGCGTCGTCGCCGTCCTGGTGCAGTTTCTCGGCACGGTGATCGGCAGTTTCTCCTCCCGCTACCTGGAAGGCGAAGCCAGGCAGCGGACCTACGCGGCGGCGCTGGCGGGCGTGCTGGCGGCCGTGCAGCTGCTGCTGCTGGCCGACCACTGGCTGGTGCTGATCGCGGCCTGGGCGCTGATCGGCGTGGCGCTGCAGCACCTGCTGTGCTTTTATGCCGAGCGCCCGTTCGCCCGCCTGGCCGCGCACAAGAAGCGCCTGGCCGATCGGGCAGCCGACGTGCTGCTGCTGGCGGCGGCCCTGCTCGCCTGGAGCAGTGTGGGCAGCGGCTCGCTCACCGACCTGTTCGCCACCGTGAGCCAGCATGGCGCGGACACCGCGCTGCAGCTGTGCGCGCTGTGCCTGGCGCTGGCGGTCATCCTGCGCACCGCGCTGCTGCCGGTGCATGGCTGGCTGATCCAGGTGATGGAAGCCCCCACGCCCGTCTCCGCGCTCTTGCACGCCGGGGTGGTCAATCTCGGCGGCTTCATCCTGATCCGCTTCGCCCCGCTGCTCGATCACGCGGCCGCTGCCCGCTGGCTGCTGGTGGCCCTGGGCCTGGCGTCGGCCGTGCTCGCGGGCATGGTGATGCTCACGCGCATCACCATCAAGGTGCGGCTCGCCTGGTCCACCGCCGCGCAGATGGGCTTCATGGTGCTGGAATGCGGCCTCGGCATGTACACACTCGCGGCGCTGCACCTGATCGGCCACTCGCTGTACAAGGCACACCACTTCCTCTCGGCCTCGAGCGCCGTGCGCGAAACGCGGCTGCGGATGCTGCACGGCGCGCACGGCATGCATGCGGCGCCGCTGCTGGCCGCGCCCGTGCTGGCGGCCGCCATCCTGATGGCGCTGCAGCTGGCGCACGGCGCCGTCGCCTGGCCCTGGTGGTGGACGCTGCTGCTGGCCCTGGCCTGGGCGCCGCTGCTGTGGCTGGCACGCGGCGTGAGCGCGCGCACCACCGCCACGCAGATCATCGCGGGCATGCTGATGGTGGCCGCTCTGGGCCTGGCCGCTCTGCTCGCGCACGCCCTGCCCCTGGGCCTGCACGATGCGCCGAACACCGCCCAGGGCGTGGTGGCGGTGATCGGCATGGCAGCGTTGTACACATGCCTGGCAGTGCTGCAATGGCACCCGCACGCGCTGGCCGCCTGGCAGCGCTGGAGCTACGCCGGCTTTTACGTGGACGAGCACTACACCCGGCTTGCACTGCGCCTGTGGCCCGCGCAGTGGACGGTGGCCCCCACCGCGGCGGCCCCGAGCCCGGCCGCCATCTGGGCCGTGGCGAGCCCACGGTGAATACGGAGGACCTGCCATGAATGCCGTCACCGAACTCGCGCCCACCCCCACGGACACTGCGGCAGGCGCCGCGCCATCGCCCGCCACCGATAGGCACGCGGCCGTCGAAGCGGCCTGCGAGCAGGCCTGCGAGGCCATCGCACCGAGCTGGCCGCTTGATCGCTCGGTGGCCGTCAACCCGCACTGGAAGCGCATCCACATGCCGGTGCGCCGCGTGGCCGCGCGCATGATGGTGCTCGGCCACATTCAGGTGCTCACGCCCCGCGCGATGCTGCGCCAGGCCTGGCAGGACGGGCGCATCCAAAGCCGCGATCTGGCCTGCGCGCTGACGCAGCAGAATGCCGACGTCTGCGCCGGATGGACGCCGGACACGCTGGTGGCAGCGCTCGACACCAATCTGCGCACGCCGCAGCTGCCCCTGCTGATCGACGTGCTGGACAACGACCCGCGGCGCAGCGCCCGGCTGTCGTGGCGCCAGGCCATCACCTACCAGGTGAGCCAGACCTGCGCCGCCTGGTTCGACACGCAGCAGGCCGAATGGCAGCCCCAGCGCCCGACCAGCCTCTACGCCTTCTGGCGCGAGACGCTGAGCCACGATTACGGCATCGGCACGCTGATGGGCCTGCCTGGCCTGGGCGACGCGCTCAAGGCCCTGCCGCCCACGCGGCAGGAGGCCGAGCGCTGGGTGCTCGAACGCGTGCAACTGCCCTCCAAGGTCTGGGCCGACTACCTCGAAGCCGTGCTGCTCACGGTCAACGGCTGGGCCTCATGGTGCGCGTATCTGGGCTGGCAGGCCGAGCTGCAGGGGCAGCGCGACGAGCACCTGCGCGATCTGCTCGCCATCCGGCTGGCCTGGGGGGCGATCCTGCTCGAAGGCAAGAACGACACGGCGGCGCGCCAGGCGTTCCACGCGCTGCAGCACGCGTGGCACGAAGCCCCGGCGCTGCTGGCGCAAAGCGAACGCGAACTGCTCGTGGATGAACTCTGGCAGTGGGCCTACGAAGCCGGCTACCAGCGCGAGCTCACCATGCGCCTGGCCGCTGCCTGTCCGCCCGTGGTCGAGCCGGCTGTGCAAGTGCAGGCGGCCTTCTGCATCGACGTGCGCAGCGAGCCGCTGCGCCGCGCGATCGAAGCCGTCTGGCCGGCGGTACAGACACTGGGCTTTGCCGGCTTCTTCGGCGTGCCGCTGGCCTACACGCCGTTTGGCTCGCACGCACGCCGTCCGCAGCTGCCGGGCCTGCTCGGACCCGCGCTGGAGGTGGGCGACGAGATCATCCCGGCGCAGAGTGACGCGCCCGCCGCCGAACTGCGCCAAGCCGCGCTGCAGGCGCGCGAGCAGAGCCTGAACGTGGGCGAGCAATGGCAATCGGCGAGCCGCTGGCCCGGCGCCGCCTTCTCCTACGTCGAGGCAGCCGGTGTCACCTACCTCAAGCCGCTGTGGCGCTTCCTGAATCCGTCAAGCCAGGCGCGCGCCAACGAAGACCATGCGGGCCTGCCCATGCGCCTGCGGCCGCTGTGCCGCCCGGGCCTGCAACACCTGGCGCTGCAGGCCAAGGTCGAACTCGCCGCCAAGGTGCTGCGCGCCACGGGACTGGCGCGCCAGCTCGCGCCGCTGGTGCTCTTCGTCGGCCACGGCAGCCAGACCGCGAACAATGCCACCGCCTCCGCGCTCGATTGCGGCGCCTGCAGCGGCCAGACCGGCGAGGCCAACGCGCGCAGCCTGGCCCGCCTGCTCAACGAGCCCGAAGTCCGCGCCGGCCTGGCCGAACAGGGCATCACCGTGCCCGCGCAGACCTGGTTCATCGGCGCGCTGCACAACACCGCCACCGACGAGATCGAAGCCTTCGACCTGGACCTGATGTCCGCCCCGGCGCGCCCGCGCTGGGAGCAGTTGGAAGCCGTGCTGCGGCACGCCTGCGACCAGGCGCGGCGCGAACGCGCGCCCACGCTGGGGCTCAAGCCCCGCGGCACGCACGCGCAGATGCTGCGGCAATTCAGGCGCCGCGCCAACGACGGCGCGCAGAACCGCCCCGAATGGGGCCTGGCGGGCAACGCCTCGTTCATCATCGGCCCGCGCTGGCGCAGCCAGGGTGTCGTGCTGGGCAGCCGGTGCTTTCTGCACGCCTACGACAGCACGCAGGACCCGCAGGGCACGCTGCTCGAACAGCTGATGACCGCGCCCATGCTGGTCACGCACTGGATCAACTGGCAGTACAACGCCAGCACCTGCGACCCCGAACGGCTGGGCACCGGCAACAAGCTACTGCTGAACGTCGTGGGCGGGCACATCGGGGTGTTCGAGGGCAACGGGGGCGATCTGCGCATCGGCCTGCCGCTGCAGTCGCTGCACGACGGCGCGCGCTGGGTGCATGAGCCGCTGCGGCTGACCACGGTGATCGACGCCCCCGCGGCCGCCATCGAAGGCGTGCTGCAGCGCCAGACCGTGGTACGCCAGCTCGTGGACAACGGCTGGATGCACCTGTGGCGCTGGGCGGACGACGGACAACTGGTGCGCTACGCGCGCGGGCAGTGGCACACGCTGCCGTGGAGCGGAGCGGCATGAACGGGCTCTGGGGCGCCTCATGCACGGGCGCTCTCCAGGGCCACCACCGTGTCGTACAGGCCCACCTGCGCCAGCCCTGGATGGCTGTCGATGCCCGTGTAGCGCAGCGACGCATCCTCATACCGGCGGAAGGCGAACACCGCCGCGTTCATCTGCTCGGTGTTGAACACCTTGAGCTGCACCAGCAGGTGAAAATCCTGCACCGTCAGGCCCGTGACGGTCAAGAACAGATCCGGCTCCAGCCGCGTGATCACGTCACGCAGTGTGTTTTCGCGGAAGTCCGTCAGGTACATGAAGGCCGGGATGCGCGTGGCGAACTTGATCAGCTTTTCCTGCACCAGCTTGCGCTGGCTTTTGTACTCGCGCTCCTCGGCAGACAGCTCTCGCTTCTCCCTGGCCGTCAGCCCTTCCTCCTTGGCCTTGTTTTTCAGCGCCTTGACCTTCTCGCTCTTGTTGATGATGGTCTCGATCACCTTGTCGCCCAGACTGCGCCAGCCCTCGATGCGCTCGACCGCCGCCATGGCCTCGGGGCTGTCCAGCACGCGGCGCAGCGTGCCGTTGTCCACATTCACCAGCAACGCGCTTTCCCATTTGCGCGCCAGCAGCGTGGCCGAGGTGCCCGCCATGGCGATGTCCAGAATGCCGCCGGCGTCGATCTGCGTCATGTGCGCGCCATCAAACGCCAGCACCGGCAGAAAGGCCACCAAGTCGCGCACCGCGTTTTCGGGGTTCGCCTCATTGGGCGACAAGCCCACGCCGTATTCCGACAGCTGACGCAGCGCCCGCGTGGGCGCAAAGTCGAACACAAAGCACACGGGTTTCAGAATGTCCTCGCGGTTCGGATCATCACCCTCGGGGTTCTTCAGCACCCAGGGCGACTGCACACGAAACGCGGCCTGAAAGTAGCTCTCGGGCGACTTCAGGTTGCGCAGCATCAGGATGGATGACCACTGCGCCACCGTCACCCCCGTGGTCAGCTTGCCGCAGCTCAGGGTGATGGTCTGGCTGTCAAAGCCGCTGCCAATCGCCCGGCGCACCGGCGGCAGCGCCGCCAGGCCAATGCCCGCCTCGCTGCCCGCCGCCACAATCACCCGATAGCCCTGCCAGAAGGTGTTGTGCCGCGCGCCCAGCAGATTCGCCATGGCATGGCAGGCCGCCACGTTGGGCAGGTACCAGAACGAATGTTGTAGGTACGGCAACAGGCGCGCGTCCGAATACGGAAACGGCGGCCGCGCCCCTGCCTTGAGCAACTCGCTCGCCTGCGCCAGGTGGCCACCCCGGATGATGTCCAGCCACTTCTGCACATCGCTTTCGCGCTTGAACCTGGCCGCTGCGCCCGCGCCCGTGGCCTCAAAAAAGGCGTTCAGGTCAAACTCGTCAAACTCGCCGCCGCTGGCCACTGCCAGCAGCTCATCGGGCATCTGGTAGGTCAGCAGCCGCATTTGCGGCAGCGCGGCGTAGGGGTTGGGCTGGCCCCGGTGCTCCTGCGCAAAGCGCTCTTTGGCGCGCTGCTCGTCGGTGTAGGTCCAGTTGAATATCTGCTCTTCAATGAACTCGCCCGTGGCCAGCGCCTTGAACGGCGTGCCCGACAGGTACAGGTAGGCGCGCGTGGTGATGGGCAAAAAGTCCGCCTCGCGCCCGGCCAGCTCGTTCAGGGCCTCGTTCACCCCGGCCAGCGCGTCCTCGTCCTTTTTCACCGCGCGGGCTTCGCCCTCGTCCTCGCCCTCGAACAGCTCCTTGGCCGAATCGCGCCAAGCGCCGAAGTGGTATTCATCGAACACCACCAGATCCCAGTTCTGTGTGTGAATCCATTCGTTGTGCGCCTTGAGCTGGCCGTTGTCCTGCCGCCCCAGCAAATCCTGGAACGAGCCGAAATACACCACCGGCTTGTCGCGGTCGATCTGCGTCGGGTCGCCCCCGGCCGCGCGCGACAGGTACTGCCAACCGCTGAAGTCCACATGGCTTTCCAGATCGGTCTGCCAGGCGTCTTCCACCGCCGGCTTGAAGGTCAGCACCAGCACGCGGCGCGCGCCCAGCTTCTTGGCGAGGTGGTAGGTGGTGAAGGTTTTGCCAAAGCGCATCTTGGCGTTCCACAAATAGCGTGGCGCTGCGTTGGCGTTTTCGGCCCACAGGGACTGAAAGTAAGCGTGCGTCTTGTCCACCGCCTCCTGCTGCTCGGCGCGCAGGCCAAAGGTCTGGTGGTGGCTGCCCGCCAGGCGCTGGCCGGTTCTGAGTTCCACCAGCACCGCCTGCACATCGGCCTGGGTGCAGCACACCCATTCCAGTTGCGGGTTGTCAAAGCCCTTGCGCACCAGCGCGGCGCGCACCTCGTGGTCGGTGAACAAGCTGCCGTCGGCGCGCTCGGCCAGTTCGTCCAGCTCGATGCGGTAGTTTTGAATAGCGGCGGTGCGCAACTGCTCGGCCACGCGGGTTTGCACGTCGCGCACGGTCTGGCCGATCTTCAGCAGGCCCGCGTGCTGCGCATCATCAATGCTGTAGGCGTAGATGCGCTGGCGCAGCTGCGGCTTGGGAGCGAGGATTTCGTCAATCGGTTTGCTCATCGTCACCCTCGCCGTCCAACCCCATGGGTCGTACCGCCTGTTCGATGAAAGTAACTTCCTCCGCCGTGAGGCCGTACTTGGCGTACAGCGCCTCGTCCGTCCAGGTTCTGTCCCATGTCTGCAGGGGCACCCACGTATAGGCCGAATAGGTGGCGTCCTGTGTGATTTTTCGCAGTGATACCAAATACCGAAAAAAGCGGGTGGCGTAGTAAGACTGAAGGCTTTCGGCTTCTGCTTGCGAGCCGACGTGAAAAAAAAGGAACGACTGAGTACACACCGATGGCGATGGCGCAATCAGCGGCTTGCCCAGAATCTGGTGTGGCACGCCATCGCCGCCGTTGTATGCCTTCGGGACAAAAACTTTCCACGTGTCGACGAGGTGCGCGCTCTTGGTGACTGCCTCGCGCGCAACGAAGCCGACGCCGCGTTTCATCTTGCGGATGTAGTACAGCGGCACGTCGCCCGGCTTTTGCCGCTGGTGAAAACCGTCGAAGTTCGAGGTCCAACCAAATTCCTTGTCGCGCGCCAGGATGGTGTTGATGGAGGGCTCGCCGTGCTGCAACACCTTTTGCAGGATGGTGACCGCCCGCGCATCGCGCACAAACACGTCGTGCGCACCCAGGTTGCGCAAGACGGGGCCCTGGGCCTCGCCATTGCGAAAGGTAGTCACGCTGCAATCGCCGTCATGGGCGGCATCCCAGAGGAAATAGCAGACACCGGCCTTGATCTCGACACCGGGGAAGACCTCGCTGGCCGCCGGATAGTCCACCAACGTGCGCACGCGGCGGTCGGCGAGCATGGTCTGGCGGAACTCCGACAAGCCTAGGCCCGACGCCATCCAGCGCGCAGGAATCACCATCGTCACGTAGCGCGGCTCCAGCGCCTTGGCCTGTTCAACAAAGCGCTGATAGATCGGCACGTCGCGGGTGCCGCCGTCCGAGCCCAGTTGATAGGGCGGGTTGCCGATGATGACGTCGAACTGCATGTCCGCTCCAAACAGCTCGGCGGTGCGAGCCATGATGTCGTTGGTATGGATGAAGGTGTAAGCGTGGCTTTCGCGGTCAGCGCCTCGGTCATAGGCACTTTGACTGGCTCCACAAAAGCGGCATCGGCCGCCCTGCCATTCATGCTCCACCCGCTCGAACCAAATGTGGCCCGCGTCGCTGCCGAACGCCGCAATCGAGTGCCGCCCGCTGGCATGGCGCGAGCAGTACACGCTGCGCCGCGCCAGCAGGCTGGTGATGCGCGTGATGCCGATACCAAACACCTGCCGCGTGAGGATGTGTTGCACGCGTTGCTGCAGGTCGGGTATCTGCGGCGCCAGCCCGTCCGTCAGCCGCCGCGTGATCTCGCGCAGGAACACGCCGGACTTGGTGCAGGGGTCGAGAAAGCGCACGTCCTTGTTCGCCCAGAGGCTGGCGCCGCCGTGGTCTTGCGCCCAGGCGGCGGCCACGGTGTCGATCATGCGATTGGCAAACTCGGGTGGGGTGAAAACCTCGTCGTTGGACAGGTTGGCGATGCAGGTGAGCACATCGGGGTTGCGCCCGTGCAGGGCGAAGGGGGCTTGGAGGGTGATGCTCATGCTGTCTTCCCCAGGACGAAGCGTGCCTTTTCGGTACGCAACATTTGGTAAGGCGTCATGAAGCGGACGTCCAGACCGAGGCAGACGTTGGGAATTTTGATGCGGCTGAGCGAGTTGGCAGGTGTTTCGTGGGTGACCAACACATGCTCACCCGCGATGGCATGGGCGACAAGGTAGTAATCAGCGACTTGCAGGAAGGTGTTGATGGCAGCGGGGGAGTAGTTCTGGCATGAGACCCATTCGCTCACTTGGGCAAACTGCGGTAGCAACGTCGGCGGCGTGCGACGAAACAGTGCCTGGCCACGGTCTTTCGCCCAATCGCTCAATTCATCCTGCCCAGCCTGGATTTCATCAGCCACTTTGTCGATGCTGCAGACCATGCCCATATGCCCCTGGTGCGCAAGCCAGTCCCAGAAGGCGGGGCAGAAATCCAGACCGTAATGCAAGTTTTTAGCGGCCATGAAGACGTTGGCGTCCAGCAGATAGCTCATGCGGCAACTCCAAATTCGCGTGCGACCTGGTGGAAAGTGGCGTTTTTCTTGATCCCAAGCATGCGAAAGGCATCAGGGAAGGAGGTAAGTCCCTCCAGCGTGCTAGACACGATGGCCTGGGTGAAGCGCTTGCTGCTTCGTGCACCAAGACTGCGGTAGAAGTCGCCGCCTGCGCTGCTGCGTTTGGTCAGTGCGCGCAGGCGGTCTTGCTCTTGCCGGTAGTACTGCCACAGGGCAGCTTGGCTGATGTGGCCGACATCAAACAGGCGACGCAAGGCGACCAGGGAGCTGACCTTGAACTCACGCGCAAGGCGCTGTATTTCGTCTGGGATCGGAGCGCCGGGCTCGCGTGCAAGGCGCAAGTCTTCCATGGGCACCAGCAATTCCGCTGCCACCAGGTTGCACCAACGTTCAGCTTCTTGCTCGGGTACTTGGCCGGCCTGAGTGTCCGATACGCCGGTGGCACCCAACCACAGGTGCGCCAGCTCGTGGGCCAGAGTGAACATTTGCGCGGCCTTACTGTCAGCGCCATTGAGGAAGATCAGCGGCGCCAACGGATCGGATAGCGCGAAACCACGAAACTCGCCCACGTCCAAAGTGCGGCGGCTGTTGCTACCGACGACGGAACTGACCATGACCAATACTCCCGCGTCCTCAGCCTTGCCAATCATCTGGCGCAGCGCTTCAGTCCAGGTGGGCAATTGCCTGCGCAATGCGACGGACAGGTCCAAGACTTCGCGCAACCGTTGCGCTACAGCTTGTGGTGCATCGTGGATGTTGACACTGCCGATGAACGGCAAGGCGAGCAGACCGTGCATGCGGGCATGGTCGCGATACCAATCTTGGCGTTGTTGGCACAGGTAAATGGTGTCGAGCAGCTCGCTGCTGGGCTCGGCCAGTGTGATATCGCGCAAGGTGCGAAAGTCTGGCACTGGCAGGGTCAGCGTCGGTGGTTGTGGAAGGAAAAAATAGCCAATGGAGGTATGGGTAAGCCGAGCGAAGTCCTCTAGCTGCTTGAGCGTGGGTTGCTCCTCACCACTGAGCCACAAGGGCCATTTGGCAAAGCGCCTGGTTACGCTATCGTCGTCCAGGCGCGCGCGTTGCGCCGCCCAGCGAAGTACGGGAATGGATGCGGCAATGGTGTTCATGGTTGCCCCATATTCACGCCATGACGGCCAGAGGCTCAATCGCATCCAGCTCGGCACCCAGTGCCATGCGCGCAGTGTCGGTGTTGTACTGGCTTTGCAAGTTCAGCCAGAACTCGACCGAGGTGCCAAAAAAGCGCGTCAGCCGCAGCACGGTGTCGGCGGTGATGGCACGGCCACTTTTGATGATGGCGGCGATGCGGGTCTGCGGCACGCGGATGGATTGCGCCAAGCGGTATCGCGTGATGCCCAGCGGCTGCAAAAACTCAGTCGCTAGGATTTCGCCTGGGGTGGGCAAGGTCAATTGACTGGTCATGCTGCACTCCGTTGTTGGGTCAGTGGTAATCGACAATTCCATATCCTTGAGGCCTTTGGGCGTCCACACGAAACAGATACGCCAATGGTCGTTGATGCAGATGCCGTGCTGGCCTTGGCGGTCGCCCTTCAAGGCTTCGAGCCGGTTGCCTGGGGGAATGCGCAAGTCGTGCAGCACATGAGCCGCATGAAGCAGGCACAGCTTTTTGAAGGCAACTATCTCCATGTTCACCCAACAGCGTACCCGCTGCAAACCAAACAGGGCTAGGGTTTCAGGACGCTTATAGGGTTGAATCGTCACGGATTGAAGTAGTAACGCAACGCGCTGGTAACGTCAAACGCCGCTGTCTGTGACTTGCGAGCTTGCGAGCGCTGCCAACTCGGCCACGGTGATGGGCTGCCAAGTCTTGACCGGCATAAAGATTTCATGCTTTCCCAAATCAGCAAACAGCGAATCCTCGGCACTATAGGCGGCGGCCCCAGTAAGGTTGTCAAAACGAAAATCGCGCCGCTGGTATTTGCCCTTGCCCAGATAGCCCCATTCAGCAAAGGTGATAGGCGCCCCTTCCGCGGTACGCATTGCCAGGGCGTCGCCATGCACGATGTTGCGCGCCAGTACATACGCGGCAGCGCCGTGCTGTTCATCACCTTCTTGCAGCTTCAGGTATTCGGCGAACACCGCTAACACATTGGCGCGGCACTCAAAGACATTGTCGGCCAGCAGCTCGATGCCGTAGACGCTCATCAGCGCCAACAGCGCGTAGTGTTGATGCTCGAACAGATTGTGGCCGTATTTCAGCCGCACGGCGGCCAGCTTGCGCTGCACGATGGGTACGAGGAAGTTACCGCTGCCGCAGGCGGGCTCCAGAAAGCGGGCGTCGGTGCGCTCGGTCTCTTCCTTCACCAGGTCGAGCATGGCCTGCACCATCCACGGCGGGGTAAAGACCTCGCCATGGTCGGCCACTCGCTGTCTGGATTTGACGAGGCTCATTCCTGTCTACCCCCTTTCGCCCGTACCCGGCGCAGCGCCATCACGGCCCCCAGCACCAGCGCGCCCACGACCATGCCGACGAGCACGTTGAGCGCATTCACGGCGAGCACCCGCCACAGGCCGCTCAGCGGGCCGTGCTGAACAGCCGCGCCGACGGCCGCGATGCCATGGTGCAGGGGCGCAACGCCATGCACCAGAATGCCGCCGCCCACCAGAAACATGGCCGCGGTGCCCGCCACCGAAAGAAACTTCATCAGCCGGGGCGCGGCCGCCAGCAGCAGGGCGCCCAGGGCCTGCGCCGTCCGGCCCGCCTTGCCGCTGAGCCACAGGCCGAGGTCGTCGAGCTTGACGATGCCGCCCACCAGACCATAGACGCCCGCGGTCATGATGATGGCGATGCCGACGAGCACGGCCACCTGCTGCGCCCACGGCGCGCTGGCCACGGTGCCCAGCGCGATGACGATGATCTCGGCCGAAAGGATGAAGTCGGTGCGCACCGCGCCGCGTATCCGGGTCTTTTCGAGCGCCGCCAGATCCGCATCCAGATCTACCACCGGCTGCGCCACCACGCCCGCGTCAGGCGCCGGCTCGTGCAGGAAGCGGTGCGCGAGTTTTTCCACGCCCTCGAAGCACAGGAACGCGCCACCCAGCATCAAGAGCGGCGCGATGAGCCAGGGCACGAAGGCGCTGATCGCCAGCGCCGCCGGCACGAGAATGGCCTTGTTCACGAGCGAGCCCTTGGCCACCGCCCAGACCACGGGGATCTCGCGCTCGGCGCGCACGCCGCTGACCTGCTGGGCGTTGAGCGCCAGGTCGTCGCCGAGCACGCCGGCGGTTTTCTGCGTCGCCACCTTGGTCATGGTGGTCACATCGTCGGCCACGACGGCACTTTTCTTCGCCGCCACCTTGGTCATCAGCGCGATGTCGTCGAGCAGCGTGGCAATGTCGTCGAGCAGGGTCAGAAGGCTGGCACCGGCCATGAAAGCATCTCCGTAGACAGGTTGACGGGCATCAAGGTTTTTTCGACCACCAGGTGTCCACCACCCACATCTCGCCCGGCGAGTAGGGCGGCACCACCTCGGGTTTGGCCAGGCGCCAGGCGTCGTACACCATGCGGTGCGTGCTCGCATACCACTGGGGGATCAGGTAGTGCTCGGCCGCGACGATGCGGTCCAGTGCGTGGCAGGCGGGCAGCATCTGAGCCAGCGTTTTGGCCGAGACCATGGCACGGATGACCGCATCGACGGCCGGGTTCTTCACCCCGGCGAAGTTGCCCGAATCTTCCTGATCGGCCGCCTGACTGCCGAACAGATCGGCAAATTCCTGCCCCGGGTTGTTCGTGCCCTGGAAGGCAATGGTGGTGATGTCGAAGTCAAACTTCTGCAGCCGCTGCTGGTACAGCGCGAAGTCCACCGAGCGGTAGTTGAGCGTGATGCCCAGCCGGGCCAGATTGCGCTGCCACGAGAAGATGGTGCGCATGCCGCCTTCGCTGCTGTCCATGTACTCGAGCACGAAGGGCTCGCCCTGCGCATTCCTGAGCACGCCATCCTTCACCTCCCAACCCGCTTCCTTCAAGAGCTGTTGGGCGAGGCGCAGGTGCTCGCGCAGCGCCATCGCATCCTGGGTGACGGGCGGCTGCACCATGGGGCCGAAGGTGGCCTCGGGCAGCTGCGCGCGCCAGGGATCCAGCAGCGCCAGTTCGGCGGGCGTGGGCTCGCCCTGCGTCTCGCAGCGCGTGTTGCCGAAGAGGCCCTGCACGCGCTGGTACGCCCCGTAGAACAGGTGGCTGTTCATCCATTCATAATCGAACGCCAGGCCGAGCGCGCGGCGCACGCGCAGGTCCTTGAGCAGCGGGCGGCGGGTGTTGAGCACGTAGCTTTGAAAGCCCGCGGGCAGCTTGTTCCTGAACTCGGTCTTCACCAGCTCCCCGGTCGCGAAGCGCTTGCCGTTCACGCGCCGCGCCCAGTCGCCGGCGCTGAAAAACCGCATCAGGTCGAACTCGCCCGCCTTCAGTGCCTCCAGGCGCGCGGTGTTGTCCTTGTAGATCTTGACCAGGATGCGGTCGAAGTTGGCCGTGCCCTTCCTCACCGGCAAGTCGCGCGCCCAGTAGTTCGGGTCGCGCACGTAGGTGATGTCCTTGCCGAAATTCACCGGGCCTATCCTGTACGGCCCGCTGCCGATGGGCGTGTCCATCACCACCTGGTCGAAGGTCTTGCCCGCGCCCCAGGCGCGGCTGAACACGGGCAGACCGCCGACGGTGAGCGGCAGCTCGCGATTGGGCGCCTTGAAGCGAAAACGCACGGTGCGTTCGTCGATCACGTCGCAGCCGGCCACCTCGTAGAGCATGGTCTTGTAGCCGGGCGAGACGTAAGGGCCCACCAGCGTGTCGTAGCTGTACTTCACGTCCTGCGCCATGACGGGCGAGCCATCGTGAAAGCGTGCCTCGGGCCGCAGGCGGAAGGTGGCGGAAAGGCCATCGGCCGCCACGCTCACATCCTCGGCCAGCAGCCCGTAGCCGGTGGCGGTCTCGTCCAGCGACCCGGTGAGCAGCGTGTCGAACATCAGCTGCGACAGGTAGGCCGGGGCACTGCCGCGGATGGTGAAGGGGTTGTATTTGTCGAAGGTGGAAGCGCGCGAATTGCTGACCAGGCGCAGCTCGCCGCCCTTGGGCGCGTCCGGGTTCACATAGGGAAAGTGCGTGAAATCGGCCGGCTCCTTCACGTCGCCCCAGAGCGCGTAGGCATAGTCGGCGCGCACGGGCAGCGCCGCCGCCAGACAGGCGCCGAGCAGGAAGAGTCGCAAACCTCGCATGCGACAATTCTGCACTGAACCACCGCACCATCAGGAGAACAACAATGGGTTTTCTCGCAGGCAAGAAGCTGCTCGTCACGGGCGTGCTGTCCAACCGCTCCATCGCCTACGGCATCGCGCGCGCCTGCCACCAGCAGGGCGCGCAACTGGCCTTCAGCTACGTGGGCGAGCGCTTCAAGGAGCGCATCACCGAGTTCGCGGCCGAGTTCGGCTCCACGCTGACATTTGACTGCGACGTGGGCGACGATGCGCAGATCGAAAAGCTTTTTGCCGACCTGCACGCGGCCTGGGGCACGTTCGACGGCTTCGTGCACAGCATCGGATTTGCGCCGCGCGAGGCGATCGCGGGCAACTTCTTCGACGGCCTCTCGCGCGAGAACTTTCGCATCGCGCACGACATCAGCGCCTACAGCTTCGCGGCGCTGGCCAAGGCGGCGCTGCCCTACCTGAACGACCAGTCGGCGCTGCTCACGCTCACCTACCTGGGCGCGCTGCGCAGCATTCCCAACTACAACACCATGGGTCTGGCCAAGGCTTCGCTCGAAGCGAGCGTGCGCTACCTGGCGGAAGCCATGGGCCGCACCGAGGATGGCCGGGCGATCCGCGTCAACGGCATTTCGGCCGGGCCGATCAAGACGCTGGCGGCCAGCGGCATCAAGGATTTCGGGAAGCTGCTCTCGCGCGTGGCCGACGCCGCGCCGCTCAGGCGCAACGTGACGATCGAGGACGTGGGCAACGTCGCCGCCTTCCTGCTGAGCAACCTGGCCAGCGGCATGACGGCCGAGATCACCTACGTGGATGCGGGCTTCAGCCAGACCGCAGGCTTGTCGGCCGATCAGGTGTGAGTCTGGTCCGCGCTCAGGCCGCCACCGTGGCGGCCGCGCTGTCCGCCAAGGCCGTGCGAATGGCATTGGCGAGTTCTGCCGCCTCGAACTTAGCGACATAGCCGTTGGCGCCGACCTTCTGAACCAGCCCCTCATTGGTCGTGCCCGTGAGCGAGGAATGGATCAGCACCGGCAAACCGGCAAAGCGCGTGTCCTGCTTGATGTTGCGCGTGAGCGTGAAGCCGTCCATCTCGGGCATTTCCAGGTCGGTCAGCACGAGCCCGACCTTGTCGAGGATGGACTTGCCTTCGGCCTTGGCCTGTTCGGCCAGCACGTTGAGCCGCTCCCACGCCTCCTTGCCGGACTTGACGATCTCGTAGGGCGCCGCCAGCCCCTTGAGCTCCTGCTCCAGCAGCGAACGCGCGACGAAGGAGTCATCGGCGGCGAGCACGATGGACTCGCCCTTCATGCGCACCTTGGCGCCCAGCTTCCTGCCGTCCACGGCGTGGCGGTCCCGTTCGGGGGTGATCATCTGCACGATGGCCTCCACGTCCAGCACCTGCGCCAGACGCTGCTCGCCGCTGCCATCGTCTTCGAGACGTGCGAAGCTCGTCACCAGCGACTTGGAATTGCCGCTGGCTTCCGCGGGAATCACCTGCTTCCAGTCCAGGCGCGCGATGTCTTCCACCGACTCGACCGCGAAGGCCTGAACGCTGCGGCCGTATTCGGTCACCAGCAGGATGTTGAGCCCCGTCTCGGGCGTGCAGCCGACCATGGCCGGCAGATCGAACACGGGGATCACCTGCCCGCGCAGGTTCACCACGCCCAGCGAAAGCTTGTCCGCCCCCACCACCGGCGTGATCTGCGGCATGGCCATGATTTCGCGAATCTTGAAGACGTTGATGCCAAACAGTTCGGACTGGCCCAGCGCCTTGTCCTTGCCCAGGCGAAACATCAGCATTTCGAACTTGTTCGAACCGGCCAGGTTGGCGCGCTCATCGATTTCAGACTGGGACTTTGCCATGTGAGGTCCTCCAGCGCCCGTGGTGGCGCGGTACGCGGCCATTCTATAAGTTTGCACGCGGATGTCGGCGGTCATTTCCGCGGCGCCGCGCCGGTGCGTCAAGGCGGTTCAAATCGCTCGGCCTGCCTCGATCCAGCGCACCGCGCCCTGCCCCGCCGCGCGGCCCGTGGCCATGCAGGCGGTGAGCAGATAGCCGCCGGTGGGCGCCTCCCAATCGAGCATCTCGCCCGCGCAGAACACGCCGGGCAGGCGCCGCAGCATCAGGCCCGCATCCAGGCCGTCGAAGCGCACGCCGCCCGCGGTGCTGATGGCCTCCGCCAGCGGGCGGGCGGCGGCCAGGGTCAGCGGCAGCGCCTTGATCGCGGCGGCCAGCCGCGCTCCGTCGTGCACGCCCTCCCTGCCGAGCTGCTCGTGCAGCAGCGCCATCTTCACGCCCTGCAGGCCCAGGCGGCCCTTGAGGTGGCTGGCCACGCTGCGCGCGCCGCGCGGATGCAGGACGGCCGCGCGCACCTGCTCGGCGGTGCGGTCGGGCAGCAGGTCCAGGTGCAGCGTGGCCTCCCCGCGCGCCTCGATGGCGTCGCGCAGCAGTGCCGAGGCGGCGTAGATCAGGCTGCCCTCCACGCCCGTGGCCGTGACGACGAATTCGCCGCGCCGCTCGAAGCCTTCGCAGCGCAGCGCGACGGTCTTGAGCGGCTGGCCCGCGTGGCGCTCGGCAAAGAACGGCGACCAGCCCGGCAATCCGCCCGGCCCGCGCACGTCGAAGCCGCAGTTGGCGCTTTTGAGCGGCGCCACCGCCACATCGCGCGCCGCCAGCACGGGCACCCAGGCCGCATCCGAGCCCAGGCGCGGCCAGCTCGCCCCGCCCAGGGCCAGCACCACGGCGCGGGCCGCCACGCGCGCCTCGCCCCCGGGCGTGGCCAGCAGGAGCGCGCCATCGCCCGCCCAGCCGGCGAAGCGGTGGCGCACATGCCAGCGCACGCCCAGCGCATGCAGCCGCCGCAGCCAGGCGCGCAACAGCGGCGCGGCCTTCATGTCGGCCGGAAACACGCGGCCCGAGCTGCCGACGAAGGTGCGTGCACCCAGTTCATCGGCCCAGGCGCGCAGCTCGCGCGCGCCGAACCTGCGCAGCAGGGGCGCGAGCTGCGGCTCACGCGCGCCAAAGCGGGCGAGAAAGCGCGGCTCGGGCTCGGAGTGCGTGAGGTTCAGCCCGCCGCGCCCTGCAAGCAGGAATTTGCGCCCGAGCGAGGGCATGGCGTCGAAAACGCGCACGGCGACGCCCGCCTGCGCGGCCACTTCCGCGGCCATGAGGCCGGCGGGGCCGCCGCCGATGATGGCGACGTCGCAGAAAGAAGGGCTTACAGGGTGATCGGGCGGCACGGACGACATGGGGCGATCATCCCATCAACCGCGCGAACCGACCATGTGAATCCAACGAACCAGGTGGAACACGAGGTTCGGCTCTGGCGAAATCCTGAGCATTTTCTCCTAGGGAAAGTCTGCAAATGTCCCTGCCAGACCTCGTGATGTGAGACAGTTGAGCCATGCAACAAATGAGCCTTGCCCACACCGGATTTGAACTCGTGACTAAGCGCACGCGCAAGCGTGAGTTCCTCGATGAGATGAACCTGGTGATCCCGTGGTCCGATCTGCTAGCGCTCATCACGCTGCACGCGCCAGCGGGCAAGACGGGGCGCCCACCGTTTGCCACAGAGGTGATGCTGCGCATTCATCTGCTGCTGCAGTTCTTTGGCCATTCCGATCCGGCCATGGAAGAGGCACTGCACGATATCCCCCTGTACCGCGAGTTCGCCCACCTGGATGCGGGCATCACACGCCTGCCCGACGAGAGCACCATCCTGCGCTTTCGTCACCTGCTCGAAGAGCACCAGATGGGCCAGCAGATATTGGCCGCCGTCAACGCCAAACTGATCGAGTGGCCTCATGCTCAAGAGCGGCACCGTGGTGGACGCTACCTTGATTGCCGCACCGAGCTCGACCAAGAACAAGGACGGCCAGCGTGATCCTGAGATGCACCAGACCAGGAAAGGAAATCAATGGCACTTTGGCATGAAGGCGCACATTGGCGTGGACGCCGACCCGGGCCTGGTGCACACGGTCACCACGACGGCGGCCAATGCCCACGACATCACGCAGGCGACGGCGTTGTTGCATGGCGAAGAGAACATCGTCTTTGCCGACTCGGGCTACCGAGGGGCGCACAAGCGTGAAGAAGTGCAGGCGCAGCACCCGGATGTGAATTGGCAAATCGCCATGATGCCGGGCCAGCGCCGGGACATGGACACGAGCCAGCCGATCAATGCGCTCAGGGAACAGCTGGAGCAGGTCAAGGCCAGCATCCGCGCCAAGGTTGAGCATCAGTTTCGGGTGCTCAAGTGCCAGTCCGGGCACCGCAAGGTGCGCTATCGGGGGCTGGCCAAGAACACCAGCCAGTTGCTGGTGATGTTTGCCCTGTCCAATCTGTGGATGGTGCGCAAACGCATTTTGCAGGGGGTGCAGGCATGAGTGCGCCTGCAAGGCGGGCCAAGGCCCGAAAGCGGGTCCAATCGGGTTCAAAAGATGAGAAATCGGCGGCAAATTCGGCGCTGGTTTCAGCATGTGGACATTCACACATCAGCTCGCGCTGAGGCAGGGTTGTGCAGACCTTCCCTAGGGAAGATGTTCAAAACCCGTGCTCTCCCTGATGGTCTGATGCACGCGCAACTGCAACAATCGACCCATGAAGCAGCAAGACCTTGGACTCAGCCTGTGCACCCGGCGCACGCGCAAAGCGATGTTCC
>Ga0209935_1001000_pt1 | contig 52801 bp, 50 predicted proteins | sample ThiBio_1000_plan_2_FD_183958 | JGI IMG/M metagenome (GOLD analysis project Ga0209935, IMG submission 183958) | Wastewater bioreactor microbial communities from Cape Town, South Africa - Thiocy_cont_1000_plan (SPAdes) | ecosystem: Engineered > Bioreactor > Thiocyanate-remediating >... | reverse complement strand
AAAAAAAAATAGAATCGGTCAAAATGACGATTATTTACTTTCTAGTTTCTTTCTTTTTTCACATGTAGATATGAATTTATTAATAATTAATATTGAAAATTCTATTGGCGAATATTTTTATTCATTTTGATTGTGACACCAATTGTAAGTGCAAATGCATTGACGATAGAGATAATAATAGAAAAAAATGCACTTTGTTATTTTATCTAGGTAAAAAAAATGTCAATCGATAGTTTCAGCGAAAAACATTCGCTTAAACAACGAACATGGTTGTCAACACATGAATGTGCTGTTTGCGGTTCAAAAGCAATCGGAACCAATTTCGGCGCACCAACATGTGCGCCATGTAAAGGTAATTTTGAATTCAATAGTAAATAGATTTGCATTTTTACTTACTAATTGAATTTCCCAGCGTTTTTTCGACGAAATGCACGACGACAGGAAGTAAACGAACGAGATTGAATTTTAAAAGAAAGAAAACAAACATTTTGTTTTCAAGATTCTTCAATTGTCTTGTCAAATAGCCGATTCTGAACGAGTGATAAATGATTCGAACATCTGCCCGCAAATACGTCGATGTACGTCATGTCGTTTACGACGATGTTTCGAAATTGGAATGAAAGAAGAATTAGTTCGAACCGATGAAGAAAAACAACGATATAGGTTATTAATTGAATCCAATCGACAACGACGAAATGCAGTTCTTGAATCAAAACAAAGCATTTCTCAAGTTAGTTTTTTTAAAATTTTTTAAACGAAATCAAAATTCGAAATTGTTTACGTCTAGACAATTGTAAATTTCAATCATCATCTCGAAGAAAAAGATTGGAGATTTCTATCAAATATCGTTGCAGCTTATGAAAATTATTGTTTGAATATGTTTCGAGACAATCGACAACAAATATTTAACAATCCATTGAAATTCAGTGATTCATCTGTAGCGAAAATCAATCATCATATGACCATACGTGTAAACAATATAACCGCACTACTAAAATTTCTCATATCTATTCCATCGATTCAATCGCTTCCATATCACGAACGATTGTTTCTCTCTCGACACAATGTTCGTCCATTGATATTCTTGAATTTACTTGAACTTGAGCAGACATGTTTTTCTGAATCTTGGCAGGTAATTTGTGTTATTATTATTGTTTTATGTATTGATTTTGTTGCTGTTTTTTTTTTCTTTTCAAAAACAAAAAGACAAATGTTGATAATGAAGCTGCCGAACATGTTTATGGTTCTGAACTTTTTCTCGAAACAAAACAAATAAGAAAACGTGCCGCATCAATTCTAGTTAATGATCCTGTTATTGCACGTCTTTGGCTATTGATTTTATTCTTTTCGAGTCCTTTATCATGTTTCTACGATGGAACATCAATCGAACAGCCGATTAAATCTAAATCAAATCTAATTAAAATACAAGATAGCTTCTGTAATCTACTATGGAGTTATTTACTCCATCGACACGGTCCGATTGATGCTGTTCGAATATTTTCGAATACAGTTCGTGTCTATCTTCAACTACAACGAACGTCTCGATCAATTAATCATCTCGTACGAACACGAACTGATTTGAAATCAATGAATCAATCGTTTAATCAAGCGATTCGACTTCAAAATCAATTATTCGAAGGAAAACCATTCAAATAATATCATTTTTCGATGATGTTTTGTAAATAGAAAGAGCTAGTGTTTCGTTTTGTGATGTTAAACTTATGTTTTTTTTTCTTTGATTTAATACAAATAAAAATCGGAATTATGTTTTACAATCTGACCAGAGAACAGTATGCTTATTCATCGTCGTTATCTTCATCATCGATACCGATGTCTTTCCAAAGAGAAAGAATAACCTAAATCGAAAATATTCGATGATGTTTTGTTTTTGTCTTCTTCTCGCAAACCTTCTCAGCAAAATCTTTTCGTTCGTCTCCAGTCAATTGATCGGCTTGTTCTAAAGAGAAGAACTTCGTTTTTTTTTCGTGATTATTTTTTGATTACCTTTGTATTTTTTCATTTGTTCAAAGATATTTTCCATTCCAAACGGATCGATATCTATAAAATAACGAAATATCCGATTTCTTTTCCCGTCAAGGTTCATATGTTACTATTTTAAGATCTCAAGTTGTGTTCTCGTTCTCGTTTTCTTTCTTTTCCTCTACTCGTTAGAACCGAATATGAGAACAATCAATGTTTCGATTTCAAATTTTCTTTTCTTTGTCTTGAAAAAACCCGCACACACACAAAGAAAAAAAAAGATAACAACAAACACTTACCATGATGGTTATTACTTGTCAGCGAAGAATCAATTTGTTCGTTCTTTTCAATCGATTGATTATTCATGTGAGAGGTTTCTTGATCAAAATTTAATTTCGTTTTTAATTGTGCAGCTAAATTACGATTGATTTCTCGACGATCTATGACAAAGAAATGATATGAATATAACATCGAATCTATTCGATTGGACTTCAACGGAATTAATATCAACAACGACCATCATCACAACAACAACAACAACAACAACAACCACAGCAGCAATCAATCCATTCTTTCGTTTATTGAATACAACCAAATATTCGTCTCATATTCGTTTAACATCAATTAAAAATACGCATTTCATTTTTCAATTGCCATACAATCGTTATATGCGTATGGTGGAATTAATCATACTAAGTCTAACATTACCTTTGTATGCAATTGTTTTTATCTTATTTATTGAACTTACGGTTCAACGTATTAGTTCGAATACGACTATATCAGGTGGTGGTACACGTAGTCGTAGTCAACGTCGTCGACAACGTATGAGAAGTTTAATTTGGACATCGAATTATTTACTTGTTGATTTTCTCGGTCTTCTCTATGAATTACTTTATATAATTATTCATTTATCTGGTGAATTAACACATAATTCATTTTTTGGGCAATTCTATTGTCAATTACAAATCTATTTACCATTGTATTTAACTGTTCTTATGGCATATAGTTTAACAGCAATATCGGTCTATCGTCGACGACATTTCATGAATTTAAACAGTCAAACAAATCGTTCGACAGGTGAAAATTTATTTTTAGTTTTAATCCTTTGGATTCTACCGATAATAACATCGATTATTCCGGCGTATTTGTTAGCATATTTTAATATTATACAAATAATTCAACATGAAACAACGAACGAATGTCAATTGTATTTTTCTGGATCGATTCGTGTCGCGATTTATATGTGTTATCGACTTGGAAATATTTTTCTTCTTCCATTATCCATTTCCTTTGCTTGTTATCTAACGATTTGCATCGATTTATTACGTATTCAACGACGTTTTAATCGAGATTTCACTCGACATATACATATTCGAAAGAATCTTATTCGTCAAATACTTTTTCTTTTCTTAAATTTCGCTGTATTCTGGATTCCAGCTGAGATCATAACACTTTCGACAAAAAATCGTCTTCTCAAAGATACAGTTCAAGTAACGAAATGTCTTAATATTCTTCTCGATCCATTGATTATAACCGGTTTTGATACGCGTTTTCAATCGGCTTTACATCAACTATTAACTCGTTGGCATTTAGAAGAATTCATTTGTGTTTTCAATCGAAATCGACAAGCTTCGTCATCATCAACAACAACAACAGCACTATTCAACCGAGCACGATCGAAAACAATCGCGCATTCTCAACGATCAAAACCGACAATTACTTGGAATGTATCCGAAAATGACAATCACATATCAACAATAGACGAACAACCAACGAGATCAATACGAAAACATCATCATTCCGTACATATACCCATGAGAAAATTTGTTAATCATCAAATGAAAGTTAATGTTTAAAATGTTTGTTTACCTTTTAAATTCATATTTGGCCATTGATGAACATGAAGTGTTTCAAGTAAACGTGGAATACCATAGACATCTCGACAGACTAACAAAGCAAACGAAATTCAATTCGAGAAATTTTTATTTCTTCTTTTTTTGTCTTATTTCGAACGTACGATGATTGCTTTCGGCAGCATTATCATCGTCGTTGTCGTCATCCTCCTCTTCCTCTGTTTCTGATGTTGATGTTTTTTCTAATTCGAGTAATTCATATTGATTATTTGTACACCATTGTTTAATATCTGTTTTTGACATTGCTAATAGAAAAACAAAACAAAGATGAATTTCTCGATCATGTTTGATGACTAACTTGAAGAAATTTTCTCGAAATTACGAGCGACGAGTAATTTCGTTTCGCAATCATTTAAAACGCTTAAAAATGGCAGCCAACTATCGAGTTTTGTGCAATTATTTAACTAAAAATGTACGATTAATCGTTTTTTTTTGGATTTTGAAAAACAAAAACGAACTTCAGTTGGATCGATTAAAACAATAAGAACTTGAGCTGAATTAGCAATGGATTCTTCAACTAAAATTTTCCTATCTAGTGGATGTACCTGAACATCAACAGTGTAATATTTCGTGTCAATTGTCCAGTCGAAAAGATTCTGTTCGTTAGTTTCATATTTGCCAATTAAACCTTCGACAATTTCATTGAGAAAGAATTTATCAAGACCATAAATAACGATCGACGATTTCATGATTATTGATTGGATTTACTCCCTTCTATATTTCTTATAGCTATATAGAACAACAAAACAGACAGAAAAGGAACGTTTTTTGATTTGAATATTTGTGAACTAATCGGAAATAAGAGTCGCTTGTTACTCATAAGCAATAGTTTGTTTGTTTATTTTCTTATCATCATATGAAAAATCATCTCGAATTTCTTCGAATGAGTTTCATCAAGTAAAAGATTTGATCGTCTTTTTCTCTTCGGTTTTTTTTCTCGATTATATAATCAAAATGCATTCGATTGTGATCTTGTGACCTCTGTCGAACGTGAATACGATGTGTGGAAATACTGTCAAACACAAAATAATCTTTCGTCTTTCTTCTTTCTCGATCTCGAAAGTCTGTCTATCTATCTATTTATCGCGTGAAGACTGCCTTCGTGTTATCTTGTTTTATTTTCTTTAATTTCAGTTTTTCCTTCTTAATGATTAAATAAAAGTTCAAATCATGGAAGTTGTTATTCCAATTTGGAAATCAAATCTAGTCTCACAATTAAAACAAGACAAATGCAAACAGAATAGTTATGCAAATGTTATTGAACACTGTATGTTTCGATGATTTTCGTAAAGTTAATTACTGTTGTCTTTTTTTTTCTCATTTATTCGTTAAATTAGATAATCGACTGATAGAAAAAAATTGTTCATTACAAAATCAATGCCGAAAATTCGAAACAGATGTCAATCAATTACGTTTAGCCAATGCCGGCTTAGAAAAGGCTTCCGAAGCAAGGTACTCTCGCATAATCGTACATAACAAAAATAGATGAAGAAATTTTCAACATATTCTAGTCAAGAATTAGCAAATGTAACGACTAAATTAACGGAAGTTAACGAAGAACTAATGCAACATTTACGAGAAAAAGGTGAAGTAAGTGATGATCGACTTTTTCGTTAGAAACTTGATTCACTTTTTTCTTTGTCTTAGCTTGCTCGAGAAGTTCTTCGATTGAATCATTCGTTATCAGATGCGAATGAAAAATATCGTCAAGAAGAAATCAAGTATTTGAAAAAGAAAATTTGATAAATGTTTAGTTTCATTGTTATTCCAGAGCTAAAGATTTGAAAATTGAAAATGATGATTTACATGAACGATTGAGTCGAGCTGAATTCGAAGTCAATGATCTCTTACAAATCAATACAGTAAAATTCATTTTAACTTTGATTGAATTCAAAATCGAATTTTCTACGATAAACAGGTACTTCGAGAAGAATTTCAAGCTGCACAAACTAAACTCGATCAATTACAAAAAGAAAATCAAAACATGAAACCAAAATATCTCGAACTCGAACAACAATTAGAATCATCTCAACGTATGAACAAACGTCTTGAAGATGAATTACTTTATTATAAAAATAAACAAGCTGATATACATAATTACGAAAGCGAAATGTTTAGTCATCAGTAAATAAACAAACGGAAGAAGAAAAAACAACAACGAGTTATTTGTTTTAGAATTTCGAAACGAATAGAACCATCGAAATCAACTGAATCGAATATATTTCTCGATGATGATGTTGTGATTATACCATCATTGAAAGGATCCGATTCATCACAAGATATGCTAACTAATTCCGATGCTATTTATTCACCGATGACGGAATCGTTGATTCGAGATCGACGAAATTCTTTCCGGGGAAATTCAGTATTCTCCAGTATTATGCGTAAATTAAAACCAGATATGACAATGAGTATGAACGATCGATTAAATCGAACGAGTACATGCTGTTTTCAAGCATTAGCACCAACACGTGAGATAAATCATTGGGTAAATAAATGACGAAGCAAAGAAAAAAGATTTCGAATGGATTTTCTGTTTAGGATTGCACGGATTTAGAAGTGTATGCATTACAATTTCAACCATCAGGCTCGATTTTAGCAACAGGTTGCAGTGATAAAATGATTCATTTGTGGGAAATATCATCAAATGGACAATATAATAAATATTGTTCACTTCATGGAAGTCAAGGAGCGATTAATGCAATTGATTTCGATAATGAAGGAGTATTATTTATTGTTATCTTTGTTTTTTTTGTTGATTAAAAATATTCGAATTTATTCTTAGTCTCGGCTGTTGGTCGGATGTTCGGGAGAAATAGCTTATCTGTGGTCATATGGCGAATATCGAATGTTGAAAGATGCGTATACAGGTCATCAAAGTTTAGTCACAACATGTAAATTTATATCAGGCACGAAATTTGCAACGGGTAGCGCTGATCGAACGATTAAAATCTGGGATCTACACGGTCGACAATGTAAAACTCGAACAATTTCCTATTCATCTACAATTGTTTCTTTGCTATCATCTTAGGCATTCGAACATTATTCGCTGGCTCGAAATGCCATGATTTAGTTGTGATCGATGCAGCTGGTACAGTCGTCAGCGGACATTTCGATCGAACGATTCGTATTTGGGATCCATATAAAGACAAATGTCGATCGGAGTTGAAATATGACGCAGCTATAACAGCATTATCATATAACAATGGTACAGACAGAAAGAAAACTAGGTTTTCACAAACGAATTTTGATTTTAGATCGACAACAATTACTCGCTTGTTTCAAGGATGATACATTGAAACTAATCGATCTACGACAAAATCGAACACTTTGTACATTTACTCATGATAATTTTAAAGTCAGTACAGATACGAGCAAAGCTATTTTATCGCCCGATGGTCGATATGTATGTGCCGGTTCGCATGATGGATCAGTGATCGTTTGGAATACAGAAACGAAATCATGCGAAAATGTTCTCAAACAACGACATTCGTAAGAGGATCTTGTGTTTTTTTTTCAAAAAAATTAAAAATTTAGCATTTTTCAGAACGATGGTCACAGGTGTTGCTTGGCAACCTGACGGCAGATACGTTGCATCGTGTGAAAAACATCGACGAGTGATTCTCTGGAGTCAATAGACATTCTAATCTGATTTTTCGTTTTCTTTTGTGTGTGTATACCGATCTATATCTACATATATTCTAATTGAACAAATATTCCGATTTAATATTTCAGTCATGTATATAAACAAAAATTCCTATCATTTTTTTTGTTTGTATTTTATTAGATAAAATTCATTATGGAATGGAAACAAACGATATATACACAATTGAAAGCACTGAATCGAAAGGAACGTGATGTCTATGCAGAAATTGTGAAACATTGTAAGAAGAAAACATGTCAATGATTATTATTTGATTAAAAATTTTTTTTTTTTTAAATTTAGATAATCGCTTGATCGATAGTTATGCAATAGTTTTAGTTCGATGTACTGAACAAGAAGATAAAATTACATTGTTACGTCAAGAAAAAAATGATTTAGAAAAGAAAATAGCAGGAACTGGCGATATACCTGGTGATGCCAGAAATTCGACATTACTAGCTGATTATACGAAAGTTAAAGATGAAAATCTATCTTTATACAGAGAACGAGGCGATGTAAATAGAAATTTGAAGAATAAACTACTGATTATTTACTTTTTATTTAAATTAGATGACCAAAGAAGTAATCAGTCTAAGTCGACTTGTTAAAGAACGAGATGAAAAACTTTATGCTGCAGAAAATAGGTTTAATTCTTCGATATATTTTGTTTTGTTGAAACTGATTTTTCTCTCGTTGAATATGTAGAATTCAAACATTAACCAAAGAAAATACATCTCTAAAACAACGATTGGATGAGAGTGTTGAGAAACTTCAAGAAGTACGGAAAGTCAATGAAGTAAGTTTTAAGATTTGTTTTTTTTGTTGTTTAAATTAAAACGAATCGAAATTTTCTTTTGCAGACAATCCATGATGAATATCAAGCTTTACTATTAGCCTACAATGAATTAGAAAAACGTCAAAAAGAATTAGAATCCGATAATTTAGTTTTACGTCAAGAGTTAACAAAACAAGTCGAAAATTTATGCAAACCAATGGATGAAGAAATTCTTAAACATGAACAGTAATTTGTTAAGAAACGAAATAATTCAGCAATTGCATATTGAATTCTTCGTAGGCAAAAAGCTCAACTTGTCGAACAGCGTCTAAACGAAGCCAAAAATGACATAACAATATCAGCTCTAGCTAATCTAACGTAAATATATCCGATGATATGCAGATTACTTTTCATTTTTCATTTCGAATTGAGTGGAAGTTGATTATTGAAATAAAAAAAAAACACATATTCTAGAAGTACTACAATGAAAAGTGTTAATGTTGACGGTCGAATACATCGAACACCAACAGTTGATTTCATTCGAGTAGTCGTACCAAATCGACCTATTTTCAAATGGGTTAGTAGAGTCATATGAGTGAACGAGATATTCACAGACAATACTCGCGTTTTTTTGCTAGGATTGTGGTGATAATGAACTACATGCTGTACAATTTCATCCATCAGGTTCAATAATTGCAACTGGTGGCAGCGATCGAAAGATTCACGTTTGGGAAATCAATGAGCATAGCAGTAAATTTGAAACACGAGACTATTTTCGGTTGATCGATTTGAATTTTCGTTTTTTTTATCTTAAGAACAAATTCAACAGAGTTATGTTCTTACAGGAAATAATTCAACTGTAACTGCCATTGATTTCGATAACGAAGGAGTAAGAAACATCGAACTTTTCGTGGAAATCGAATTTTGTTTGTTTGTTTGTTTTTCTTTTGAAGGCAAATTTAATTCTCGGATGTTCAGAAGATTTTGCTTGTCGTGTCTGGGGTCTTGGCGATCAACGGCTACGTCATACGTTGACGGGTCATGGTGCGAAAGTTTTCTGTGCCAAATTTATCACTGCTTCGTTTATCGCGTCGGGAAGTCAAGATCGAACATTGAAATTATGGGATTTACAAAATCGTCAATGTAAAATCGAATCATTCAAGATGAATCAACGATTGAAATGTTCTATTTAGGTGTACGAACTTTATTTGCCGGTTCGAAATGTCATGATTTAGTTGCGCATGATGCATCAGGCAGTTTAATTAGTGGGCATTTTGATAAGAAAATACGATTCTGGGATTCGAGAAATGATTCAGCGAGATGTGAATTGCAATTACAAGGACCAATTACATCACTATCGATAAATCGAGGTAGAATATTCATTAGAAAAATGTCAAAACAAACGCTTTTTTTGTTATGATAATTAAGAAAAGCATTTACTATTGGCTTGCTCAAGAGATGATACATTGAAATTAATCGAACTTCGAGAGAATCGAGTTCTTCAAACATTTAGGTTTGTTCGTTTGAATGTATTGAAAAAATTGAATTCGATGTTTTATTAAGTCATGACGATTTTAAAGTCGCATCAGACACAATCAAAGCTGTCCTATCCCCGGACTGTGCGTATGCATGTGCAGGTAGTAGTGATGGTTCGATCGTCGTCTGGAATACAACAACCGGCAAAGTTGAAAAAACTCTGAACAAAGAACATTCGTAAGTATTCGATTCTCATTCGATTCGAGTAGAAAAAAAACACACACACACATAAACACATCACTAACACGAACACTTTGAAAAAAACAAACACGCGAATTTCTAGCAGTCTTCGTTTATTGCAAAAAAGGTATTGTGTTCATTGAAAAATTAAATTCTGCTCGATATATTCGTGTACATAAAAATATCGAAATAATACTCGAATGTTTATCTTGCTATTTGCGCGAGCAAACAGATTGAGAATATGAAATCGAACAATGATTTGTTTTCTTCTGTTTTAGAACGATGATCAATGCTGTAGCATGGCATCCTGATGGCAGATTTGTTGTTTCCTGTGAAAAACAACGACGAGCAATTCTATGGGGAGAATAAAAAATGTGATATAATGCCATTTTCAACTATTCGTTGTTTATTTTTTTGTGTATTTGTCTTCTTTCTTTCTTTTTTTGAATATTCTTACATAGATTTCCCTTTGCAAAAAGAACCACAAAGTATATAAATATAGTTGTATTAATCTAGATGTATTGATATTTATTGAATGAAGCAAAAAAAAGACACTTCAATGGAAACTGGCGACATCTAAAAGTAAAGATGTTGCTTGTTTCAATAAAATAAAAACGAATTTTATTGTAAATTTATCAATATAAATAAAGAAACGAAAGCCAGGAGTAGATTACTGGATCATTTGTATATCTAAGTGAATAACTTCGTTGCTATCGAATGTAACAAGTCCAATGGAGAATCGATCATTTAGTTCATTTCTTTTCTTGAACAATGGAACAAGATCCACATGTTGTCAAACAATTTATAATGTATACAAATGATGCTGTTGAAGCGACATTTTCTGATGGAAATAAAATTTATCTAGCACCATGTGCAACTGAATATGTCGTTCAACAGAATAGTCAAACACACGGTATTTTGACAACTAAACATCGAACAATTTATACGACAAGTCAGCTCTTACCACGCATTCGAACTGTTCTAACATTTCGAAATCTCTATGCTCAACAACCGTTCCTCGTTCCGACACTAGTCGATTCGAATGAATGCTATGTATGTCTATTTTGTTTTTGAAATACGAATGATTGTATCGGAAAATTGTTTTTCAGCAATCTACATGTACTGCTACACATGTTCGTTGGTCTCCAAACGTTTCTCTGCCAACGATTTTACCCGATGATCCAACTCAAACATGGACATGGACATCATTGTGTGGTCGAGCACGAATTGATATTCCTCAATGTCGACAGATTATTTACATCACACATCCGATTCAAGTATCACGTATTCTTACTAAACAAGATAATTCAACGGATGAAATTCCTACGAAATATATTCATATATTTGCTCCAATACGTCGATGTTTTTCTTGTCAAAAATTGCCTGATTATCTATCGAATTTTGTTTCTAATTGTCTTCAACTTATCGATCAATTATCTAGCAATAGTAATTCTCTTGATTTCGAAAAGTTTCATGTTGATCATTGGAATTTTCAATTACCTTCGCCTCTACCGAGTTCATCTTGCTCAAAACCTCATCGGCATCGTTTACATCAAGAAATGATGTTCGAAGCTGACATTCACATTCTTCAAACAGTGCCAACGATTACCTATCGATTAGAATATGACAATTGTCCAACAATCGAAGCTCTTGTTACAGATGAAAATACTCGAAATTTAGTTGATTATGTTTTAACAACAGATATTCATTCGACGTTTTACAATTACTATTCAATTAAAGATAAAGTCTGTTTGATTTCATTTGTATAAAAATTCCGAAGATAAAGAAAGAAAATTGTTGTAGGAGTATCATGTGTTAACCTTGTCAGAACATTCTCTACCTCCACACAATGAACGATTAATTCAAATCATTCGTTTTATGTCAACCATGCGTCAACGTTTGCTGAGTATGACTCGACGTGTTCAGGAGAAACCCTGTTGGCTGCCCGAAGACGAAAGTCTATTCGATGAAACAATCGATCAATTAGTAAATTTAAGTTTTTTTTCTCTTCTTACTCATCTATTTTTAATAGAAATCAACATCATTCGAAGATAGTTTCGATTATGATGATAAACAGGAAACATTTCGTCAAACATCATTGCTCAATGTTGGACATTTCAAATATTTTCATGATGACCATGTTGAAATTCATTTTTCCAAAGGATTACTTCTTTCGATGACTTCGGAACAAGTTCACGCTTGTCAAGTAAAATTGAAATCTATGTTTTACAAATGATTCATATTCAAACTAATTAGACAAATCCGCAAATCGACTTTCAATGTCGAATAACTGACCGGAAAAAACAGATGACTGTTGACATACTCGATGGAATCAGTGAGCCCGGTTGTTACGAACAGTAATGAACAAATTTTGATCTCAATCAAAACGAAAAACAATTCGTTTTCTTTTTAAAAAGGTATATCACAGCTGCAATTGAATGGTGTATGTGGGTGTTAAATGAAAAACATTCCGTCGAACGTGAACATCTCGAACAACATGTTCAGCAGGAACTGTTTCGTCTACGATTATATCGAAATAAGAGTGAAATCGAAAAATATCAACAATCATCATTGAAAACACCTGTTAAAAGTCAAACAACAGTGGAATATTTTTCACCGGATGATATCAAACAACTACTCGAGAAAACAGCACGATTTACAGGAACAAAATTCTCGTAATCGCTTCTTTCTTTCTTTCTTGTTAATTTGATTTCCAAGTGAAAAACTAATCTTCAATCTAAATATAATTTTCATCTGTTCGGATTGTCAAATTAATCGACTTTAACACGTTGGATTATTAAACATTGCAAATACGCAGTATGTTGTCAGATAACAATAAAAAAAAGCAAATAGCATTTTCAAAGTCAAACAAAATGAAAAAGAAATTGTTTGTCATTAATTTATTCGTATATGTATATATATTTTTTTTTTGTGTTTGAGAAGACAAAATGCTGCGAGTTGCGTAGAAAGCATACACACAAAAACAAAACAAACAAACAAGAGCAAAACAAAAGAGAAAAGAAATAAGAAGAAGAATAGTAAAACTTGATCAATTTTCCGAGAAATGAAAATACACCAAAACTGATCGATGAGATTTCGTAAGGTTTGTCTCTTTGTTTTGTTGTTGATTTTGGAAATACAAAAAGAAAAAAAAAAGAAAAAAAAACAAACAAACACACACACGCACGACTGTTCATTGTTGAAAAAATGAATTGAGAGTGTCAGTTTTTTTTGTTTTTGAAGTGTATCACAGGCGTTTTTATACGGTTGCTTGAAGGCCTCCGCTACCTCGAGCGTTATGACCCGAAGTATGTCCGTGTCCTGGTGGCGGCGGTGGTGGCTGTAAATGACTATCACCATATAAATTTTCAAGAAAATCTTGTCGACGAATCTTCTCATTTAAACCTCGACAATGGCAATACATGATTTCTCGAAATGGTAAACGAAATTCTCGATTGAATTTCGAATAAATCAGTGGATTTAACATTGACGATGAATAACCAAACCAAAGAAGAACAGAATCGACCCAACCGGGTGCGTTCAATTTCGGTCCTGAATTTGTTAATTCTCCGATGCGTTTATCTAATGGTTTTATTATTGCATATAACATAAATGGAAGCCAACAAACAATAAATGTGCCAAGAATGACTCCAAGTGTACGTATGGCTTTTTGATTCGGTAAATGAACATGACGAAAGAATGAGACACGTCGTGTAGCAAATATCGATAATCGACCATTAAATGGTGCACTTATTCGTCTACCTAGACATCGTGATGGCGATAGGAAACTCATTGAACGTGTTCGAGTTGTTTCATTTGTCGAACGTTTCGAAACGCGTTGTCCGCCAACAACATTACCGTTGTCGCCATGCTGCTGTTGATCATTAGGACACATTGCTGAGCCATCATCGGCTGCGTTCGATACACTAAGTAATAATTGTGGTGTTGAACAACTATTTCCATTGATTTGTCCGATATTTGTTGATGAATTGTTATGATTTAGAAATTGAGACATTTGAACACTGGAACGATTATCCATAGCTGTTTGAGCTGTTCGATAGATATTTGCATATATAATAAGTACAAAAATAAGAGGAATGTAAAACGAAAGCATTGTTGCAAATATTTGATAATCTAAATTTGGATTGACTACACAAATATAAAGACCTTCTCGAGCAGGTAGACCTATAAAAAAAAAGGGCAATAGTTTTTTTCTTTGTTTATTATCTAGATTTCAATATACATACGTCCCCAACCAAGTATTGGCGGTAATGAAACAAGTGCACTGAGTATCCAAACACCGGCAATCATTAAAGATAATAATTTACGTTTTCTCATTGGAGCATATTTAAATGGATGATTTATAATACAATAACGGTCAATTGATATAACAAGAAAATTCAAGATCGATGATGTACATAGAAGAACATCTGTCGATGTCCAAATGTCGCACATAACTGAACCTAATATCCATTTACTGAACATTTCAGAAACTAGAAAACAAAAAAAACCGATCTCATTTTATAATTATATATGTATGTATGCATTTTTACCCATAGCTAATGGCATGATAAATAAGCCTACTAATATATCACTGACAGCCAAACTGACAATAAGCATATTTGATGGTGTTCGTAATTTTCTAACAAGACAAACAGCTAATATAACAAAGAGGTTTCCCACAACTGTTATTATAATTAATAGCGGACAAATGATTAGAACAATCACTAAACGTAAAGTACTAGCAGATTCTTTTTGTGTCAATTTATCGGTTTTATTTATTAAATGATTGAGTTCATTATTGATTGGAGTTGTTATTGAGAATGATTTTGGTATAATTGTTGTCGATAATATTGAGATCGGTGTTGTTGATAACATTCGTCGTCGTACGGTACTAAATACTTGTGACGAACCATTGGTATATGTATTGGAAGATGAAAATGATGGATTTCGTTGTTGAGCAGCTGCAGTAACCGATGATAATAACGAAAATAAGGATAATAATGAAAGAAATATGGATGTTCGTTTGGAATAAACTGTCGACTGTAGAAAAGACGACGACAGCCGACAGAGACGACGGCTGTGTAAAAACGCCAATGTCGACTCTAAATTAAAAGAAGAAAATAAATCATGAAAAACTACATAATCTCACTTTTCAAAAACAAAAAAAAATGAGTAGCTATTCCAATTTTGCTCATTTTCAAACGCAAATTAATAATAATTTGTTGCTTGAATGATTTCTTTTCTTTTCACTCTAGTTTTTTTTCTTCTTAGTCTTTTCAATAGATGATAATCAAGAAGAAGACCGGAAATATGCTCAATTTTTCTCTACTTATTTCTTTTTATTATCAACACCGGAGATTACTTCTATCTCTCTATCTATCTCTCTATCTATCTCTCTATCTATCTCTGCATGTATATATACGCATATATATATACATAAATATGCAAAATATATCTACCGATTGTGCTCGAATCAATCTTGCTTTCAATAAGATTCAAATCAATTTATTAACGTCATTCTAAATAAAATACGAATAAAGAAAAACGATAGTATTGATTACCTAAATATTTAGTCAATTATGCTTATAGACTTAGACAGACTGTCAAATGAAATACGTGTAATTTTCTTTCCTTTTTTTTTCTCTCTCTCTCTCTTCGTATTCGATCCGTTCTTTTTTCACTTATACTTATAGCTATATTTTCACCTTGATACGCAAGAAAACACGCCTACACTGATAGAACACAAGATTTATTTCTTTATTAATTATCGTTTCTTTTTTTTTCATGCCATATTATTACTATATGTGCAGAAAAAGAAGTACATATGTTTCTCATTTTATATTCATAAATGCGCACAAGTTATTGTATATTGATGTTGAAAGGAATAAAAACGAAGAGAAAGACAAACCTCAAGATTAGTTCGATCTGTCTTGTTTGAAAAGAGAAAAACAAAACATTGATTTAGATTTTTAAGTCTGAAAACAATCGATGCAGAAGAAAATTCTTTTAGTTTTGAAAATAGAAACCGAAAGAGAAATAAAAAGAAAGTCGACTAAAATTTAGCGATATATTGTCTCGGCATTATTTTCTTTTCCTAGCTTTTTTCTTCTTCTTCTTCTTCTTCTTCTTCTTCTTTTTCTCCTGTTAAAAATTCTTGTTATGTGCCTGACTTCTTTGAAGAACAAGAGGATTGGTTATGAATAAGTCTAACGTTTATTTAGAAAAAAAAAACTCAATTATGAAAATTGAAGAAACGATAAAAAATTAATCTGCAAAGAAACATACATAGTTTATGTTGACTATTTATTTATTAATTCGTTCATTAAATTTTATGTCGGTGTTTAAAAAGGAAAAAAAAGAAAAGAATTCGAAATCAAAATATCATTCGATATATTCATGATTATATTTATCGAATAGAATGAATGAATAAGTGTGCCATCTTGTCTTATGCCCGAGAGCGCACGAATAAACCCTTCTGTTTTTAGTATTGGCAACTGAGAGATAGGGAGCAAGTATTCTGATAGATCAATAGATATTTGTTTAAACGAAAGAATGAAAAAGAAACGTTTTTTAGTTTGATTTCTTACGAAGGTGGTGAACGGAATGATTTCATTGAAAAATACTTCTACGTTCCATTACGATCGGACGAGTCAAATCAATTTTACAAACATGGCAAGTGCACTTTGATGATTATTAATACGGACTAGTCAATTTAAATTATCACGCGAAAAATTTGAGGAAAACAAAGGAACGCTTTTATTTTCTAATATATTTGAGAAACATCTGTTCTTTTTTCGAAGGATTAATATCCAATGAAAACAACATTCATTTAGATTTGTCAGACGAAGAGAGAGAATAAGCTTTCTCATAAATAAATTAAACAATAGATACTTGAATATTTCTCCTCTTCGATTTTTGCAAACGAGAAAGAAAATTGGCTTCGATTAGAAAAAAAATGGTTTTCAAAAAATCAATGAAGTAAAATAAATTAAATAAATAGTTTTATTTACCATAGCTTTTCATCGTGCATGGCCGATAATATTGAAGATGAACAGGAGGACGATCGATAAGAAAAGCTGACGAACGACGAGAACAAGAAGATCTAAATACAATTGCCTGACGAACGATAGTACAGTCAGCTGGAGAAGAAAACTCGATCTAAAACTATAATAATAATAATAATAAAAATAATAACAACAATAATCGAAAGAAGACGAGAAGAGAAGAAAAAAAAATAACAAAACAGTTTTCATCTATTCAATCACAAATATAAGAAAGACAACCTGGTGTGTCCGTGTATATATATTTTTTCTTACGAACTGAATATTTTTTTCATTGTAAAAAAGTGCGTGTGCAAAAGAGAGAAGAAGAAGAAGAAGAAAAACGAAGGAAAAAAGTTTTTTTTTAACATAAGAAGAAAAAAGCTCGTCAGTTACCAAACTATCATCTCTCCTGCTGTGTACATTATTAAATGTAAAGTTTTCTTATTTTTACAATAACAGTGATAATAATTGCACAGATTTGTTTTGATCTGTTTCTCTCGAATCTTTTGCTGTTCTTGTTAAATAACAAATCCATTCGATAAGAATAGTCAATAAATATACATATATAGACATGTATATGCATGTTGTTTATATTGGTGTGTGAACGATGCGAAGTGTTTTGACGTGAAAGACTAAAGAACGACGGGCACTAATCGTGTATTGTCGAATTCTAAATAGTGTCTGTCTGTTTACCATCCGTCATTATGTCACATTCGATTTGCATTTTGGAATCGTATCCACGTGTTTCACTATTCGTCTGACTACAATACTATTCGGTACAATGATGATGAACGAGACCGACTAATGAAGAAATAGAAAAAGTATATATATATATATATAAAGAAAGAAAAGAAAACTCGTCATTCTCGTCTTTCGTCCATGGTTGTGCGTGTGTTGTCGAGTTGTTACAACAATTAGGAGGAGTTCTTCTTCTCCTTCTTCTTCGACTTCGACTTCGTCTTTCTTCTTTCTCTACTCTCAATCTTTCTGCATCTCTATTAGTGTTTTGTGTGCGATGGCGGCCAATTTGAATGCATGACCAAGTTCGAGCGAGCAAGCGAGCGCAGCCCCGAAGAGAGGAAAGCGCGCGCGTCAGCCATGCCATCATCTACAGAATGATGATGAATATTCGCCAAGCAGGCAAGTAGCAAAGACTGCTAAACTAGAAGAATAAATGAAGAAGAGAAAGAAAGGAGAAGAAGAAGAAGAAGAAGACAAGATTGATTTGAAGGGTAGAATAGAGATGCTTGGTGCATGCATTCAACAATGTGCGGCAGCTATGTCTACTATGATTACTGTTACAATTTCTTTTTTTCTTCTTCGTCTTTCTTTTCATTCTATCTTCTAGCTAATAATGACATCGATGTCAGTTCGTATTTCTTCGTGAAGTAAAATCTCATATTTTACCTGAACGAAGTATACATACGTATAAATGCATAGAAAAAGAAAACAAATAGCTTTCACTTCTGACCAGACATCACGCACATTAAGGAAAAGTTTTTCGAAAAAAAAAAAAGAAAACCAAACATTTTCTACATAATAACAATCACAGTATACTCTTTTTTTTTGTTGTATTCCGATCTATCTTATTTTTCTTTAACACTTTGAACGCGAATGAGAAAAAGAAGAAAAAAAGATTCCACTAGAGACAAATGTGTTACTCAACGAGTAATAAATATTTTTCAACAACTCACATTTTTCCCTCGATTTCACACATACAGTAAACATTGATTAGAGAAATCTATTTTACTATACAAAAAGTAAACACATGGCAACTCATCTGTTATAATTTGGAACCAAAGAAAAAAAGGAAAACTTGCAAACACTATGAATAGTTGATGAAGCATAATGATCATCATTATCATTATTATTATTATTATCATTATCAAAATATCTACTCCTGTGGAACTGTATGTTTGTTTATTTGATCACTTAACCTAAATAAGTTAGGTAAATAGATCAAGGTATCAAAAGTCATATGTGCTTGAGAAAGACTATTTGTAGAGAACAAATATATTGTTTATGATTACTGTCAAATGAGACAACAAAAGCAAACATCAACATTTGATAATCTCTCGTTTTCTCTTTATACCACTGACTGATCTTGTTTGTTTATTGTAAATAATATCCACTTCTTAGATAGTATTAGTTCGATTTACATTTCTCGAAATAACGTTTGACTTGTTTAGAATATATAAATTTCGTTTTTCCATAATTGACTGTGAGTTCTAAAGTACAAATTGAGAAAGCAAAACATTACGTGCAATATCGTAAACGTAAATAATTACTATTCATTTTTATGCGAGAAAATGTGATGAAGTGGAAAATAATACCTTCACCTACTTTTACGATGTTAGAAAAAAACGACGATGACGACAAAGAAAAGAAGAAGAAAACGAAAGAAAGGGGAGAAGGAAAATGAAGCAAAAGAAATTACAATCCTGTTAATCAGCATCGTATTAGTTTTATTTTACTGATGAGAAATATTCTTAATAAGATTTTTTTATTAAACTTTTGATCGAATACCAAAATGAAGTCATCTTCACGGATATATATATTTAATTTAATAGTAACTTCATTGAAAATATAAATAAGAAAATAACTTACAATTATATTTAATGAAACAACACGAATATAAACGAATGAATAATATTATCTCGACTATGTTACATGGAAAAATCTATCATATGAACGAATGCTGATGATGATTTGTCTAAATGAGAGCTGAAAATTCTTTTTTCCTCTCCCACTCTCTCTCGTTCAAGATGCCTGTCTAACATCAAGTTTCCGGTTCTTATTCTTATTCTCTTATTCTATACTAGAGCGCATCCAACAACAGCTAGAATATTATTGAAAACTCATTTTCTCTCTCTCTCTCTCTCTCTCTCTCTCTCTTTCTTTCTTTCTTTTCCCTTCTGTTTTTTTTCGTTCTTTGAGAATTTCTGTCGTTTTTCCTGTTCTACTAAAATGAGTGAAGGCGGTGATAACGCCCTAATTTGTTCAACTTCACTGACTTTTGCAGTTTTTTTGTAGGCTAGGATCTTAATGGATTGAGGGTGAGGGTTTCTCTGCGGATAACAACGGCGAACATATGAATCCTCGGTTTTTTTTTGTTCTAAATATTTAATTAACACAAAAAAAGAACAAGAAAAGTTCCTTAGGAATTCTTAACTATGTTGATCTTTTAATTTCAAATTAAAACGAATATCAACAGTGGCAAAGATTGTTGTACAGAAAACTTCACGATACAATCGATCGTTATTCGAAAAAAAGAAAAGACAAAAGAAAAACCTACTTGAAGGCCAATGATTGTATTTTTTTTTCTGACCACCTGATGCCGCTGTTCTTTTATGGTTCTATTTAGCATATGTCTTGAAGTAGATCATTGTTCATCACCGAAACAAACTATTATGATCTTGATTATATTCAACTCGAAAACAAAATCCGATTCTCTAGTTTGTCAATACCAAAAACTTAAACAATACGCTCACCCCGGTCAACATGCAAACAATATCATAAATATATACAAATTTCTTTTGCTCGTTTTTTTTTCTCTCTCTCGTTTTTATATGTGTTGACAACTTTCATCGTATTTTCTGTCTGTCTTCGTCTCTTTCTTTTTTTTTTCTTTTGTTACCAAACCTACGCTCGATAAGGGAAACATATGCATTAATAGAAAGGCGAATATCTATTTTTTTTTTTCTTTTTTTCTTCTTTCTTTTTTTTTCTTGGCACACTCACGCATTTGTCAGGCTCTCTGTTGAAGAACTCAGTCGGTAATGTTGTTTCGGAAGTGATCGTCGTCGAAGCGAAAGAGTGAAAGTCGTCTTTCTTTTTTCAAAAGCGTGTGCAAATCTACACAACACTAGTCGTAGTCACAACATCAATAATAATAATAATAATAATAAGAAAGAGAGAGACAGGCAGGCAGAAAAAAACATACGTTCAAATGTGAATCACGCTAAAAATGAACGAAAGATCTATTTTTCTATATAAAATAGATACATAAATGTCAAGGGTGTGTGCATTCCTAATGGATGAAAAAACATATTATATTCGAAGATTGAAATCATTGTACGAATGAGAATTTCCATGAAAAAACAATGACTATTATTAATATTTGTTTATGACTGAATACAAAAGAAAAGGATATGAGTCGAGAATTAATTTATGTATCTCTATGTGCAGACTATTCTCTCGAGAGACTCATTTATCTTCAAGTTATTAATCAAAATGGGTGCAAGATTGAATTTTTTGTAGATTTTTTTTGCTGCTTAGGCTTAGTTCCTCTTATCGTCATCATCATCATCATCGTTGTTGTTGTTGTTGTTCGTTTTTTGTTCTATTATGATTATCAACAACACGCATAAAGATAATACATGATCGATGAAAATCAAGTTCGAACCAATCGAGTTCTTCGTGAAAAGATCCGATTTCATTGACATAAAAAGCAACTACTTGATCATGCATAAAGTGACAGATAGTTCTTCTTTCTCACAAAAGCATTGCCGTTTTTTGTTTGTTTCATTTCTCTATTCTTATCATCTTCATTCCATTAGAAAGACAATCTATGTTTGAGCTTAATCTTATTTAGAAATTCTCTCGCTAAAAACACACATACATATAAAATATTACTAACGGATGCTATTTTAGGTCGACACACAAAAAAAAGTTCTCCCTTTTCTTCTCTCTCTTCGTTTGTTTTTTTTTCATAGCTAAATGAAGGATGTCAGTCATCGTCATTATTATTCGCGTTCGAAATAAATATCATTTGACAAAAGAATTTCTCTTCGTCTACAGTAGATGACTTGCATTCGGATAAGCATAATTGCGTTTTCTTTTCTTTTTTTTTTCCTAGTTCATGTTTACGATGATATACTACAAAAAAAAACGCACACACACAAAAGACAAACTAATTGTTATCTTCATCGTGAATTTCATCATCTTTCTATTATTGAAAAACTAACCAAAAGACTAGAATACAGATTTGTTTTTATTAGTCTTACCATCAACCATTCAATCAGTGTCATAAATCATTAGTTGATTTGTTTTCTTCTTTCAACGTTTATACTCGATTTCACTAGGTTTGCTCATTTGAAATCGATTAATCTTGTAGAAAAATTCAATTACCGAATGAAGAAAATTATTTTTCGCTTCGTCGAAAATCGATCTACATAATTCAAGGTTCGAATTTACTCTAGAGACTCATGCTTTTCAACTATTTATCGATTTCAATGAAATATGCTGATTCTATTTTCGAACTAGTCGAACAATTAGGAGCACTAAAAAAAAGAAGAAGGACAAGAAACAGAAATTCATCTATTTTTAGAACCGATGATTGATTATCCTAACATCAATTCAATTTTCTTTTTGTTAAAAACAGAAAGATGATTATTGTTTTCGTATGCTTAAGCAAGAAAAATAAGAGATATGGACCGATAATTTATTGAATAAGAAGAAATTATTTTCTCATTGTTATTGATCGGAAAAAGGAATTCTCGTCAAAAAAATAAATTAAAAAAAGTTCGCTGACAATTCTCAAGAGATTCGAATGTGTTATGAAAAAGAAGAGAGAAAAAAAACCTAAAGATGACAAATCGATAACTACTAGTAGTATTCGAAATCGTTTTTTGTTATCTGGCAGACTAGGTCAGTCAACAATATCAAATTAACTTTGCATGATAATCATCAAAAATTCACTGATTTTTTCGTACATTTATCGGAAATATTAATTCGAACTAGTCGTGATGACATCACATGTCTTGAAATGAATTCAATTTGATCGAGATAATATGAATACATCTGATAAGATTCTAATTTAATCATTTTTTGTTTTAAAGACAAAGTCTGTAATCAAATAGCAAAGATCTTATCGTACTATTGTCTCTAAAAATCATGCTTCTACCGATTGATTGATCGTAAATTTTCCGTAGGCTAAAAGAGGAAATGTATCCATGTCCTTGACCCTCGAAGACAAAAAAAAAGATCGTTAAAATACCTTCAAATAAATTTATGAAGTGCTATTATTATACGAACAGATTGGCTCCCATTCTTTCTCTCAATGTCACATACGAATCCATTAATTCAGGTGACATATGATTAATGCTCTCGAAGAAAAACAGGCAAAAGAACCTTTTTTTTCTCTCATTAAATCTTTTTATGAGGTTAAATAATTTGTCTTTTCATATGAGCACGTTTTTTTTACTATAATAAATAATGAACCAATAGCTATCATACGTATTATATAATAGATTTGATTAAATAGAGTCATCGAATCTATAATTTAAAATGTGCAAATTTAAAGAAAATGATTAGGTATGAGTTAACTGATGAAATGTAAAAGATAATCAAAGAAAGAGAAAACCTTCAAAAAAAAATTATTTATTCATGTATATTTCTATATTATTTTTTAATATTAAGATGCACGAGAATATTTCTTAATACTTTAAACCATTGAAAAGATTAGTTATTAAAATAATAAAATCGTCTCTTCTCTCTATTAATAATACAACGGTTGAAAATGAACACATTTTCATTTCCTTGATTGTACAATCATCTTCTCCCCGACTGTGAATTAAATAAAGTAAGGGTTTCACTGTCTAGGAATTCTTTGTTTCCTACGATAATGAGATAGACATTGAAGCTTAGTTTTGACGTCTAATTTTTTTCTTAATATTTCAAACAATGAGCATTTCCATTTCCCCTTTTCTCTTGCCGCCGGCGACGACCCGGTGTCTTTTTCCCTTCAAAAACGGTGACCGGAAATGCGCACACGCGTGCTTCGTCATATACCGTATTGGCCATAGAAGCAATTAGTCGTCCGGACTAATCTTTCTCTTGAATAGAACGAGTAAAATTGAGAAAGAAAAGAAAGTTCAATGTCTATCCTCTTTTTTGGAAACACATTCATCTTAATCGGACAGACTTGTACTAAAAAGCTTTTTGTCACCTAGTCGAATCCTTTATATACATAGTTTAATGAGGCATTTTCTCGTCAATATAAAAAAATGTTCTTTCTCTTATTGACGGTCACTCGGATAGACAATAGATTCAATGTGGAATAAATTGTTTCTTCACCTTGTCATATGCGTATGCATAAAGATAAAATATGTTAGACAGACATCATATAAGCAACTGATGATTATATAAGACTTCGTCAGGCACAAACGATCCGATAGTATTGATGTTCATTTACACTCATTTGTCGAATGTTGAATCGTCAAAAAGAAATTAGTTTATATTCATAGACGTATATATATATATACATAAACATCGAGATGATATATAAGTAAGCAAGTGTAAAGTATATTGATTTGTGTATTTACATGAGGAGTAAAAGTATGAAACAGAAAAAAAGATCCTCTTGAAAGCAAAGTTGTCAAATTCATTATTGTATGCAAAGCAATTGATCCATAGTCTATCGATTTCTTTTTCTACTTGTGCGTATAGAGATGTTAGCGAGTGTTAAGAAGAAAAACCTTTTCATGTCGATTCCATTGATTGTCCTTCGTTGATGAGTATGTGTTCAAAACATCTGTTGCACCACCCGAAAGCGAACTATGCCGTAATTAGAACTGAGCAAAATACATATCTATGCAAAAGATGCGATAAACGATGGTAATATTGACGAACACAAGCGAATCTGTGAAAACACATCATTAACGTCGTGTATTCACTCGGCATTGGCTCGTTCTATTGTCGACAAATGAATCTATACGAAGAAAACGATGAACACAATTGAACAAACAGTCACAATAACAATTATGCCGTTACCATCATTGTTACTGCTGCGTAGATGTTTTCACGAGCATTATTCAATTCTCTCCTGACAGACAAAAGAAATGAGATGATCGCTCTATACTCTCCCTAACTCTCGACGCATTTATGTATATATGTAAATGTTTGCATCATCGCATAAATGCATTTATAATATTGTCTTGAAATTACAAATAAAGACATAATCATTGAATCAGATAAAATCAGGGCGTTCACCTGTATTAAGAAGACAAGAACGGAAATGTGAATTTTAGGAGTCTATTTGAAATTCATTCTCTTCTAATATGTACGTACACTCTCGACTATAAACGAAGACTAGCAATTATCATTGTTGAAGATTTTTTCCTTTCATTCATTGTATCTTTTCCTCTTTTTTTTTACGTAATCATCGTAAGAGAGAGAGAGAGAGAAAGTCTGATACTTTTACCATCGATCTTTTAATTCAAGTGCCAATTGGTGCGATTTGATGTATTGAGCAATTCACTGAATGATGATGATAATCGCGCATTTCAAGCATAAAATTCATCTGTTGTATTCATTGTCTTCAATCGATGATTATATGTATAAGAAAGTGAAAGTAAAATCTAGTTCATAATTCGTACATAGGAGACAAAAAAAGTCAAGATCAAACACTTAAAAATAATCATTAAGACTGTCATTTTCAAGTAGAAAAAAGGTGTGATCTTGTGCATATTCATTGAACTGATCATACCATGTCAATCAATGTCTTTGTCTTTGTCTGCTTTTTTTTTCGTTTTTAACTTTGTCGAAATTGAGAATGAACACACGCACACACCCTCAACGATTCAGTCTGTCGCGCAAAATTGATCATGGCCTTCACGGAATAGTTTATATCGGCTCGTGTGAGTCTGCTCACATTTCATTCTTTCTTTTTTTTTTATTCATAGATGCGGTCACCATCACTTCAATACGAAGAATATGAGTGAGAATAATATGTATATATGAGAAAAAAAGAAGAAGAAGAGACAGAAAAAAAAACAGCAAACAGGGAAGCGAGAGAGAAAGGAAAAAAGGTAACGTGAGCTTCATCAGAGTCGTTTGTAAAGAGAAAGAGAGAGGTAATCAGTCGTCCATTGGCCTCTGGTGAGCGGAAACGCTCTTTTTTTCAAGACACCGGTCAGTTCGCTATCGTGTGTCCTTATACTCTTCTTCATTTCTATGCCGGAAAAAAAACTAAAGAAGAATAGTTTTTTTTTTCTCTTTTTTTTCTCTTCTCCTCCTTTGCGATGGTACCATTGTGAATCTAAGTGTTAATTCTTCTCTCTCCCTCTCTTTCTCTCTTTCTCTCGCTCTCGTTCTCTTTTGCTCGCTATATGTATGTGTGTGTGTGTTCAATATGTCGTATATTAATGAGGAAATCCTTTCTCTCTTCTTCCATCACAGATTGTTCCTGTTCACATACAAAATCTACAGTGGGTACAGTTGCTGCTGATGATGATGTTGACAATATTTACTCGTTTAAATTAGCCAAGCAAGACAATTAAAGAATTCAACAATGTTTCAATGTTTATTTTTTATGAATTTTTTATTTCTTATTTCATCCTTGTCCAAAGAATCTCTTCATATTATCGAAGATTTACCCATTGGTACGTCAATATATACATTTCAAACAGACGGCTGTAAAACAGAAAATAGTACTGGAACATATCGATTTGTTGATAGTCAAAAAAATTTCAATGATTTCTTTCTTATTGATCCATATACGGGACGTGTTACAACAAAAAAGTTAATTGATCGTGATGATTTTTGTCTTCGTCGAATGTGTTCGTGTTCGAAATGCGAAATAACACTCGAAGTTTTATGTGTTCATACAGGACAGATATTTTTCAATGATCTTTCTGTTATCGTCGATGATCGAAATGATCATGCACCACAATTTCCTAAATCGTCGATCATCGTTGACGTTCTCGAAAATGTTCCCATTGGTTATTTAATACCGATTGATGTTGCCATTGATCCTGATTACGGGTTGAATTCAATTCAAAGTTACAAACTATTCGAAGATAGTTCAATGTTAAAAAATTCGACGAACAAAATTTCTCAAGCATTTCAAATTGATTACTCGAAAAAAAACGATCTTCTTGCTTTACGTCTCCTCAAAAGTCTCGATCGTGAACATACCGATTCATTGCAATACGTTATTCATGCTTATGATGGTGGTCAACCTCAACCATTAGTCGGCAAACTTCATATTCGTATTAATATTCTTGATGTTAATGATATGTCACCTGTTTTTGATCGATCAAACATTCAAGTACTTCTCAGCGAATCGACATCGATTGGTTCGCTTGTGGCACGTGTCCGTGCAACCGATGGCGATACCGGTCTAAACGGACTCGTACATTATACGATCGTTTCGTTGGATCCACCGTCAAATGGAACATTTATTCTATCGAAAGAAACCGGCGAAATTCGTCTCGGACAGCCGCTTGATTACGAAAAAGAAAGATCCTATCGTATGAAAATCAAAGCACAAGATAACGGTCCACAACAAGGTTCAATTCCTGCATTTGCAACGGTCGATATTGATATCAAAGATGAAAACGACAATTATCCGATAATCACACCAACATTTAATGATGATCGTTTATCGGGTGTTGAACATTTAATCAATGAAAACATTATTCGTATTAAAGAAAACATAGCCAATGGAACATTTCTTGTAAGTGTAACCTTGCGAATTCATATTTGACGTGCGTGACATAAAAGATTTCTACTTGTCATTTTACCTTTGACCTTGGCTCGAAGTTAATCTTTCGCTCGAAAAAAAAACAGTATTCCCAAAAGATTGAGATAGAGATATATGTGCGTGTTCGCATGTTTCATCTCCACCCTGTTATGTTATTCTTAGACGTGAATATATCCATTACTTCGAAATCCTCAAATCTCAATCAGCTAATCTTTGTAAGAGAAAAAGAAAGAGTTAATTATATTTATCTCGAATAGGGTCACATCTCAATCAGCGATCTTGATCAGGGTGACAACGGTCGAGTCAGTTGGTCACTTGAGAGTAATGGAACGATTTCGATAAAAGAATTATTGAATAATGAAGCATTTCTTATGTTTACTCAACGGATATTTGATCGAGAAGAGCAATCACGATATGAAATCTATCTTCAAGCACATGATCATGGTCAATCATCTCTTTCGAATACATTGAATTTCTCTCTTGTCATTCTCGATGAAAATGACAATGCACCGAAATTCGATAAAGAATTCTATTCGGCAAATATCTCAGAAAATCTACCTTTACAAACGATGATTCTACATTTTCAAGCGATCGATATCGACGAAGAAAATACGCCTAACAGTCAAGTCGAATATCAATTCGCCAATGAAACAAATCAAAATGTTTTTTCACTTGATTCAAAAACGGGCGAGCTCATTCTCATCGGTCCACTCGATCGAGAGCATATATCATTCTATGAATTCGATGTTATTGCATTCGATCATGGCCAACCGAAATCTCTTTCATCCACTGTTCATTGTACAATCTATCTCGTCGATGTGAACGATAATTTGCCCGTATTCGATCAATCTGAATATGTTTTCGATATTCCTGAAACATGGTCACATCAAACACCAATCGGTCATGTTCATGCAACTGATGCTGATGAATTCTATGGTGATTTATACTATACATTAATTACTCCTGAAACAGCAGATTTCGATCAATGGCCATTCGATCTAACTATCAATGGAACATTATATCTCAAGACAACATCTGTTGGTACGTATTTGTCTCATTTTTGTCATTGTATTCTAATTGAATCAATCTTGTTATTTAGCCATTGATTATGAACGACAGTCGATGTATAAATTTTTTATCATGGCTATTGATAATCATGGTATGAATACAACCGTTCCCGTAACAATTCATATACTCAATCGAAATGATTTCTGTCCGGAATTGATTCATAATACAACTGCTCTATTCTTCAATACAGATCTTTGGATACATAATTCAACCGAACAGCAATCCAATCAATTCTCTCTCGATATTTACGATGGTGATAATGACACATGTGTTTTACAATTATTGAATTTCAATGAAATCTTTCAAATTGAACAAATCGAACGTAATAAATATATTCTCTCGGCATTGATCGTACCTGAACGTGAATTTTATATACTCGACTTTCGTTTACGTGATCTAGTCAATGAAAATGATCAATCATGTATACAAACAATTCAATTAGTTATGACAATCGGTTCGAATGAAACCAATCAAACTGTTGCATTGGACACAGCTCGTGAATATCTTGAAGCACTTCGTTTGACATCAAAACGTTCGCATTCATATTTTGATTTAACATTATTAAATGTTATTCTATTATTTGTTCTCTTATCAATTGGTATTATAATTGCATTAGTTGCAGTTAAATTAGTTTTTCTTTCGTCATCATCATCACGTTCATCGTCATCATCGAATCATCATCATCGACGTTCACATCAACAACGAAAACTACGAGAAAATGGTACACTCTATTGTCTACAAGGACCAACAGAAACTCAATTACCATTGTTAGAAAATGAACCAGGTGAACATTCATTATCGTCATCAGTTATTGATGGAAATACCAGAACAAGTGTAAATGATGATGAACAAAAACAGGTAGAGACAAAAAAAAACTTGTCTATTTAATAAGAACAGATGGTGTCAGAGAGAGAGAAAGAAAAAAAAACGTACGAATTGACGTTAATTCCATCTCCATATGTTGCCCCTTGCTGTGACATTCGTTTATTCATTGTTCAGTGACGCGATGACTCGTGCGTCCATCACCGACATTGTTTCATTTTGTCATTTGCTCGAATATTTTCTAATTAAAAATGCATTGAAATGAACAATGTCAGCAATGGATAAAAAGAAATACAAGATGATGAGAAGAAAGAAAAACAACAAATTTCATTATCGATTTAATGTCACACAACGACAGTAAAGCAGTTCGATTTTGACAAGTTGAACAATTCAATTTACATGTAATCGTCTCAGAAATATTGTACGCACGTTCAACATTCAATCAGAAGAGAGAGAAAAAGAGGCTATCTTCTGTTGTCATTCGAAACATTGTTTATGTTCGCCTTGAGATATGTCATGTATCGATTAACTAGAAAATGAATACGTGCATGATGACGTAAATATATTGAGCATATCATTGTTCATTGGTATTCGATTTCATTTAATCCTTTCTAATTAACAAAATCTTTAACATGACAAATCAGAAATATATGGAGATTTGAAGAAGAAGAAGAAAAATAAGACCCGATGTGATTGATGACAAGATTTATTGTAATTGAGAGTTTATGTTGTTCTTTTTTCTTTTTCTTCTAGCATTTACTCAATGATTTTAATCAGGCTTCTTGTACAACAATACAGAAATTAAATGAATTCAAAACATTTTCATCAAAATCAACTCCAAATAATTATGATATCATCGTTGATATCCATACGAGCGAACGTATGTCTTTGTTGTTCTTTCTTTTGCCATATCCGTAACTAATGATTTTTCTTCGCAGAGCATTCCACTACATCATCTACTTCGAATCATGTAAGAGACAGTGGTTATGAAACAACCTCATCAAATATCGAACAACAACAACATCGCTTCGAACGTTCATCAAGTCCCTCAAATGTCAGTCTCTCTCCCGATGGCCAATTAATCACTGTAACTTATTTTTCTTCGTCAGTACCATCCTATTCGGATTCATCATCAACTGCAATTCCACGAACCTTGAAAACATTTTCTCATGTGCCCGTAACGCAACCTTCAGGCATTGACTCATCATCATCATCGACGAAGATGAACGCTCGTCTTGCTGAACAGGAAATAATCGAAGTCTGATAATTGTCATTTCTTTTTCATTTTTCTTCATTGTTGTGTATATGTGTCTGTGTTTCTTATTTTATTCTATCTTTCTCATAATTGAGCGTATATGTATGTATCTCAATCTCAATCTCAATTGATGAATCTGACCTTCTCACAATAACATACGCTCAATTAGACAATTCATCTTCAATTTCGAATAGCCTAAAGAAAAGACCTCAAAATGATTTTCTTCCCTCATGATTGCATTGACACAGTTTCTTTTCCTCCATCTTCTCCTTATTTCCTTTTTTTTTATTATTATTAATATTAATATTGATCAAATAAAAAACGTACTGTCTTATAAAATAAATTACATAATTCGAGTGAAAGGAAGCTACTACAGAATATAATCTGTATATCGATTAAAGAAAAAAACAACAATCGTACTCGGAATGGCAACTATGCATTTCAATATTTAACTCGTAAATTCTCCACTGTAGTGACAATGTAAGCATCCGTCTCAGATCAAAAGAAATGAGATATTCAGGATCGGTACGGATTGAGAGATTTATGTTTATTTAGTGCCACAAGGATAGGGGTTGAGTTCTCGATCCTATTAGATGAGTAAGATCGGTTTGTGGGAATATTTTGAGGAAAAGGGAATGATGGATTCGGTTGAATGAGCGGCAAAAGACAGCCTGAATCCTATGATTGGTCGATATCTGACGAACACCTTTTTTGTTTTTTGCATCGTGAGTATCCCATACAATGATTATTGGAGACCGAATAATACGCAAAGAAAGCAGATTTTATTGCGGATGATTTCGTCTATAGGAAAGTTAGGTAATGTTTAGTGGATGAACATTAACTTGTGTAGAAAACTCATTGAATTGATCTCATCAAAAAATTTGAGAGTATATCTATTACTAAGTTTCGATTTTGAATAGCTAAATGAGAGGATATAAAAATGATTTTCTTTCTTTATGGTTTAATTGACACAGTTTCTTTTTTTTATTATTATTAATATTGATCAAATAAAGAACGTACTGTCTTATAAAATAAAGCACACAATTAAAGTGAAAGAAAACTACTAGAGAATATAGTATGTATATCGATTATTGAGAGTAAAAGAATTGATAAATGAGAAATGAAAGAATGATATTCATTAAGAAAAAGAACAAATGAAAAAACCAGGAAAATCGATTCGATTTTTTTGTCGAAGAGTTGACTTGTGACTTTTGAAAACATACATGACTTGATGTATGCATAACGAAATTATTTGATTTGATTCGACGACGATGATGAAGTACAGAGATCGATTGAAGTGGTATCATATCATCGTTTAAGACAACACCGGAATCTTGACGAGATTTACGACCGTTTTCAATAGATTTCAAACATGGAAGTGAACGTGAATGTGTTACTGAAAAATGGATTGTTGAGAGGAATTTTTGAAACACCCAACTTACATCGTTGTTGAACAACAGGTTCGAGTGAAGGCGTTGGAGGTAAAACAATTGATGGCTGCAAAATAAAACGTCTTCAGTAATTCGTAATACGACTGAATTGACTTTACTTTTTGTTCGATTTGAACGACTGGTGCTGCACGACGACGAGTCTTTTTTCTATTTGATGATTCTATGAAATGAAAAATACTAAGTTTATCTTTCCGTTTTGTTTGCCCTACCGATTAATTGTCGACGTTCACTATTCAATTCTCTATTTAAGAAAATCGAATTGAGTTTTTTTGAGAGAGAAAAAAAATAAGAAGAAACTCACTTGATAGCTCCCATTAATTTCTTTTGATTTTTTTCTAATAAAGTATTTTTCAATCTCCAACGACTGCTCGAATTCTGTTCGTCGACATATTTTCTTTCCAACAAACGAATCTATTCATTCAGTGAAGACTTTTTTCGTCTATTTTCTAAATTGAACTTCTTACGTTTTCATCATTCGTTCGATTTAATTGTCTTAAACGTTCGATTTCACGCTCATAATTTTCTAAAACTGAAACTAAATTCGGTCGTTTTTGTTCGACATCTGCGACAAGACGTTTATCCACCAAACGAAAGAAATCATCAAGTTCAGCTTGATGACATTGTTGTTGTTCTAAAGTAAATAATCACCCGACACTCTCAAAAATATTTTCATTTGTTTTCAAACCTCGACTAGTAATAACTAATAATTGTAATTTACGAAATCTAATTTCAAAGAAAAATTCATAGTTCGATCTTGACTTTCATCACTCCTACCGTGAATCGAATATTTGTGTGTTATCTTGAACTTTTTTTAGCAAGATTTTTACATTTATAAATGGATCCTGTTCGAAATTATTTTGTATTTCAACGAGTTTAATTTCATTGATTAGTTGATTTAATAAGGATAGTATCGATGATAAAGTCGTACTTTTCGCAAGAAGTACATCGAGTTCCATATCATTCGTTGTACTATTAAAACATTTTGAAATCATTTCATTCGACATAGTTTCCTAAGAAGAAAGATTTGATAGAGCAAGTGGAGAAGTTCTTTTTTTTTGTCTACGAGAGTGTTGATTTCGCTGAATAATGATGATTGATAATCATCAGTTTGTTGTTGTTCAGGTGTATCGTCATCAAAAACAAGACCAGGAAGTGATTCATCGAGACTGTCGAATGTCGACGAGCAGATCATTTGAGTTCGAACTCTAGACAAACAAAAAAAAAACGTTTCGATTTGATTGAGAACATTAAAAAAAATCATCAATCGAACGTTCGTAATTGTTCACGAAGTGTGTCAGCATTTTGTACGAGAACATAATTGGATTTTATAATCTCTTGTTTACTTGCAATGACCTCATTTAATTCGTTTTCTAAACGACGAATTTGATTTTCATTCTACGGAAATTTTAGTTCTGACAACAAATCAATGAATAACAAAACTAACTTCAACTTGACGTTGATTCAATTCGCGTATTTGCATTTCTAAACATTGACGATTTTCCTACGAAACAAAATTATTTAACATGAAAAAAAAAATCTTTGGAAAGTAAAAATACAGTTTCTGTTGAGAGCATTGTTTCGAGATCATTGATCGTATCTCGCCATTCTTCTTGTCGATCATGTGCATGTTTAATCTTAATGTTAAACATGAAAATAATATCTCATTCAAAATTGAATCCATCTAATTTACTTGTACTTCACAATCAATAAGAATTTCGTTCAATTCGAATTTCTCCTTTTCACGTACGGCTATTTGCGAACGTAGATCTCGACATTCACTCTCAAGTTTTTGTGTATACACATGAAGATCAACATTAGCTGAAGCATGATACGACGTACGATCGAGTTCTTCTTCTAATCTAATAATTAAATTGATTGAGTTGTAGTTTTTTTTTCGTTCAAAATTTTATATACAATTGTTTTTGTTTCGATAGAAGATCATATTCATTCTGTAGAATAGTGAGGTCATCGTCTAACTGTCGATAATCACGTTCAAGTAATTCAATACGAATTAATTGTCGACGATTCGTTTCTTGTAATTCATTTTCAGTAATTAAACATCTAGAATGTAACAATTCGAAACGAAAGTTTCTCCTTTAAAGAAAAACCGTCAACTTTTCATGATCATGATCATTTTCATAGATGACAGGTGATTTAGCTTCAGTTGTTGATCGTCGTCGATTGATTGAAGCTACCAAACGAGAAAGAAAGAATTTATCAGTCATTATTATCGAAATTCAATGAAAACCATAAACACGTGGCGGTCGAATACATCGACTCGTGGGAATCGCAGCTGTTGTCATTTGAAATATGTTTTTACTTTTTATTCTAATCAGTAACAATAGAATGGTGTGTGTATATATATATATGTAGTTGTGCGAACAAAGTACGCGCGATTGTTGGATGATCATTTGAAAATCTTAACGAATTTCGTTTTTGTTTTCATGAAAATATACACAAACGTACGACCTCTGTTGATTTCAAAACGAAATATTTATTCAAAAAACAAGAAAAAAAAAGATCTTCGCTCTCTCTCTCTCTCTCTCTCCTAACATCATCGATATCTTCTTCTGTCTGCTGTTGACTAAAAATAATCCTATTTTTCACCAATTAGAAAATTCCAAGCATCGAAATATTCTGTCATTGATTTAATCGAGCCGATATGCAACGATGATGTACATATCAGCAAACTCGATGATTTTTCGAATGCAGCTTTGCAAGCACCATTGGCAAGATCATATTTCAAACTATTCGGTACTGTTGCAAGATTTTTAATTTGAACCCGAGCAGCATCACGAAGAACGCCAGTAACAAACGGATCGCCCGGATATTCGATCAATTCAACATGACGAATCGAGTCAATCATCCGATCGGCACCCAATGCCGTCACACCGTAGAGTAAACTCATTGCATAATGTAATTCGCCAGCTGATTGAGGAATAACAGCATTGATAAATTTCTGATAGTTGCCTCGTTGAACGGTATGTTCGGCACCGAACCAACCGACGATCAACTGTTGAGTAACAACCGATTCAATCTGCGGTAGGAACTCATCGATCAATAATTTCATATTTAAAATAACATCATCTTCAGTTTTAACAAAAAATCCAGCGTCAGGTAGAAAACGTCGAACCCATAGCATAGCAGATAGTTCTTTATATGCACTGAATGAGTACATATCGGGAATTGTTACTTGAATAACATCATCGAATACATTTTGTTCCATACGAATACGTTGTGTCATGAAATCATCAGTACCAACGAGAAAAAAGACTTTAACTCGAAGAGTATTACGACGATATAGACGATAGAAACCCCATGTTCGACGAATAGCATCTCGAACTTCAATATTCGATGCTTTCGATAGAACCATAATCGGTACAATTTTCGATGGTAAATTATCGAAATCTAGATAGGGTGAATTGGCGAAATCAATCGTTGCCATGACGCCATCCAATTGTTCTTTTGGAGGTCCTGGTGCTAAGCCTAATTCTTGATCATCTTTTAGTGGTAGTAAAACATCGGAATCTATCGATGGTTCATAGACATCTTCTGAGAAAAAAATCAATATTATTCGATAATCTTCGAAAAATTCTAAATGACTCACTTTTCTGTCGACTTAAAAGTGCCAAGAGAATAATAATCGCAACAATCGAAGCAATCGTTGTTCTCAAACGACGACGTCCATAAACGCCTTCAAACATGTTTTGTTTGTAGATAATATTCATGTACAAATGTGCAAGCACGTTCTTTCTTCATCGTTTTGCTTCATTGCTTCGCTTTTTTCTTTGCTTATACACGAGCCTCATGTATACGAATTATTATACCTTTACGTCATATCAATTTTGTTTCAAAGACAAGCCCGACACATTGGTGACGCTCAAAGTTTACGGATATAAATTAATATGTTTTTATGTGATTAAAAAATCGATGTGAAATAATTGAATGTTATTTCAACAAAAAAAGGAAATCAATCAAATAATTTGACTATTTGTTCGGTATTATAACGATAGATCAATGTCAGAGGCACAAATTTTGATATTGGCAAAAAGAGAAATCAGTCACGAGATGCAAGCGCATTCAAATAAAGAGAAAGGAAAGAGAAAACGTTTCGTTAACTGCATGAGCGATCAGTTATATGAATCATTTTGAATTTATGTAAGGTAATCGGTTCTCGACGATGTAGCGCTCGAACAATATTTGTGAAAAAAATTATATCAATCGAATCCGTTGGAATATTTTCAATGCAATCATTGACAACTAAAAGAAATTCAGAAACTGAAATTCGAAAGTAAACAAAATCAATTGATTATATACTTTCAATAATACGTCGATTAGGTAAATGTAAATTCAAGTATCCAATTGCATTTTTCAATTGGTCCGAACGAAGATAACCAGTCTTGTTAACATCAGCTTGATCGAAAGCGGATTTAATTTCATCACGAGTGAATTCATGTAATAATCGATGTTTCATTTCTTCTGCAATGCAAATCATTCGATTATTAACTTTTAGTTTATCTCCATATTTATTTACCAATATATTCTTCGAGAGATATTCGATCATCTTTATTCGTATCGAAAACAGAAACAATTTCATTGATATCATTTTCTGTTAATTCAAAAAGATAGTTCAATGCTATTCGAATTTCATCTTTAGTTAAATAATTATCATGATCTTTGTCAACACGATAGAATGCATTGTGTAATTCTCGAAATTCTTCGATATTTAACATTTTACTTCGACATTTTTGACATGGTTGATGAATCGATTGTAGTGGAGATGATGATCGATTGATCGTTGTTTTCGAAATAGGAGAAGAAAGATCATCACTATTTGTACTGCAATCTAATGTTGTTTCATTGAGAATCATTAAATGAACGAGCAGTTCAGTCATTTCTTCGGTTAGAAGAGCTAAATATCGTTCAGGAACAAGTTCGATGATTAACGATGAATTACTATTATTATTCTGTGATTGTGACAAAATTTGTTTGCTTTTTCTTTTCAATTGATCGGTAGAATTTGAATGATTATTACCCATTTCAATATATATCAAGTAGAAAACTTCGAAGCGCCATTTCTATCTAATGATAATTAACGTAACATTCACACTTCCCACTTCGGATTAACCTTCGTCGCACTTTGTAAGAAAAGATTTCGATCTATTTTCAGTGAAGTGCGAACACACATATACGAATCCGTCCTTCCGCAGGTCGAATTAGCGCAGCCGTATTGATCGCCCTGGGTTGATTCACGAGGTACGAAAATCAAAGATTTTTTTCATAGGCGATAACTTCGTTCACCAATAATGTCTACAACTCCACAACAAAATAATCTAAAAGTTACCAATAGTATGCCTTTATTTAGCTCATCAATACGACGATTGATAAAATATCTATTTTGTTTCTAGATGCCCTCAACGATTTAAAAGTGCTAAATGAATCAAATAATTTAGAAGAAAAACTAATTCTTATTTTATGGTAAGTCACATCAATGAATATTTTCTATACTCATTTTTTTTATTCGCATAATATTTCAAGTATTCTCTTTCTCGTAGAGAAGAGTCATACAAAAAGAAATTGTTTGCTTGCTTTTTGATTGTGTGTCCCCAAGATCAAGAGAACATCTTTATTGTTTATAAGTCATTGACAAGCATTTAGACAAAACATTCTTATACCTAGTTGATCATTAGCAATACTCCTTAGTAAAATGGTGCATGTATATATGTTAAAATCTTATGAATAATTGTCAATTCATTCATTTCTGTCTCCTTATAGCCATATATTCAGTCGAGGATTAATGAAATCGACGCTCGATCGACATTATTAGTTAACTAGTGCATCAGGTGTTTCAGCTCGCTCGAGAAATGTGACGAAAAATTATTTTTGAGATGTAAATATAAAGGTGCCGCCGATTTTGAGAAGTACACGACTGGAAAATAGTTAATTAATTCTTTAATAAGTATTTTTATAAATATTTTCAATTTTTAAGAATTAATTTTATTTGATTTCTTTCATTGAATTATCTAAATCAATCCCTAGTCGAACTTTTTTTTTGTCTTTCTTGACCTGCACAGGCCTCAAGATGTGTACATAGCGCTTGACTTTCTTGCTCAAGAAACTCAAGAAACTCAAGCGCATGAGAAAAACAATATTAATAAAATCTTGATTAAGATATATAACTTTTTTTCAGCCAAGTCAAACTTTTTTTTGAGAGAAAAACGATTATTTTTGAGAAAAATTACATTGAAAATTATATTTTTTTCCACAAAATTTTGTTTTCATGCGCATGAAAAGCGCAGACCTCAAGATGTGTCCATAGCGCTGGACTTTGTTGCTCAAGAAACTCAAGTTTCTCATGCGCATGCCAAAAGAAGTTCGACTAGGGATAGTTAATGCTCGTATAGCTTCTAGAAAAAGAAATATTTTTATTCTGTTAAAACTTCAATTTATCTAGCTAAATTTTTATTTGAAAAAAAGTAAGACAGAAAAAAATAATAATCTACGTCATAAATCCATAAAAAATGAAAAGAATCCTATTAAAAATATACCATTTTAATTTGATTTTTGCATTAATTTTATCTTGATAGTAAATATTTGAATTTCATAAATTGTCAGCTTCATTCTCAAGAAATATAACAAAAAATTTTGAATTAAATTCAATCATTTTACCTCTCAGAATGATACAATATAATACTTGATCGATAAAAATCTATTCAACTAGATATTGAAATAATCATAAAATAAAAAAACAAGTCTTAAAATTCATCGAAATAATATACATAGGTGTGAATTAAGCAAATTTATATTAAAAAGGACATAAAAACATATAAAGAAAATAATCAAATCAATAAAGGAAAAAATTAATTTTTGCTAGAAAAGGATGATTGTTTCGCATCGGACTGTATAATTAACTTTATACTCTCGTGATGATACCGTACAAGAATTGCGCAAGCATCTTATAAATATATGGTCACAGGAATACTTCAAATTCAAGACAATTTAAAATTTTCCTAGGAATAATTAAAATTTTGATTTATTGAAGAGGAAAAGTTCGGGAATTTTTGAAAATACTAGTAAAATCGTTCTTTACTCGCTTTTGAAACGATTTTAGACATTCCAATGAGTGTTCCAAGTAGAACTCGATGAGCTCTATCGAATGATATATTTAGTTTTCCATAATTGAAGTTTTAATTTTTCAGCTTTCCTGTAGCGGCGTCTTTGATCAAAAAAATTAATTTCAGATTACACCCCAGTTTAGTATACCATTCAATAGATCTCATCGAGTTTTACTGGTTTTTTCAAAAATTCTCGATCGTTTCCTCTCCAATAAATCGAAATTTTGATTTATCCTAGAAGAATTTAAGATTTCAATTTCTCCTACGAAATATCCAGTACAAAGTAAAATTTTAGATTCTCCTAGGACAGATCAACATTTTAATTACTCCTAGGAAAATTTTAAATTGTACTGAATTTGAAGTATTTCTCGTGACAGAAATATATAAAGAAAATAATAAAATCAATAAAAGCGAAAATTAGTTTTTGCTAGAAAAGGATGATTGTTTCGCATCGAACTTTATAATTAACTTTATACTCTCGTGATGATACCGTACAAGAATTGCGCAAGCATCTTATAAATATGATGAAATTGTAATATGTCACAAGAAGAAACATCGAATCATATGGTTGTAATATATCAACATAAAACATTCTTTTTTATCTATATTAAATTATATATCAATTTGATAGATAAATTCCAAGCCGAAAGATCCATCAATCAAAATGAAACGTCCTGGAAGAGTGATTTGTGTGACTGTTGGATTTCCAAAAAAAAAGATTTTTCTGGATAATGCCAATCTAAATAAAGCAAGAAAAAAATCAAACAAAATAAATGATATACATTAAATAAATCCATCGATTTCATAACTTCTTTCTTTTCTTGTAGTTCAATTCAGTAATAACAGAAACTCCATCATCCATCATCCGTTCACCGAAAATCAATAATTCTAAGGTAATCTAGTTCTTCTTTCTAAAAAATTCGAATCTTATTTCATTCATTATAGAAAGGTGAAAATAATGTTCAACAGGAACACATTTTGACCAAGGATGACTTTCCTCAATCAACACAAAAGAAGAATAAGTGAGTATATAGTATGGTTAGAATCGTAATCATAAAATTTTTCTCTTGTTGGTATTATTTAAAGGTGTTCGCACCAATGTTTTGTTACTTCAATTTCCATTATACTTCTACTTTTTGTAATTATTGGAATCACTCTAGCTGTTCTGTTAATAAATCCAGCAAACCAAGCAATATCAGGTGAGATGCATATAAATTTTTATTAACTTGAATTAATAGTGTATCTTGAGGGTGAGAAGTGAGACAAACGTACAAAGTATTTAAAAAATTGTTCTATTGGTGACATATGTAGTCGGTCGAGTTTCATAATAAGTTTACATATTCAAGACATAGAAATTGTCAAAGATACGAAAAAAGATGCTCCTTTTTTCCCTACGACAGGACGTCATTTTCATTACTAGAGATAAATATATATATAAAAGATATTATTATTGTAATATCGATAGTATATATGGCATCTTTGATTTTCTTAACAACTCAAAGAATATTATCTCTAGACGATTAACACTATTCTGCATGTCTCCTACGAAACAAAATTAGCAAAAACCATGGTTTTAGATGGCTTGCGATTATTGAATCAGATAGACTCCCATTCGAGGGGCTTTGGAAGGAGTTCTAACAAATCCCAATGGGCAACAATATTGTCGGAAATATAGCCTACATTTTGGTAAACTACAGAGGCATGACATCCTTTAAGTCTTTACGCACTGGACAAAACCGAGGTTTTTGAGCTGATATTTTGTGCAATAACACATTCACAGCGATGGGTTCTACTGCTGTGAATATTTTAAAAGAGATCATGAATAAAATTCATTGAATGAGCTCAATCATCTATAAAAAATTATAAATAAAATATCTCAATTAACTTGTTATATATTTATGAGTCTTAACAATTCACTAAAACAATAGTTTTCTAACTAATTGTGATAAATAATAATTTCTCATTGTTTCTTCTAGAAATCACAACAACAGAAACAAGCATCGGTGAGTGATTTCTTACATAATATCATGTTTTATTATTATTGAGAATAAATAATTTATTTTTAATCACTATAAATAAATGATGTTTAGATTAACTTAGAATAGATGAAACATATGATAATATTCTAATAAATGACGTTGGATACACTCCTTTTCAAATATTTTTTTATTAGAATCTTTGTAGTTACTTGATATCTTCGAAAAGATATGTAATATTGATGACAGCGAAATATTTATGAGCAGTACTGGGACGCAAATACATGTATTTGCTGATGACAATATTTTAATTTTCCTCTTTTTATGTGAGCGTCAGAAAATTATAGAAGCCTACTTTGAACTCTTCGTTGCCATTTACTAATATAAAGGACTTTTAATTTTCGAAACAAAGTTCCTGTAAACAATAAGGTACTTTAATTAATACATAAAGGAGAAAAATGGCCTGGAAATTTGATTCGATGATAACGTTAAAAGACACTCAGGTCAAAGAGAACGGTGTGATGCAGTGAAAAAAGATGATCCTTTCGTAGTAAGACACGGCCGGAAACGTTGTTCGTGATTCGGACTGCCGGATTAAGATGAAATACGGTGAAAATTAAGAGGGTAAAGTACTGTTTTCTAGCCGCTTTCGGTCGTTTAAACTGCCGTTTCAGACGATCAGAATCGTTCTCCTGGAAAGTACTTGTTGTTAAATACAAATTCAAGTACAAATACTTGTACTTGTAGTTGTCCTACCTCTGTTTATGAGTCAATCAGTAAAATCATCAACCAGTTCAGTACAAAGAGTTATATAAAACATTTTTTAAATCATAAAATTTGAAACAATAAAAAAGTATTAAAACTTGTTAAGAATAAAAATTGAAATCCTTTTTTATTAAAAATTATTTATTTTATATTTTAACATTTTATATTTAAAATATATTTTTTACCATTTTAATAAAATTTTTATTCATAGGATTATGGAATATCACTGGTAATATGAATAATACTCGAGTATATCATACAGCATCTGTATTAACAAATGGAAAAGTGTTAGTTACTGGTGGATATAATGATGGTGGTTATTTGAAAAGTGCTGAGTTATATGATCCATCAAAAGGATTCTGGATTAGCACTGGAAATATGAATAATACTCGAGCATATCATACAGCATCTGTATTAACAAATGGAAAAGTGTTAATTACTGGTGGATATAGTAGTAGTAGTATTTATTTGAAAAGTGCTGAATTATATGATCCATCAACAGGATTATGGAATATCACTGGTAATATGAATAATACTCGAAGACTTCATACAGCATCTGTATTAACAAATGGAAAAGTGTTAGTTGCTGGTGGACAATATAGTAGCAGTGGTTATTGGGCAAGTGCTGAGTTGTATCAACGATGATCAATAAACTATTATTCCTTTTATTTTTCTATTGAATGATTTTGTTTTGTTTGGTAAAACTAATTAATCATTTTAGTTTCACTTTCTAACAGCTTAAGATTTTTCTCCTTATAATCTTTTATACATTTATGTTATTTTCAATTAAGTATTTGATTATTTACACCAATTCAAAAAAAATCATTTTGATTCAATAAAATCTGATATTTCTGAAAAAAAGTAACATGTTACTCAAAAAGAATATGTAAGTGTGTCTACAAGTATAACGGTCTATTGTTGTTTTCACACAGTAGTGTACTAGATGATTTTCTCTCGGTATGAATATTCTGATCATTATTATTATATGCATATATGTACTTTTTTAAAAATTCTTTTCCAGCCTTTAATTCAAGCTTTAATGTATAGCGATTATGACGAGAATATCAAGGAGTAGCGTTACTGCTATGATCGATAAATAGGAGATTCAGGGTGTTGAGGATGAGAATAGCTACCATGATACGTATTTCGTCTCGGCAAAGAGACTTGTTCAAATGGAAAAATTTCAATTGTTTTTGCGATATATTTGATGGTATCTAGAAATCGAAGAAAAATGAGTTTATTATGATCGTTTGATTGTGAATATGGATCATAGAATTTTTAAGAATGTGTTAGAAGAAATTTTTTGATCAAAAAAATGAACACATTTTAGCAGGATTAATAATCGATTTCATAGGTCAACGTTTAGTCATGTGTGTGATAGTGTCCGATAGGATTATGTTTCGTTCCATATTGGCCGTTGTAATTGCTCATATATGTATATACATGACATATCCTCTAAATCAAAGAATCGCAGTATTGATAAATTATATTGAAATTCCAATGTTTGGGAATAAGTTTGAGGTAAACACCGTTGACGTTCATATGGTGTAAGACGACAGCCTAATAGAGTATTTATTGAGAATTTATATTAAAATTCGTTGCAAAAAAGACAAAGAAGAAAAAAGAACATTATGGATGAACATATTTGGAACATTGGTTTAGAAGAGGTGCACTATACTGAATATCGATACAACCCGTGTCTGTCTTTACTAATACGCGAGGAAAAGTTGGCAAAATATCCAGATGTTCACGATTATTATCATGGATAGTATACATGGTCGATATTCGTTGTGTGATGGTTGTTGATTAGGCCCATGACAGCTCAGGCTCATTTGAACCTGTGCTGTCATGGGCCTATTGTTGATACATTATACTCTCTTTCTCATAGAGAAGAGTCATATAAAAAGAAATTATTTGCTTGCTTTTTGATTGTGTGTCCCCAGGATCAAGAGAACATCTTTATTGTTTATAAGTCATTGACAAGCATTTAGACAAAACATTCTTATACCTAGTTGATCATTAGCAATACTCCTTAGTAAAATGGTGTATGCATATTATGTTAAAATCTTATGAATAATTGTCAATTCATTCATTTCTGTCTCCTTATAGCCATATATTCAGTCGAGGATTATGCAAATCGACGCTCGATCGACATTATTAGTTAACTAGTGCATCAAGACATTTCGGTTCGAGAAATGTGATGAAAAATTATTCTTGAGATGTAAATGTAAATGTGTTGTCGATTTTGAGTAGTACACCACTGGAAAATAGTTGAGATATATGATTTCTACGAGAAAGAGCTGAGCGAATCTCAAGATGAGCGTTACTTGTTAATTATGATCGACATTTTTGGAAATCTTTTGTAAATGTCAAATATTTTTCTCTTTTGTATGTAATTTCTAAAGATTAGATATGATCTCATGAAAAATATTGTCGAAACAATCATTTTCTCTTTCATTGCTTCTCTAGTTGAAACTGAATCCTAAAATTTGTTTTTATGTAATTGAATATTCTATAGAACAGAAGAGAAGTCTCATCAAAACATTGAGTTGTTTTTTGCTTTTTAATTGAATCAAAGGCAAGAATGGGAGAGAAATATATAAATTTTATTCCATGAATAAGAAAAAATTTGATTTTCAATCTTTTGTCACAGGAGGCTCTTCAGTTGTACTACGCTGAACAAGCCAATCGCCACGATTACATAAAACATATTGATAGGACACATCAGTAGCTGTTTGAATTCGACCAAGTAAAAAATCAGCATAGGTTAAGATTGTTTGAAGTTTAAACATTAACATTTGTCGATATTCACCTTTGCAAACACGATAAGCCATTGTTGTTGAATCAAAATTCAATCGAACGGTTAAATTCGTTTCTAACGTGCCCAATGGCCGAATGTACATTTTATGACTGTAATTTTTATTTGAATTTGTATTCAACGGTAATAATTGATGTTCAACAGTTGCAGTTAGATTAACTAAACGTATTGGTACCCAATTATCTGAATGAATACGTGTTTGATGAACAAATAACAAATGAAAAACAGTCGTATTTCGAAATGTATCATTAGTCGAATCGATAACAAGCGGATTTTTGATTGTTAAATGTACTGAACGTGGAAGTATAGTTAGAATTGTAATTGCTGCAATAATCGTGCAGAAAATAACCGTGATAATAATATATAAAAGTGTATGCCGTCGTTTAAGACGTTTGTCATCGAGCGGAATTAAAGCAACGAGACCGGGCGATTGAGCAACTGACCCAGTTCCTTGACAAGTTGGACAGCGTTGTGATGAATTTGAATTTGCATTTGTCACTGTTAAAAGCGGTTCATCATCGTCAATTGGTGTTGTTACTTCGGCCATTTTCTTTTGAGAAATGAATGTCTGTTTTTTTTCCTCTTGCTCGTTCTTTCTTGTTTGTACTTTTTTTTTGCTTTTCTCTACGTCTTCGTTTTAATCATCCTACCGATGACGACAGAAGAATAATATCCTTTCTCTCGTTTTTTTTCCTTTGAGGCAAGATTTTCATTGGTCGAAAAAGATTTTCTTTTTCACGCTCATTTATAATCGAAAAACATGCAGGTATTATAAATAACATCAGAAAATATCGAGTTCACGTCGAACTCTAGAGAATTACTTCGCTAATGTAAGATATTTATTTACATGAAATTAATTTTCCTATACAATTCCATAAAGAGCAAAGAAAATATATATGTTTACGCATTTAATTTTTGTTGTTTGAGTAAACAAGCACGTATGAGCGATATGTGTTCGGTATTAAGATGATTACTTTGTCGAATAAGAGTATTCAATTGAGTAAATGAAGGTAGACTTGGAAATGATTCGATAACTAAAATAAGAATGATAAATTTTTGATCAAAAATAAATAAAATGAGAAATTTACTTTTCCAAGTGTCACCATATCGACCATTGGAAATAGATTCGAAGGCAACGAAGATATTTTCGGGTTTGAATGTAATTCGTAGCTGTTTGCCGTCTACATAAATTCGTTTTTGCAAAAATAAAAACGACTCAATCAATGAAAATCTACCTTTCGACAGATTGAAATCAGCTAATGATGAATAACGTTGTTTGATTAATTGAAAGTTATCAATCAATTGTGCTTGATTATTATCGATAATCAATGGTGTTGGTTCAAGATTTTCTGTATTCGATTGTTTCATTTGTTGTAACAATTGAAGATTTTCGGTTTGTTTTTCGATATTAATTTCATTTGGCCATTTAACTTGAAGAGTTTTCTCTTCTAGAATTTATTCACAATCAATAGAATATCATTTTCACGTAACAATATCAATAACTTACTGATCAAATTTGCACTTCGTACACGTAAATCTTCATCTCGATATCGAGCAAGATTAGCTAAAAGAATAGATAGAGTATACAGACATACGTTTGAAAACGAATTCTACCAGCAAATGTATCTTTCATTGTCGTTAAATATTTATGTTTAACTAAATGACTATGTGCACTGAGTGCATGCAACTGATTAAGTATTGTTGCATGTTCTTCTTCGATTTGTACTCGATGTGCTAATTCTGCATTGTCTAACGAAGCAAAAAGACGTTTCAATTCAGCCATGTTTCCTTTCAGAATGTTGTACAAAAATTCTCTCTCAAACATGTTCATTCGTTCCCTCTCTTTGTTCGCTCCAATTAGCCAATGGCTAGTGCGTGGCGCTAGTTATCATCATCAACGATTGTTCATTGTATGTATTTATTTTCGAAAGCAATTATCAAAAGAAAATCATCGAATTTCATTAGATCAAGTCGATTCCGTACGCATTGTACATTCTAATGCGCCTCGACGTCGCAATTCATGCCATTTGCAAACAATTTCGTAAAGAGCTATGTATTGTTTCTAAATAAGAAAATAGAAGAAATCGATCGTATTGAGAGAGAGAAAGAGAGAAATGTTTTACCGATGATACGAGAGCATTCTGTCGTTGTTGACAAATATCTGTAGCGAAGTTTTCGATGGCAACTTGCCCGTCGATTAGAAGTCGATCGAATAGATTCTGAACAATTGAATAGAGCGCTGCTTTACTTCCGCCATTGCTAAATTCGAAAAGATTTGATATAAAGAACAATCAAAATGAAAATACAACACGAACCGATCGTGAACGACAAGACCAAGCCGAGTTGGATCTAGTTTTCGTTGATAATAAATCGATCGATCGACAAATCGAACGAATTTGTCAAGATCTTTGGGGAGACAAGCATCATCTTCGGACCATTCGCCTGTGTATTCGAAAATGAATACTTCCAATTCACGAATATCACCCTAAATAGAACACACACACGAATCGAATTCATTATCTCTGGTTTAGCTACGCACATGTCGAATTTTGATTTTATGCGAACGATTATATTCGTTGAATTTCTTTTTCGTTGGTTCTAATGGTAAAATATCCACACGAATATCACTTAAGCTGAGAAATGCTGATTGAGTATAATTGAAATTTTCCATCTAGGAGATTCGAAAAATATATTCGAAATTTTTAATTGTCCCCAAAATCGAACTTGTTCAACAGACACAATGAAATTTTTGTGTTCTTGTAAAATCATCGAGAAAAATGGTTGCAATGTATGCTTCATTGGTTCTTGAGTTAGAATGATACCTCGTGAATTGATAATATTCTATATTGAGAAAAAATAAACAAGTCGAATGAACCGTTAAAATATCGTGTTTTTTTTACAGGAATTGTCGATGCATTTATGTACAATGATTCACTTGGTGAATGAAGAAAAACACGATTTTGATCGTCTAAATTCGAACGAAATATTATAGTTTGGTAATTTTCTTAAAAACAACGATGATTAACATGGAATAAATTGCCGATCTCGATTTGCGTTTGCATGTTGTTCAGCCATGGTTGTCGTAAAACATGAATCGAGTTGTACACGTCTATTTCGATTCTTATAGAACAACAACAACAACACCCTTAAATTCAATTCGAATTTTCAAATCAAATATTTACTTGAAAATCATAAACTAAACTATTATCATTTCGATCCGTAGTTAGTTTTAGAATTTTCCAATGTTCAATAAATTTATCAAGAACTTGTCTTTGATACGGATGAATCGACATTTCTGCTAGACATCGATAGATGTACTCGTATTGTTCCTCAAGAAAATTAAAATCTCGAAACGATTGAATTCATAAAAGTTTCTTTTACAAGTGTTTGAACAAGATGTGGACGATATAAACGAATAGTATCAACTGTTTGTCTGACATTTAATCGTTGTCGACGTTCGAATTGATCGAATAGATAATACAATGCTATGAATACACCAGTTCGACCAACGCCTGCACTAGAAATTCATTCAAACAACAAGAAAAAAGTCAGAGTAACTGCGTTTGTTCTCAACCTGCAATGAACTAATGTACGTTCAGTTGGATTTTCACGTAACTTTGAAATTAAACCAATCATGGAATAATAATCAGTTGGAGTACCTCTATCCACAAAATGTGGATAATGATATTGTTCACACACGTGCACAACATTTGTCGACTAAATTTTTGCATTCAAAGAAAAAAAAACAAACTCAAAATGATTAATTTTCGATTACTTTCGATTCAATACGTAAACGTCGAATAATATATCCATATGCATGTGTTACTTGGAGAGTACGAATTCTATACGATGATGTTTCGATCGTTGAATTGACTCTCTCGTGAAAATAAGCCGCATGTTCTGGCTATGAAAATGACATATTCGAAAACGAAAATCAACACAGAATTGAAATCTAACTGCATAAGTACGAGTTATTGGATCGTAACTAAACGACAGCATGACAATAGCTGTTATTTGTTGTTGAATAATCATGCGAAGAAAATCATCAATGGTTTGATTGAGAGGTCCTAGACAGATACGAATAAAAGACGAGTGAACTTTGTTTTTGACATCACCTTGCGCAGCGTAGAATATTTTCGAAGCTGATGCTGTCGAGATTTGATCCTAACGGAAATAGAGAACTTTTTTGTTTAGAAATCTAGTCGATTTCGTTAGTTTTCTACCGGTGGAATCGAACGAATTATCGATGCATTTATATAATCTGAAGGATTCTCGGGTAGTTTTTGTAACGATACACGACAAAATTCTTCATCATCTAAATTTTCCAATTGAAAAAATTGAAATTTACATACATGTATCGATCAATAGTTTACAAGGAAAAACTAAAGCATAACGATTTTTCTGTTTGTTTACTGGATTTGCTCCTATGATCGCACGAGCTGGATTGAATTGTGCAAGTGACTAATTTAAGAATGAATTCGAATTGAATGAATTTCGAAGAAAACAATCAAACACAAACAGTATATTCTTGTTCAAGCAAATGCCAATCATTAGCTGTTAATCGTCTCCATTTATCAATAGCTTGATCGATGGTAAAAGAATCGTCAGACACATCCATAAAAACGTCTATTCACTCGCTCAGATTTCTCTGAAGAAAAAGAAAACGAAAGAAATACAACCATTACAAAATGGCAGGTTTTAACGAATACTACCAATGATAAGCATATCTACTCTAGTGACATATCAAAACTAAAGAACAGTATTTTTTTCTTCTTTTTTTTTCTCTGTTTTTTTTTGTCTTATTGGTATAATAAAAGTTTGCTATTTGGATTTAGATTGCTGCACATAAAATTTCTTGTTCGTAATTCAGATTTATATTTTAAAGCAAAAACAATATTGACCTTGACAATCCAATGATGTTAAATGTAACGCAAAAACTTCTTCGTTATTATCTTAGAATCAATGCACAACTAAATTTTTGATGTCATTATTAAATTTTTAATTTAACACAGTAAATGCTCGCATAAAACAAATATATATTGCAGATTATGCTGTGTTTTTTTATGGCTACTCTATTATCAATGTAAGTTTAAGTAGATGATTGAGTTCTCGATTAAATATTTTATCTTGAATAAAATACAACTATTTTGTATGGAAGATTGCGGTATTTTACAGTGTAAATCGGGGTGTTTCTACTCATGCTTGAAAAATGCTGACGTAGCAACATGTTATTTTTTTTCTTCTTTCTGTGAAATTAACATGTTTCTATTTATTTTTTCTTCTTTAAGGACGCGAAAAGAAAAAAAAATGTTACTTTTTTTTCTCGCGCAATTTTAAAAGTGGAAAAAAACCCTTTCTCGTCAGAAATTATACTACTCATATCTTTTTTTCTTTTCAAAGAAATTTCCAAAATAATTTTTGATTGATTGGCCTTTCAATGAGTAGCTAATTGGATACAAACTATGTGTTAGTATTTCGTAGAAATAAAATATGATTTTATCTTCATCAATAACTTTGTATTTAACCGAAAAAATAAACTACTATGATTGATTCATGTGCGCACATAAGCGTTTTTTTTTTCGGTTATATTTTTTTTTCTTCCTTTGAAAACCTTCGTGTGTGCATCCATAACGACTATAGTGGTTTTATTTTTCGCTGAGAAACTCAACTCTCAAACATGTCGATATCGGCAGGTGTTTGATTCGATGATAATATAATTTTAAGGTTATAAACTACCGCAGCAGCGTTTTTCTCTTCTCACAGATACACTTGAGTTATTTTTTCTCTTCTTTCTTTTTTTGTTGGAGAAACGCAAAAAACAAACGCACGTTATTTTTCCTGGAAAAAAGAATAAAACGTATTTTATTTTTTGTTCGAAGAAAGACTGTTTCGTACGTTTATTTTTCTAAACTGAAACTATGGCATTGCCACGAAATATTTTACAAATTGTTATTTTACTCTATTTTCAAACAATCTATGCTTTTTTCTCGCCTTCATATATCGAAATTAGTAAGACAAAACGTTATTTCGTAATTATTTTCGAACCATTGACAATCTTTTTTCAGTACCAAAAGAAGTGATTATTCAGTCAAATAGTACGGCTACATTTCTTTGTATCAATCGACAGACTACATCGAAATCACCGTTGACATTTAGTCTATCGAAAAATATCTCATCGGATCTCGTAAAAATCTCAGTTAAAACAATCAATCAAACATGTATACGCGCTCAATTACGATCAAGAAATTATCTCGGCATGTTTCATTTATTATGCTATGTTCAAGGTGAACGAAGTCGTGGGAATCTAGCCGATGTTTATGTTAAAGGTAAAAAAAGTCAAATAAATTCGATTTAATAATTCAACTCAATGATGTTCTTTATTTGAAGATTCTCCAGGGAGAATTATTCTTCAACAACGATGTTTAGTTTATGATTTGAAATATGTTAAATGTAAATTCTATGCGCCGACCATAGCTCGAGCGATTTACAATGATTATAATCCGGAATTTGATTTAATTGAATTACCTTCAGCGTAATCTAAGAAAAAAACAATATGAATTTTGACTGATGAAATCGTTTGAACACTTTTAGATTAACTCATCAAGCATATAAATCTCGTTTTGATTTTCTCAAAAATGAAAGTACAAATGAAACTCTCGTTTTCATTTTAAGACCAATGACTGAAGGTGTCTTTCCGAATAAGATTTCCATGGTTCTCGAACAAAAATTAGAACATTTCACACCGACAAATTATACATTCAATATCTCACCGAGTTCGATAAACCAAAAAACAAAACAAAATCAAAAATTTTCTTTTCAATTCTAGTTTTTCTGATTATTCCTGAATTTACGATTAAAACACAACGAAATCAAAAGATAGCAATCAATATCACTCAATTACCAGCATCAGCTGTTTGTGAGAAAAGTATCTCATCGAATATCAATCAAGTAGACTCAATTGCCTTGTTTTTTCACTTTGAATATGAATGAAAATGTTCGATCTTTCGTTCAGACATGGACATCGGTTGATTTGAAAAGTTCGATGATTATCACTGACAGTTGTTCGTCGAACACAATTTGTCGAATTTGTCTCAAATGTCGACATGAATACGATGATCTTGATGGACCAGAAGTTTGTCGAGAGATTGAAACATCGTTTTTTCCAAGTTTGAGCAGCAAAAAACTAGCTGAGAGATAAAAACAGCGGCGTTTTGTTTTAGTTTCATGGCATCTCGTGGCCTTAACCCTGTGTCTTTTAGCAGCATTTGTACTTTTGATTCTGATTATTTTTATCAGAAGATTGCCTAGTTTTCAATTTCAACAGTCAATAAATTTTGTTTTCAATATTTTACGGTGTCGACGAAACCCATCAAATCTAAATCCTTCAGTAAACTTTGTTTTATTTTTGTTTGATTTATTAAAGAAAAAATTTTTATATTTTCAGACTCGAAATTCACTCAATGCGAATGAATATAACGAAGTAGAATTGGATGACATGGGTGATCTGAATTTAGCAGATGAAAATGTATGATAATATTTGTTAATCTCTTGTTCTATGAATTTATTGATTTTAGATTATTGTATCTGATGACAATCTCGAAGGCACTGGTGGATATCTTCCTATTCGTACATCCGACGAAATTTGTGAAGTCTGCAATCCGAAAGTCTTATCCTAAATCTCGCCAAATTACTCACGACAATTTCTTTTACATTTCTTTTCTTTGTTAAAACCGATGAATCTCACCAAGTCACAAAACGTTTCAATTATTGTTTTTGTTTTCTCTCTCTCTCTCTTTCTCTCATTTTTTTTACTGTGATTTATATTTCTGTAAAATAATAATTGTGTTTTCATTGGGATTAAAATTTCATTTTCAAAACAAAAACCTAGTTTAATTCAGTTTAATTTCGATCAGCAATCAACACAATGCTTTTGATAATTGTTTTGTTTTCAATACTACATGGTCTATGCTTG
>Ga0209935_1000997_pt1 | contig 52846 bp, 66 predicted proteins | sample ThiBio_1000_plan_2_FD_183958 | JGI IMG/M metagenome (GOLD analysis project Ga0209935, IMG submission 183958) | Wastewater bioreactor microbial communities from Cape Town, South Africa - Thiocy_cont_1000_plan (SPAdes) | ecosystem: Engineered > Bioreactor > Thiocyanate-remediating >... | reverse complement strand
TCTTCGATTAGTTTTGTTTCTAATAAATTAAGTCGTCTAATAAAAACAAGAAGTAATTCTCTGAATTAAGAAAATAAAATAAATTACTTTGTTAATTCTTGTAAACGATATTCGACACTAGATTGATATGGATCAAGTGACGGTAGTTGATTTGTCTAAAATAGATATATAGTAATTAAAATTTTCATATTATCCTATAGTTTGTCATGAACTGGCATACCAATGGTGTAAACTCATCGTGACCACCATGGTATGATAATGGATGATGAGAATACACAGCATTCGATGCAGCACTGAACGATTTTTCTCTTCGTGAACGACGACGTGTAGATGTCGAACCGAATTCGAGATTAGCCGGAGTTATATCTTGTCCAGCTAATTGAGGATTAAATTCCAAAATACCTTTAAAAATACAAACATATGTTGTTTTTTTTCATAGAAAAATGACAGAATATGCATCTGGTCTTATTCTTTTCGATATTATCGATGAACAATCCTATATCGGTCGTATAACAATTAACAATCGAGAAAAACGAAATGCAATTTCAAATTCAATGTGTATTGGCTTTTCAAATCTGTTGGATGATTGTCTTAAAAATTACAAAACTCTTCGTGTAATTATCTTAACTGGTCATGGACAAATTTCATTTTGTTCAGGTTCAGATTTATCCGAAGAAGATGCCAAAGATGGCCATCAAATACTACTCAATCTCTGTCAAAAACTTCGACAATTTCCATTACCAATCATTAGTAAAATTCATGGTTATTGTCTAGGCGGTGGTTTAGCTTTAGCCATGAGTACTGATCTTCGTATTGCTTCACAAAATGCTTTATTTAGTATACCAGCTGTAAAATTAGGTCTACCTTGTCCACAAGGTATCATTGAACGTTTAATCGGATTAATTGGCGAATCACATGCAAAGATGATACTCTACACTGGTGATCGAATAACTGCTCAACATGCGTATTCAATCGGTTTAATTCAACATGTTTGTGATAGTCATGACATTTTAGATGTCTATGTTTTGGATTTAGCTATGAAACTCTCTCGTAATGCTCCGTTATCATTACGTACAACTAAACTTATGATTGAAAATAAAACCGATCAACAAGCTATTGAACAAGCTGTTCGTCTATGTGAAAATTCGAGTGATTACAACGAAGGACGAATTGCATTTCGAGAAAAACGAGAAGCAAATTTTCAAGGTTCTTAAACTGATTGATATAATTTCAAAAAAAAAATAGTTGTACTAATAAAAACAGAAAGAAAAAACGTGCGCGTTGACACGTTGTATTTTTCGAACAAGTTGAGAGAGTGTATTTCGATGTGTAAGCCTATGATTACTAGATAAAGAGAACGAGTGAGAAAAGAAAAACTACAAGACGAATCTAGTCGGTTAGAGAGAAGAGAAAATTAGATTGAACGTCGACGTTTCAGAACGATCCTTGGCGAAAAAGAAAGGAAAATAACAAAAAGAAGAAAATGTTTTCTCTTCTTATTTATCGCAAAAAATATTCAACTAGCAATTTTTCCTGTTTTTTTTCTTCTCGTCAATTTTGCTTCTCTTTCTTCATCTCAGTCATGGAGTACATCGTGCAATAAAAAGAAACGCTATATTAATAAAGCAAAAGAGTGTTCGACAAAAATACAGAGAATAGAAGAGAAAAAGAACAAAAAAAAACGCTCGTTGTGTAAAACTAAATCATCACATCGTATAGGAAAAGAAAACGAGAAGGAACATAGTCATTGAATTCTTGTTTTTTGTTCTCAATACTTCGATACGTATTATTCAAACCGATCGAGTCATGCGCGTTCTAACCGGCTGACTTTTTTTTTACATATAAATTGGAGTAGAAATGAATATTTATTGCGCAGTCATTTCAATAAAATAAAGACGAAATATATTCATTTTTAGATTGAAATTAGTTTCCTACGATTATTCATTTACGAATACAATTATGTCAAACGATACAAATCGACCTGCTACAGCAACTGATGTTCATGTTGAAGTCAAAGAAACTCCTGGTAAGACAGAGTTATAACTACAAAAATCAAAGAATAATTATAATGTCACATTGAATTGTATCCGATTGAATAAATATTTAATTTCTGTTTAATAGAACAACAACTTGGACAACAATTGAAACACGATCTCCTTGAAAAAGGTAAAATAGACGAACTAAACTATTTAAAAACAGCTATGTAGTTTAACGTGACAGGCGTTGAGATAGAAGAAACAGCTAATAATGCTGCGGAAGCTGGTACGTCATTCGTTTTTTAAATAGAATACGGACCAACGCACGATTTTCAATTAATACTTCGTTGTTTGTCTTCTGTTTTATTAATAACTTCAAAGGAAATTTAAAAAAAGAATGAACTTAATCTTTATCTTAATCTTTAGGAGCACAATTAGCTAATGATGCCTCGCAGAAAATCGACGAAGCTAAAGTTGCAGGTGCACAACTTGCTGATGATGCGTCGAAAAAAGCCAACGAAGTTAACGCAGCTGTTAATGAAAAAGTTGATCAAGCGAAAGCGACTGGCGCACAACTGGCTGATGATGCATCGAAAAAAGCCAATGAACTTTCGGCTACTGGTCAACAGAAAGCCAATGAAGTCAATTCGGTGGTTACCGACAAAGTCGAACAAGCTCGAGCTGCTGGTGCACAATTGGCTAGTGATGCCTCGCAAAAAGCGAGCGAACTAACAGCTGCTGCGCAACAGAAAGTCGAAGAAGTCAATTCAGTTGTTTCGGAAAAACTTGGACAAGCGAAAGAAACAGGTATGTTGAACTTTTTTGGCGATGGAGATCATTGTCTTTTTGTTTTCTCCTAGGTGTTCAATTAGCAAATGATGCCAAAGAAGCTGTTGGCGAAGCTGCAAATACAATTATTGGAACGGCAATTCACGCTAAAGATGTTGCCGTCGAAAAAGTGCAAGAAATTAGTCATACAGTAAATTCAAATTTTTGTTTTTTTATTTCGTATTCGATCTATTGAATTCGTTAGGTTGTAGAAACTGTTCAAGCTATTCCGTCAGCGGCTGCGAATGCTGCCGGTGCTGCAGCTGGCTTTGTTGGAGGCAAACTTTCTGCTGCTGGTCATTGGGTTAGTTTACTTATTGAATTTTAAAACAATCTTCAGTGATTTTTTTTCTTAGGCTGCTGAAAAAGCTACGGAAGTCGGTAGTGCTACCGTTCATTCGGCTCAAGAAGCTTTGAATAGGTAATTTTTCTTCTTTCTCATTGATTGCATGACATTCTTTTTACTCTCTCTCTCTCTCTCCCCTCGTGTTTAGTCTCACTGGATTAGCAGGCGAAGCGAAAGCGAAAAGTAAGATTTTTCATAGAAACCAGAATACAAAGAAACTAACAACGATTTTCTCTCTAATTATTTAGCCGACGAATTAGCTGAAGACGCAAAAGAAAAAGGTATGTAATAAAGAAGAAGAAGAAGAGGAAGAAGAAAAAATGTGTTCCTATGAATCAGGTGCAGAATTGAAAGATCAAGCAAATGGATTAGTTGCTGAAGCTCAAGCTGCAACAATCGATGCTACAACGAGCATCAACAAATCTCCACTTGTTTAAAATCTTTATTTATGTATAATAATAGATCGTTCTATACTCTGTATATGTATATTTATCGCCTCGTAATGCTTGTTTTTCTTTTCTGTTGTAAACCCGCGAAAATCTCTATTTTCAATAAAGAAAATCGTTTAGTGATTATGATTCGTACCTGCACCACTTGGATAATCGTCAAATTGTGGATTCATAAGAGAAACATTGTCGTCGTCAGTTCGATTACATGATGCACCTGAAGAAAATAATTCGAAAAGAAAAATTCGACAATTAAACACAAACTTCCACGAAATTGATCGGCATTCGGTAAATATTTTGATCGACATTCATTCGATTTTGTTACAAGATCTTCCTAAAAAAAACAACGAAATTTCAGAAAAAATGAATATTCATTTTTGTTTTCATATTAATTCACATCTCGTAATGTTAACGTAATTTTCAAATTTTGACAAAAACTCTGCGCAAATTCTGGATACATATCAATAACTTCGATTAAATCTTCTCGTAGAATTTTATGTAAATCACAATAGGTCAATGCTCGAACTGTATACGCTGATTTGCCTGGTTCAGTGTATAACAATGGATTTTCTCCCAGAATATCATCTTTACCTAAGAATGAAATATTTAAATATCGGAAAAAAAGAAGAAGAAATGATTCTACTGAGAATAGCAATAACATTATCATCTTTTAAAATTTCAATTGAACCCCGTGAGATAAAATACATTGAAGTTAAAATATCACCACGATGCGTGATAATATCTCCTGGTGGTGCGTGAGTAGTTTTAAATTTCATTGAAAATGTTCGTAGACAACCTTCGCTTGCATCTATCAAAAATCGGAAATCTATTCGTTTTGTTTTTCTATTCGCAAAATAGTTCAATTCAAACCTTTAAATGCAAGACAATTTTTCAATAGTTGACTATTTAAATGAAGACATATATCAGCTTGTAAACATTCAGGAAAACCTTTCAGCACCATATTCATATCAATTCCACTGGACAAAAAAGAAAAAGAAAAAGAAAAAGTCGAATCACATTTGTTTTTTTTTTGTCTACTTTGTGTAATTCCATGCATGATTAAAATAATCTTCTAATCGTTGTCGAAGTGGATTCGGTATTTGATGAAAACGAATGAATTCTTTCACTCGTAGCATTTGTATTTGATATCGTGCTGTACCCGAATAAAGTCTTTGAATAATAGCACTGACATTACCGAATATACTTGCGTACATAAGAGCTAAATACAAATTTTAAAAAAGAATGAATTCATTCATTATTCGAATTTGAATATAAAAGACAGGCTCAACAACAACAACAAGAAAAAACACACGTTCATGCGAATATCCTCACATCCAATTAACATAATACAAATGGAAAAAATCTTTTCGGAATTTGTATTTGGACTAACCTAGACATAGATAGAAAATGAAAATAGAATCGAATTATTCATAGGCTCTGTTAGTTTTTGCGTTTCATTCTCAACGAATGTGTTTCGTTTTCTCATTCTTCTTACATTGCCAAAACCGACTGATGTCAAAGATGAAAATGTGAAATAGAGAGCTGTGATATATTTCGAACGAAGATCAGGTCCATCGAAGCACGATCTTTTATCTAGTTTTGTTCCATTGATATTCGATAGCAATGAACAATTATATGGTTGACCAGATATACGTGCTAATTCATCAAGCCAAGTGATACGAATTCCTAAAAACAATAAGCAAGACAACAATAAACAAACACAAGACGAAACAATATCGATCAAAGAAATGAATGACAGACAATGAATGTGTGTTTGTGTATGTGTAACTCACATCCTACGAGCATGATTATAATCGAAAAACCCTTTTCACTATTTGTATTCGGACTAAAGAATTATTTTGTTTTCGAAATCGAACAAAGAAAAAATTCATTATCCAACCTCACATTCCCGAAACCGACTGATGTTAGAGATGAAAATGTGAAATATAAAGCTGTAATATATTTCGATGTTTTCGTCGGACCAGATAATGGATCCGAATCATTATAATATTGATGCGTATGATTAGCTAATTCGGCTAGCCAACCGATTAATCTTTCATTACCTAAGATAAGATTTTGTTTTTACAGTGAAATTATTTTATCAGACGAAAACAAAAACATATCTGCCAATCTATTCATTATTATTATTATTATTATTTACCATGATTATTTCGTTCGAGACGCCCGATTGCATACCATATACAAGCAAGCCAATGTGCAATTAACGCAAATGTTGCCGTCAATAGAATCAATACTCCAACACCATATTCCGAATATCGATCTAATTTTCTTGCAATTCGTACTAACCGTAATAAACGAGCTGTTTTCAGTAGGCCCATTAATGTTGTTGATTCACCGCCACCATTTGTTTGTAATAATGAAAATAAAATGTCAAATGGTATAGCCGCTGTAACATCAATTAAAAACCAACCCTTTAAATAATGTTTCGCAATTTGACTTGCACATGTTACTAATTCTTCATTATGTTTAACATAAGTCGTACGAAGATTAACTAATAAATCAATAATAAACATGACATCAACAATTAATTCGATAACGTTCAATGCACGTGATGGACGTGAACGTTGTCGATTGGGTCCGTCTTCGTGCATGAGAAAAGCAGCTGTATAAGGTGTAACAATAGCTGTATAGATAACAAGCAGAAGAATTAACCAATCCCATCCGGCTTTAAATGGTGAATAATGAAGAATAATCGTACGTGGCACACGACGACTATCAGGTAGACGATAATCGGGTACGAGATCTTCGCCGAGAGATAAGATTTGGGCGATACGATTGGGAATATTGGGTAGAAAGGAGAGTTTCGTTCGATGTGATTCGTGAGTTTCTTTTTTCAAAACAGTTTCTGCAACAAGAAAAAATTTACAATCAGTTTTTTGTTTTAAAATCATTTCGATTGTCTTTTTGTTACCAGCTATATTACTTAGACTTGGTGATTTATTTCTCAATGTTTCAATATCGTTCATGTCTGTTGACCAGAGATTTGTATTTGGTTTTAGAAGATTATTTGAATTTTTTCTTGTTGATAAAATTGTTTCATCGACAACAATATTTGTTGTATTTTTATGATTCAATGCTAATAACAATAATATAGAGAAAGAAAGAAAAAAACATTAACAACTATCTAAGAAGTCTTTTTTTCTCTCTCTCTTTTTCTCTCTTGATTATTTATTCAAGCTCAAATGTTTGAAGACAAAAAAAAAGCCAACTTAACTTTTTTTTTCAATGAAACAACATATGATCTTCTCTCTCCCCCTCGTTTATTTGATGTTAGTTTCTCGTGATGATCTGCTTTTTCTCTCCTTACCAATATAACTCGATGGATCATCCGGTGTTGAACCTTCGAAATCACTATAGCGATGAGATTTACTTCGAGACAATGAGCTAAACATGTCCAGCCATGAACGTTTATGTCGAGTTGCTAGAAACAAACATATTTTCATGATTTTTCAAAGCAAATAGAACTCAAAATACTTGATGATCGACTTGGATATTCACGAAATTTTGCTGAAAACGAAAAAAAAACTGAATAAAAAACAAACGAAAACAAATAAATACGCATTCGTCTTTGTCGATTCCGATCGGTGGTGCTTTCGGTGAATTCAAGAATGTATAAAATAATATCGCATGATTCATTTTTCACTGGAGCGATGAGCACTGAACATCGGAATTTCATGCCTAAATGAAAACCAACGGAAATCAACTTTTTTCTCTTTTTCTTTTTCTTTTCTCATTCACACATTTGTCTTGTTGTTAATTAAAATCTTATTACTATTATTTCTTCAATTCTTTTTTTCACTCTCAAAAACTAACCGTCATTTTTATAAAGAACCATGTCAACTTGTTTTTCATCACTGCCTTGTAAAGCATGTCGAATTTGTTTCGTCGACTTTTCTGTTGTCTCTTGTCCGTAAAGAAATTCGCATGTACAAGCTTTTTGAATAATATCAGCACGTGAATAATTTATTAATTCACAAAATGCATCATTACAGTAAATAATCGGCTTATTCGCTAATTGAGCATTAGCAATAAGAAATCGACGATCTAAACAACCGATTCTTTCGTTGTTCGTATTTATTGTGTTTGTTTGTTTTTTTACTTTGTGAGTCGAATTTACGTATAATCGTATCGATGAATGTATTCTGTGGAGCCGAGACATGGCCCCGTTTCATTGGCATTGTTGAGTTTGTTTCTAGAGTTTGAATTATAAGATAAATTAACTGATCACAAACGTATGCGTAGGAGAGAACACTTTGTTTACGGATAGGACTAACCAAAGAGCAAAAGAGCGAGAATGCAATCGAAGAAATGACAGAGCAGAGCAGAGTAGAACAAGAAAAAAGAACGAACTGACGTCAGTGACGATACACTCGGTTACGTCAGACTTCGAACATTAGCTATCAAAGAGAGCATCAAGGTTTTCTCCCAAAGATATATGTATATCATAGGTCCAGTTATCTTCTTTTCACTAGAGAGAGAGAGAGAAAGAAAAATGTTAACATAAGACTTCGATATATCCTAAGTGACTGTTTCGATCAGATGTTGGTACAAGTCTCGACTAGAGATCGATAGAAAATTCCTGTCACGTTTTATCATCGAATTGTCAATAAAAAAAAATTTGTTTTGTTTTTCAAGATAAAAGAAAATAATAATAATAAGAATTTGTTTCTATTTAGTATTTAATTGCAATGAACCGAGTAAAAGAAAAAGGGAAACATATTTAACCTCGTAGAAAATGATTAAATATGTTGTTTACTTATAGTCGATAATGATTTACTTGTAAACGGAAATAAGCAAAATGAAAAGACATGCGAGAAGAGAGAGAGAGAGAGAAAAAAATTACGATGTCAAGGTTTGAAATAACAATTAACGAGTTTTCTTTTTTTTCTCTGTCGTTTTATTTTTTACGTTTACGGATATTCCCTATGGCGTTCACGAAAAACAAAATCCGAACATTCCGTCGTTGTTGTTAAGAAAAAAAAACTTCTAATGAAAAAAAGAATAAGAAGAAAGAAATCGTATGATTAGTAGAATCATGATTGAAAGGAAAACTGACTTGGAGAGAGAGAGAGAGAGAGAGAGAGAAAGCACTTTCTTTCTTTGCCTCTTTCCTTTCCATCTCTTCTTCATATCCGAGCACGTGATCGGACAGATCGCGCGTCGAAAGAAAGACAGCTTTTGTTAGGACAAATTTCTTTTAATAATAATAATAATCAAAAAGAGCCAAACGAGAGAAAGAAAAACTTGATTTCGATTTTGTTCTGAATCTCTCTGTTATCTAACAATCGATCAAGCTTAACTCTATTTGTCTACAAATTACATTTCTATATAGTTGAAGGCTTAAGGATACATATAAACGTATTGACAATGTCAGAACAAAGAAGAGAAAATATCCGATGATTAATTGTTGTTCATATATTGTATATTTATTTAAAATGAACGACATAAACGTTCAGGGATAAGCAATCGGATATCTTAACGTAACAAATCTTGATGTTATTCTTTTTCTCTTGCTTGTAAGAAAAACTTGCACGGAGAGAGAGAGAGAAGAACAAAAAGGGACACTATTGGCCTTGTCACCATTGCATAGCAAACAGAATTGCTAAGGAATATATCGATTCCGCATGGCGAGCACTTTTTTTTCTAAATGCAAACAGGCGGAATAGAAAAAAAAAGAAAAAGATCTATCTCTCTTTTCTTCTATCGATCTATTATTATCATCGTCATCATCAACATCATCTTTGGTTACATCGACAACAAAACAAAACAGAACATATTAATCGAATAAGAATAAACTGGAGAAAAGAAATGATTAAGTTAGATCAATGGTTTGTGTTCATCATTGACACATTGAACATGTTGAGCAGGTAGACAACGTTGTTCTTCAAAACTGAATCGTTCACCCAATGGTAATGTATCTTGAGAGCATGAATAGGACTCAGAACTACGTTCAGATGTACAGCGAAAATACATTCGACAATCGCGTAAACGATCGGGATAGAGACCATCGGAACGATTTTTACAACTTGGCAAATAGGAACATGGATATGCATGTGCTGCCGAACGAATTTGATAATCGCCTAAGACAATATCGAATCGAGATGAGAATCGAGAATTCATGAGCAACTTACAAGCATCTTTCGGTTCAAAACGATCTTTACATTTGACTTCTGTGTAATTTTTACATTGAAGTGTTTGAATATCGAATAATTGTGGCATTGGACAACTGTTGAGTACACGTTCGCCTGTTGTGTCAACACGAACAACATAATACCAACCGCAATTTGTTTCATGAGCCATTAAATATGGTTTTTTCGGAGCTAAATTACACGAATATTTGCGTTGTTTTTTTTCGCTCGCATTCAAAACAAACTTTGATTGATTTTTTTGACACATTGTTTTGTTTCATTATCGAATTGATAATCAATTGAACAATTCAATAAAAACATTTGTTCTTTAACACAAACATAGAATTGATTCGAATTGATTGGATGTGGAAGAAAATAAGGTTTATCTTGTTGTTCACATGTTAACACTTCCATCGGTTTTTCAATAATATTCATTGTCATTTGATCTTTTTCTTCACTTTCGACATCGACTACTGCTTCGTCTGTCGTCATTGTCACATTTTGTGCATTGAATAAATTCATTTGAATCAATAAAATTAATAAACTTGCTGAAACGAAAAACTCGAATGAACATTACTGAAAACGAAACGCAACGTTCTACCTTGAAAAAACATCATCATTATTGTATTCATTTGTCACAATGAAAAACCGAACTGATCCTAGATTCTATTTATATCCTCGTGTCTCATTGTACACATGACATTCAACTAGGCGAATGAATATCAAAACAATTCATTCATTTGAAATTACTTTAGGATTAATACAGACAACTTAGCGTAGGCAGACATACCAATTTAAACAATATATTCTCCTACGCATTAAAGGATTATACTGACTCATTGACGAACATGTTAGACAGCAGCGTATTTAATAAATGTGGCTTTTTTTATTTAAACATATATATATATATATTCAAATGCATAGACAAAAAAAAGAGAAAAAAAACACATGATGTTGTTTCTTTGTAGGAGAAGAATTTCGTGGAAAGAAATAATAGTTATGGATTGATTGCATTTGGAATAGATGATAATAATGAATGAACGGCAGAGAAGATTTCTTCTTCGTCGTGTTCAATTTGTGCGATGATCTCTGAGAGAAGATTTTCGATAATTAAAAGATCATTTTGAATAGTTACTAAATAAAACAAATGAAAACGAGTTATTTATTTCGTTTCTTGTTTTTTTCTTACGAAGTTCTTCTTGTTTCTTTTCGGCTTCTAACCTTGTTATTGTTTGAAAGAAATGATTTCTCACACGATTTTGATTGAATTCCAAACGACCACAAGGATTTTTACATATCATTGTTGCACATGGACACGGAAATGTTAAACGATCAACTTGACATGCAATACCATTTAAATAACATTCACATGTTGTCGGTTGACAACCACCTGTATCACGTCGACATGAACACCCACAAATTTCTCTCGAACGTCGTATTAATGTCAACTCGTCTTTCTCACTATTATCAAGTTTACCAAGACCGGCTTGTTTTAATAGAGTTCGACGTTGTCTTGTCGCTATCGGCTGAACAAAATAATAATCATCAACAGGCAGTGGTTGTTCATCGTCATCATCGGTATCACTTTCGATTGTTGTCGATGATGATGATGGTGGTGGTAGGAGTTTACGTTCACGTAGTATAGCCTTATGTACGGAACGACGAAGACGAGAAAAATCAGCAACGGAATACTGTTCGACATGTGAATGTTCTGAAACCATGCCTGAAATCAATAGACAATTATAATTAATAAAAGATATTCAGTCTTAGTATTTACCAAGAGTAATTGTACCTTGACTTGGTACACTGATAAATCCTTGACTTCGAGCAAAATAATAAACAGTGACGTCATCGAAACGAACGTTTTTTTTCTTTTTATGTTTTTTATTCGAACTGATTTGTTCATCATCATCACATTTTCGTTTATTTGAGGATGGATCATCCATTGTTATTTTGGAAATATTATTTGTAAAAAAAGAGTCATTCACAATTTATCAACAAATTCGTCTAAGTCCATCGATTGGACTTATAAGAAACAGATTTCATTACCAAATAAAAAACATCTAAAATTAGAAAAGCAAAAGTAGAAAATGTTTTGAAGATTTGATTTTTGACAATTTGTTGAGAAAAACAAACAGACAATCGAAATCAATCGTCAAAAGATTCAATGTTGAGACAGAATGAGTATATGAAGAATAATCGATGAATCTATTTTCCATATGCAATGATGTCTCGATAAAATAAAAACAAAAATCGATTTGAATGAAATTCTTGTTTTTTTTTCTATTGAATTTTATTTCAAATAATTTGAATAGACCCATGAAAATTTTCAAGATTAACGCGCAAGAGAAAAGGTTAGGTTAAAAGCTAGCTAAGAAAATGAGGAAGCTTTTGTATGTACACACTAGAAAAAGAGAGCGAGAGCGAGGGAGAAAATAATACATTATGTATATATTTATATGCACGTCTACTGTTTGTTTAATGGCGATGAACAAAACAATCGACATCTTCGTTTATATCGAGCGTTAATAATTGAATAACTTTAGATAAATCATTGCCATTTTCTTTTAATAAACGTTGGTTTTTTACTCGATCACCGAAGCCCATTTCGATTAAGACTTTCATCGGATCTTTTGGTGCTGCTGAATTAATTAATGTTGGAGTTTCTTCATGAGCTTGAAGTGTATTGAAAATAGCCTTAGCTGTTGAACCTGCTTGTTTAGCAACACTGAAGATATTTGTAACGACGGTATCGACGAAATCTAATGATTGACTGAAAGAAAGAAAAAATGTTGATGAAAATCAAAAGAGAATTTTGTTGAAAACGAACTTCGAACGAATCGATGTTTGTTGCTGTTCTTCATTTGTTGGTATTGGTAAATCGATTAATAACGATGGACTTTCGATGGATGTTTGACTTGAAAATGAATTTTTCGAACTAATGACATCATCGACTAAATAGAAGAAAACGAAAATGAAATCGATAAGATTAACAATTCATTTTTCAGCTTACAAAGCGATTCACTGCGTGATAAACTTGGATTTGACTAAAATTCACAAAACACAGAATAAGAAAAAACGAGGTGAATTTTTCCTTGAAAATCAATTTACTCGAATCGAACTACGAAATGGTTTTGCCAGATCGAAACAATCCGGTAAAGGTACATCCACAAGTTCGAAATCATTGACTGTTGTTTGACCTTGATCACTGACTTTGATCGAACACCAAATCATCGGTCCAAATGTTTGATATCGATAGGCAAGAATCCATTTACTCTCATAAACACCTTGTTCATTCGAACATTTATAATCAACCGAAAGAGTTGTACGCGTATGTGGAGCCGTAACGGGCACGACAGGTTGACGAACAACTTCGATGCCATCAGAAAGATTGATTAGTTGAATATCCTCGTTATCCCAAGGCATTGAACCATCGTTAAAAACAATCCAATTCTTACGAAAGACTTGACCTGGACGCATGATTGTACCATCGGGCGTATTCTCATCGGCGATAAATCGAGCAGAGAATGGACTAGAATCGAAAGATTTATTTTGATATTTGCCTTGGCTTATCGAATTCGTTTACTTGAGTAGTTTGAGTTTTTCCTGGATTTTTAAAACCTCTCGAATTTTACCGTTAGCAGTTGCTGTTTGTAGGTCAATGTAGAGATTAGCGATTTTTTGTTTCATTGGTTTGAAATGACGAAGAACATCATCAGGATTTGTTCTATTAATAAAAACAATATTTGCAATTATTTCATTTCGAAAAAGTTTTCCCCTACCGATCATAAGTTGTTGTTTTCGTTTCTTTTGTTGTTGTATGCGAACTAATGCGTTGTTGTCTTTGTTCACGACGATGTTTGTGTCGCATCGAACGTTTATTTGTTGTTGTTAAAATTTCATCGATACATTCTAATAAACTGTTGGTTGTTGGCATCGATTGTTCAGTTCGTTGTTTTTTAACACACTTGAAACAAAGTCAAATTTTATGTTATCGAAAATGAGAAATTGTCTTACTTGACGTTCAGAATCATTGCAATTCATTGTCATTGTTTGAATATCTTCTGCTAAACGTTCGTAACAATCTTTCTTTTTCGTTTTTCGTTGATTGGATTTTGATGTCTGAAAAATTTTAAATTTAACATTCAATTCAAAAAAAATAACATTGAAATGTCGTACTTCAATCAACGGTGTTGTTTCCGAGCAGATCTCAGTCGATGGACAACGAATTTCAAATGGTTTAGAAAGCTCGATAAGCATAGCTGGATGACCTAGTTCATCTTTGAGACCGTAATCGTAACAAATATAAAGTAATGTATCTTTTAATTCGCTTAGCTAGAAAAAAAATCAATGAAATTCAAAGAAAAGATCTTGAAATGAGTATTTCTACTTCATCGGTCATTCCATTCGATGTTCGTTCTTTGTCAAGATATTCAATAGCCTGACGAATGGGTCGACCGAATAGCATTCGAAAACGATGTGCATTAATACATCGACTACATTTAGCGAATAATTTAAGTAATGCATCATATTCCTAGGAAAAAAAAACGAAATTCAATTAAATCAATGAATATATTCAGATTTTGCTTCGAACTTTAGCCGCATTTGCTGAATTTAGATTTTGAAATTGTAAACGAATATATGACAAACCATTTTGTGCAATAAACTAGATCGTAAAAACAAACGAAAAGAAAATGATATTTTCTAAATCTCAATGCAAACACATACACGTTGAATGATCGATCGAAGCCAGCCGTGTGTTTCAGTGTCGAAATCATTGCTCAAGAAATCCTCATCTTTCAATGTATATACGCGTTTGCTTGGTATCAATTCATTTTTATGTTTCTGTGCGAAGATTGTGCTCGTATCGAATGTCTAGAAAATCGAATGAATAACTTTAGTTTGTTTTTCTTTTTCTTTCGACTGACCATTGCAAGTGTATTCAAAAGAGTGACCGGTACAGGTGCATGGCGAAGACGTGTACCGACTAAATCAACGAGTAGCTCAAGTAACTCGAAGATTCCACTTTGAATCTCTCGCGGCCACGTGGTAACCGATTGGGTATTTTGTAACTAAAACATTTCGACAATAAGATTTTTCGTTGTTTGGATAATTGTATTTTCATCGTACTTTTCGAAAAGCTTCAGGTACGACTGTTTCAACAAATCGTTGACAATCGCCATTCGTTTCCAATCGATTCTCTTGTGCCAATTCAATGGCAGCAAGTAAACAAACGCCGAATGCTTCGTCTTGTTTAATTGGTATGTACCATTTTTCGGTGAGAACATTATCGAGAAGAATTTGAAATTTATCCGATGGAAATTGTTGTTTGACAATTGTTTGCGGAATTTTATAGATGCCATTGAATAGAAGTTGGTCGTCGAGATAGATGACAAATGTCAATGATTCAATATCGTGTTCTTGAGCATACTGAGCGAACAAAAATGAATATGAAATTTTCTTTTTTTTTTTCGTTTTTATTACTTGAACATTAACATCGAATTCTTCTCGTGTTTGCAAACGTATTTCATCGTTTTCTTCGTCGATTACGCAGATTTTCATTTGTTTTTCACTGCCATGACGTAAGAATTCAATCTAAAATACTCAATTTGGCTCCAAAGATAAAGGCAAACAGCATGTCTTACATATCGGCAAAGGCCTTCCCAACTATCGATTTGAACAGGCTTTTGTTCAGTCGACATTGTTTCTTTTTTCTCGAAATAATTCAACGTAAATATCTAAAAAAAAAAGTAGATTATTTTCAAATACGTAATATGTCGTTCGTATGATGCAAGGCGAAGGAAAAGAAGAGAACTCCATCTATCTAAAACTGAAAAATAAATCATTAGTTAATGCTGTTTCATTTTTATTCTTGTGTATTTGCTGATGATGTGACAGGAATTTTCACAACAACAAAAAAAAAGGATTTTTCTCTTCAACAACAAAAAAAACGCTAACATAAATATGTTGTGTTGTAATTTGTTTGTAACTAATGATAATGATGATGAATCATCGTTTCCTTTTTTGGGTTGATTGTGAGAAATTAAAATTTTTGAAATTGTTTTTTCGAGCTTGCGCCTTTCGACACTTTGAGTACGTTGAATCGAACGGTTTTACTCAATGGTCGACATTCACCAATGGTAACAACATCACCGATTTGAACATCCCTGAAAAGAAAGAAATCCGTCGAAAGAAAAACAATTATCGAATTCCTACCGAAAGCAAGGACTTAAATGAACGGAAATGTTTTTGTGTCGTTTTTCGAAACGATTGTATTTTCGAACATAATGTAAATAATCACGTCGAATGACAATTGTTCGTGTCATTTTAAGTTTAGTGACTGTTCCAGTTAGAATACGACCACGAATGCTAACATTGCCTGTGAATGGACATTTCTTGTCGATGTATGTACCTTCGACAGCCTAAGAGAAAAGAAAAACTCAGCACGATAGGATGATTGAGTTTGTTCTTACTTCTCGTGGTGTTTTGAAACCTAAACCAACGTTTCGTGTGTAACGTTCGGCACGACCAGCTTTGCTAGCTTTCGATGAACCTTGTTTACGATTTAAGAAAATCGTTGGTTGTTTTTGAAATGAACGTTCCTATTGAAGAAGATAGATGGGAAATATTTTGCTTTTTCGAACGTATTTCTTTGCCCTACGTGTTCCATAGTTGGTCGATGATGATGGAAAACAACGACAAAAAACTTGTCTAAAATTGAAAAGTCAAACTGTATGAAAAATCTGTGCAAATTTCAAATGCATTTCGATCATCTGACTGATTGATTCACGTATGCTGCAAGCTTTGACCTGACCAATCGTCGGCCATGATGAACTCGATCGAACCTCCCTTTCAGAATTTTGTTCGTACAAAACAAGTTTTCAAAAAGTGAAAAAAAAACAACAATTTTTTATTTCATTTTTTCGAAGCAAATATAAACACTCTTCCGAAGTCAGTTATGCGTTTTTTTCTCTAATAGGTGGCGTCGTTTGTCGGCAGTTCTTCGACTACGACGGTTGGTGAATTGATTTTTAAAAATTCTCGAAAATAACTACGTGCTCGATGATCATTCAATAAGTACTGTCCGGCAGGAAAAACATTGCAATTTCGATCGAATTTATGCGGAAGAAAAAATGTTCGATTTTCATTTTCATCGTCGAAGATCTGTTGAATCTGTTCGATGCTATCGATATGTTCCAATGTCGATGGTAGTAATAATTCGTGAATAATCACTCGAACATAGGCGAAATCTTGTTGATCTTTTTTGGTTAATTTCTCTGATTCATCGACTGACTCGCCAAGTGACGAGAGAAAACGACGAATCGAGAGATTTTGCAGAGGAATTTGTAAGAAATTCGAAAGCATCTTTTCGTTTGTCAGCAAAAGTGATCGAGGATACCAACGAAGTGTACCAAATGGAAGTAGAACTTCTTGTTCATTCGATAAATGCAAACACGGTAGTAGAGTAATATGACACGTGATTTTATCGGATAATGATGGGATAATTAAATCGAAGAAAATGAAATGTTCAAGAAAATCCAATCGACTAAGATCAGGTGAAATCTCTCGAAGAGTTTCAAAGAATAAATCACGTAGACCTCGACCATTTAAATACGAACATTTTCGAGTCAAATTCGAAATTAATAAACGTTGTTGTTCAGCTCTCGACCAACGATTCAGTCGATCGAGATATTTTATTTTACGGCATATCGATGATTGGTCGCGTTCGATTTCGACCTTGCCTATGTTTTGCCAAACGAGATAGAAATCAAAATACGCTTCTTTATAATCACTAAATACATAAGGTGAAACGTGCGTCGATGGTGGTGCAAGTAATTCGAAATTTAAACTTGAATTTCGTTTTGCTGTTCGTTCAATTAATTCCTGTATACAACGTTCAACTTTAGCCGATAGAATACGAAAACGTTCGGCATTCATCTGACCTTTTTGCTCGTCAGACGATGCCGATATGTTTTCATTGAGTGAACGTAGATTTTGCCATTTATTAGCAAGATTTGCAACTGTTATAGTAGTTAATAACCCTGACGAACGTCGTGCCATTCTGTTTCGTTTTTTGTTTATATTAAGAATAAAGAGGAAAAAAATAACAGCATGAAAAGCTCTCGTTCTCTTATTTTTTTTAATCTTTTCTTTTCGTGCTGTAGACAAGGTAAACAAGAAAATATTTAAAGTAGCCAAGGAATTTCTACTATGATTCACAATTATGCATTGCTATTTTAAACCCCCTTCCCGAATAGAAGGCCCATTTGTGGCCAAATTTTCGGGAAATCCTCCCAGGGCGGGGTACGACGATTTTTGTCCGAAAAGTTCGCAATTTGCGAAAAAAATGGAGGGCCCGGGCCTTTTATTGCGAGGGAGGTGAGGGGGAGAGAGTTAATTTTGAGTAAGAGAGAAGTGAAGGTCGCCGACTGGCAATTACAATGTTTTTATTCATCCGAACTGAATAACGAAACGATTGGTTAAAATTAAGGAGAAAAAATATAATAGTTTATTCATGCGTAAAAACATGATTACCGGCTGTTAGACAATATTCAACAGTCATTAAAATAAAAATGATCATGATGAAAGTGTGTCTGGTTTTGCTATGTTTTACATTGGCCTTTGCGAAATTCGAAGGAAATCATGAAGAATTTGAATCAAGTTTACGTAAACTACTCGATGGTAATTCTGATTTGAGTGTTGTTTTCGATTTGAAATTGATTTCGGATTTTCTTAGCATTGAAGGATAAACATTCGGAAAATTTAAATGAAGAACGTCGACTACGTTTGTTGATTTTTTTGTAAATCTAGTTCGATTAGTCTGTTTTTATATTTAGTTGTTGCTGCTGCTGATGATGATGATAAGGATGAAGCGGATTTGGCAGAACTCGGTAAAATAACATTCATATAAAAGCGTGTGATTCATCATTGTTTTTCTCTTTTTTACGTTAGATTCCGCATCAGACAAACAAGAAGAGACGACACCTGGTTCTAATGAACTTGCCATAACTCTTCAAAATCGTGCTGCAATGAGCGCTCGTCTTCGTGTTCTCTATACAGACGAATACGGCATTCCATTTCTTGTTGAAACACCCCGTATTCTCACGGGAAAATCTAAATCAGTATCAGTCCCATCAACAGCAAAAGTTATTAAAGTTCTTATTGATCGAGAAACGTTTATTGATACATGGAAGAATACCTACACAGGTTTACTGGAGACCAATGAGCCTACTGCATGTTTTCGTATTATTGGCACACTAATGACACCAAAAGTTAAACATTGTCCAGAAGACAATTAAATTTTATTTTCTTTTATTTATACATTACATATCTAACCGCTCGCTAGTATAACAAAAAGAGATTTTTAGATAGACAGACACAATATACAGACAGAGAAGAATAAGAGATGTCGAGTTATTATAATACAAATAAATCATAATTAAGAAAATTTGTTTTGGTTTAAGAATCTGTTTGTGTCAAGGAAGCATTGCGTATTGCCGTTTGCTAGAAATGATTGTCGTTTATCAATATGAATTTATTTTCAACGATGAACTTACCCAGATATCTAAGATATCTGTAATTGTATGTTGGGCTGGTAATTTAAATAAAAAATAGATAAAATTTTGTGAGATTGCTTCAAAAAATGAGTGACCATCTAAAGAAATCAATCAATCTTTCGAATTGAATAGAAAAAAGATAATCGAAACCTGAATTTTCTAATTTGGCTGGCGTTGAATTTAACGTCGTGGACGTTAATGAAAGTACTTCAGGTGGTTCATCAGGATATTTGACTGTTAATTTGATTTTTAATGGTGGTACAACGGGCATATTGTTTTCAATAAATCGACATGTTAATTCATAATCTCGTATAGAAAGATCTTTTTTATCAGTTTTTATTGTTGAATATTTATCCGACAGAGGTTTTAAATCATATGTAAATGTGTTCATTGATAAATGAGAAAATTCACTGTCGATCTGATTTCGAAGTGTTGAATATGATTGCGTATTCGTATTATTCAATGAGCCATTCTCAAGACTTTCATTGAATTCAGTATCTAATCTCATATTTCTGCGAAATGAAAATTTGTTTTTTTTTTGTTTTCATGAATAAAGAAAAATCAAATCCGATTTACTTATGTGGAACACCATTAAGTACTTCACTTAACGGTTCAAGAAAACGTTTCGTTACATTAAATTTCAATGTATTATCTTTGCCGAGATAATCGCCAATGGCACGTTGACATTGTTCGAAGATTCCATTGGTAATTAAACGGCCGTTGTTAATACCCGGTGGAACCATGCCATTCATGTCGACCATCGGTGCCATCATGACAGCGCCGAACATTCGAGGATCGAGTATACGATCGACATGATCTTTCAAACGACGTGCAGCCATTAAATGTTCAGGCATTGGATTACGAACGAAAACAGCCATTTGATCGTGTAATTGACGATATTTTGCAACTTTGTCGTGTTGACCTAGATAATCGATGGGAAAATCGAGTTCCTAATGATTGAATTTTACCTTCTTGTTGACAACGAGTCATGATTCGAGTTAAGTAATGCACACGTTCACTGAAATATTTGAAGAAATAATGTATTTCTTCGTCGATCATAGCTGGACTTGGACTATTAGCATAATCTAAATCGAGAGATTTTGTTTATTTATTTATTTGCAAAATTGGCTAATTTTTCTTCGTACTCATCATGTTCATTGGAGACATTTGTGGACGATAGACACCTGTTTGAGGAGATTGCGCCATCATATAACGTGCTAATGGACTTTGACCAGGCGGCATGCCCATTGGTGTCTGACCTTGTTGCATCATGCCGGGATGGGAATGTGGAGACGGAATATTTCCAGTCATCATTGGATCTGAACCTCTGTATGAATCAAAAGAAAAAAAAAAGAAGATTATGTTCGATTGAAGGAGAGAAAAAAATTATTTTCACGAACGGTGTCATTGGACTAGGTTGTTGAGGTTGTTGTTGTTGTTGCTGCTGTTGCGGTGTTGGATTTCGAATAGCTCGATTAATCTGAAAACAGAGAGAGAGATAGATCCGAGGTTTTATGTTTGTTTGAATAACATACATTTCGAAGTCGAGCTTGTGCAGCATTTTGTGCGACATTCGTTGGTTGTTTAGGTGGATTTGGACTTGTGAGTAATTGTTGAAGAACTAAAAAAGATATGATTGGATTATTGATATGAACGAAGAAAATCTAAATTCGATTTACTTTCATCTGAACTTCCGCCGCTATTCGTTGATGAGGGTGTTGATACACCATTGTTCATTGCTGGTGTTGGAGGTACATTCGTTGGATTAACAGATTCTGGTTGTCGACCTTGTTGCAATTGTTGAACAATATTTCGTTGTTGTGGAGTATTTGCCATTGGTTGATTTGGAAGATTTTGTTGTTGTGGTTGTTGATATTGCATTGGTTGTTGTCTCATTTGTTGAATACCAATTCCAGGCGGTGGTTGCTGTTGTTGTTGATTAATAGGTGGTGCCATTAATTCTTGTTTGATTTGTTGTTGTTGTTGTTGTTGAGCCATTGAAGGAGCCATGAGTTCCTGTTTGATCTGTTGTTGTTGCTGTGGAATAGGAAAATTTTGTGAATTTTGTCTCATTGGCATATTTGGCATAGGTGGTTGTGGTTCTTGTTTAACATTCATCATTGTTCCATTCGGTGGGCCTGATGATGTTTGCATTTGATAAATCTGAGGTTGTTGTTGTTGTTGTTGCTGTTGCTGTTGCTGCATCTGCATCATATTTGGTGGCTGTGGTTGTTGTTGCTGCATGTACATTGTTTGTTGTTGTGAATTCATCATCGCTTGTTGTTGTTGTTGTTGCTGCTGTTGAACTTGCTGATTTCGTTCTTGTATTAACATTTGAAGAGTTTTTTTGTACAAAATCTAAATTACGAAAATTTCAATCGAAATTCAATTCTTCATGATTTGATCATACCGCTTTGCCTCCACTTTTTACAATGGCTTGATTGTCAAAATGTTTAGCTAAATCTCGATTTCCATTTAAAAGTTGTGTCCTACAAAAGAAAAAAAACATTCATATATGTTTTTCTTTTTTCGGGTGGGATTTTACAATCGTGTGATATAATTCTCTCGATCATTCAATGTTATCATCTGCTGATCGTCAACTTGTCCAAGATTCATATTATTTCCTCCTTGTGTTCCATCGGTATTCATCATGATTTCTATCTAAAATTAACAACATAATATTCCCCCTCAACAAGTAACAAAATAATCCAATAAAAACAAAACAAAAGAAAACAACCAAAATTAATCTGGAATAAAAACAATTATTTCAATTCGTTCTCAATTAACTATCGTTGTAGGAGTTCGTTTAGTCCAAGACCATTTTTGATATTGATTCTCTGAATTACATATATTCATATAAATATCTTGATCTTTCGTTGCTGATAATTCCATGCAATAGCCCGATGCATGTTGAATCATGCCGTTCTGAAGAGAGAGAGAGAAGAAAAAAATGCTCAAACGTTTTTTTTTAAATCGATTAAAAAACAAACATTAAATTTCCACATTTGATTGCCTTTTTGTGAATGACATTCCATCGAACGAATTTTCGATGGTTCGAGTATTTTTCCTCCTGCATAATCGAGACATTTATCTTCTCGACGTATTTCAAAGTTTTTCGATAGAAGAAAATATTGATTGCCTCCTTGACCATGACAAACATAGCCGATTAGTGGTCGATCATGATCTTCGATATCTTGAGAATCGATACAAATCGAACTCTTGCCTTGATTTCGAATTTCTCCATAGTACAAACTTTCACCCGGTATGAATTGTTCGGGAAAAATATTCTCCAAAAACCATTTAAATGGTTTACAATTCAATCGTTCACGAATTTTCAATCGATCAGATATATCACCATAATCACCCTGAAAAATAAAATCCAAATAAATAAATATTTACTACGTTGAAACGTTAAAATTTTACTAGATTGTTATTAATTCGTTCGTAATAATATTTCTAAAATTTAAGATTTTTGATAAATTTTTCTTTTTTTTCTTTCTCTCTCTGTACTTTATAATCATCCATCCAGACTTCAGCGAGTCGAATTGAATTCTTTTTCACAACATTCACATCCTTCGGCCAACTGTACGGCGAACGTTTACGAAAAACATGACCAACATGCGAACAAGGTGCACACAGAAGTTCACCACCACATTGCCAAAGTTTAAACGACAATTCTAAATTTTCTCCGCCCCAAATATCCATTCCTGGATCGTACAATCCCAACTGTTCAAACCAATCCTTATCAATAGCAAACAAACCTCCAGCCATCGTCGGACTTCTACAAAACAGAACGCAAACAAACTCAAATCAAAATCGAAATTCTTTCTTCTACCGAATTGGATCGGTTTTATTCAATCGTCGTTTCATTTCTCTCTCAGGCGTCACATGCCAATTAAATATCAAATTCCAATCGAAACCTCCCACTTGAATATTTTGTATTGGCGTTCCACGAAATTCGAATGTCGAATCATCGATAATTTCAATTAACGGCACGACTGATGCTTTCGGATTTCGTGCAATCGGATCGAGCAATGGTTCGATCCAGCCTTCAGCACATTCACAATGTGAATCCAAGAAAACTAAAGTCTTGCCCGTCGAATCATACGCGCCAATTAAACGAGCTCGAATAAGACCTTCACGTTTATTCGTTCGTAGCAATCGAACTTTAGCTAATGCTGCGATATCATCTTCTAATTGAGTTTTTAAATGTTCTAAACAAAACGAAAACACGGTCTATTGGATTCGAAATACGAAAATCATTCAACCTTTATCCGAAAAATCATCGACAAGTATGACTTCTTTGAGTAAATGCTCGGGCGTTCGATCGATAACCGACCAAACTGTACGAAGAAGAGTCGAACGAGCTTCATTATGAAAAATAATAATCACAGATGCATCGGGCAAATCCGGATGAAATTCAACTTTTCTACATCTAAATTCAACGAAATAAAACTTAAATTTAAAAAAAAATGAGCAAAAAAAAACAATCTACTCAGGATCTCGAACATCGGCTAAACTTCGTCGCAATGAAATCATATCACTTGCATATTGATTAAAAGCGTTATTCTTCCATCCATCATCGTATTTCTGTCGTTCAACAGGCGTTAGTTTATCTTTTCGAATTCGAACCGGTGTGCCCATTTCACCAGGCGCACTTAAATTTCGATGTTGATTCACTTGTGGTGCGAGTACTTGCACGACGGCATTCATTTTTCTTGCTTGTTGTTGAGCTTTTATTCGTTCGATCATCGGATGATCCTGATCGACATGTTCACCTTGTTGAAAAAATCCACCGAATGGCAAAGCTTTTCGAATACGTTCGACGATCGTAAGATTTGTTACATATCGATTGACGACATTAACGGACAGATCTCGACGGAAGTCTGTTTGTGTTGGCGAATCACTACGATATGTTAATATAACAACAGTAAACAGCCAAATTGTTGGAATTAGAAGAAGATATTTGATAAAGCCACGTCGACGTGGTGCCATCAGATCGACAAATGTTTCGTCGAGATAATAATTTCAATAGAAATAATATCCAAGCACCATATGGTCTCATCGTTTGCGTAAAATCAAAATACATTTTCAATGCTTTTGTTCTTATTTCACTTTCCCTCCTTCTTTTCGTATTGTTCCGTTCTTTTCAATCGATTGAGTGATGCTAGTTGACATTTAATGGACGGGTATTCATTGGATACACAAATGCATAGATGTGTCAATTGATTCGATGCATTTCATATGAGCGTTTAGTTACTATGGAGAGAAATCTTGCAAAGGAAGTAGAAAGTCATTCGTTCATTCAATCAAAGACACAATAACTAAAACGATGCCTGCTGTTTCGCAAGATAATGTCGTTCAATCGAATAATCCGACAATGTATCAAATAACAACTGAAAGACCTGATGGAGAATATACGGATCAGGAATTATTGGATTTAGTCAATTATTTTGAAGTCAGCCGAGTTGAATTGAAAAATGTAGGAGGAGAAATTGTGTTTGAAGAAAAACAAGGCGATTTATTTGCTTTTCTTCGTAGCGAGTCGACTCGTTACTTGCACAGCCGATTCTCAAAGCTAAACAGGTCGATTCCAAAGCACCGAAACTATTCGAAGGTTAATTTTAAGAAAGAAAAATCGTTGATTCATTTCTCATCATTTGCTTGTATAGATGATTATATCAAAAGTCATGGCAATAGTTTAAGTTTAAAATTGTATTCTCAAGGTGATCAAATAACATTAGCTATTGCTTCCGTATGTTAATAACAATCGATTGAAAATATTTGAAATAGAAATTCTTCTCTCTAGACTCTTCGTCTGTTGACCAATAATTCAACGATTCATTCGTTTAGTCAACCGTGGCGATCGGCAAAATTTCAATTTCGAGATTATACAGACCCGTTAAACTACGGACTTATTGCCGATCGAGTAGAATATTCGAAAATAAGAGAAGATAAACTTTGTTTTTTCGTTGTAGACTGGAGCTCGTGGTTTGATTCTTGTTGTTCAAGGTTTTGTTCTTCGACATTTACTACTGAAAAATCTTCTCTCACAAAATAAACATCGGTTAACATCGAACGATTTTATCATTATTTTTAATTTCTCTGTTTTTTTCAGTTCTGTTTCGGTTAGTGTCGAAGCTCGTACCGAAGCACTTGTCGATGCTCTCACCGAAGTAAATTGCTCTCGTAGACATAAACTAACAATTGAATTTTCATGTTCAAAAAATAGATTCTTTGGCAAGCAGGTGAAAAACGAGGCGCTACAGTTTGCATTCCCTATGCTGGTGATGAATGTTTTACAAACTATGGCGATCATTATGTACCTGATGGGATAACCGAACGTGTAAGATCAATTCTACGAGTCTTTCGTTCGTGAATCTTTAGTATTTAGTTACATATGTTCGAATTTGTTGACGTGGCTAAACTTCGTTCGTTTATTATCAAATGTTTGCCATACGTAAGTTAAGATGATCGAGTGAGATCGATTGAGAAAATGGTTCGTTCTAGTTTTTAAAAGAAAATGGTGTGATTATATTCTTATATAGTTTAATGTTATCTCGAACATTAAAAAAGTGAGTGAAAATTAAAAAAAAACAAGAAGAATTAAAATTATGTGTTTCAATTAGATTAATCGATGATCTCAATCACGTTCGTTTAGTTGGCGAGCGTGATGAATCGACGATTCAAATGGTTACATTGGCTTTAACAGGTCGTGCATTACATTACTTCCACAATGGAGTTATCGATGTTGATTCTGAAGGAAATCTAATGGTTAGAATTTGTGTTTTTTTTTCAGAGAAATTCAATTATTAACTTTTCAGGAACAACCTCAACATGGTGTCAAAGCTCGTTGTTCAGTCGGTTTTCTCTACTGGTCAAAATACGAAGCTGATTCATATTGGCAAAAACAAGAAATCGGTTCGATGTTACGAACACCATCCGTACCAATTTGGTTGTTCTGTTTAAATCGTCGTTATGGTTTAATCTTTTCGACCAATATCAATCTTTTGAATAATTGGATCTATGAAAATTATTTTCAATTACATGTTTATAGTGGCTTGAAAAAACAAGAAGAATCTTGTTTATTAACAATCGATACACGTCAACAATATCCCGCATCGGTCTACGGTGATTTCTTTGAAGATACCGAACAACATGTGCCTGATTTCATACAATTATTACAAACAAGGTTTGAACATAAACTACAGATAAATGCTCATCTCTTCTTATACTTTTTGTTTTTACTTTAGATGGTCAGGTTGCGTCATTGAAAACGGTGACGATATTCTTCATGAATTAATGACACTTTTTTAAGACGAATGTACAAACAAAATGAACTGTATTTTGATTAATTATAATACTGCACTGTTTTTTTTCTCTTTATTATTCATATTCAAGTTAAAAAAGACAAAAAAGCATATACACATTTGCTTTGTTATTGTAAAAAAAACGAAATAATCTGACATTAATTGCTTGTTTCTCTATCGTTGAGGCTTATGAACGAATGCATGTGCAATCCAATCAAGAAATCGTCTCGTATCATTTTGTGCCGAACGAATCTTTCGTCGATAAGCTTGAACAGCTCGTTTTGTTTCATAAGGTTTATCGCCGATTAAAAATAATGATTGCCGAAGATAATTCAAATGTGATATCGAATTTAACAATGGTAAACGAGAGTAAATAATTAGATATAATAGACCGAATAGATTCGGTGCATGTTCACGAAGAAGATGAAATGTTTGCGAACATATTTCAAGAAAATTCTTATAATCAGTACCTTCATTTTGACGATTATTAATAACATAGAGAAATGGTTCAACAAGAACGATACTGGTTGTTTCACGAGGAAAAATATTTCCAAATTTAACATAATCACCAAGAATATGACCGAAATCGACATGAAATAGACAACCATCGGGTTTCAACATAATATTCGATGGATGACGATCACCTAAAGACAAATAATTGAATGAAAGATTATTGTTTGTTTTTATTTACCAAGACCAATGATATAACCAGCTGTGCAATAAGCTGCACAAGATTTTCGAAAATTATTCAATACATTCTCGGATACAGATAAATCTGTAGTTTCATTTGATGTTGCACCGGTCGTTGCACGACGTGTTGGTTTTGTCGTTGGAATTCTATGGTGCAAACAAATGAAAAATTCGTTTTTTTTTGTCTCTTTCGATTTCTCCTACTTCGGTGATCGTCTATTCTCTGTTGCTAACCAATCGTAAACAACATTTCGTTTCATAGTTGTTGTTGTATTAAATTTATGATAGATATTCAAAATTGTATAAGCATTAGGTACAATTCGAATAAAACCTGTTGTTTCACTTGTACACATGACATCATAGAATGTCATATGTAGATTATTTAATTCGGAATAATCGTTCGAACAATTCGCTTTCCAAATCGAATCGAATAAACGAAAGATTTGTAAAGTTAAAACATCTTGTCTCAAATCGTCACCGATTTTATAGATTAATTCAAAACGTTCTTGTTTAGGATTCAATGCATTTTCCCAAACGAGTTTAAATGGTCGCATAAATGAATCAAATACTTGGCATTCATCGATTATCAACGAGCCAAGAAAACAACCGGGATCCAATGGTGAAACACAACGCCATGAATTAACATCCGATTCATTCAAACGTTGAAGTAACGCTTGTCTCATGCCAACAGCATCCTTGACGTTGGTCGAACGAATTCGTTGATTAATTGTATTTAATTTCAATGTCAATGTCAGTTGAGTTTGTAGATCATTAGCAATTGTTAAACCACAATAGGTTTTATAGATTTCAAACATAACACGACCATTACGTGTTGGACAATTCAATAATGTCCAAAATAAACGTTGTCCAATGGCACGATGACAAAGTGCTCGTTTGAGAACGAGACGAATAAGTGGTGTATCGATGAAATATTCGAATTGTAGAGCAGCTTGAATGATTTGTGGAAAATAGAAAAGAAATAAATGATTGGGCAGTTTTTCTAATTGTGAAACAGCATAGGAACGAATATGTCCATCAGGTAATGTACAATCAAGAAGAAAAAAACACATTTCAAATGAAATCGGTGGCCATGAATCGATTAATTTATAGATTGAAAATAATTTCTCATAAACTTTCGATATCTCCTTACGATCGATGATAATTCGATGAATTTCAGCAAGATTCGAATGTAGAACACAAGGTAATGCATCGATTGGTGCTAGTGAACAATCCGATAACCATGCTGGCTCTCTGACACTATATTGCGTTTCATCATTAAGTACACCTAATAAATAATTCAATGCTTCACCATTAGCAACATCATCACTTATTTCTTGATGTTGTTGTTGTTTAGCTGTTGAAACAACTGTTGGTGTTGGTAAATCAATAGCAATTAATTTCTCTGTAAGTTCTTCATTTGAATAGAATCTATACGATGGATAATCAAATTTTAATTTAATTTCATAATGATTTCCTATGGATTCATTATGTGATGAACCAATGAATGCATCGGGATACAAATGTTTTGTATTCGCGTAATCAACAGTTGGATTAGCAACATTAAATGTATATTCATATGAACCATTGATGAACAATCCATTCGAATGAAATAAACTTACATTAAGAAAATACGTTTCCGAATGTTTACTTGTCAATGCAAGACAAAGTAATGTGCCTGGTAGAAGAATTGAAATAGGCAGTGTTGTTGATTGTGTGACTTCTTCAATGAATGTATTATTCCAATTGATTTGTTCGAATGAGAATAAACACCGACGAGCATAGTAGATACCTGAATGTAATTGAAAAATGGTTTGTTTTGCATTTGGACACGGTGGAAGTCGAAATGTAAATTTGAATACAGTTGTTGGACATTGAAGAGGAAGTAATGGTTGAGTTGAAAGAGAATTAGATTTGTTGGTTGGCAAAAATATTTTCGGTTCGATAATACGTGTTTTTTCGCCGAATTTTTTACTTCGTTTAGGCAATTCAATATACAATAATTGAACTTTAATCGGTTGATTTTTACTTAAACATTCTTGAATATACGTATACTGAAGTAAAGGATAAGGTTCATTCGAGAGAAGAAATTCATTTCGATAGGCAAATTTTAACATGGGTTGTGTTGAAGCATTGTAATAATTGAATGAGAATTTTTTTTCTTCGGTTAGAATTCGTTCGATTAAATCTTGACATGTCATTGTTGGTGTACATGCATAGGATTTATTTCGTCGATCGATATGAATTAAAAATGAATCGAAATTCGATGGAATCGTTTGCGATATCGATGGAGGTGCATGAAGAAGTTCTTGAGGTACAGTCGTATCACGCCATTCGACGAGTTGTTCGATGAATTGTATTAATGAGTCATTATCATTTTTATCGATTTCCGATAACCATTTACATAAAGGTGAAGGTAATTCACCTTTATCACTAACACGCACAAATGGATAAACAAGGCCGAGAGCATCTAATGGTAGTTGTTCGTCTAAGAGAATATCACCGGTATCATTCGTAAATGTATGAGTTATCGAAAGAAAATGAAATGGCCATGTAATAGCATAACGTTTACGAAGAATTTGTCGGAGATCAGCAAGTGTCTGATTGGGATCACGTTCGATACAAGCTGTGAGGCCATTTGGTAGAAGAACATCAATTGTTCGGAATGTATGAGCTTTTTTTGAAAAACTTATTTGAGAATCTTCGAATGCAGTGATATAACATTCAGATGGAACTAGAAAAATGTTTATTAACATCATTCTTTTGATATTTTCAATAAAACACTCACTGTAATAGTCATAACTTGGCAATTCTTCGAGCATCTTTTCGTTCTATAAGTGAATACTATGGTTCTTTTTTTATAACATAAGAAAAAAAGAACGATCGAAAATGATTAATTGCTAGTGCCGACAGAAACAAAATACTATTCGATATGTCATATTTACTCTTTGAAATGAGATATTAAAGGGAAAAAATTTAAACGAATAGTAAAATGCTTTTGAATGACAGATGTCGTTATTTTGAAAAAAATGGAAATTCATTCATCCTTATTGTTTTCTTTCATAAAATTCTTTTATTTAACTTTATGATTCAGCAGACATGTGACTTGTTTCGAATTTGGCAGATGAAATCATGTCATCAATAGAGAAAAAGTATTTATGTATTATCAATGTCCTTAGAAAGAGAGGGAGAGAGACGTTTCAATTGAATATTTACATTGGCTTATTGTACTTTGTCAACGATGAGAGCAGTCAGTACGTTTAAACTTCAATTTTGAATTACAAAAACAAAAATTCATGTGCATTCTATTAATATTTTTCCTATACATTTGCTTTCTAAGAGCCTCTATGTTATCAATAATTGTTTATTTATAGACAATGACCGACACAAACGACACAATCAACACATTGGTTCTCGATTCTTGGAACGCAACTGACAATGGCGTTTTATCCTACATCAAAACTCCGATGCAACAAACATTTTTCAATAATAATTCCGATTTAATTGGTCAAGCACTTCGTCGAGCTATAATCTATTTCGGTGAAACATTAGAAGATATCGATCAACGAGCATGTGTACTCGGCAATGAATTTCGTACGACACGAACACATCGGTATCAAATACCGAGCGTTGAAGATAATGGACATGCCGAACCAACTGTCATGGAAATAACAACATATGCACCGATTGCATTCGATGATATGAGATTGAATATTGGCATATCAAGAAGGGATTTCGAATCGTCATTTCGAAATGATGAATTGATTAATTTTGCAAATACAGGAAAATCCGGTTCGCAAATGTACAAAACTCGAGATGATGTAAACTGAATTCTTATTTTCTTTTTTTAAAAATGAAAAAAAGTTTTCTTCTAGGTTTATATTATCAAAACACTTCGTGATCATGAAGCCAAACTTTTAATTCAGAGTCTAGCAGGCTTTTATCTTCGTTATTCTCGTACATCATCACTGATGACACGTTATGTCGGTCTCTATTCGGTAACAATGCGTTCGATATTTTCTTCCGAAATCTATTGTGTTGTCATGTTAAATAATCTACCGAAATTTGCAAAAATTCATGAAATTTATGATCTAAAAGGTTCAAGTGTTGGTCGACAATCAAGCGTTGCTCCTGTTGAAAAACGTTTAAAAGCTTTAAAAGATCTTGATTTCGAACAACTCTATCCCTATGGTATACGAATACCAAGTGAAATCTATCGACGATTGAGAATTACAATTGGAAATGATGTTTTTACATTACGAAAAATGATGATTACAGATTTCAGTCTTATGCTTGGTATCCATCATTTAGATTCTCTACAAACACCATTTCAACCACAATTAGGTATTAGTTCAATATTTTCACAAATCAATCTTCATCCAACAGTTACAAATTCAGAAACATCGGAATCTATCGAACCAACAGATCCAAAACTAATCAGTAAATTTATCATGAAACCATTGAATTTAATTGCTTCTGCATATGAAATCACGTTTCCTAATTGTTCAATAGCAAGTTCTCTGTCAGGTATACCAGGTTTAACACATGATGGCCGACGTGTTCTTATCTATCCAGCACTTATCGATTGTTTACAAACATTCGATCAATTCAAACGTATGCAACATGCTTTACAAAATATTCGCGATCCAAAACGAGGTTCAGAATATAGGTAAATTGAATATTTTCAAGAGACAAAAGAAAATAATGAATTGTTTTTATCGTTTTCAGTGTTATTCATCCTGATGATTATGAAACGCGTTTGCTCAATTTTCTATTCGAAAAAGTTTTTATCAATTCAAATCAAACATTAGACGAATTACTTGCATCACCTGTTCGACCTCTCGATACACCACCGACGTCTGATTCTGTACGTCGTGAATCATTTGAGATAATTCAATCGACTGATATCCTACAACAATTAACTTTGAAATCATTAGCAAATTCTGATTTGAGTGAAATGTTTATTGAAAAGACCAAATTTTAAAATCAATTTATTTTGAATCTTAAAAATGAAATCTTTGAACATGAGAGAAAAACATTTCGACATAAAGATCTTTTGATTGCATCTGATAGAAATAGACACGTGGACACAGAGACAAGAAAAACAGCAAGAGAATAAAATGAAGAGATCGCTATTGAAATAGAGATAGTAAGAATAGAAAAAGAAAAGAACGTGAAAACTACTACTGTTCTGATAGAAAAGTTCGTTATTTTGCTTTTTTTTTGCGGAAGTTATAATTTAATATTTCGATCATCAAATGAATCGACACGAAGTTGAAGTTCATTGCCGTAATCTTCGGAATCATTATCGAAATGTTCTTCGGGATCGTCACGATAGAGTCCCGAATCGACTGAATCGAATGGTACACTACCACGACGAACATCACGTGATATTGAACCATGTCGACGTTTGTATTCAGCTACTTGTTCAGTGACACGATTTGCAATGGAATATTTCGAAATACTCAAATGAGCAACTAATCGAAGAGAGAGAAATAAAAACAAAAGAAAAGAAAAGTGAAACATACTATGACCAAGACCTTGAAGAAAAAGTCGAATAGCTTCAGCTGTTTTAGCTGGTTGTTCATCGAGAACAGCACCACCACAATCAGCAAATTCAACATACGAACTTTTCGTTGGATCACAACGATCATTTGTATCGATGACATCATCTTTATGTGGCGATGAAAAACCAGTTACATTCATAACCATACAACTAAAATAACAATTGATTTTCATTGAAACTATTAATTTCGTCAATTTACTTGAGACTTCGTGCTGGATAAGCACTTTTGTTCGCTTCTGTTGGACGTTCGATTACAATCGGTGTACGTCTGAAAATCAATTAATAATTAAAACAAAAAAACATCATATCTTAGATTGATTTTACTTTAAATATGAATTTAAAAGTTTAATAACATTTTTTGCGTTAACATTCTCTTCTAAATGACGACGAAGGGATTGAACTAAATCCGGATGTGCTGTTTGTGTTTCCTAAAATCATTTCATTTCATTTCAATCAATTCGTCTCGTGTGTTCTTACGTAGCCTAAATGATACCAAATCAAATAGGTCAAAAGTGGATCTGTCCATGTTTGTTGTTGCATATCTTGTGTTGGCCACTACAATTAATCTTTTATTTTCATACAAACGAGAAAGAAAAAGCTCGTACTTTAAGAGTAAAACCTTCAAACCAACCAAGTCCTCGTGCAACGCCATTGATCAGAATAAGTCCATAGATTTTCGATGAATATCTCAACTATTGAAACATACAAAAAACTCGAATGACACATATCTTTAAAAACAAAAACATTTTCAATACGAACAGCAAAACGTGTTAAAACGTTCGCACCAACACCAATGCCGAAACCAATAGCTGTTGTAATACTACGACAAAACAGAGATACATTCAACACTAACGAAAAGATTCGTTTACTTTAAAGCTTCAAAAACATCATTAACACTCTCAGCTAATTCTTCCATTGTTGGATAAGTTGCTCTTTAAATTCAAAAATAAAAATAAAAATAAATTTCCTCCTCAAACTCCTACGTCGGCGGTAATGGATTAGCTCGATCTTCTTGTCCAGGCGCATTGATATGATAGATAGTAAATTTCTCTGTTATCGGTACCATTTCATTGTAGGCAAAGAAATGATGAAATTGCGTTGTCGCTAAAAACAAATACGAAAATTTTGATTTTATCAAGAAAACAAAGCAACGTACAGTTGTATCCAACATCGTGATAAGTAACAATCACATCGCGATCGGGCGGACCTTGTTGTGTAACTAGAACATAACCGTATCGGGTTGAAATCGGAATCGATCTCGATGTTGTCGACGAAATTTGATTGAGAGGTCGTTCGAGTAAAGGATCTTGAATGCTAACAGATGTTGGATAATCTGTCATTATTATTATCGTTGTTTTTTTTTCTTCTTTTCAATGAAATTCTAAACAAAAAAAGTGAAAATAAAGTAACGTAATAGAAGTCATGAGCAATTGATAAGCAATTTTTCTCGTTTTTTTTTATAATCACGTCGATACACGAGAAGGTTAAAGGTTGTATGCAAAGAAAAAGTCACTCGTTGAGTAATGTGATCATCAAGGCTAAATGGAAGTTACACAATAAAAAATGGACAATTCAGATTTTTTTCAATAGAACTCATTGGTATTGTACGACATCTGTCGACGAAATCTTTATTTTTATAATAATTCAAAGAAGAAAAATCTTGTTTTGCTTTTAACTTGTTTCACCGATACCAACAGATGCTCGAATTTTATCCGTAGCTACATCAGTCACTTTTGAGACGATTGTTTGTGTTATTTGTTTCTTTAATTCAGCTTGTGCTGCATTAAATTTCTTGCCCAAATAGTCAGCAGTTGATTCAGGAATAAAATGAAGAATTAATTCTAATGTACCTGCATTTTTACCCTTTTCACTTACGAGTGGTATCGTAGCTGTATGAAGCCATTCTTTACTTAATTCGGTATCGTATCGACCACCGAGATTATCATCGAGTAAATCCAATGAGCCCGAACCGAGAAGTTCATCTTTGCCGTGATCATCATCCCAGATTTGACAATACAATGCGTCTAATCGATTTGGAACGGGAAATACGAATTTTTCATCGAAAATTGGATTTGTACCATCATGAATCTGTGTTTTTTGGCATGTTTCAGTGCCGATTTTTGTCTCTGATGAAATTGGTTCCGTTGAAATCACTGTATAACAATCATTATCACCGAATAAATCACCTTTAGGTAGATTTTTTGCTTTCAAGACTGTGACTGTAAGAATACCTTTGAGACGTTGAGACGATGAAGCTGACATTGTTACAATTTAATGCTTTATATTGATACTTGTCTTTATATATATATATATACGTATTATGACTTTATACGCCTCAATGCATATAAAAACCTGTATACGACCACTCATTTTTTTTTCCTTTGCTTTTCGATGATTTACCGATATGAAACTCAGTATGACAAATATTTATTCAAATGACATAGCGATGATTGGTTTGCATAGTCAAATATTTTTTGTGATTAACGTATAAAATTTTGAAATTAGATATATAGATTCATTGAAAAGTAGATCTATTTTATTATCTCGATTAAAATGGATCTATTTATATACAAAAAAATGCGAAATACAATCTTTTAAACTTCAGTTGATGGACGTGATATTCGTCGAGATTGTCGATCTGCTATTGGAATTGTGCTATTTCGTTTTTGTGCTAACGGAATCGATGATCTTCGCCGCACGAAATTCTCTTGTTTTTCGACATCATCTCGTTCGGTTGCATAAAATGCTTTATGTTTATACAACCAAAACCAAATAGCAATACCAATTAAAAATAAAATACTCGATGTTAAAAGAAAAATCGGAAGGAAAATCTTTTGAAATTGTTCGAATTGTTGTTTGATAAGTTTCGAATGATCGATTAATACCGATCGATTCTGATGTTGATCAATAACAATATGATTTGTCGGTCGATATTGACCAGATATATAAATTGCTTCGTCAGAATTCGATAATTCCCATGATAAACGATCCGGTGGACAACAGAAATGTTCATATTCAGCTCCACAACAATAATATTGAACAAGATTTTGTATTGGACAAGCAAAACCTATCGAGAGAAACTAAGACATTTTCTATAAATAGAACAAAAACGAACCATTATTCCAAACACCGTTTATATCGATAAATCCTCCACAAATTGTACTCGGTGGTTGACTTAATCGAGCAGTTGTATCCGTGGTCGTCATTTCCATCATCATGGCTCAATATGTGAACCATTGTAATGCTAACACAATTTGCATAAAGAAAAAGGAACATATGCCAAAATGATAGAATGAATGAATATATATACACGCATCATCTATTTGATCAAGAAGAACAAGATAATAGTAAACAAATCTTGTCTGTTTAGTTAATATTTACAATAGATAGACAACTGTCAAAGAAGATTAGTATCTTGATCAAGGCAAACACGTAGACATAATATTTTAATTTTATCTGTGTGCCGTTTTTTTTTCTTTCTCACGAACTAGTTTGATTACCTCAATCAGTAGATATTTATATTCAATCAACATTCTTGCATATTTTCGACACAAAAATATTATTATAAAAAGAAACGAGAGAGAGAGAGAGAGACAAATGATCATGTTTATAATTTTGTTCGAATCATTGCATCATCTTGTATAGTTTCTGTTTGATTTATAAATGTTGGATTATCGTAGGTTGAATTGATAGGTAGTGCTTCGGTAAGATCGACTTTGTTTCGAGCAAGATCGAGTGCATTGAGTTCTTTACGAGATAAATGTTGTACAATCGCACAACCAATCGAATCACCAAATACATTAATTGTTGTTCGAAATCGATCACTAATCATAGAGAATGAGGTCTCAATTCTTCGTTTATCTCTCAATAAGAAACTTACAGAAGCCAATCGACAGCATAGATGACTTTAACTTCTTCCGATGGTAGACCAAGTGCATTCAGTACAATAACCATTGTTACTAAACCAGCTTGAGGTATACTAGCTGCACCGATAGATGCTAATGTTGATGTCAAACTATTAATTTTTCGAAATATTCTATTTTCAATTTCAAAACTTTCGAATTAAGTCTACCTTGTAACAATAATTTTCACAGCATTCAATGAAATATTATTCAATTGTGCAATATAAATCGCTGCTACGGCTTCATACAAAGCTGTTCCATCCATATTAACTGTTGCTCCAACTGGTAGTACAAATCTCGAAACTCTCGGATCGATATGATTTTTTTCTTCGACACATCGATAAGTCACAGGTAATGTTGCCGATGAACTAGCTGTGCCAAAAGCTGTAACTAGAGCTTGACTCATTCCACGAATATATTTGAAACTATTTATTCGTGTAATTACAAATAAAAGTAACGGTAAAATAATGAAACCATGAATGAATAATCCAGCGAGAACTGTTACCACATACAAACCTAATGAACCAAGAAAATCTTTGAGATCATCCATTTCAAGTAGTTTAGCAACAATAAGAAAGAAGATTCCTATGGGACTGTATAACATCGCTATACGAACAAGTTGCATGACAACTTCTAACATTGCTTCAAAGAATTGTTTTAATAGAATAGCTTTTTCTTTTAAACGACTGATAATAACACCGAATAGAATACAGAAGAGAAGAAGACCAAGAACGTTGATGCCATCGCGTTTGACAACTTCAGGAATTAAAATTGTTCGATTATATGCTGAAAATAAACTTCAATCATGACGAATGACAAACAAAAAAAGAGAAATCCTACGATGGCCATTGCTATCATTCATATATTGGACAGTTGTTTTCAAATCCGTAGCCGACTAATTATATAATATCATCTATTCAAGAGACATATTCGAATGGAAAACTAACTTACCGAACGAAATGCAGCTTCAACAATATTATCAGGAAAAAGATTTCGAAATAAATCAAGAACTGTATCAATCGTTCGTCCTTCGGCAGACTTCGAGCCCGGTTTAATTGCGCCTTTATCACCACGTGAACCTGGCCGAATTGTTAGAACTAAAACAATGCCAACAATAGCAGCAATTAATGTCGTGCCTAAATAATAGATCAATGCTCGAGCACCCATTTTGCCCGATGATTGAGCATCGAGTTGTGCTAATGATGAGATAATACTTGAAACAATCAATGGCAAAATTAACATTCGAAGAATATTAATAAAAATCTTGCCCGGAAAATCGATATAACCTATATCATCTTTTGTTATTCGACAGCCATTTTCTCGTACATCTAAAACGATTCGAATGGAATTTGACGAGAAAAAAAAAGATCAATCTCTACTCTACCTGCTGGACATTTGATCGTTCGAAGTGAAAGTCCAACAGCAATACCCAATACAACCGAAACGATTGTTGCAATTAATAGAGCTTGTTCTTTCAAGTTCTCTTTTGTACAACATCTTGTTTTAACAATAACTTCATTCGTTGGCTCATCGATAGCAACAACTGTCATTTGATCAGTTTTTTCTTCATTTTCATTCGGATCCATGAATGAACAACTACAAAATTCAATCTAATAACTAACATGTTAATAATATACGGATGAAGAGAAAAAAAAGGCGCGGAATACTTGATCATTGATTTTTCAAACTTACCTTAATCGTTACAAGCGCAAAAATGAAAATATTCGATGGATTTACGATATAATCATAATCATTAGTTTTTCTTTCGTTTTTATTGATATTTCAAAGTTTCACTTATAAGAAAAAAAAAGAACTCTTATCTTTGTATTTTGTATTGACATATACAATTTTTCTAAAGAGCATCATGAATACATATTGATGAGAACAGAGAGAGAGAGAGAGAGAGCAGTTTCCTATCATGCGTAGAACGATAAAGCATTTACTTCTCTTTTTTTAGATTTTGGATGATGACGATCATCGTCGCCCTCTTCGCAGATAGATGTCACTGATATTTCGATACGTGTCTTGCTTGGCTTTTTGCCAATCGTATTTTTCGAATGAATCATGTGTGTATATAGCTTTTACATTTTTCTTCGTGGCCTGGTCTATCCATCCATCCATTGAGATTTGCATGTTAAACTATTTGATTAAATTTCGATAACAAAACAGTTTTCTTTTCAACGATGTCAACGTGTGAATCGACATCCGCTCCTGTTGATGAATCAACTAATTCTCAGCCTGAAAAAGATTTTCATTTAATCAAATGGATCGATTTTAATTACGAACATCTACCAATACTTTTACAAAATGTCAACGGGCCATGTCCACTTCTCGCAATTTTCAATATTCTTCTCCTACAGAAACGCGTAAGACGAATTGTTTATTTTCTGCTTTTCGAAATAAATCTTTGCTTGAAAAAAAAAGATTGTCATCAATCCAAATATGGATGCAATAACTACTGAACGTGTGATTACTCTACTTGCTGAATATATTCTCGAACGTGATGCTAATAATCTCTCCGATGAAGATCGTGCCAACTACGAACATAATGTTCAAGATGCACTTGCAGTTTTAGAAAAACTCAAAACAGGTTTAGATGTCAATTTAAAATTCGATAGGTAAACCTCTTCGTTTACACGAAAAGTTAATCGTTCGATCGCTGTTTTTTCTTCTTCTAGTGTAGATAAATTTGAATATACTCCTGAATGTATCATATTTGATTTATTGAATATCCGTTTATACCACGGTTGGGTTGTCGATCCACAGGATACGGAATTACGAACGATTGTCAATTCTGATGCGTCAAGTTATAATCAATTAGTTGAAAAAATGATTCGAGAACGACAATCCGAACGCGAAGAACTTGTTCGAGAAAGTTTACTAATCGAACAATTTCTCGATGAAAATCGTTCGCAATTGACACACTACGGAATTCTTCAATTGAACCAAACTATGCGTGACAATCAATTAGGTGTCTTCTTTCGAAACAATCATTTTAGTACGATCTGGAAAAAAGAAGTAAATCTTGAAATTTTAGCTATTGATTTTGACTTTTTTCTCTTTTCGAAGAATCAATTATTAGTACTCGTTTCTGATCAAGGCTATCTCGATCATAAATCGATTGTATTCGAAACATTGACAGATGTTGATAATGACAATCTATTTACCGATGGTTACGGTCGTATATGGAGAAAAAATCGAACTGAAGATTCATCTCGAGAGTTTGTCTTCGATTTTGTTTTACTTTTTACGAAAGTTTTTCTTGAATTTTTAGTCGAGAATTAGCCATTGCACTTCACAATGAAGAATGTGCACTTCATGAAGCTGAACAACAACAACACACTCAGGGAAATAATACTACTGCCCAATTATCACGTTCACCGTCGAAACAAGTAAAAAAATCGAAACCTAAACCACGACGAACATTCGATGATGATGAACAAAAAGAATCTTGCAATATATTATAGTCTCATATACATATGTGATATAGGATTTTATTTCTTCTTCTTCTTTTTTTAAACTAAATGATAATATAAATGTGACAAATAAAATGCAGAGAAAACAAAACACAAACACGACACTTGAATAAGAACTAATTACAGAGATATTCGAATTCGTTTGGATACATGTAGTACGATGATGATGCTGTCGAATCACGACTATTACCTAATGGATAACGATTTAACGGCGTATTGATAAGAATCGATGTATCCGTATAATTCGATTTTGTACTGATTGTTGAAATACGATTCGATGGTTTCGATACTTGAAGAACTGACGATGGTTTACGATATTTTGAAGATCGATTTGTTTTTAAACAGAAATAGATGATAATAAAAACGAACAAGAGTATAGCAAGAAAAACAGCAATGGTACACATTTGAATGAAAAGCCATTTCTCAGAAAGTAACGAATTCGTTGAACGAATTGCATAAGAATCAAATTCATCATAGGTTTTATATAAAGTCGAGAATAATAAACGTGACGATGATGTTGTTGAACTTGTCGATGTTGGTATACAACAATAACGATTCGTTTCTGTACCACAACAGGTCCTTGGCAACGAACAGTCGAAACCTACAAATGAACAGAATACATTCATCAATCATTTGATATTCTATATTGACATTAAAGACTGATAGACTAATTGAAAAAAGAAAGACTCCGAAATAAAAAAAAAAGAAAAAAGAAAGTACAATACCGTTGTTCCAAATACCAAATCGATCAAGATAGCCCGGACATGATGCAGTCATTGTTTTTTGAGTATGTAAATACATATGTGTGTATCTATAAGACGATGTGAGTAATTTCCTTTACGTTTAAAGTGCTCCGTCTGTCATCAAGACACAACTGAAGATTATGCTTGCGTCTTTTCTCCTTCGATCAGATCAGATAAATGAAAGGCAAATGCATCATCTTTTCTCGTTCTTAGAGAGGAGAAAAGAGAAAGCGAGAAGAAAAAGATTAATCATGAAACATATATATGTATGTGTGAGTTAGATAGACGATGATATCGTTCAATTCAAGCGCGAGACTGACCAAAAGTCAATTCCATCTGGCAGTAGAGATAATTGATGAGCTGGGACATATAGAGATAGTAAAGAAAGGAAAAGAAAAGAAAAGAGCATTGCACTGTTTATAGCTTTATTGAATATAAAAAAAAACGAGCGAGAAAAGTATAGGAAAAAGACAGACATGTCAGTTTACATATTTCAATTAGACACCCAACGAGGATCAACAGGAATTATAGAGACAACTTCTGTTATGGATCATCAATAAGACAAACAAACTATTGATTTGCATTGATAAAGTGTAGATAACCTTACGTTTTCTCTTGTTTCTATATCATTCAATTAATATAAATATATTACTCAGTATATCATCATCATTTCTATTCTATTCTATTCATGTGAATGTTTGTTTATATAACTATGTTTCAATGAAACTAACGCATGTCTCGTCTACATTTACATTTATGTAAGTTTTTACTGCTGTTTTGTATTTATTTATTGTACAACACAGTTATCATCGCATATCAGACCGGCTGTTATTCTTCTAATTATTTCGTGATTCGTTTTGACACAACATCCATTATGATATCTTCGAGTCATTCTATTATAAACAATTAATAATAGACTTTCTTTTTGTAAAGACATTGTAAACGAAACAAGAACAAAAAGAGAACAATGACGTAATATCACCAATTAGATAAATACTTGGTCGAGAAAAAAAAAGACGCCTCTGAGTATTGCATATGTTACTTTTTTTCCATTCGACCCGCTGGAAGAATCCATGTAATGAGTCATCATTATTTTTACTTTTTAACTGCCGACGAAATAAACAACAAAAAACACTTTTTTCCTACATTGAAAAATGTCGAGCGGAGCTCCTCAATGGTATTTCAATGCAGCTGCAAATCCATTCTCGCCTACTCATACACCAACATGGACACCGTACAGTGCTGAAGATAATGCTAAAATTGAACAAGAATTTCAAAATAAAGCACAAACAGCTACGTTACAACAACATGTGATATATTTTCAAGAACGTATGCAAGTACATAAAAGTGATTTTAATCGGCAACGACCGATCAAACGTGAACCTAAACCTTAGAGAATAGCGGATTCGTTTTTTTTTCTGTAATTTTTAATAGTTTTTTTTTAAATAAATAAATAACATTAACATGTTGTTTGTTCTGAGACTGATTTATAGCGACATCATTCTACGTATCTTGAAGTGTCAATATACTTAAGCTAAATATATCTTCATTTCGATTGTTTTTTCAAAATACACAAGGGAGAAAATGGAATAAAAATGTCTTCATAGTGCACGATTATTTACAATTGCAGAATCTTTTCTCTTGTTTTCTTAAAATTATTCAATTGAAATGAGGAAAAAGAAAAAAGCTATTGACTTCCTATGATTTCATATCGTCGGCAAGATGCGATTGAAACAAAACAATCCTCATAACTTATTTGCATTTCTTTCAATTGACTGTAGTGGCATGTATATTTATATGTATATATGATTAAATGTATGTGAATAGAAGAATAAAAAGAGACAAGAAAAGAGAAAAGACGTACAAAACAAAAAAAAGAGAAGAAGAAAAAAACTTTTTTTTTATACAGATTTGTTCGGACTGGTAATTGTCGATAATGATGAGTCCGATGATGATTTCGTTGCATCAATTGATGTTCGTTGTTGAAGAGCAAAGAGTGCATCGGCTGTTGAAGTTAAATACGGTGAATACCATAATGAATGATGTGGATTAGCAACACTTGTAGCAGCATGATGATGTTGAAATAATCGATGAACAGCAGCGATATTTCCTTGTTGTTCGAGAAATTCTAAACTTACAGCTGCTTGTCGTTTCCATTTTGTTCTTCAAAACATGAGAAAAAGAAACTCGAATTGATTGTGCTAAGAAAATGTTTACCTTCGATTTTGATACCATGTTTTAACTTGTGTATCGGACAGATTCAATCGAGCAGCAAGTTCCATTCGATCTTGAACGCTCAAATATTTTTGTCGTTCGAAACTTTTCTCCAAACAATTCAATTGTTGATCCGTAAATGCCGTTCGAGCTTTGCGTGGTTTCTTATTTGTTCTTAATGTTGTACCATTAAGACCATGCCCACTCGATGACGTGCTCGTTTCCTCTTCTTCTTCTCCTCCAAGATCCGAATCTATAAATGACAACATTTTGTAAATAAATCTTCTATGATTAAGCACGAAAAGAACTAATTTATGAGTTAAATGATCATAATTCGAGATCATCGATCATTTTGAAATCCTCGTCGAGATATAATCGATTTTCTACTTACCATTTTCATCGCTTTCATGTAATATACGATCGTCATCATCATCATCATCGTCGATACTTTCTGAATCTTTGTGAATAAGATTGGAATTTGTTTGAACAGATGTTGGCGACGGTGAACGACTCTTATGACGAAGAATATCGGTGATAAAAAACGATGTACAACAACGTCGTTTAGCTTTCAACGTTGGCCGAATCATCGTTGGTGACATGAAAAAAAAACTTGTTGTAGAAGCCATTCGACTTTCTGTAATCGGGCGTGACAAGAAATGTAATTGGAAAAATTTAAATGTACGCTCGATTCTCGTTCGTTCTCTGTCTCTCCTATATCTCGTTTTCTATTGGTTCGAAAGCGGCAAAAAAGGGGAAAAAAGTAGTTGACTCGTCGGTCTACCTTCTGCTCTTTTTTTCTCTTTTCTCTCTCTCTCTCTCCTTCTCTTTCGTTGCCGATCATCTCTCCTGAGACTTTCTTTCGATCGCAAATTGTTTTCTTTAACATCGATCAAATATATATATTCTCATTTTTGCTCATTTCTTTCTCGTCGTGTCGTCTCTTTTTCTTTACAAAATGTGTTCGATTTTCTTTGCACGCATCAAGATTGATGTTCATTGTCGTCATTCAATTGACTCTATTAGATCGAACTTATTATACTACTATTTCCACTAGTAGTAGTAGTATAAAGTCATTCATGAAGCAGAAGAGAAGAAAAAAAAACAAGAAATCTAAACTGATTAAGATTAGAGTCATCTCGAGTGAGACAAAGTGTCGAACTGATTGGCACAAGATTTCAAGTGAAGAAAATGATGATGCGAGTGGATGGATTTGCTGGACCGTGCCGATTAACATCTTCGAAACTCAATTTCTTCTGCTAACCAAAGAGAGCGAGAGCGAAAGAAAATTGAATGTGTTCTTTAGTTAAAAAAATAGGTGAGACTCTTTATATTCTCAAGTATTCTAGTCAATTTTACGATATGGTTTCTTTAATTTTCGAAGAGAAGAAAAAAAGAATCACATACAGATTGAATTTTTTTTTAATTTAATCCTTTTGTCTTCATATTTACAATGTACGCATATTCGATATGTTTGTTAATTAGTGTCAAATTAGTTTCTGCTTGAACTATTAAAATAATAGAAACAAATTTCAAGTTTGTTCGATAGATTTTTTGTGTCACCGCCTGTCCATCTGCTAGAGTTGTTTTGACTTCAAACAGATAGATAAAAACCCTAGAGGCAACAATGATGCTCATGTAGAATAAAAGAAGAAAAAAAAAGAGCAAAATTTATGATAACAAGCACACGCGACCCGATCATTTGTAATGAATCTATTGCACATCATATTATTTCGAAGTAACTAATCTGTTTCAAACAACACAGTTTTGTTTCTCTTTGGTGTCGATTTGTGCATGTTCATCAGCATCATCGATGATGATCAATTTTGAGATGGCACGCTATCTGTCTGTCGTTTTTCTATTCAGGTGAAAATAAATTGAATCAGAACGAGTCTTTAGGGGGAGAGACATAGACAACAACAAAAAAAAAGAGAGAAAATGACAGGTAATATGATTGCTCATATTTATATCATCGTTGTCGAGTTTGATGATAGACTACTTCCGATATTCGTTGTAAATTCATTTCAAACAATGACAAGATTTTCTCTTTCTTTTTAATTCGATAACGATGATCGATTGAATCTATGTAAACGAGCTTCGAGAACATAGTACGAGCTACTTGATGTGCCTCATTTCCTCTTATGATTAACAACAATAAAAAAGAAAAAGAGAAAAAGAGAAAACGTAGAAGACTTTTTCTTCTGCTTTTTTTTTATATATTCAATAGACATTCATTGAACGCACACAGCATGGTTTAACTCACACATATTCTCTAATCGAATTGAAAATAAAAAAATAAGTCTAGTGAACGATTCGTTATTGTTTTGTACAATCTATGGATCATTGAACATTATAATTGAAAAAGAAAATCTCTTCGTATTGATACTCATTAATAATCACACCCTATGAAAGAGACACTTTTAAAGAAACAGATTTTGTCTGTCTTCATCTCTTTCAATCGAAAAAGAGAGAACGAGAGTAAGAAATAAACATTCTTTAGAAGTGAATCAAATTAAAAATAAATAGAAAAAATTTATTTGTCATTCGAGTGGATTTATTCAAAAAAAAACACATAGAGGACACCGATCTTAATTATCATAAGAAAAAAAACCTTTTCTTTTTCTCTCTCTCTCTCTCTATCGAGTGTTTTACTGCTCGTTATTCTATTAGCTAATATAATCGCACATATTTGATCTGTTTGATTTGGCGTTTGAGCCCAAGGCTTTTGTTTTTCTCATTCTTATTGAGTTTTGGCACAAAAAAAACAAGGTGATACATAAAATAACACCTTATGCTCATTCACTCAACCGTACAATGAACAAACGATAATAGTCAACGTGTGACATTAACTACGACACTATAGAGACAATCAATAAACATTAAAAAGAACAAAAAACTCCAGGTGACTTTCAATGTCCTTGATTGAATTCACCTGCCTGATCAATAGCAACAAATCTATTTAGTCGTCTAATTAATCGAATCAAAGAGAATAATAAATTCTGTTCTATCTATCTATCTGATAATCATCATCCGTTGAGCATTTGTCTAAGCACGCGGTGCAATGAAATTTGTCGATCGATGATTATCATTAATCGAATTCGTATCACCTTCAAAGTGTCAATCCGATCTGTATTGACAAAACATATTGAGCTCTCGTACATGATGAGAAAATGTTTCTCATTTTGAAACAAAAAAAGAGATACAACATTGATTCTTGTGATTTGCATATCATAAACATATGTAATGAAGAGCAAGTATTGATTAACTGATCGATCAATCTTTATTTATCATGATTGAAATATATGTGTGTATATATACAATTTTGTAATATGATCAAATAGAAACAAACGGAAATTGAAAAAATGATTTCAAAGACAATCCGTTTTTTATTGTGAGAGAGAATATTTAAATTGTCGATGATTGGATGAGAATTTCTTTTACACCAATCGAATAAATGATTGGCGAAAGCGAGAAAGAGAAAAGCAAAAGAAAGAAATGTGTGTAAAATGTCAATTATCTGCTCTCTTTCGTCTTTTTTCTTTTCTATATGTCGCAGAAATTGAAAGAAGTCCTACATGTCATACAATTGAGAAAAAGAGAGAGAGGCAGAGACAGAGAAATAGAGAGAAAAAAAAGCAACAATAGAAGTGAGAAGGAGAGAAATCGTTCGATTGCATTCACTAGTTTAAAAATTATTCTTCTTGATTGACCTACTCATTTCTTTCGTTTTTCTCTTTCTTTTTGTCTTATTATTACTATTATTATTATTGAATAAGTCGACAATGACAATGGTTAAACAACGTCGATCGTTTTTTGTCGATGATATTTTACATATGGTTATGCCAATAGACAAGAACACTGATTGTTCAAATGAAGCAAATGATCGTAAACGTAAACGATCGATTTTAACTGATGATCAACATCAAAATGAAATCCACCCGCATGAAGATGAAGAAGAAGAACCAACAAAGAAATTTCGAACATTTACTCGTCATCATCATCATCATGAAGACGACGAGGATGATGACGATGATGATCTCGATGATGAATCTAAACATTCTCATATTGTTGATGGAGCAACAGGCGACGAATCATTGATTAGTGACAACAGCAATAGTGTTGATAATAACAGCGGTAAATCTCTTTCTATTAGAATTTGCATCTTTTTTTTTTCTTCTTGTTGTGTTGTTCATAGATGGTGATTTATGTGCATCAAGTTCGTGTTTAGCAGCAATTAATCTACGTAAGAATAAGAAACAACGAAAGCCACGTACGGCATTTACTGATGCACAGTTGAATACATTGGAGAAAAGTTTCGAACGACAGAAGTATTTAAGTGTACAAGAACGATTAGAATTGGCTAATCGCCTTCATTTGTCTGATACACAAGTCAAAACATGGTATCAAAATCGAAGGTAAACATTTTCTTAACATAATCAATTCGAGTTTGTTTTTCGTATTTTGAAGAACAAAATGGAAACGACAAGCATGTCTTGGTCTTGAGCTATTCGCTGGCGCGACATTACAACGTTGGATTCAACGACAACCACATTTACTTGCTGCTGCCGCTGCTGCTTATCGACCAACAGGTGATCCATCGAACGGTATCGGTCCTTATGGATCAGTTTTATTGAATGAAGCAAAAGCAGCCGCAGCCGTTGCAGTTAATCCAGCAGCGCACATGTTCTCTCCATCATCTTTGGTTTTAAATCGACAAGAATAGATTCGTTGTTCTCGTTTTTCTTTCTTCTTCTTCTTCTTCTTTTCGAACAAACTATTGACTTTCTTTCAGTATGTTTTTCTTTTTAAAAAAAAATCTATGTGTGTGTGGTTTTGATGTGTAATTTTGTCGAAATATTTTTCATTTAACTCTGACCACGATGATATGAACTATTTAATAAATAAACTTTTATGATCACATATTTACTGCGTTATATCTGGAAGACAGAGAGTACAAAAAAACCCTTTTCCCATTTATTGACTTTAGTAATGCAAAATATTAATAAAAACAACAGATTCTTTTGTGAAACTTTCATTGCGAATGGTATATATTTCAGCTAAAATGCGAGAACACTCATCATTCCACCTAATATAATTTGAAGAAGACAAGATAAATCGTCAAGAAAATGAAAAACTTTAGACTTTTATCGTTATCTTTCTTGTTGTTTTGGTTTTGGTTAAAGATACGAGCTGTCGTACGATTCTTTTGGTTTAGTAAAGAGACAAGAGTAATGGATACGTTTACCGATGTCTACGACGCGAAAGTTCGTCCGCTCATGGACAAAATCGATCAAGTTCGAACGATATTATCATCGAATGAAGATGGGATTTCGTTTCCGAGTGTTGTTGTTGTTGGTGATCAATCAAGTGGTAAATCAACACTCTTAGAAGCTTTATCATTCGTTGAACTACCCAAAGGTTCAGGTATTGTCACACGATGTCCATTAGTTTTACGATTACGTAAAGCATTGAAACGACAAGTCTATCGTATACACAGTGGAAACAAAAAGGATGTATTAGATGAAAGTAAATTAAATATTCTGAGCTATATTGAAGAAGAAACAAAAAAATTAGCTGGCAACCAAAAAAATGTTGTTCATGATCTTATTGAATTATTAGTCGAAGATCCAAATGTTCGTGATTTAACAGTTGTTGATTTACCTGGTATTGCACGTAATCCTGTTGGTGATCAACCAAAAGATATTCATAAACAAACAACAGCTTTAATAAATAAATTTATCAATCAATCGGGTACAGTTATACTGTGTATCTTTTCTGCTAATGTTGATATTGCAACAGCAGAATCGTTTGCATTAGCTAATAAAGTTGATCCATCCGGTGTTCGTACAATTGGTGTTATTACTAAAGCAGATCTCGCATCGAATGAAGATGCATTGGTTCAGCAATTATTAATGGAAAGAAGTGATACATATAAACTTAATTTAGGTTTTATTGCTGTTCGTAATCGAAGTGCTGAGGAAAAGATTTCATTGCAAGAAGCACGTAGACGTGAAAAAGAATTTTTTCGACAACATCCAGCATCGGCAAGTGTCGGTTGGCATTGTCTTGGTGTTGATGCTTTAATTAATCGTCTTGCTGATTTATATGCCGATCGAATTAAAGAAACATTTCCAAAAATGAGAAAAGATGTTCATGCTAAACTGAAAGATGTTCGACATCAATTAGAAAAATTTCCACCAGCCTTAGAAACATCACACGCACGTTTAGCTAAATATTATGAATTATCCGAATTCTATGTCGAAAATATTTTGCAAGTACGTTTTTCAAGTTCACATGATGGCAGTCGTGTTAGCATGGCAAATACTCTACATACGAAACTCAAACATTTTGAAGTATTAGTTAACAAACTCACAAAACAGATATCTACACTGGAGTTTAAACAGAAAGTGCAACAAGCAATGGCAGCTTGTTTCGGTGAACAACTACCGAATTTTCTACCGCATCCAGTTTTAAAACGTTTAATCGGTGAAAAACTTGATCAACTTTGGAGGATAACTGATGCATTAATTAACGAATGCTTTCGTTTGGTTGCTGGATTGTTGGTCGAAAATGATGTATCGGCATGTGATGGAGATATCCTATTGAAAAAACTCTTGCCAGCTTTTCGTGATATAGTTATTTCATATTTGCAGGAAAAGAATCGATTAATTCATAGTCAATTACAAGAATTAATTCGAATAGAAAAGCATGATCCATATACCACGAATCATTATTATATGAATAGCATTAACAAGTACACAGCAGAATTTGCTGACAGAAAGGCTGGAAAAACGGTGACTAAATTAGATGAAGAAGATTTACAATTATATAATGTGATTTCAAATGATGATCAAGCAGTACAAGATATGGTGACTAGTATATATTGTTATTGGAAAGTATTGATAAAACGATTTATTGATTATACAGCATTATTTTTACGTGCTGGATGTGATTTTGATGTTTGTCAAGATATTCGAGAACGTTTGAGACGAATGCCTGGCGAGCAATTTGATTTTGTTGATTTATATTTAACAGAAGACGTTTATACTCAAACACAGCGAAAACAATTACAACAAACAAAGGCACGTTTAGAAAAAGTCGATGCTATTCTTGGAGGTCACAGTACAGCCAATCTCGAAAGTTATGCATTGAAAGAAGCAACATCGGCTTCAAGTTTAGATGCATTAGAAAAAGAACTTTTTGGTACAACGGATGCTAGCCGCAAGACTAAATAATGAATTGCGAATTAAAACATAAAAAAAGAAGTTATATAAATTTATTCATTGTGATTGTTTGAGTGAGCCATCTGCTGAACTGACTTAATCCAATAAAAATAATTTTAAGAAATAAATAAATAAATAAATATCAGTTTATTCTTTCTTTCGATTAAACTTTCTAACATATGTAATGAAGGAAAAAGAAAATCTACCAACTTTACAAGGAATTGAACAAGTTGCTAACCAGTTACAAATCAATCAGGATAATCTAATTGAATGTATCAAAAATCTGCAAGAACAAAAAGATCAAAACATCGTCGAAATAGTACGACGCGAGAAAGAAATTCTTGAAGACTCGAATGGCGTTGTTGCTAAATTTACAGAAAATTTACGTCAAGCTCAAGATCAACTTGAAATTGATAACGAACGTTTAAGACGAATAACAAACTATTTACATCGACAAGAACAATTAGAATTAGAACTATACGAAGCATATAAAACTCAAATAACAGCGACTGATCAAGCACAAGATAGATTCAATCAAGCTCAACAACAAGTACGAGAAATAGAACAAGCGACTGATACAGCTATTCAACAACAACAACAAACAGAAGATACTATTGAACGTTTGACAAATTCATTGTCAGCTGATGAATCCAAATTAACATGGCTTAAAGGAACACTCGCTGCTTCATTTCTATCACCAATAGCAGGTGCCATCGTCGCCATTCCTATGATCAATAAAATTTCTGCTTGTAAAACTGATATTAACGAATGGAAAGCTCAATTAAATACAGCTAAAAAACGATTCTCACAAATAGCTGTAGAACGTGATCGTGTACTCGATGCACAAGGAGAAGTATATATGGAACAATTATTAGCTTATCGAAATCTTCGAAACGAAAGAGAAAATTTAGAAATTTGTAAAACAAATTGGGAAAATCAAAAATCAGTAATAAATGTAGCTAAATTAGCAGTTAATGAACAAAATGTTCGTATTACAAATGTTAGTGAACAGAGGAAAAAGATTCAATATCAATTGGATGCAGCTCGAGAAGATCAATTACAGCAAATAATTAAAGTCAATCGAATTGAAGGTCAAATGAACACTCTTTCTATTCAACAAACACAACTATTCAAACACAAAAAGTAATTCTCACGATTGTATTCATTCAGTTTAGTATTGATTTCGAATAGATCATTGAAGAGAATATGGCAAATGCAATTGACAATAATTTAACATTCAAATCCGATGAACTTGTTATCGAATTAAGAGCTTGTCAAGATTCAGAACAATGTTGTGTAAAAGAAAAAAAGAAAGCAGAGATTGAAATCTATTGTGACGCAAATTATAACGCATATTCTTAGATTTGTTTTGTTTTATTAATTAAAAAATATATTTTATATTTTATGATTTGCTGAAAAACATACGCGTATTGTGCATACTTCTCGAAAAATAACTATAGAGTTGATGACGTATTTTTTCTTCAGTTTTGCCTTCAAATGTAATCGTAGTAAGAAAGTTACTTGTTTGCTTTTGCAGTGAAAACATACGCTTATTCAAATTTTGACGAAAGAAAAAAAGAAAACAATATTGTATTATTTCATTTTACGGCAATTTTTTTTCTTTTCTTTCACTGATGTTTTACAGTGTATTTAAAACGACTCACTAAGGCACATCATACAAATACAAATGGCAGCATCGAATAACACGTCTCACAGATCACATTCACAACGTTTTACCCAAAGTTATTATCTAGTGTGGTTAGATGAAAATATTAATCAAAATGATGAAAATTGTCACAATATTATTATGAATTTCAAACAGATAGCCGATACCATTGAAACATTTATCGATGTTGATGATTGTATCGACTTTATTACCGATCATTCTGATGAAGTCATCATGATAGCTTCTAAAGCATGTGCACTACAACTACTTCCAGCTGCTACAAGCATCGTACAAGTCAAATCAATTTATATTTTCGGTCAAAATACAACAGTACACACAACATGGACACATAAGTGCTCAAAACTCAAAGGTAGTTTTACTGATGTTGGATCAATTTGTGAAATTCTTAAAGAAACTTTGAAGAGCCACGAACACGACGAAATCTCAATCAGCTTTGCTAAATCTGAAAGCCAAAATTCAAATACTAACAAGAACACTCTTGATTGTTCATTTATGTATACACAAATTCTCAAGGAAATTCTACTCACGATCGATTTCAATGATGCACATTTCAATGACTTCTTAACATTCTGTCGTACTGCACTCGCTGGAAACACTCGAGAACTACGAAATATCGATAGAATACAAAATGAATATCGGAAGCGAGAACCTATTTGGTGGTACACCTACGAAAGTTTTTTATATTCAATGCTTAACAAAGCTCTTCGCCTCATGAATATCGACATTCTAGTCAAAATGG
>Ga0209935_1000991_pt1 | contig 53001 bp, 48 predicted proteins | sample ThiBio_1000_plan_2_FD_183958 | JGI IMG/M metagenome (GOLD analysis project Ga0209935, IMG submission 183958) | Wastewater bioreactor microbial communities from Cape Town, South Africa - Thiocy_cont_1000_plan (SPAdes) | ecosystem: Engineered > Bioreactor > Thiocyanate-remediating >... | reverse complement strand
CTTTCTCCACCTCAAACGTTGGCGCGGCATCGCCACACGCTACACCAAGAATGCGGCCTCCTTCCTGGCCGCCGTTCACATCCGTTGCCTGGCTATCTGGCTTTCATTCTCGTGACGACACTATTTAAGGCATCCCGCCTGCTCCTTCGGCCCATTTTTGCCGAAGGCATCAACAACTAAGCTCCGCTTGTCGCTCTGACAGCGGAGCTTACGCATTTCCCGGGCCTTTCTTATTCTCACCCCGGGATTTTTCCTCCAAGGATATCAGGCCTCTCAGCGTCTTTACCCATAGACCGCCATCCATGACTGCCAACCGCCCGGAGATTACCGAATGACCAGACTCTCGCCCTGTCTCGGGGTCCTTGCGCTCCTTTTGTCGCTCGCCAGCCGCGCATCCGCAGATTTCGACCGCTCCGAACTCCAGCGAGCCAAGCCGGAAATCCGCCAGCATTTTGACAGCTTCCCGCTGTTCCCTTTCGAGTACGACGCCAATGGCTGGGCGGTCATTCGCTTGCTCGACACATCAAAGAACTCCTTCGTATTCGAGCAAGGCAGATATTTTGGCTTCCGATTCAAGACGCCCGGGGAAATCACCGGGAGTTTTTCGTGGTTCTTTTTGATGAGCAATCCGGACCGGCAGATCATCATGCAAGATTTCGCATGGTATATCACCCGCAAAGGCGGCGAGATGACCGGCTTCAAAAACTACACCCCGGACGAACTGGCAAAGTATCCCCGGCTCAGCGCACGATTTCCCAATACCCAGGGAATCATTTATCAGAATCTCGATGGCCGCAACCTGCTGCCCAACGAAGAGTACCTCATCTGGTTCCGCGTCCCGAGCGATGACATCCTGCCACCTCTGGCCGTCGCCTTTGCTTTGCCCAACCCCGGGCGCTACCCCCGCTCTCGTCTGCCGCTTGTCGGCGAACCCATCCCCGGCTCGGCAAAGCCTGTCCCCCCGCGATCCTCCATTGAAGGTGATCCCTGGTAGTCATGAAATCCCCTTTCCTTGCCCTGATCCTCCTTTTCATCGCGGTCGCGTCGTCCCCGGCGCACCGGCTCGCGATACTTCCTTCCCACGGCCACGAGGATCTGGAACCCCTTCTCGTCGCCGCGCTCTCGTCCGCGCCCGACCTGCAGTTGGTCGAGCGAAGCCAGATCGACTCCATCATACGCGAGAAACGCCTTGAGGAATTCTCCAGCGATCCCTCGAAGCTTCGTCAGATGGGAGAATTGCTCGGGGCCGACAGCCTCCTCTTCATGGAGCAACACGGCAGCACAATGATCTCCCGTCTGGTCGCCGTCGGCCCAGCCCTCGTCGTCGATGAACAGACGGATCAAACCCCGATCAAAGATCCCCAGGGATGGGCGAAATTTACCGCCAACCATGTACAGTCGGCACTGAAAGACCTCCCCGCACGCCCCGGTTCCGCCATCTTGCTTAGCATCCTCGGAATCAGAAATCCGAGCGGAACCCAGGAGGCCAGGCGACAGGAGTTTGATTGCACCGCATTGATCGAGAACGCGCTGTCGTCACTAGGCGGAGTTTATTTATTGGAGCGAGCCCGCCTTCAGGAATCGGACTTTGAGAAGCAGTTGTCCCAAAGCGCCTCCACACCATACTGGACCAGCACATGGCTGCTCGATGGCTCCTTGTCGGGACCGGACAACGCCCTGGTCTTCGGTGGCCGGCTTCAACAGGCAAACGGCCAGGGAGTTCAGACATTCCGCGTGGAAGCAGGCAGCCCCACTCAACTCGCCCAGGCTGTTGCCGCCGAGGTAGCCCGGAGACTAGGCGCGGTTCAGGCGGAAGCACGTCCGGCGACCGAAGAGGCGGCCATGTTCCAGGCGGAAGCCGAGTGGGCATCTCAGTGGCAGGACTACGCTCGCGCAGAACGCGCCGCCGCCGCCAGCTGGGCGCTGGGAAACCACTCCGATTCCCTCGCCTTGCTCAGAGCCGCCAACGCAGTGGCACAGACCGACTGGGACTACCGTCTCCCCAGTGATAACCAGTTTTCCGAGGAGCCTTCCCCCGGCATGCTGGACAAGGTTACCGAGGCTTTTTCCTACATCCAACACCTCCCGCTCTCCCCCGAAACATGCACGGACCCGGCAGGGTACGTCAAAACCATGTTTCCCATCTGCAAAAAGGCAACTCAGGCCTTAAACACCTATTACTACCTCGAACGTTCCCGAACCGGCGAAGAGGAGCAGTCTCTCCATCAGATCCGCAGCGAAATTCGCCGCCATCTGCCGCTCTTTACCTCCCGCGCAAAACAACTGGCTGCGGAGAAAACCCGCGCGGGAGACTACTTTTCCTCTGGCGAGTTTCCTGCCGATATCATGCTGCTCTACGGCCAGTTCGCCCCACTCTGGTTCGACGATCCGAAGAGTTCATCGCAAGGCTTCCTTGAAGCCTATCGTTACCTTTGGCAGCTGGATGAAAAAATCCGCGATGAGATTCTCGTGGCCATCACGGTAAAGCGCGAGGAGCACATGCCGCTAACCGTTGCCTGGCGACCGGAGGACCGCTCGCAGGCCATCCCCGCGCGAGAGGCTCTCATCGCGACCATCGCCGCCAGCGGACCTTCCGGAAAACTCGATGCCGCCGCGCTCAGCCTCAGCCGCTTTTTCCACACTTTCAATTACTCCCTCGTCGCCATGGTCCCTCTGGAAACGATGGTCACCGCCTTTCACGGGCTTCAAGATGCCATTTGGGATGCGCGGGAAGAAATCATCCGCGAGGCAGTTCCTGAAGAGCGACTTGGGCCGCTTCTTGCCTACGGGTACGAGATCGCGGAGTTCGGAAGCTATTCCGAGGCTCTAGAACTGGAGTACATGGACTTTCGGAAGAAACTGTTGATGTTCCTGATGGAGCGCAAATGGGCTGGTCCGCTGGCGGTTTATAACCCTCTCATTTCCAGCCAACGCTTCTCTCCAGAGGAAAGCAACAAGCTGATCGGCTGGCTTTCCGAAATGGCCAAGGCACCTCGCGCACCGCGCTACACATCCTTCTTTCCGGAAAGAATCCGGAACGCCACCGACGGCGGACAACCGGCGCCAACTCCCGTCGCCGATACGAAAACGACGAAAAGGCTGGCTCCGACCGCGATTTATGAGACCGCGCCGGAATCGCAAGATTTGCAGGTCGTGTTCTGTATTGCCCGGGAAGGTTCATTTTTCGTCCGCCTTGTCCGCAATAAACTCGTCGAGATCGACCCAGTCACTGGCAGGATCAAACGCTACGACCTGGGCAGCGGCAAATGGTATGCGGATTTCGCGGCGTGGGATGTCGCGGGAGATTCCATCTTCTTCGGCACGAAGGAAAAGCTGATACGAATAGATCGAAACACTGGGAGCTCCACCTCTCTGCCCATTCCGGATTTCGAATACGAGCCCGGAATCCTGCGCGTCATCAATGGCAAGATTTACGCTTCACTGTATAAGGGAGGCATCGTTTGTATCGATCCCGCGACAGGCCAGTCCGAACTCCTGGCGAGCGCCCGGCGGCGCCCCGCCCAATCGTCATTAGACGACCGTGCCGAGTTTAAGATTCAAAAAATCATCACCACTCCCCGGGGCCCAGCCTTCCACCTTGAGGGAGGGGTTTTCGTTTGGGACGAAAGGAGCCGCAGCTTTCAGAAACTCCCCCATGCCCTTACGGACCTGAGAACCTACAATCCCGATTTTCTGCTGAAATGGCTCAACTCGGAAGCCCCTATCGAGGCGTCAGCAAGTCATCTCGAAACCTGTTTCCTTCTCGACCCGCAGCGAACAGGCAACCTTCCCCGTATCACCACATGGCCGCCACCGATGAAGATCAACGGCGATGAGAGCTTTCGGAGCGAACTCCTGTCATCGACCGCTGTCGGCGACACGGTATACATCCTCTTCCGAGGCGGAACCGACCGCACGCTTCATCTGAAAGTCATGGACAAGAACCGGAATGTTTCCATCCCGCTGGATGTTCCCTTCGGCCAGCGCACTTACCTGCATGATATTAGCGCCTTGGAGAGTGGCGTCCTGCTGACCGGCCGCGGCTCCAAGGATGCCGTATTCTTCAGCCGCAAGGACCTGGATGCTTTTCAGCCGTAGCGTTTCCCCAAGCCCTTCGCCGGCGGGTGAATCAACGGCTTGTTCCGAAAAGAAAGAAGGAAGAGGCTTCGGCATGCGAACGTCCGTAATCGGATTCCTCTACTCCCTGGTTCTGGCCCTGAGCCCTGCGATTTCCCAACAGCTTCCCGACCCGCTGAAGCCAGACTACGCCTCGCAGCCCCTTGAAGATTGGGAAAGAAAGTTCGCCGATTTCACCTTTCACAAATTTGAGGAGGATGGACGCGTCCTTCCGTATCGCCTCCTCGTCCCAGCTCCCATCGAGCCGGGAAAGCAGTACCCGCTTGTGATATTCATGCACGGCGCAGGCGAGCGCGGCATCGACAACCGAATTCAGTTACGAAACTTCCGGTCGACGGTGGAGTTCTGGAAAAAGCACCCCTGCTTCGTTATCGCCCCGCTCTGCCCCCGGCGGGACCAGGCGCCCGAGGCGGTGTGGGTCGACACGCCGTTCGGCAGCGGCGTCGGCCACACCATGAAAGAGCAGCCCACGTGGCCCATGCGTCTCGCCCTCGATGCGATTGATGAATTCATCGCGACTCATCCCGTGGATCGCCACCGCATCTATGTCACGGGGCTTTCCATGGGCGGCTTTGCCACCTGGGAAATCCTGCAGCGCCGGGGAAAGATGATCGCCGCCGCTGTTCCCGTCTGCGGAGGAGCCGATACCGCCTTTGCCAGCAAACTCGTCGCCATTCCGATCTGGGTCACGCACGGCGACGCCGATGACATCGTTCCCGTCAGCCGCTCCCGCGATATCATCGCCGCGATCAAAGCCGCCAGGGGAAACCCGAAATACACGGAGTTCCCCGGCGTGAAACACGACGCCTGGACCTACACCTACTCCAATTCCGAGATCTGGGACTGGATGTTTTCGCAGGTTACGAATTAGCGATTCCGCACCTGCTCCGGTTAAATCGGAGCGGCGGCGACGGCGGCTTTGCGGCCCTGGAGCATCTCAGCGCGGTTGACGGCGTTCACGTAAGCGCGGGCGCTAGCCTCGATGACATCGGTGCTCGCTCCCTTGCCAGTGATCAGGTCGCCATTGCCAAAATCCACCTTCAGCGTCACCTCGCCCAAGGAATCCCGTCCCTGGGTCACCGCCTCGACGCTGTACTGCGCGAGATGTCCGTGGCGCTTCACGATGCGGTCGATGGCCTGCATCGCGGCGTCGACAGCTCCATTGCCCGGGCTGGAATCCTGCAAAGTCTCGCCGCCCTTTTTCAGGCGCACAGTCGCGGTCGGCACCGTCGTGCTGCCGCTGGTGACGTGGATATAGTCGAGCGTGTACGTCTCGCTGTCCGAGGTCATGGAATCCTCCACCAGCGCGGCCAGGTCGTCGTCGTAGACAAACTTCTTCTTGTCGCCGACGTCCTTGAAACGGTCGTAGACCACCTTCACCTGCGCATCGCTCAGGTGAAAGCCCAGGTGCTCCAGGCGCACCTTCATGGCGTGGCTGCCGCTGTGCTTGGTCAGGGGCAGCTCCGTGCCGCCCCAGCCGACCTCCTCGGGGTCCATGATCTCGTAGGTCTCGCGCTTTTTCAGGATGCCATCCTGGTGAATGCCGGAACTGTGGGCGAAGGCGTTTTCACCGACGATGGCCTTGCTGCGTGCAACATGCAGGCCGCTCATGCGGCTGATGATGCGCGAGGTTTTGAGGATCTCGCGCGTGACGACATCCGTATGCAAGTCACTGTAGAAATCTCCGCGCGTCTTGACCGCCATCACGACTTCTTCCAACGCGCAGTTGCCCGCGCGCTCGCCGATGCCGTTGAAAGTGCCTTCCACCTGACGCGCTCCGGCCTTCACCGCTGCCAGGGAGTTGGCCACGGCCAATCCCAGGTCGTCATGGCAATGCACGCTGATGATGGCATCGTCGATGTTGCGCACATTGGAACGCAGATAACCGATCAACTCGGCATACTGATCCGGTACTGCGAAGCCGACGGTATCCGGGATGTTTACTGTCGTCGCCCCGGCCTCGATGACCGACTGCACCACGCGGGCCAGAAATTCCGGCTCCGTACGGGAGGCATCCTCGGGTGAGAACTCGACGTCCTTGACCAACCCACGGGCGCGGGTGACGCCCTCGACGGCGAGACGAATGATTTCCTCCTCCGCCTTCTTCAGCTTGAACTCGCGATGAATCGCCGAGGTCGCCAGGAAGACGTGGATGCGGCCGCGATCACCCGCGGGCTTCACCGCCGCGCCGGCCGCGTCGATGTCCTTGGCCACGCATCGGGCCAGGCCGCAGATTTTCGGGCCTTTGATTTCCGTGGCGATCTTCTCGACCGCCTCGAAGTCTCCGTCGCTGATGACGGGAAAACCGGCTTCGATCACGTCCACGTTGAGGCGCTCCAGTTGGCGGGCGACCTCCATTTTCTCGCGCAGGTTCATGCTGGCGCCGGGGCACTGCTCGCCGTCGCGCAACGTCGTGTCGAAGATGATAACTTTGTCTGACATAGGGATGTTTGGTTGTCCGGCGAAAGATTGGGAAGGGGTCGCGGCACCTACCACGCCCGCCGGGAACGCAGCCTATGCCGTTTTAAGAAAGGAGAGTAAGTCGGCTCGGGAGCAACCCGAGTCGAAGCGCGAGAAGTGCGATGTTCTCCGAAAACGACATGCGCACACCATACCACCCGCTTTCCGGGGAGCAAGCGGATTTGCGCACCACGATTTCTTCCTGTTATACCCGTTCCGCAATCGTTGATCCTTTTTGGAAACCTCTCTATGATCCACCGATGCAGCGCCGTTGGATATTTCCGGAAGAGATCGATCTTCCCACCCTCGGCCGCCTGTGCCGGGAACTCGGGCTCCCCGAATCCGTCGGCCGCGTCCTCATTCGCAACGGCTACCGCGCCCCCGAGGAAGCCGCCGATTTCCTCCAGCCTCGCCTGAAAAACCTGGGCGACCCTCTCCTGCTCGGCGAGATGGAAACCGCCGCCCGCCGCGTCCTCCGGGCCATCGAAACCAACGAAAAGATCGTCCTCTACGGCGATTACGACGTGGATGGCGTGGCCTCGCTCGCCCTGCTGAAAAGATTTCTCACCGCCCTCGGGGCCAGCGTCGCGTGCTTCCTCCCTCACCGCATCGAGGAGGGCTATGGCCTGAGCATGAGCGGCGTAGAGCGATGCTTCGAGGAGCACGATGCCAGCCTGCTCATCGCCGTGGACTGCGGGACAAATTCCTGCAAAGAGGTCGACGCCATCAGGGACCGCGGCGTCGACGTCCTGATCCTGGATCACCATGAAACCACCGGCGCCCGCCCCGATTGCGTGGCGCTGGTCAATCCCAAGCGCGACGGGCAGGGCCTGGGTTATCTTTGCAGCGCCGGAGTGGTCTTCAAGCTGGCCCACGCCATCCTCAAGCTCTCGCCCCGTCCCGGCGTCGACCTGAAGGAGTACCTCGACATCGTCGCCCTTGCGACCGTGGCCGACATCGTCCCGCTCGTGGGGGAAAACCGCATTCTCGTCCATCGCGGCCTCGCCCAGATGGAAAACTCCCGCTGGCCCGGCCTTCGCGCCCTCATGGTCGTGGCCGGGGTGGAAGCCCCCATCTCCGCCAATGCGCTCGGCTACCGCCTCGGCCCCCGCATCAATGCCTCCGGTCGCCTCGGCACCGCCCAGGAATCCCTGCGACTCCTCACCACCGACGACCGCATGGAGGCCAGCCGCCTCGCCGACAGTCTCGATCACCAGAATCGCGAGCGCCAGTTGGTCGAGCGGCAGTTGACCGACGAGGTCGAGACCTGGGTGCTGGGGAATTTCAACCCGATCCGCGACGCCTGCATCGTGGCCGGGCAACGCGATTGGCACCACGGAGTGCTCGGCATCGTCGCGTCGCGTATCATGCGCCGCTACCACCGCCCCACCCTCCTGATCGGCTTCGATGAGACCGGTCTCGGCAAGGGCAGCGGTCGCAGCATCGAGGGCCTGTCGCTCGTGCTCGCGCTCCAGCAATGCGCCGAGCATCTGGAGAAATTCGGCGGTCACGAGATGGCTGCGGGCGTCACGATTCACGAAGACCGTTTCTCGACCTTCCGCGATGCCTTTCACGCCTCGGCCCGGGAGATGATGAACGACGACCTGCTGGTTCCAAAACTCCGCGTCGATGGCGAGTTGCCGATCTCGCAGGTGACTCACGCCTTTCTCGAGTGCCAGAGCCGACTGGAACCCTACGGCTCCGCCAATCCCCAGCCCGTCTATGCCGCTCGGGGGGTGACTCCCATTTCGCCCCCGCGCGTCCTGAAGGAAAAGCACCTGCGTTTCGACTTCCAGGCGGGCCGCCAGAAAGTCCCCGCCATTTTCTTCAACGGCGCGATGGATAAGCTCCCGCGCGGACCATGGGATGTCGCCTTCACGGTGGAACGCAACGAATTCAACGGCCGCGTCGACGCTCAGATGCAGATCGTCGCCATCCGCACCTCCGCCCCTTGAGCACGTTACTGCCCCCGGATTCCCCGCTGGCCGAGATGGACTGGATGCCCCGCACCCGGCTCCCCGCCTTGCAGCGCCTCGGCCTCCTCACGCTCGCCGACCTCCTCGGCCACTATCCCCGCCGCTACGAGGACCGGACCCGGTTTGACCGGTTCCCCGACCAGGAGCAATCCGCCGCCGTGTGCCTGCATGGCATGGTCGCCCGCACGGCAATGAAGTTCCTGCCCGGTCGCCGCCGGATGTTTGAGGTGGTCATGGAGAATACCGCCGGGGGCATCCTCGGCCAGCCAATCACCTGCCGGTGGTTCAACATGCAGTTCGTGCAGAAGATGATCATGCAGGGCGACGAGATCGTCGTCTACGGACGCCCGAAAAAGCGCGGACGCCTCATCGTGATCGACCACCCGGAGTTTGAGGTCATCGACGAGGAGGCCGCACAGTCCGTCCACATGCGCGACATCACGCCGGTCTACCCTGCGGGGGACGGCGTGCCGGTGCGCGCCCTGCGCGAGATGATCCATCACGCGATCGAGAAGACGGATATCGCCGCCATCCCGTCGCTCATTCCCGATGCACGGCATCAGAAGGCCGAAGCGCTTCGCGCCATCCATTTCCCCGAGTCTCGCGATGCCCTCACGACCGCCCGCGACTTCCTCGTGCGGGAGGAGTTTTTCGCCATTCAGCTGCTCATCCAGGCCCGCCGTTCCGAGTGGCTTCACCTTCCCGGCACGGCCAAGCGCTCCGAGGGCAGGCTCCTCGGCCAGCTGCTGGACAGTCTCCCCTTCCCCCTCACCGGATCCCAAAGCAAGGTCATCGAGGAAATCCGACTCGACCTCGCCTCGCCCCGCCGCATGAACCGGCTCCTCCAGGGGGACGTGGGAGCAGGCAAGACCCTCGTCGCCCTCGCCGCGATGCTGCACACCGTCGAGGCGGGCTGGCAGGCCGCCATCATGGCGCCCACGCAGATCCTCGCCGAGCAGCATTACCTCGGCTTCCAGCGTCTCCTCGCGCCCATCGGCATCGAGGTCGTCCTGCGCACGGGATCGCGAAAGGAAGAGGCAAAACCCTTGCCGCTCTTTGGCGAGAAACCCACCATCGTCGTCGGCACACACGCCCTGCTCTACGAGGGCAGCGAGTTCAACCGCCTCGGCCTCGTCGTCATCGACGAGCAGCACAAATTCGGCGTCCTCCAGCGGGCGCGCCTCATCGGGCGCGGCGACACTCCCGATGTCCTCGTAATGACCGCCACGCCGATTCCCCGCACACTCACGCAGACGCTTTACGGGGATCTGGATGTTTCCATCCTTACCGACAAGCCGGCCAATCGCGGCGTCATCCAGACCGTCGCCCGCCCGTCCACCAAGATGCCTGATGTCGTCGAGTTTGCCCGCAAGCACCTCGGCAATGGCCGCCAAGCGTATGTCGTTTACCCGCTCGTCGAGGAGTCCGACAAATTGTCCGCCAAGGCCGCGACCGTGGAGATCGAGCGCTGGCAATCGCTGCTCGCCCCCGCCGAGGTCGCTCTCCTCCATGGCCGCATGGCTCCGGAGGAAAAGGAGACCATCATGGCCAGTTTCCGCGAGGGCCGCACCAAGGTGCTCATCGCCACCACCGTCATCGAGGTCGGCGTCGACGTTCCGAATGCCAACATGATGATCGTCGAAAACGCGGAGCGCTTCGGCCTGGCCCAGCTCCACCAGTTGCGCGGACGCATCGGGCGCGGCGAACACAAGTCGTATTGCATCCTCCTCCACGATCCCAAGGCTCCCGAGGACGCCCTGGAAAAACTTCACGTGCTGGAGCAAACCAGCGACGGATTTGTCATCGCGGAGGCCGATCTGCGCCTGCGCGGCCCGGGCGACCTGCTCGGCACCGCCCAGACCGGCCTGCCGCCGGTGAAGATCGGCGACATTTTTCAGGATCGCCAGATCATGGACGAAGCCCGCGCCGCCGCGGAAAAACTCTTTTCCGAGGATCCCGGGCTGGAACGGCACCCGCAACTCGCCTCCCATATCGCGAGGCATTCCCGCCGCCTTGCCGCAATCTCCGGCTAGGAAAAGCACACCGACAAACTTTGCTAAGCATTCCAGGGAAAGACTTAGCTGGCTTTCGGGAAAAACTAAGCCAATAAGGCTTGCCATCCCTCCTCCATAACGGACTAATGCGTCGCATGAAAATCAGCGCTCTGGCCATCGGGATACTCGTGACTGCCTGCGTCTCCGCATGGTCGGCTCCAGAGGAGCTCACCAAGGAGCGGGCGCAGCAGATCGCCGACAGCCTCAAGTACCAGCATGGCACCGTGGTGCTAAAGAACGGTCTGGCCACGATCACCCTGCCGGAAAATCTCGCGTTCCTCGACGCCGCCGGTGCACGGACCGTGCTTTCCACCCTCTGGGGCAATCCCCCGAGCGACGAGGCATTGGGCCTGATCGTGCCGACCGGCTTCTCGCCCTTCAGCGCATCCTCCTGGGCGGTCGAGATCACTTATGACGAATCGGGCTACGTCAGCGATAAGGACGCCAACACCATCAACTACACTTCGCTCCTGAAGCAGATGCAGGAGGGCGTCCGCGAGGTGAACCCCGAGCGCGTCAAGGAGGGCTATCCCGAGATCCAGCTCATCGGCTGGGCTGCTCCCCCGCGCTATGACGCGGCCTCGCATAAGTTTTACTGGGCCAAGGAGCTCCAGTTCGGCTCCGACGAAGATCACACCCTCAACTACAGCATTCGCGTCCTGGGCCGGCGCGGCGTACTTGTCCTGAACGCCATCGCCTCGATGAAGGATCTTCCCCAGATCGAAAAGGACATTCCGGAAATCATCTCGGCGGTAAACTTCGACGAGGGCCATCGCTACGCGGACTTCAACCCTTCCGTGGACAAGGTGGCGGGATATGGCCTCGCCGCGCTGGTCGCCGGGGGCGTCGCCGCCAAGGCGGGACTGTTCAAGGGCTTGATCGCCGTGCTGATCGCGGGCAAGAAGTTTGTCATCGCCGGGGCGATCGCGCTTTTCGCGTTGCTCTCCCGCCTCTTCAAGCGCAAGGCGTAGGCCGGATTCCTTCCCGTGTCCGACAGCACGCTCTTCGACCTTCTCTCCTGGTATCTCGTCTTCCTTTTCTCCCTCGTCCTGCACGAGGCGAGCCATGCCTGGGCGGCGTGGAAAATGGGCGATCCCACCGCGCATAGCGGCGGCCAGGTTTCGCTGGACCCCACGCCGCACATCAAGAGGGAACCCATCGGCATGGTCGTCCTGCCGCTCGTCACATTTTTCAGCAACGGCTGGATGATCGGATGGGCCAGCGCACCCTACAACCGCCAGTGGGCCGACCGGTTCCCCAAACGGGCCGCGATCATGGCCCTGGCCGGGCCGGCAGCCAACCTCGCCATCGTCGCGGTCGCGTTCGCCGTGATCAAGGCAGGCGTGGCTACAGGCTTTCTCGCCTTCTCCACCTCCCTCGACTTTGAGAGAATCGTCGTGGGAACCGGCTCCGACTGGGCGTATATCGCCGCCCGGTTCCTTAGCATTGCCTTCTCCCTGAATGTCATCCTCTTTGCTTTCAATCTTCTGCCCGTCCCTCCCCTGGACGGGAGTTCGATCATCAAGCTCATCCTGCCTGCGTCCGTTCTTCCCGGCTACAATCGGCTGATCTCCGCTCCCGGCATGGCGCTCATCGGATTACTTGCCGCATGGTATGTTTTCCCCCATATCGGTGGTCCGTTGCTCCGGGCCAGCCTGACGGCTCTCGGCGCTTACTAGATCACGCCACCCGAATGCTTCACGCATACCGCCTGCCTGTTTCGCCATCGTCCGTACTCGAATGGTCCGACCTCCCGGAGGAGGCGGAGCGGCGGTGCTCGCTTCCGCTGCATTATGTCGCCGGCCCGGAGCAGGCCTTCCGCCCCGGCGAGGTATCCGTCTGGTGGACAAACGAAGCCCTCTGGCTTTCGGCGAGGCTCCAGGACGACGAACCGATCTGCTCCGCCCGGGAGGACTATGAGCCGCTCTGGCAACTCGGTGATGTCTTCGAGACCTTCCTCAAGGTCGCTCCGTCTGAAGAGTATCTCGAACTGCACGTTTCCCCCACCGCGCACCGGCTCCAGCTTCGTTTTCCCAATGCCTCAGCCATTGCCCAGATCCGGGCTTCTCGTCTCCCGATCGACGACTTCCTCGTGAAAAATCCTCTTTTCGACTTCCTCGTCCGACCGATTCCCAGCGGATGGCAGGTTCTTTCCCGCATCCCCCACCCTGGCCTCGTCGAGGGAGCCATGATCCTGCTCTCATGCAGCCGGTACGATGCAGGGCCGGATCGTGATCCCGTCCTGTCCTCCACCTCGCGCCATACCGAGGTAAATTTCCACCGGCAGCAGGACTGGACGCCCATCACCCTGGCCGTCTAGTTCCTTCAGTTCGACTTTCCTCTTGCCCAATCCCCGCCAAACCCGTTGATTGCGCCAATATGGCACGGCGAGGCACCCTGCTTATTGTTGACGACGAGAAAAACACCCGCGATGGCCTGCGGGTGGCGCTCGAGGATACCTTCGAGGTCTATGTCGCGGGCGACATCGCCGGAGCCATGTCGATCCTGGAAACCGATCCGGCTGACGTACTGATCACCGACCTTCGTCTCGGCGGCGAGGACGGCATGGCCCTCATCGAGAAAGCCCTCAAGCTTCCCAAGCCGCCCGTCTGCATCATGATGACGGCCTATGGCTCAGTCGACACCGCAGTCGAGGCCATGCGCCGGGGCGCCTATGACTTTGTGACCAAGCCGGTCAACATCGACCGTCTGGAGATCCTCATCCAACGTGCTCTGCGTGAGCGGGATACGCGCAAGGAAAACGAGGAGCTCCGCCAGCAGGTCGAGAAGCGCACAGGACTCGAAAACATGATCGGGCAATCCACCGCGATGGTCGAGGTCTTCGAAACGATCAAGCAGGTCGCTCCCTCCCGCGCCACGGTCCTCATCCAGGGAGAAACCGGCACGGGAAAGGAACTCGCCGCCCGGGCCATTCACCAGCTAAGTCCTCGCGCAGGTAAAAAATTCGTCACAGTCCACTGCAAGGCATTCTCATCGCAACTCCTTGAAAGCGAGTTATTTGGTCATGAGAAAGGCGCTTTCACCGGTGCGTTCGAACGGCGCATCGGGCGCTTCGAGCAGGCCAGCGGCGGCACACTCTTCCTCGACGAAATCGGGGAAATCGACGAGAATACCCAGGTGAAGATCCTGCGCGCCATCGGCGAACGCACCTTTGAACGCGTCGGTGGCAACCAGACCATTCAAACTGACGTCCGTCTCGTGGCCGCGACCAATAAGGATCTCGCCAAGCTCGTCTCCGAGGGAAAATTCCGCGACGACCTCTATTTCCGCCTCAACGTCGTGCAGCTCACGATGCCTCCCCTGCGCTCACGCAAGGAGGATATCCCCCTCCTGGCCCAATCCTTCCTCAAGGAATCCGCCAGGGAAAACGGCAAACCCTTCCGGGATCTTTCCCCCGAAGCAGCCGCCTGCATCATTCACTACGACTGGCCGGGCAATGTCCGCGAACTCCGCGCCGCCGTGGAACACGCCGTCGTTATGTGCGGCACCCCCCGTATCGGCGTACGGGACTTGCCCGCCTCGGTAAGGCAGGGAATTCCCTCGATTATGCCTTTGGTCGAACAGCCTCATGCATCTGGTCGATTAAATTTGCACCAAACCGAACAGGCACTTATTTTCCGCGCTCTGGAAGAGTGCGGCGGCAATCGGACCGAAGCAGCCAGGCGGCTGGGAATCAGCCGCCGAACGCTTCATCGAAGGCTGCGCGACCTGAAAATTACCAACCCACCGACGACCCAATAGCCCCATCCTATGGCCTCCGGCGACGTACAAGTCCAATCCGCAGTGCACTCCCTCGACCAAGGCTTGTTTGCCTTGCTCATCAAGGGCGGCACGATTGCCGTGCTCGTGATTTTTGTCTCCCTCCTGTACCTCTTCGTACAGTTCAAGGGTCTCTCCAACCCCAGTGCAATGGACCAGGCGCAGATCGCCCGCAACCTTGCCTCGGGAAAGGGATACACCACCGGAACCATCCGCCCGGCGGCTCTCGCGATGTACAAGAATCATCTCAGCGAGCCGGTCGACCAGATCGACCTCAACCGATTCCCGGACTTCTATCAGGCGCCGCTGAATCCCTGGATCAACTCTTTCGCACTTCGTCTCATCAAGGGCAGTTGGAAGATGTCGCCGACACAGATCCCCTACTCGGGCGACCGCATGGTGGCAGCCACGGCGATGATCACGTTCCTGCTCGCCATTGGCGTCTGGTTTTTCGTCATCCAGAGGCTGTTTGACACGAAACTGGCTTTCTTCGCCATCATGGCCGCAGTGGTGACCGATCTGCTCTGGCAGTTCTCCTTGAGCGGCCTGCCCCAAATGCTGGTGCTGCTCCTCTTCGGCCTCGCCAGCCTGGCCACCCTGCTGGCAATGGAAGCCGCCGAAAACGACCAATTTACCCACACGCTGGGCTGGCTGGTCGGAGCGGGTGCGCTCTTTGGCCTCATGACGCTGGCTCATGGGCTGTCCTTCTGGCTCTTCGCGGGATGGGCGGTCTTCGCCGCCATTTACTTCCGTCCCCGCGGTCTCGCCTTCCTCGCCGCCCTGGCGGCCTTTCTCGTCATCGTCACGCCATGGATGGTCCGCACCTATCAGGTCTGCGGCAATCCGTTGGGACTCGGCTTCTACGAGGCGTTTTTTGAGGAAAATCCGACCGAGGGCTACCAGCGCGCCTCGGAGCTTACCCTCGGCGGCTCCGGCATCAGCATCCAGGGCAAGGTTCGCGCCAATCTTGTCCGCCAGCTCGAAGGGCTCTTCGGCCTCATCGGCCTGAATATCGCGGCGGGCTCGTTCTTCCTCGCGCTTTTCCATCGCTTCCGCTCGCACAAAGCAGCCATGTTCAAGTGGTGCATTCTCGCCATGTGGGTCTCCGCGGTGTTCGGGATGAGCCTCTACCGGGGCTATAGCGCGATGTCGGAAAATCAGTTTCACGTGGTTTTCATCCCTATATTCGTCGCGTTTGGCTTCGCCTTCCTGCTGGTGCTCTGGAATCGCCTGGAGTTTGGCGGAGCCCTGTTCCGCGTGATATTTATCTGCACGGTGATCTTTCTGTGCGGTCTTCCGCTCCTGATGACGCTTTTCGCCGGGCAGCAGGGCCGCATCCAGTGGCCGCCTTATGTTCCTCCGGTCATCGGAATGCTCGGGGAGTGGTTTGATGAGGACGAGGCCATCTGCTCCGACATGCCATGGGCCGTCGCCTGGTACGCCCAGCGCCCCTCTCTGCTCATGCCCAAGAGCATTCGCGAATTCAACCGCATTCACGATTACAATGAGACGAAGCAGCCCATCAATGGGCTCTTCCTCACTCCGATCACCGGCAACCAGCGTCTGTTTGCCGATATTTACAAGGGCAGCCTCAAGGACTGGGCGCCGCTCATCACGCGTCCGCCCAAGGTCGACGGCTTCCCGCTGACCTCGTACACCGCTCTGCCCATCGAGGCCGAGTGCATCATCTTCGCGGACCGCGACCGGTGGAGTCAGCCTCGGAGCAATCAGTGAGCCAGCAGCAAACAGGCTCAACCTCCGTCGAGGAGGCCATGCAGAAGCTCGAAGCCCTCGTCGGCGAGATGGAATCCGGGAAACTCCCTCTGGAGAAGCTACTTGCGCACTACGAGGAAGGCGTCTCGCTCGTAAAACTTTGTCAGGAAAGACTCGACGCCGCAGAGGAAAAGATTCAAATCATCAAGCGAAATGCCTCCGGCCCCGCCGGACTTGACGATTTCCATTCGTATCCCAATGAATCATAACGAATCTTTGCTCTCGCAGATTCACTCACCCGCCGACGTCAAAAGCATCGAGGAAAAGGATCTTACCCAGCTTGCAGCAGAGATTCGCGAGGAACTCATCCGGGTTCTCTCGGAGACCGGCGGCCACCTCGGCCCCAACCTGGGTGTGGTGGAGCTCACCATCGCCCTGCACCGCGTCTTTGAGACGCCCAAGGATAAATTTCTCTTCGACGTCAGCCACCAGGGCTACGTCCACAAGCTCCTGACCGGGCGCCGCGATCGCTTTTCCACCATCCGCCAGTACGAGGGGCTGAACGGCTTCCTCCTGCGCACCGAGAGCGAGCATGATTGCTATGGCGCCGGACACGCGGGCACAGCCCTCTCCGCCGCCCTCGGCATGGCCGCCGGACGCGATCAGGTCGGTGGTGACGAACACGTCGTCTGCGTGGCGGGCGATGCCGCTTTTACCTGCGGGGTCAGCTTTGAGGCGCTCAACAACGTCTCTGCCACGACCAAACGGCTCATCGTCGTCCTCAACGACAACGAGTGGTCCATCGCCAAGAACGTCGGCGCTGTCGCCGAGTACCTGAACCGCATCGTCACCAACCCCGCCTTTTCCGACCTGCACGAGAAGGCTGGCAAGTTCGTCGAGTGGCTCGGCGGCAAATACGCCCGGTCACTCGCCCACAAGGTCGAGGCCGGCATGAAGAACCTGCTCGCCCCGAGCGTGATCTTCGAGGATCTCGGCCTGCGCTATTACGGTCCGATCGACGGACACGATATCCCGCTTCTCATTCGCACCTTCGAGTTTCTCAAGACGCAGAACGAGCCGGTCATCCTCCATATCCTGACCCAGAAGGGCAAAGGCTATGCGCCCGCCCTGGCCAAGCCGGATAAGTTCCACGGCCTCGGCAAGTTCCAGCTCGATACCGGAGAAACACTCGCATCCCCCTCTCCGACCTACTCGGAACTCCTCGGCAAGACGCTTGCCGACTTCGCCGATCACAATAACAAGATCGTCGCCATCACCGCCGCCATGCCGACAGGCACGGGACTGGTGAACTTCGCCAAGCGTCACCCCGAGAAATGCTACGACGTCGGCATCGCCGAGGAACACGCCGCGCTTTTTGCCAGCGGCCTGGCCATCCAGGGGTTGAAGCCCTTCCTGGCGATCTACTCCACCTTCATGCAGCGCGCCTACGACATGATCATCCATGACATCGCGCTGCAGAATCTCAACGTCTGCCTGTGCATGGATCGCGCCGGCCTCTCCGGCGATGACGGCCCGACGCATCACGGTGTCTTTGATATTGCCTACCTCCGCCCCGTACCCGGCCTCGTGCATATGCAGCCCAAGGACGAAGAGGAGTTCGTCGACATGCTCTGGACGATGGCCAACTACCACGAGGGCCCCATCGCCATCCGCTACCCGCGCGGCAGCGGCACCGGAGCCATCCCCAAGGCCCAGCCGAAACTCCTCGAGATCGGCAAGTCCGAGGTCATCCGCCACGGCAAGCAGGTCGCCATCGTCGCCCTCGGCAACATGGTCGAGGTCGCCCTCGACACGGCCGCCATGCTCGAGGAAAAAGGCATCTCCACCGCGGTGATCAATGCCCGCTGGATCAAACCGCTCGACGCCGCGACCATCGAGTTTTTCGCCCGCGGGTGCGAGGTCCTTTGCACGATGGAAGACCACGTGCTGAACAACGGCTTCGGCTGCGGCGTGATGGAACTCCTGGCCGACCAGCACATCACCACGCCGGTCGTCCGCATCGGCTGGCCCGACCAGTTTATCGAGCACGGCACCGTCCCGATCCTGCGCGCCAAGCATGGCCTCACTGCCGAGGCTGCGGTGGAAAAAATCCTCCACGCTCTGCCCGCAACTCAGGTTTCGACCCGGACAATTCCTGCGGCGTAGCAAGGATTCGCGAGGAAATTCGCGCTGAGGCTGGATTTCTTCGCAGACGTCCTTAAACTGCCCGCGCATGAAGTACATTTTCGTCACCGGCGGCGTGGTCAGTTCCCTGGGCAAGGGGCTCGCCGCGGCATCCCTCGGTACCCTGCTCGAACATCGCGGGCTCAAAGTCGTCCTCCAGAAACTCGACCCCTACCTCAACGTCGACCCTGGCACGATGAACCCGTTCCAGCACGGTGAAGTGTACGTCCTCGCCGACGGCGCGGAGACCGATCTCGACCTCGGCCACTACGAGCGTTTCACGAACTGCGTCCTCACCCGCGAGAACAACGTCACCAGCGGTCAGGTCTACGAGACCGTGCTGGCCAACGAACGCCGCGGCGACTACCTCGGCAAGACCGTCCAGGTCATTCCGCACATCACGGATGAAATCAAGCGCCGCATCCGCACTCTCGGAGAGAACTCCGGCGCCGACATCCTCATCACCGAGATCGGCGGCACCACGGGCGACATCGAGGGGCTGCCGTTCCTTGAGGCCATCCGTCAATTTCAGCTCGAGGCAGGCCATGGCAACGTCCTCATCATGCACGTCACGCTCGTGCCCTACATCAAGGCGGCGGGCGAACTGAAGACCAAGCCGACCCAGCAGAGCGTCGCCAAGCTGCGCGAGATCGGCCTCCAGCCCCAGGTGCTCATCTGTCGTACCGAGATGCCCCTCGACCTCGACGTGCGCCAGAAGCTCTCGCTCTACTGCAACGTCCCGGTGGAAGCCGTCATTGAGGCTGGCGATGTCGAGCACACCATTTACGAATCCCCACTAAACCTTCAGGCCGAGGGCCTCGACGATTACGTCTGCCGCATCCTCAACCTCAACACGCCGGAACCCGACATGTCGGACTGGAAGAAATTCGTCCAGCGCGTGGTGAATCCCAAAAAGAGCGTCCGTATCGCCGTCGTCGGCAAATACATCGAGCTCCAGGATGCCTACAAGAGCATCTACGAAAGCCTCACCCACGCCGCCGCCGCCAATGACTGCGCGGCCGACCTCGTGCTCGTCGACGCCGAAGATCTGGAAAACGAAGGCGCGGAGAAATACCTGCAAGGCGTCGCTGGCGTCCTCGTCCCCGGCGGTTTCGGCGACCGCGGCACGGAGGGCAAGATCGCTGCCGCCCGCTTCGCCCGCGAATCCCGCACGCCCTTCCTCGGTCTGTGCCTCGGCATGCAGATTGCGACCATCGAGTTTGCCCGCAACGTCTGCGGCCTCGAACACGCCAACAGCACCGAGTTTGATCCCCAGACTCCGCACCCGGTCATCCACATCCTGGAGGAACAGCGCGACGTGACGACCAAGGGCGCCTCCATGCGTCTCGGCACCTGCCCGACTGTCTTCGGCAAGAACAGCCTCGCCCACCAGGTCTACGGACGAGCCGAGGCCAACGAACGCCATCGCCATCGCTATGAGTACAACATGGCCTACCGCGAGCAGATGGAGAAGAAGGGCTTCGTGATCTCCGGCACCTCGCCTGATGGCTCTCTCGTGGAGTTGATCGAGATTCAGAACCACCCGTGGTTCCTGGCCTGCCAGTTCCACCCCGAGTTCCAGTCGAAGCCCAACGCGTCCCACCCGCTGTTCAAGGGCTTTATCGCCGCCTGTCTGGCCCACCAGGACTAACCCCCCTCTCACCATGACTCCCGTCCTCCACCGGTGGTCGTTTTACGGGTGGCTCGCCGTATGTTTTGCGGGAGCCGCCTCACTGGCCATCCTGGCCCTGGCCCGAGGAGAGCACGTCAGCGCTCTCTGGATGGTCATCGCCTCTGTGTGCGTCTTTGCGCTCGCCTACCGGTTTCATTCCGCATGGCTCATGGCGAAGGTGCTCACCCTGAACGACGCCCGGCTCACCCCGGCCTTCACCAATGAGGACGGCAAGGATTACGTCCCGACAAACCGCTGGATCGTCTTTGGGCACCACTTTGCCGCCATCGCGGGTCCCGGCCCGCTCGTCGGCCCGGTGCTGGCCGCGCAGTTTGGCTTCCTGCCCGGAATGCTCTGGATTCTCGTCGGTGCGACGCTCGGCGGCGCAGTCCATGACAGCATCATTCTCTTCTGCTCCGTGCGCCGTCGCGGCCGCTCTCTCGGCCAGATGGTGCGAGACGAGGTCGGGCCGTTCGCAGGCTTCATCTCGCTGGTCAGCATCGTCGCCATCATGATCATCCTGCTGGCCGTGCTCGCGCTGGTGGTCGTCAAGGCGCTGGCGGAAAGCCCGTGGGGCCTCTTCACCATCCTTGCATCGATCCCCATCGCCATGCTCATGGGTATCGCCCTGCGCATGTTCAAGATGTCCGTGGGATGGGTCAGCATTTTCGGTGTCGCCGCCCTCATCGCCTCAGTCGTCGCCGGGCAATGGATCAAGGGCTCCCCGCTGGAAGGCCCCCTTACCGCCGAGGAGCTCAAGCTCGCATGGGGCATCATGGGCTACGGCCTGCTGGCCTCCGTGCTGCCCGTGTGGCTGCTGCTCGCGCCCCGCGATTACCTGAGCACGTTTATGAAGATCGGCGCCGTCGCGCTGCTCGGCGTCGCCATCGTCATCCTCGCTCCGAAACTCCAGATGCCAGCGCTGACGAAGTTCATCGACGGCACGGGACCCGTCTTTGCCGGGCCGGTCTTCCCCTTTGCCTTCATCACCATTGCCTGCGCGGCGGTCTCCGGCTTTCACGCCCTGATCGCCTCCGGCACCACGCCCAAGATCATCACCAGTGAAAAGGACATCCGGGTCATCGGTTACGGCGCCATGATCACGGAAATGCTCGTAGGCATCATGGCGCTCATCGCCGCCTGCGCGATGCCTCCCGGCGAATACTTCGCCATCAACATGAAGGGCGAACCGGCTGCCGTCGTCCAAAAAGTCACCGCTCTCGGCTTCCCGGTCACCACGGAGCAAATGAGCCAGCTCGCCGAGAACGTTGGCGAGTCCAACATGGTCGGACGCACCGGCGGCGCGCCGACGTTCGCCGTCGGGATGGCGTCCATGTTTGCCGGGGTCTTCGGCAGCAAGGCGGCCATTTCGGTCTGGTACCACTTCGCCATCATGTTTGAGGCGATGTTCATCCTCACCACGATCGACGCAGGCACCCGCGTGGGGCGCTTTCTCGTGCAGGATCTGCTCGCCTATATCTGGAAGCCGCTTGGCCGTACCGACTTTGCCTTGGGCAACTTCCTCGCCTCTGCGGCTTTCGTCGCCGCCTGGGGATACTTCCTCATCCAGGGCGTGCTCGATCCGCTAGGCGGCATCAATTCGCTCTGGCCCATCTTCGGCGTCGCCAACCAGCTCCTCGCCGTCATCGCCCTCGCCCTCGGCGTGACCGTGCTCATCAAGATGGATCGCGTCCGGTACGTCTGGGTCGCCCTCGTTCCGCTTGCCTGGCTTTCCATCGTCACGATGACCGCTGGCTGGATGAAGATCTTCAGCACCGACCCTCGTCTTGGCTTCCTCAGTGCGGCTGCGGATTTCCAATCAAAGATCGCCGCAGGCGGCGCCCCGGAGCAGCTCGCCACGTGGAATCATCTCCTGATGAACAATTACGTAAACACGGGCGTCACCGCCGCGTTTCTCATACTGGTTCTGCTTGTTGTCCTCTCGTGCGCCCGCGTATGGTGGCAGCTTATCGTGCAAGGTAAGTCCATCCCGCTCCGCGAGGAGCCTCCGATTTTCGCCCAAGCATCCTGATCACCCATGGCCGCCCGCATTCCCGTCCTCATTTCCCGCAACCCGTATGAAGTCATCGTCGGTCATGACATCCTCCGCCGGGCCGGAGAGTTCATCAGCCAGGTATTGCCTGCTTCACGCTGCGCCCTTATCACCGACAGCAACATCGCCCCGCTTTATGCGGAGACGGTGGAGGCCAGCCTGGAAGCTGCGGGATTCGAGGTTACCACGATCGTCGTTCCCCCGGGAGAGCCCTCCAAGGCCCTCGGGTTCATCGAGGAGGTCTGCGACCAGATGATCGAGGCGGGGCTCGACCGGCGCAGCACGGTGATCGCCCTCGGCGGCGGCGTCATCGGCGACCTTGCCGGCTTCGTCGCCAGCATTTTTTATCGCGGCATTCCGCACGTCCAGATTCCCACCACTGTCGTCGCCCAGGTCGACAGCTCGCTCGGCGGGAAGACCGGAGTGAACTCGCGCAAGGGCAAGAACCTGCTCGGCGCCTTTCATCAGCCGTCGCTCGTCATCACCGACGTCAATACGCTCGATACCCTGCCCAAGCGGGAGTTCAACGAAGGGTTTGGCGAGATCATCAAGCATGCCGCCATCCGGGACGCCGCCATGATGGAAGACCTCCTGGCCCCGGGCAGACCCGACCTCGGCGCGCTCATCTCCCGCAACGTCAAGATCAAGGCCCGCATCGTGGCGGAGGATGAATTTGAGCGCCACGGCCTCCGCGCTCTCCTGAATTTTGGCCACACCATCGGCCATGCCATTGAAAATGCCGCCGGATATGGCCGCTACCTGCATGGCGAAGCCATCAGCCTCGGTCTCGTCGCCGCCGCCCGCATCTCGGTAAAGAAAGCCGACCTCGCAGCGGACGCTGCCGACAAGATCATCGCCGCCCTCAAGGCCTACAATCTCCCGACCACCCTGCCCGCCGACATCACCACCGAGTCGCTCCTCGCCGCCCTCAGCCGCGACAAGAAATTCGAGTCCGGAGCCATCCGGTTCGTCGTCGTGCCGGAGCTGGGAGAGGCCTTTGTCTCCAAGGATGTCACCGAGGAGGATCTCCGCGAAGCCATCGAGGGGCTGCGGGAATAATCCCTGCCGAGGGAAGCGGTATCAATGGGCCTGCCGACCAGGCCCGCCGGGCTGAAGACAGCCTACTTGTCCGCCCCCGCACGAGCGGAATCGAAGCGGTAAATCGTCTCGCCGGGACGCATCAGATCGAGTTTGTCCCGGGCAATGATCTCGATGTACTCGGGATCATTCTGAAGCAGGTACACCTCCCGCTCTCGCTGCTTTTGCGTGAGCTGAAGGGACGCAAGATGCATTTTCTTATCCTCCAGCTGATCGACCAGCTTGTTGCGATATGTCACCTCGGGATAAAACCAGAAGGCGACAATCGCGAGAAACCCAAGGAAAACGAGCGCCATGAGGACACGGTTCAGCGCCTTGAGGAAGGTGGCGTCCTTCCGTTTGCGGCGCGTTTCGACCGATGACCTCATTGGCTGATGATAGCGGGTGGGAATTTTTTAGGCAACCCTTTGGCTTGACTAATTAAATGCGCCGTGATCCGGCGAAAAGAAAGACCGGCTGGGAGGCTCCCAGCCGGTCTTCGAATTAACGCTTGCCTGTAGCGGACTAGAACTTGCCGCCGTACACTGCGTCGTCGCCGAGGAGTTCCTCGATGCGAATGAGCTGGTTGTACTTGGCCACGCGATCGGTGCGGCAGAGCGAACCGGTCTTGATCTGGCCGGCGTTCGTCGCGACAGCGATGTCGGAGATCGTCGTGTCTTCGGTCTCGCCGGAACGGTGGCTGATGACCGCCGTGTAGTTGTGCTCCTTGGCGAGTTCGATGGCGTCGAGCGTCTCGGTGAGCGAACCGATCTGGTTCACCTTCACGAGGATCGAGTTGGCCACGCCGCGGTCGATGCCCTTCTGGAGGAAGGACACGTTGGTGACGAAGAGATCGTCGCCGACGAGCTGAACCTTGTCGCCGATGGCCTCGGTGAGGAGCTTCCAGCCGTCCCAGTCGTTCTCGGAGCAGCCGTCCTCGATCGAGACGATCGGGTACTTGCCGACGAGGGTCTTGTAGTAAGCCACGAGTTCCTCAGCCGTGCGGACGGAGCCGTCGGACTTCTTGAAGACGTAGGCCTTCTTGGAGGCGTCGTAGAATTCGCTGGAGGCGCAGTCGAGAGCGATGAAGATCTCTTCGCCGAACTTGTAGCCGGCGGCCTTCACGGCGTTGGCGATCGAGTCGAGGGCGTCCTCGGCGGAGGAGAGAGCCGGAGCGAAGCCGCCTTCGTCGCCGATGGCGGTGGAAAGACCACGCTTCTTGAGCTCACCCTTGAGGGCGTGGAAGACTTCCACACCGGCGCGGAGCGCGTCGGAGAAGGTGTCAAACTTCTTCGGGATGATCATGAACTCCTGGAAGTCGATCGGGGCATCCGAGTGGGCGCCGCCGTTGAGGATGTTCATCATCGGCACCGGGAGAACCTTCGCGTTAGGTCCGCCGAGGTACTTGAAGAGCGGGATGCCGAGCTGCTCGGCCGAGGCCTTGGCCGTGGCGAGCGAAACCGCGAGGATCGCGTTCGCGCCGATCTTGCCCTTGTTTTCCGTGCCGTCGATGGCGTTCATCGTCTTGTCGATGAGCACCTGATCGAGGGCGTTGAGGCCGACGAGTTCGGGCGTGAGGATGTCGTTGACGTTCTCGACGGCCTTGAGGACGCCTTTGCCGAGATAAACTCCCTTGTCGCCGTCGCGCAGTTCCCAAGCCTCATGCTCGCCGGTCGAGGCGCCACTGGGCACCGCTGCGCGGCCAAGTGCGCCGCCCGCGAGTTCTACGTCTGCTTCAACGGTGGGATTGCCTCGCGAATCAATGATTTGGCGAGCCGTAATCGAGGTGATGACAGTATCGGACATTTATTTGTGTGTGTGCTTGTAATTAGCGCAGGAAAGCATCGCTGGCGCTCTGTTTGAGGCAAGCAGATTCCATGCACATGTGTTGTCTTATCCCAACCATTTTTACGAAACCGAAGGCTTCGTCAGGACGTGCACCTTTTCGGCGAGGATGTCGAGGTTGGTAAAGGGTTCGATCTTTTCGATGGTGACGTTGTGGACGCCAAACTCAGCCGGAAGCTGGACGCTTTCGCCCACCTTTTTGCCGAGGAGCGCCTGGCCGATCGCCGCCTTGTAGGAGACGATGCCGAGTTCCGGCGCGCTGTCCCACGCTCCGAGGATGCTGTACACCTCGGTGGCTCCGCTGGTGGTCTTCAGGGTGACGACCGTGCCGATGGAAACCTGCGTCGTATCGGGATTTTCAAAGTTCGTTCCGCGAGCCTGACCGAGATCGCGCTCGGACTCCGCGCGACGGCGGGCCAGCACGCGCTGCTGCTCCTTGGCGGACTTGAACTCGAAGTTCTCGCGCAAGTCGCCGTAGGAGCGGGCGATCTGGATGTCGCGGATGTTCTGCGGGATCTGGCGATTGACCAGGTCCTCATGCTCTTCCTTGCGCTTCTCCAGGCTGGCCCAGGAAACGGTGAGGGTCTCCTGCCGTTCACCGCTATCGCCTGTGATCATGGACTGGAGCTCCGGGTAAATCTTCACGATGCGGGCGAGGAGCGAGCGCTTGCTCAGATCCTCGAAGACCGGCGTGAGAAGGAGGCGGCGCAGGGCGTCGCGGACCTCGTCATGCTCCGCCGTGGTGAGGAGTTCTCCGATGAGTTCGCGATCCTCGAAGAGCAGGTCATGGAGACGGGCTCCGCGCTTCTCGGCGAGCTGGTCGCGCTCGAGGGCGCTGAAGACCGCGCCGAGCAGGTCGTGATTGAAGAGCTCGGGGAACGAAGCGCCGCGCTCTTTGCAAAGCCAGATGAGCATCTCGGAAGAGGCGGAACGCTCGCTGATCCAGCGGGCCAGCACCAGGCGGAGATCCTCCTGGCGGCCTTCCTTCTCAACGATACGGCTGATCTCGACCACGAGACGATTCGGAGCTTCCTGCATGAGGCGGAAAATCACGTCGAGCCATTCGTCACCGAAGGCGGCAGGGAACTGCTCGACGGCCTTTTTCTGCTTGATCGCCGGGAGCGCGGCAAAGAGTTCCTGGAGGCGAGCCTGCTCGCCCTTGAGGATCTCGGGAACGCTCGGGGCGCCTTCTCCGGTCTTGATCGCCTGGTGGCGGGCGATGATCTCATCGCGGGCCTGGAGCATTTCCAGCGCCTGGGCGGGCTGGAGGCGTCGCACCTTGGCAGCGGCAGGCTCGATCTGGGTCACCAGCACCTGAAGCTCGCTGGCATCGGTAAAGTCGGAGAGAGCCTTGACGATCTGGTCGAGGGCGGCGATCTGGTCCTTCAGGTGCCGCGCCGCGCGGAACTTCTCAAGCAAACCGCTCGTCGGGGCCTCCGGGGAGGCCAGGAGCACGACGGGCTCGGTCTTCTTGGCAGGCAGTTGGAAATGGCCGTCGGCCTTGAGCTTCTTCTTGGCGGCGTCCCACCATTTCTTGAACGAAGGAGCGTCAAACACCTCGGGAACGAGAGAAGTCGTGATCTGCTCGACCGTCGCTTTGCCGCCGAAGTCGTTGAGGATCGAACGCGTGAGCCCCACCGGGTCCTCTGCCGCCTCGGCCTTCACCGCAGCCGGGTCGACCGCCTTGCGAGCGAGAATGTGGCCGACCGGGATGTGCGTCAGCGTTTCGGCTGCGTATTGGGCCTGCATCGGGTGGCCCTTCTTGCCGTTGAAATCAATGATCACCTGTCCGGTGATGAGATTCCATTCCGCGATTTTTCCAAAACCCCAGCTCTTGTGCTGGCAGAATTCGCCGGGTGCGAGCTTTTCCAGGGCTTCGGCAGCCGCCTGGGATAGCTTTCCTGCATCCACAGCGTTTTGCAGTTCTTCGTTCATCACCTCTGTTGTCTGATGGAATTGCGTCCGCTGCAAGGCGAACTGCATTTTCCTCTGATTGAAGTGCCTTGCCGGAAGTCATTTGCCGTTGCATCGATCTCGTGTTTTATTCCGCCCTTCATGTCCTCCCTTGCCGCCACAGAGCCCTCTGAACGCCTCTCCGATGCCCTCGAAAGGCTCCTTCGCGAGGCAAATGGCCAGCCGATGCGCATTCGGGACATGGTGGAGGCCCTCCAGGGCCGGGGGCTGCAAATGGTGATTATCCTGCTTTGCCTCCCGTTTTTGGCTCCAGTGACGATTCCGGGAATTTCCATCCCATTTGGCTTCGCCATCATGCTCAGCGGCGTCCGAATCGCCTTCGGCCACCGTCCCTGGCTGCCGGGATTTATACTCAACCGCTCGCTCTCCTACCCCTCGCTGGAGCGCATGGTGACGTACGGATGCCGGGTTCATCGCAAGATCGAGCGCGTGGTGCGCCCCCGCCTGTTCGCGGTAATCGATACGCCTGGCATGACCATGGTGACCGGCCTGACCATCGCGCTGGCCGGATTTCTTCTCAGCCTCCCTATTCCCCCTCCCTTTCCTCTGACGAACACAATCCCGGGATTTGCGATCATCTTCCTTTCCCTCGGCTCGATGGAACGCGACGGTCGCACCATTCTCTGGGGCTACGCCCTGACCGCGCTGGCCACGGTTTACGTCGCCGCCATCGCCGTCATCGGCAAGGCCGGAGCCGTCCATCTCTGGAAGTTCCTCAGCGGGCTTTTCCACTAAACAAAAAAGGCCCGGTTTTCACCGGGCCTTCTTTGGAAGTCTGAAGTTCGGAGCCTAGTGAGGCACCGGCACGGGCGTGCCGCTGGTGGCGACCTTGTCGAACTCCTCCGGGAATTTCGCGAGGAAGCTCTGGGTCGGCCAGGAGCAGGCTTCACCGAAGGCGCAAACCGTGCGGCCCGCGATGTTGTCGGCCACGCTCTTGAGCTCGGCCGGGTCGGCCGCGCGTCCGCCGCCATCCATCATGCGGGTGGTGATCTTCTTCATCCACAGGCTGCCTTCGCGGCACGGCGTACACTGGCCACAGCTCTCGTGAGCATAGAACTGGTTCAGGTTGTTGAGCGCCCAGACCATGTCGCGGGAGTCGTCCATGACCATCACGCCACCGGACCCCACCATCGTGCCGACGGAGGCGAGACTGGCCGCATCCATCACCACGTCGAGCATGGGCACTTCCTTGTCGACCATCTGGCCGTCCGCGCCCTTGACCTTGATCTTGTAGACCTCTTCGGCGCGCATGACCTTGGCGGAGCTGCCGCCGGGGATGACCGCCTTGAGCTTGCGACCGGGCTTGAGTCCGCCGCAGATGTCGAAAATCAGTTCGCCGAGCGTCACCGCGCCAGCGGGCAACTCGTAGAAGCCGGGCTTCATCACGTCGCCGCTCACGCACATGGTGCGGGTGCCTCCGTCGCCGGGAGTTCCCATCTTGGCGTATTCCTCGGGGCCCATGCGGATGATGTGCTTCACGTGGCAGATCGTCTCCACGTTGTTCACGATCGTGGGCTTCATATAGAGGCCCAGCACCGCCGGGAAGTACGGCGGCTTGATGCGCGGGTACGGGCGCTTGCCCTCGAGGGACTCAAGCAGGCTCGTTTCCTCACCGCAGATGTAGGCGGCAGCGCCCTGATGGACGTAAATGTCGCAATCGAAGCCGGAACCGAGAATGTTCTTTCCCACGAAGCCGCGTGCGCGGGCTTCCTTGATGGCGTTCCACACGATGCGGGCCGCCTCGGGGAATTCGCAGCGGATGTAGATGTAGCAAAGGTGGGTATTCGTCGCGAAAGCCGAGATCACCAGACCCTCGATGAGCTGATGCGGGTCAAAGTGCAGGATGTAGCGATCTTTGAACGTGCCGGGCTCGGACTCGTCGCCATTCACCACGATGTAGTGCGGCTTGCCGTCGTCGTACTTGATGAAGCTCCACTTCGTGCCGCACGGGAACCCCGCACCGCCACGACCGCGGAGATTCGAGGCCTTCACCTGGTCGATGATGGCCGACGGCTGCATGGTGATCGCCTTTTTCAGCGACTCGTACCCGCCATGGGCGAGATACGTGTCGATGGAGGCATCGTAGCCCTCCTTGCTGATGTTTTCAAAAATAACGCGCCGCTCCTTGGGATGCGGTGCGGGCATGACGAATGGCTTGGCGGTCATTTGAGTTTTTCTACGATGCCGGGAACTGCTTCCGGGGAAATGTTTTCGTGGAGGGTGTCGTTGATCAGCGCGACCGGAGCGCTGCCACAGCTGGCCAGACACTCGACGAACTCCACGCTGAACTTGCCATCCGCCGAGGTCGGCGGCGCGATGCCAAAGCCGTGGTGATGCTCGTGCGGGTCGATGCCCGTCGCCTTGCAAAACTGGTCGCGCACCTCGTAGCCGCCCGCCATGGCACAGGCGAGTGTGCGGCAGACGCGGATGATGACCTTGCCGGCGGCCTCGCGGCGGAACCACGGGTAGAATGTCACCAGCTCATAGATATTGATGGGCTGGAGGCCGAGCTTGGCGGCGATCCACTCGATGCCGCTGTCGTCAACGAAGCCAAAGTGGTTCTGCCAGTAGTGAAGCAAAGGGAGCGATGCGCTGCGCTTGGAGACAGGGTAATGCGTGACGATTTCGTCGATTTCCGCCTCAAACTGCGGCGTCACCTTGTCAGCTTGCCGCTCAGTCGTGGCGGCAGCATCGGCGGGAGTCTCGGTCATGGTCAGACGTTTTGGGGTTTTCCCCGTTTGGCTTCAAGCAAAACGATGCGTCAGAAGTTTTTCCCGGCGATTTCCTGCCCGGTTTTGCGAACTTTCTCCCGGAGCGAGAGCGGATCGAGCACTTCGACCTCCCCGCCCCACCCCAGGACCCAGGCGATCAGATCGGGCGCGATGCACACTTTCATGGACAATTCCAGCTTCCCGCCGGGCATGGTGCGGATTTTTTGCGATTTGTGCCATTGCCGCTCCTCGACCAGCCGCGCCACCGACTGGGTAAAGGACAGCCGCACCGTCTCGGTCTTGCCTGCCTGGAAGGCAGAAAAACTCCCCTCCAACATGTCCGCCACCGAGAAGTCCTCCGGTTTTTCGAAGGTTTTCCCCAGATTTCGCGCTCCCTGGATGCGTGGCAGGGCGAAGGTGCGGATGCCGTTGCGGTTCCGATCGAACCCGATGAGGTACCACTGGTTTCCGATGCACGGCAGATGGTACGGCTCCACCGACCGGCGTTCGGAGGTCTTCGCCGTCATGGAAATGTAGTCAAACTCCACCCGCTGGTGCTTCATCACCGCATCGGCCAGCACTTCAAACGTCGCGATCTGCCCATGCGGCACGCCCGTGGTACGAAACGACACCGCCTCGGAAAGCTCGTGCAGGGAGATATTTTCCTCCTCGCCCAAGCTGGAAACGAGTTTATCGAATGCGGCATTGAGCGGGCGCTCGAAAGGCGTGCCCTTGTACTGCTCGACCGCCTTTTGCGCTACCAGCAGCGCCACAAGCTCGCCCTGGCTCACCGTGACCATGGGAAACTGCGCCACCGAAGCCGCATAATAATACCCCCGCTCGACCGGCTCGTACTCGATGGGCAGAGCCAGCTGATCGCGCATGAACTCGATATCCCGCTGGATCGTCTTGGTCGTCACCTCCAGGTCGCGGGCCATGGTGGAGCAGTTCGGATACTTCTCCGCCGTCAGTGCCTCGTGGATTCGCATCATCCGTACAAGCGGCGGACGCGCCGCCTTGGCTGCCAGTCCGCGTCCGGGCGGAGCTTTCTCGGGAGTTTTTTTTAATTTTGCCAAACTTTTAAGGGGCATCGGACATGGTATGTCCGACCCCCTGCGGCAAAGTCAACTGCGTTATGAAAAACATCCAGTCCTTCTTCTCGCAGATGACCCGCAAGTCCCGCCCGGTGTACCAGCAGATGGAGCTCGCCCTGCCCGGTTCCCGCCTGACCCGCGACGAAGCCGATTTTCTCGTCCAGATCCGCCGCCTCCGCGAGCAACTGGCCCGCAGTTAGACGGGGAAGTTTCCTTTATCCGAGCCATTCCGAAGCAGACAGGGTCCGGCACAGAACCGGAATGACATTGCCGCATTCCGGCAAGACGCGCACAGTGTGGGTTTGTGCACATGAGCGCATCGGAACGTCCGGAATCTCAGGCGGAACGCTTTGCCAATACGGCCAGCGCGGCGATCGGCGTGCTGATGGCGCTGGCTTGTCTTCCTGCGCTGCTTGGCGTGGTGTCGCGGGTGTCGGTTTATGGCGTGATCGGGGCGTGGGTCTTTTACTGCTCGGTCCTGCTGCTTTATACGAGCTCCACGCTGTACCATGCGCTGCCGCCGGGTGAATGGCGCCGGAAGGTGCGACTACTCGACCATTCGGCGATTTTTATCCTCATCGCGGGGACGTATACGCCGCTCACACTTGGGCCGCTGCGTGAGCACGGCGGGTATTGGCTTTTCGGGCTGGAGTGGGTGCTGGCTGCGCTCGGCATTGCCATGAAAGTCTCGGGGTCCCTGCGGTTCGGCAGGATTTCCAACATCATTTATGTCTTCGTGGCCTGGGTCGGACTGTTTTGGGCCAAGCCTTTCGCCATCGGCATGCCAATGCCCGGAATCGCCTGGATTCTCGTCGGTGGGTTCTTCTACACGGGCGGCATCGTGTTTTACGCCGCGAAGCATCGGCCTTACGCCCACTTCATCTGGCATCTCTTCGTCCTCGGCGGAACGGTTTGCCATGCGGTGGCGGTTTTCGGCTACGCAGTGCGCTAGCCGGTTGTTTTCGGTTCCCCGTATTTTCGTCTTTACTTAATTAAGTTTATACTTAAATATTTCTCCCATGTCACCACTGACCGCCCTGGGAGATCCGACTCGCCGCCAGATCGTTGAGATGCTGGCGCTGCGGGAACTGACTGCCGGGGAGATCGTGAAGGCTTTCTCACTCACCGCTCCAGCCATCTCCCAACATCTGAAGGTGCTGCGCGAGGCCCGGCTGGTAAAGGTGCGGGCGGAAGGCCAGAAGCGCATTCAATCCCTCGACCCGGAAGGGCTGGCGGAGATCGAGGCGTGGACAAAGCGCATGCGAACCTTCTGGGAAGGCCGCCTGGATGCGCTGGAACAGGAACTCCGCAAAAACTCCACACCATGAGCAACATCGAACTCAACGGCGACCACACCACCCCCGGAACTGTCCGCTTCACCCGCACCCTCCCCGCTCCCATCGAGCGCGTCTGGGCCTACGTCACGGAATCCGAAAAACGCGCCACGTGGCTGGCGGGCGGCGAGATGGAACTCCGCGTCGGCGGCAAGGTCCACCTCCACTTCCTGCACAAAAACATCTCGCCCAACGAGGAACCGCCGGAGGATTTCCGCGATGTGCATTACGAGGGCGCGGACAAGGATGGCGTCGTCACTCAATGCGATCCGCCGCACCTGCTGGCCTTCACCTGGAATGAAACCTCCGAGGTGAGCTTTCAACTGACGCCGGTGGCGGAGGGCACACGACTGGAACTCATCCACCGCAAGCTCGACCCGACGACGAATCTCTACGTCTCGTCCGGCTGGCAGTTGCACCTCGACATCCTCAAGGCCCGTCTGGAGGGCGTGGAACCGCAGCCCTTCTGGGGGAACTTCCTCAAGCTCAAGGAGGGCTACAGCGAAAAGCTCGGCGTGAAAGACTGAGGTTTGCCATGGCGGGGAATTGGGCCATACTCAGGCGTGCAGCCGCAACTGGATCTCTTTGGCTCCGCCGAGCCTCCCAAGCCCGCGCCCGCGAAGACGCCCAAGGCGGCCAAGCCGAAGCTGAAGGAAGCGGCTGAACCCAAGCCCGCCGCGCCTATCACGCTTGACCTGACGGCTCCGCCGGAGTCCGATCCCGAGCCCCCCGCTCCGAAAGAACCCGTGGTTCTGAGCGTCAGCCAGCTGACGCGCTCGATCCGCGGGCTCATCGAGGATCAGGTGGGCGAGGTCTGGGTGGAGGGCGAGATTTCCAACCTCCGCAAGCAATCCTCCGGCCACCAGTATTTCACCCTCAAGGACGCAGGCAGCCAGCTCTCCTGCGTCCTCTTCGCCGGTCAGGCCTCGCAAATGCGCGCCATCAACCTGACGGACGGCCAGTGCGTGCAGGCCTTTGGCCAGGTCACGGTCTACGAGGCGCGCGGCCAGTATCAGCTCGTCGTGCGCATCGTGCGCAACAAGGGCGAGGGATTGCTCCAGGCGAAGTTTGAGGCGCTCAAGGCGAAGCTCGCCGCAGAAGGGCTGTTCGCCCCCGAGCGCAAGCGCCCGCTGCCGCGCTTCCCGAAGGTCGTCGGTGTCGTGACGTCGCCCACCGGGGCGGCCCTGAAAGATTTTCTCAACGTCCTGCACCGCCGCCATCCCGGCATCGAGGTCATCATCAACCCCGTGCGAGTCCAGGGCACCGGAGCATCCCGCGAAATCGCCCAAGCGGTGCGGGAATTCTCCGAGCCGGAAAAGTACAACCTTCCGCCCGTGGAGGTGATCGTCGTTACGCGCGGCGGCGGGAGCATTGAGGATTTGTGGGAGTTCAATGAAGAGGTGGTCGCCCGGGCCATTGCCGCATCAACCGTGCCGGTGGTCAGCGCGGTGGGACACGAGATTGATTTCACCATCGCGGACTTCGTCGCCGACTTGCGCGCGCCCACCCCGAGCGCCGCGGCAGAGATTCTCGCAGCCGACCGGATCGAGGTGCTCTCCAGCCTCCGCCAGCGGGCAGCACGGTTGCATCGCACAATGGAGGCTCGTTTGGAACTCCTGACCGCCAAGGTGGCAGCCCTGGCCTCCAGTGCCGCTCTCCGCGAACCGGAGCGCCGGGTCGTGGAGTTGCGCCAGACGACTGACCGCCTCGCCGAGATCATCGAGCGCCGGGCCATGGAGGGATGGGAGCGCCCCAGCCATCTGCTGAAAAATCTCTCCCTGCGCCTGGAAAACCAGTCGCCTGAGAACAAACTGGCCCAAGCCCGCCAGTCCCTTACCTGGTTCGGCAACCGTCTCGAGGAAAACATCCTGCGAGAAATGGAGAATCGCCGAACACGCCTGGAGCGCACCCGGGGAATCCTCTCCGCCCTGAGCCCCGAGGGAACTCTGCAGCGCGGCTACACCATCACCCTCGACGCCTCCGGCAAGCCGGTCACCCGAGCAAAGGAGGTTTCACCCGGCGCAACATTGCGCACCCGTTTCCTCGATGGCGAGGTGGAATCCGAAGCGCGCAGCGTTGACGCGCCGCCACCGGGGCAGATAGAAAGACCGTCCACGTGAGTAAGACTTTCGCAGACCTCAAGGGCATCTACTCCCAGCCCTTCTTCCAACTGATCGAAACGAGCCGTCGGGTCCACACCGAATACTGGCCGAATAACGAGATGCAGCTCTGCACCCTGCTGAGCGTGAAAACGGGCGGGTGCAGCGAGGACTGCTCGTATTGCGCGCAGAGTTCCCGCTACTCCACCGGGGTCAAGGCCGAGAAGCTCATGACGACCGAGGAGGTCATGCCCTATGCCGAGCGCGCCAAGGCCAACGGCTCCACCCGTTTCTGCATGGGCGCGGCCTGGAAAGGCGTGCGCGATGGTGATCGGAAGTTTGATCAGATGCTCGACACCATTCGCGAGGTCAACAAGCTTGGCATGGAAGTCTGCGTGACCCTCGGCCAGCTCAGCGACATCGAGGCCCGCAAACTCCGCGAGGCCGGTGTCACAGCGTACAATCACAACATCGACACCTCGCCCGAGCATTACCCGAACATCGTCAGCACCCACACCTTTGACGATCGCCTGAATACCATCGGCGCCGTGCAGCGTGCGGGCCTGAGCGTGTGCTGTGGCGGCATCATCGGCATGGGTGAGTCGGAGGACGACCGCCTGAAGATGCTGGAGGTGCTGTGTTCCTTCGATCCCGCGCCCGAGAGTGTGCCGATCAACTGCCTCATGCCCATGAGCGGCACCCCGCTGGAGGAGTCCAAATCGGTCGACATCTTTGAGATCGTGCGCCTCATCGCCACGACCCGCATCGTCCTGCCGAAGGCCAAGGTCCGCCTCTCCGCCGGTCGCACCCTGTTGACCCGCGAGGCGCAGGCCCTCTGCTTCTTCGCCGGGGCCAACTCGATTTTCTACGGAGACAAACTCCTCACCGCATCGAACCCCGCCGCAGACGCCGACAAGGCGCTGCTGCGAGAACTCGACCTTACACCCCAGGCTCCCTACTCCGACCTTCCCCAACCCGTATGAAAATCGCCATCGGATCCGACCACGCCGGCTTCAAGTACAAGGAACAGATCATCGCCCACCTGAAGGAGCTCGGCCACGAGGTCAAGGACTGCGGCACCTACAGCCTGGAGTCCACCGACTATCCGCTCTGGATCATCCCGACGGCGGAAGCAGTGGCCAGGGGTGAATGCGAGCGAGGCATCGTGCTCGGCGGCTCCGGCAATGGCGAGGCCATGGCGGCCAACAAGGTCAAGGGCGTCCGCTGTGCCCTTTGCTGGAGCGACGAAACCGCCCAGCTTTCCCGCCAGCACAACAACTCCAACGTGCTTTCCATCGGCGAGCGCATGATCTCGCTCGAGATCGCCCTGCGCATCGTCGATATCTGGCTGACCACCGAGTTTGAAGGCGGTCGCCATGTCAACCGCATCGCGGAACTCGACCGCTACGAAGCCGGCCAGCCCATGCAGTAAGATGGCAATAAACACCGCGTGGATAGCCAACAGACCCATCGCTCATCGGGGTCTGCATGACTATTCCCGTCCGGAAAACTCGCTGGCGGCCATCGAGGCTGCCATTGAGGCGGACTACGCGGTGGAGATCGACGTCCGGGCAACGCTCGATCACAAGGCGGCAGTTTTTCACGACACCACGCTGGATCGCATCTGCGGGATGAGCCTCCAAGTGTCGAGCCTCAGCTCAGCCAACCTGAAAAACCTGACGCTCTTCGACACGCCGGAGAAGATTCCGATGCTCGAAGACGTGCTCTCCCTGGTCAACGGCCGGGTGCCGATCTTCGTCGAGATCAAGAACCCCGCCCAGCCCGGGCTGCTGGAGGAGGAGGTCTGCCGCCAGCTCGTTTCCTACCGCGGACCGTTTGCCATCCAGTCCTTCAATCCCCTCACCCTCGGCTGGTTCCGCACCAATTATTTCAGCGCCCCTCGCGGTCAGATTTCCTACTCCTACAAGGACGACTCGCGCCCTTGGTGGAAGACGATCCTGCTGCGCAATTATGTGTGGAACTGCATCAGCAAGCCGCATTTCCTCAGCCATGACTGGCGCGACCTCCCGTCGTTCGCTCCCTCCATGATCCGCAAGAAATACCGCCTCCCCATCCTGGCCTGGACCGTGCGGAGCAAGGAGGAAGCCGCCGCCGCGCAGCAGCACGCGGACGCGATCATCTTCGAGAATTTCCGGCCCTGAGGAGCTATCCCCTCGCCACGATCACCGCAGCGAGCAGGAAGAGAGAGCCGAAGAAGCGATCCACCCTCCGGCGCCACCGAGGTTCGGTCAGGGAACGCAGGACGGAGGCCCCCACGCCGGTGTACCCGGCCATGACCACGATATCGATCGCGACCATGCACGCGCCCATGAGGGCATATTGCGGCATCAGGGGTTCCTGCGGATTCAGAAATCGCGGCGTAATGACAAACATCGCCAGGAGCGCCTTGGGGTTCGTCGCGTTCACTAGGAACCCATGGCGAATCATGCCCCACGGTGTGGCGGGAATCGCCTGCCGCCCGGGCCCGCCCATCTGGTTTTCGTGGAAAGACTGGAGGATGAGCCGGATGCCGATCCAGGCCAGATACATCGCTCCCGCCAGTTGCATGACGAAGAATGCGAATGGCACCGCGTGCAGCAACGAAGACAGCCCCACGGCGGCAATAAGCAAAAGGAAAACCAGCGCGACCTGCTGGCCGACCGCCGTCCAGACTCCCCGCCGCCAGCCATAGCTCGCCCCGCTCGACATGGAGGCCACCGCACCCGCCCCAGGCGTGAGGCTGATCACCGCCATGGTTCCACACCATGCGGCCAGGAGCGTCGGTGACATCTAGATCGCCGCGTCCGGAGGGGGCACGGGAACAACCGGAGTCTCCGGGATGCGCACGTCAAACTCCGGCCCGAACTGGGCGACGAGCTCAACATTGTACACGACGCGGAATACGCTCACAGGCAGAGTCAACACCGTGTTGATATACGGCAGATAACCGATGCAGCACGTCGCAATGCCGACCATCACAATGATCATCCAGAAGACGAAGCCGAGCACGAGCCGCGCCACGATATAGAGAAAAACATCCATCGGCCTGTCCATGGACAAGGCCATGATGCGGCGCATCGCATCCCAGGCGGTGCCGCCATTGCGATACATCCAGATGGAGCCGACCTCCCGCACGAGCATCAGGAGAATCGCCGCCAGCACGACGAGCGCGAAGGAGAGCAGGCAGACCAGCCCGACCACGATCCACACCCACATCTGCACGGAACTCTCCAGGCCCGGCACCTCGAAGAATGCCACGACAGCGATTACCACGGCGAAGATCAGGATAAAGTTGCCTCCCCCCAGGAGGAGAAACGGAAGAAACAGGCTATTGCCGTGCTTGCGAAACTCTTTCCATGGGCGAACCACGGCATCGCGGTTGTGCAGCACGTTGTCGAGCAGCATGAACTGCCCGCGGCATCCGACCCAGAGGATGACCAGCCCGATCCCCAGCCCGACCACCAAGGCTGCGACGATAATGATCAGAAAGACCACTATCATCGACGAGGAGCCGCCGAGAAGCTGCGAAAAATCGGGCGTGGTTGCCTGCCCCGGCACGGGCGCGGCAGCCAGGAACTGCGGCCAGTGCGTGGTCAGCGCGGAGGTGGAGTCTGACCGCGTATTGATCTTCAGCAGCGTGTTGACGATATCAAACGGGAACGAGCAGTTGCCCGTATTCCCGATAAGGATATTGGCCAGCCAGGCCGAGAACCCCAGAGCGAACCACTTGCCGAAGCGAAAGTTATCGAAAAGCTGTTTCGAAACAGCCAGCCAGGCAACGGAAAGGGGTTCGAGGAGCTTCATGAAAGCATTGGGCGCGAAGTGTAATTCCTAGAGCAGTTCAGCGATCTGGACGGCATTGAGCGCAGCCCCCTTGAGGAGCTGATCGCCGCAAACCCAGAAGCTGATGCCATTCTCCAGGGCACAGTCGAGACGCAGGCGGCCGACGGCGCAATCGTCCTTGCCCGCGTAGTCGAGCGGCATGGGGTAATCGCGGGAGGCCGTGTCGTCGCGCAGTTCGATGCCCGGGAAGGCGTTGATCGCCTCGCGCGCTTCATGCAGCGTGACAGGACGCTCAAACTCGGCGCTCACGGCGATGGAATGCGCACGGTAGACCGGCACGCGCACGCAGGTGACCGAGGCCTTGAAGGTCGGCAGGTGCATGATGCGACGGCCTTCGTTCTGCATCTTCATCTCCTCCTTGGTGTAGCCGGTGTCGAGGAAGGAATCGACCTGCGGGATCACGTTGAACGCGATCTGGTGCGGGAAGATTTCCTTCTCGATCGGGAGATTGTTGGCCACCGCCTTGACCTGCAAGCGCAGCTCCTCCAGAGCGCGGGCGCCCGCGCCGGAGACGGCCTGATAGCTGGAGGCGAAAATCCTCTTCACCCGGAACTTCTTGTGCAGCGGGTAGAGCGCCATGAGCGTGATGGCGGTGGTGCAGTTCGGATTGGCGATGATGCCCTTGTGATGAGCGACATCCGCACCGTTGACCTCGGGCACGACGAGCGGGACGTTCTCGTGCTGGCGGAAGGCCGAGGAGTTGTCGATCACCACCGCACCACTTTCCACGGCGACGGGAGCGTATTCCTTGGAGATCGATCCGCCCGCGCTGAAGAGCGCGATGTCGATGCCGGCAAAGGCGCTCGGCTGGAGCGGCTCGACGACGACATCCTTGCCGCGAAAGGTCAGTGTTTTGCCCGAGGAACGCGGTGACGCCAGGAGGCGCAGGGAAGCCACAGGGAAATTGCGGCGCTCCAGGACGCGCAACATTTCCACACCCACGGCGCCAGTTGCGCCGACAATTGCGATACGATAATCTCGGGACATAACAAAAGAGACAGGCCCTACGATGAACGACCCCGACCAAAAAGTCCACGCCACACTGTCTCTCCTCGTAAATGTCCCCCGCCAGGTGCTGGAACTGCGCGAAAACGGGCAGGTTTTGCGGGAATTCCCGGTTTCCACCTCGCGCTTTGGCCTCGGCAGCGAACCCGGCAGCTACAAGACGCCGCTCGGGAAATTCGCCATCTCCGAGAAGCATGGAGCGGGCGCGCCGCTTGGCGCTCACTTCGTCAGCAGGCAATTCACAGGAAACATCGCGGAGCCCGGCGGTGAAGAGGATCTCGTACTCACCCGTATCCTGTGGCTGGAGGGCCTGGAGTCTGACAACGCCAATACCAAGGACCGCTACATTTACATCCACGGGACGAACCAGGAGCAACTCATCGGCACACCAGCCAGCCATGGCTGCGTGCGCATGAAAAATGCCGATATCTGCGAGCTCTACGACCTGGTTCCCGAGGGAACTCCAATAGAAATCGTCGCCTGAGCGGCCCAAATTTCCCGTTTTCTCCAATCAAGCCACCCCATCGGGAGATCCCTTCCCCCTCGATAGGGGCGAAACCTGTTACGATTTCACACCTTCTTTATTGTCAGTTGGATAGGATTTGCCAAAGTCCCCCTAGCAACCTGCTAAGAAAGGAGGGGGACATTTAAGTGAAATTCGTCAAAATTTTGGCCGCTGTTGCGGTCGCGACGGGCGCTCTGAGCCTCGGCGCTTGCGCCAGCAAGCCGAAGCCGGCTCCGGCTCCGACCGTGGGCTACTCCAAGTAATCGGAGTTACGCTCTAGCAAATTTCAAGACCGGTCGTGACACGTTCGCGGCCGGTCTTGACTCCTGAAGTGACTCACATGCCGGTTCGCCGGTACGTGGAACCGCCATGGGAAATCCATCGCGCGGGAAATACCGATCCGAGGCCCGACCGCAACGGGCAGACTCGCTTTAGCGGCGAGGAAGCAGCGTTGGGGATCGGAACAAAGATCGAGGCCATGATCATCCCCAGTAACCCCCAGCGCCCTGGCCAGCTTGCCAGGTCCTGAGCACAGTTGCGTCGGGATGTTCGTCCCCCGTGCAAGCATCATCGCATCCAACCCGGCCACGGGTTCGAGGGCGCGGATGAGGACAAAGCCCTGGCGGTTCCCCTTCACGAGTACATTCAGCATCCAGTGTACGCCGTAGTTGAAGTACACGTAGGCCGCTCCGGCCTGATGTTTCGCCACAAAAGCCCGCGCACTTGGGCGGGAAAAGGTATGGCACGCCGGGTCGTCCTCGGCATCGTAGGCCTCCGTTTCCACCACGATGCCCCTCGCCTCGCCCCAGACGAATTCGCACCCGATCAGGTCCCGGGCGCACGGTACAGGGTTTCGCTCAAAGAAAGAGCGCGGCAGCATCACAGGCCCGTCGGGTGGTCGATGAATTGCCACGGCAGGCCGTAACGTTCCTGCAGAAGAGCTCCCAGCGCCTTCACCCCGAAGGTCTCGGTGGCATAATGCCCGCCGTAAAACAGGTCGATGCCGCTTTCCTCCGCCGCCGTGTAGCTCCAGTGCGGACCCTCGCCCGAGATGAAGGCGTCGACGCCGGAACGAGCGGCTTTGAACACCTCGCCTCCCGCACCTCCGGTGACAACCCCGACCGAGCGGATCGCACCCGATCCTCCCGGCGCGACATGCACGTGGCCGCCGACAGCTTTGGCCAGACGCTCTGCAAGCTCTTCGCGGGAAATTTCCAAAGCAGCCTTCCACCCGAGATCAAGAAAGGGCTCACGTTCCGGCGGGAGGCCGAGCGCATCGCACAGGAGGGCATTGTTTCCCAGCGTGGGATGAGCATCGAGAGGCAGGTGGGCACTGTAGATGGCGAGCCCGCCATCGAGGGCGATCCGGAGTTTGCGATAGGCGGCTCCCGTCACCGGCTGCAGCCCGCTCCAGAACAAGCCGTGATGCACGATGAGCAGATCGGCACCCTGCTCCACGGCGGAGCGGAGGATGTATTCACAGGCATCCACCGCCACTGCGACGCGAGTCACCTCGCCGGAATTTTCCACCTGGAGACCGTTGACGGCATTGGGATAGTCCTTGATCTCAGCGAGCCGGAGTTCCGAGTTGAGAAAAGCGGTGAGTTCGCTCAGTTGCATGCGCGGAATCTAGCGCGAGACCCGGACACGGCCAACCGCTTTTGCAGCTAGTAGGCGACGTTGCGGTTGTTCCAGGTGTAGTAGAGATACAGGCGATGCGCCTCGGTATCGACGAAGAGCCGGACGAGCTCCGGCGCGCTCACTGTCACCTGCGTGCGCCAGAGGACGTAGCCTTGGGCAATTCCCGCCGGATTGAACCACGGCGCATCGGGAAGAGGAGCGGGCAGGACGGATTGCGGGATCGGCTCCGCCCGGGAAAAACCCCGAAATTGCTCGGTATACGGGCCGATTTCCTCCGGCTTCAGCATAAACGCGGCGTAAACACCTGCGGAAGTCTGACTCCACGAGTAGCATGTCACCTCCGTAGCATCAGCAGGGATGCCGGGCAACCCGGCCCGGGAGAGAACGGAATCCGCCGCCTGGATCTCGGGAGGAATCTCGTCCGCCGCGTGGGCGGGGACGGTCGAAATCATCACGGCGAGAGCCAGACTGAACCGAACAAGATGAAGCGGGGAAAATGCCATCGTGGAAAGCCGCAGGGATTCCTGCTAAGATACGCACGAGATGTTTGAAATCAAAGCGCGGGAAAAAATGGTCGAGCGGGCGCTCCTCGTGGGAGCCTTTACCGGAAACGACCTGGAAGACGAAGCGCAGGACCTGCTGAGCGAGCTCGAGGAACTGGTGCGCACCCTGGGTGTGCCCGTGAAGGAAAAGATGCTCGTCTATCACCGCGAGCCACAGTCACGCTACCTCATCGGATCGGGCAAGGCCGAGGAAATCGCCGACCGCATCAAGGAACTCGAGTGCGACGTATTGATCTTTGACAACGAGCTGACCCCCGCCCAGCAGCGCAACTGGGAGGATCTCACCAAGGTGCTCGTGATCGATCGTCAGGAGATCATTCTCGATATCTTCGGCGCACGCGCCCAGACCCGCGAAGCCAAGATCCAGGTCGACCTCGCCCGCATGGCGTACTCGCTGCCCCGCCTGACCAAAGCATGGAGCCACCTCGGCCAGCAAGGCGGCGGGATCGGCGCCAAGGGCGAAGGCGAGAGCCAGCTCGAGCAGGATCGCCGAAAAATCCGCGGCCAGATCGACCGCCTGAAGCGGGAACTCCAGAGCGTACGCAAGGCCCGCGCCACCCAGCGCAAGGATCGCAAGCGCACCCCGGTGCCCAACGCCGCCATCGTGGGGTATACGAATGCCGGGAAATCCTCCCTCCTCCGCCGCCTCACCGGTGCGGAGGTACTGGTCGAGGACAAGCTCTTCGCCACGCTCGACACCACCACCCGCAAGATCGCCCTCCCCAACAAGCAGCCGCTCCTGCTCACGGATACCGTCGGCTTCGTGCGCAAGCTCCCTCACCAGCTCGTCGAGGCCTTTCACGCCACGCTGGAGGAAGCGACGATGTCGGACTTTCTCATTCACGTCCTCGATGCCTCCAACCCTCGCGTGATGGAGTATTACAACACGACGATGAAGGTCCTTGAGGAACTCGGCGCGGATACCAAGAAGACCCTCGTCGTCTTTAACAAGATGGACAAGGTGACAGACCCATCCACCCGCGCCGTGCTGCGGCGTCATTTCCCGGAGGCCGTTTTCGTCTCAGTCCACAGCGGAGACGGCATAGACGATCTGGTGAACCGCATCGGGGATTTCGTCAGCAATCAGGTCCAGGAAACGACTCTCCATATCCCTGCCCATCGCGGGGATCTCCTGGCGCGACTTCACCGCGAGGCGCAAATCCATGACCTCGCCTACGAGCCGGAGTACGCGATGGTGAGAGCCTCCGTACCGGCCCGATTTCTGGAAGCACTCACAGAATTCGTCGTCGTCTCTGCCGAGGAATCGACTCCCGTGCAGAAATAAAGCGTGGCGCAACGTTTCGTAGACTTGCCACGCCCGGGTGGTTTTGTTAACTCTTCTGCCTCGAAGAGTATGTTGGACGCCCACCCCCGCGTCGCCTTCATTAGTGACATCCATGGAAACATCGACGCGCTCGATGCAGTCCTCGCAGACATTCGCGATCACAGTGTGCAAGCGGTTGTGTGCCTGGGAGATATCGTCGGTTACGGCGGCGCTCCAGCGGAATGTGTGCGCAAAGTTGGCGACCTTTGTCCGGTCGTTGTCATGGGAAACCATGAGGCGATGACTGTATTTGACGACATCGTGTACCTGGAGGAGATGCCTTCCAGTATTCGCCGCCCGATCGAGCTGGCCCGCACCTCGCTGACCAATGACGAGCTATCCTGGCTGCGCGAGCTGCCGCTGGTGAGCAAGGTCGGCTGCTTCACCGCCGTGCACTCCTCGCTGCATCACCCTGGGGAGTTTCCCTATGTGTTCCGCACCGAGGACGCGCGCAGGAACTTCAAGGCGCAGACCACGCCAGTCTCTTTCCATGGGCATTCCCACGTCCCGATCATCTGGGAGGAGCGCGGCCCCGTCATCAAGGCGCACAAGCCCGCCCTCGCCAACGTCCGGCTCTCCTCCGAGCACCGCTATACCATCAATGTCGGCAGCGTCGGCCAGCCGCGGGATGGCGATCCGCGCGCGAGCTATGTGATCTACGAGCGGGAGAATCGCGATGTGACGTTCCGTAGGATTCCGTATGACATCGAGGCCGCGCGCCGCCGGATCTTTTCCACCCGCATCTCGGGCCGCAACGCCGACAGGCTTTCCATCGGCGAGTAGTTGCCAGCAGGCAGGTTCAGCCCTAGAAAAGGCGTCTACTCATGAAAGCTGGCCGCAAAGGGATCTTGCTCTGGAGCGCAATGTGCCTCCTGGCCCTGTCGCATCCCGCCTCCGCAGATCCCACCGGCGAGGAACAAACCGTGCGCAAGGGTCCGGCTCCCGCCTGGGCGCAGCCGGAGCAGATTCCCCCACCCGTCGACAAAAAGGAACGCAACGGCAGCCGGATATGGCTCCTCCGGGACGAGCAGGCCAACGCCGCCGAGCAAGCCAGCTACCACCACTACGCCCGGCAGTTCTCCACCAAGTCGTCGGTGGAGAACGACTCAAGCATCACGATCCTCGTCGACCCCTCGTACCAGAGGCTCGTCCTCAACAAGCTCGTCATCCACCGCGACGGCAGGGAGATCGACCGCCTGCCGGAGCAGGAATTACGCATCCTGCATCGCGAGGAGCGGCTGGATCGCAACATGTTCGACGGGGAGCTGTCTGTCATCATGGTGCTGGAGGACATCCGGGTGGGCGATGTGGTGGAGTACGCCTTCACGTATGAGGGGGAAAATCCGATCTTTGGCGGGAAGTTCATGGATTCCTTCGGCACGGTCGACGATGATCCCATTTCCGCCATGAGCTACAGGCTGCTCTGGCCGAAGGGCCGCGAGGTGCAGGTGCGCAACCACAATACCGACCTGTCCCCGGCGAAGACCGATCTGCCCGACGGCTCCTCGGAGTACCGGTGGACCGCCCGCGATGTGCGCCCGCTCATTCCCGATGACGACCTCCCCGACTGGTACGATCCCTGGGGCTGGGTGCAGCTTTCGGAGTGGAAAACGTGGGGTGATGTCGCCCGGTGGGGAGTGCCGCTCTACAACACCTCCGAGCCCCTGCCCGGAGAGATCGAGGAGGAGCTCACTCGCATCCGCTCGCTTCCCAAGCCGGAGGACCAGGTGCGCGCCGCGCTCTGGTATGTCCAGGACAACATCCGCTATCTCGGCATCGAGATCGGCCCCAACGCCCACCAGCCGCACCGCATCTCGGAAATCGTGGCCCGGCGCTTCGGCGACTGCAAGGACAAGACGATCCTCCTCTGCGCGATGCTGCGCAACCTTGGCTTCCAGGCCGATCCCGCGCTCGTCACCACGGATGGCTGGCTGAAACACGACAACTGGCTTCCCTCCGCCTGGGCGTTCGACCACGTCGTCGTCCACCTCTCGCTGAACGGCAAGACGTATTGGCTCGATCCCACAGAGGACAACCAGGGCGGCGCGTTGGGCGAGATTTATTTCCCGGACTACCACCAGGCGCTCGTCCTGCGCGACGACACGACGGACCTCACCGAGATCAAGGCGGGCGGCTACGAAACCTCCAGCACCGACGTGAAGGAAAATTACGATTTCCCGGATTTCACCGGCCTCGTAAATCTCTCCGTCGAGACCACGTACCGCGGCCACGCCGCCGACGTCATGCGCCGTCACCTGGAGAACTACAGCAGCGAGGAGATTACCAAAAACTACCGGAACTTCTACGGCCGCGATCACGACAACATCCAGTCGCTCGACTCCCCCGAGTTCACTGACGATCGCTCCCGCAACATCATCACCTGCCGCGAAAAATACGTGATTCGCGACTTCTGGAAAGACGGCGATACCAGGAACAAACTCAAGGGCAAGATCGACGCCGACATCGTAAGCGAGAGGCTCTCGCGCCCGGACTCCTCCTCCCGCGAGATGCCGTACGCCATCGACTTCCCCTCCCGCGTGAGCAGCGTGATCGAGCTTTCCTTCCCGAGATCGATGAATTTCGATTCCGACTCGGAGACGGTGAACGACCCTTCGTTTCACTACTCTTTCTCGGCCACACCGGATGGAAGCCGCCTCACCCTGCGGCACAAGTACGAAGCCAAATCCGACCACGTGCCCCCCTATCGCATGGGCGGCTATCTCTCCAATCTCAACCGGGCCTACGGCTCCACCGGCTACCAGATCACCGTGCCCGACTCGTGGGCAAAGAACGGCGCGCAGGACGAACCGGACAAACCGGCCGTGCAACCGCACAAGCTGTCCTCTTTGAAAAGCACGCTGATCGTCCTGCTGACCCTGGGCGCCGCCGGTCTCCTGGGGGGGGCTTTTTTCCTGCTCCTCTTCGCCGTGCTGGCCTTCCGCATGCACCGCCAGCCCAAGCCCGTCCCGGCGTCTCCGTTTCAGTCTCCCAACACACCTCCGGGCGTCTAGGATCAGTCCATACCGCAATGGCCATCGAGGAAAAACTAGCCGCACGGCTCAAGGCGGCGGGGATTCGGCCCGAGGACATTACCTTTTCCTTCACCCGTGCCAGCGGTCCCGGCGGCCAGCATGTCAACAAGGTCAGCACCTCGGTGGAACTGCTGCATATCCCCACCGGCACCCGGGTGGTCGCAAGCGACTCTCGGTCGCAGCACACGAATCGCAACCTGGCTCTCCTTCGGTTCGTCGAGAGGATCGAAGCCGCCCGTACCGCCGCCGCGCAGAAACGCAAAGCCGAGGCCTCGAAAAAGCGCCGCCAGCGCGCCAAGCGCAGCTACGGCACAAAGCAGGAAATGCTGCGCGACAAGAAGCATCGCGGAGAGACGAAGAAATTGCGCGGCAAAGTGCAGCCTGGAGGTCACGGGTAAACAACCCGATTTTTTCTACTCGCTGCAAGGCCCATAGCATCGCTTTACGCCCCTCGCGTTTTTCCAGAGGCGTCTCCCCCATTCACTTCATCTGCACGACGACTTTCCCCTTCGCCCGGCCTCTTTCGAGATAGGCCAGCGCGGCCTTCGCCTGATCAAACGGGAAGACATTGTCGATGACCGGCCGGATTTTGCCTGCCTTGAGGAGCTCACCGATTTCCGCGAGTTGTCCTCCGTCGGGATGCACGAAGAGAAACGAATAGGTCGCGCCTTTTTTCTTGGCCCTGCGGATGATGCCGCCGCTCAACAAGCCGACCACGGACTTGAGAACAAAGTTCATGCCGCGAGCGCGCGCAAACGCCGCGTCCGGTGGCCCGATGAGCGAGACAATGCGGCTGTTCGGTTTTAGGACTTTCAGGGATTTCTTGAGTGCCTCCCCTCGGAGGGTGCCCAACACGACATCGTAGTTGCGCAGCACGTCTTCAAACTCCTGTTTCTTGTAATCGATCACTTCGTCGGCGCCGAGGCCTTTGACCAGGGCGACGTTCCCCGTGCTCGTCGTCGTTCCCACTGTCGCGCCGAAATGTTTGGCGAACTGGATCGCGAATGTGCCGATGCCACCCGAACCCGCGGGAACGAATACCTTTTGGCCAGGCCGAAGTTGCGCTCGCTCTTTCAAGGCCTGCCAAACGGTCAATCCGACCATGGGGATGGAAGCCGCCTGCACAAAATCCAGGTTGGCCGGCTTGAGCGCGGCGGCGCTCTCCGGCACGACGGCGAAGTCGGCAAGCGTTCCCGTGCCCAGGTCGAAGACGCTCGCGAAAACCGCATCGCCCTTCTTGAAGCGAGTCACCCGACTGCCCACCTCCACCACGATGCCGGCCACGTCGCTGCCCAGCGTCGCCGGGAGGTCGAAGCGGAGCATCAGCTTGAACGTTCCTTTCGGGATCATGGTGTCGATCAAGTTCAGGCCGACAGCGTGAACCTCGACAAGAACCTCGTCCGGCTTGACGGTCGGACGGGGAAGATCGGCAAATACAATGTTGTTCGCTTTGGCGTAACGGGTAAAAGTGAGCGCCTTCATAATCAGGGCATTGATTTGGTGATGGTTGAGTGAGCGAATGAGCAGGATTCGTGAGGGCTAGGACTGCAGCCTTGACCAAGAGCGGTATCGCCGGGCCAGGAGCTTATTCCTCAACTGGTCCCGGATGATGCTGAAGATCGCGCTGGCATTTGCGAGAGGTCGCTGGCCGTCGCCCAGACGCTGCAATTGCCGCTGGATAACGGCCATATACGCGACTGAGGCCAGCATCTTGTCCTTGAACTTGATGGTGGGCAACACGCCGTCCCTGGGTTTGGCCTCCCTCCACGTTAGCGGCAGACCGGGGTCCATCGCCAGCGAGGTAGCGATGCCGACAAGGGACACGCCCTGGCTAAGCACGCCTTCCGCGACTTCACGCCGACGGATGCCGCCAGTCGTCATGATCGGCATTCGGGCGACCTTGGATATGTCGCGGGCAAATTCCAGAAAGTAAGCTTCGCGCGCCAGGGTCCGTCCGTCCCGTGTCTGGCCCTGCATGGCCGGCGCTTCGTAACTGCCACCGGAAAGCTCCACGAGGTCCACACCACTGGAGTTGAGCATCTTTACGACCTCCAGAGCGTCGTCGGAATCAAAACCGCCACGCTGAAAATCCGCCGAGTTGATTTTGACGCCCACACAGAATTCCCGTCGCACCGCGCCCCGCACGGCGGAGACGACTTCGAGCAGAAACCGCACACGATTCGCCATGCTGCCGCCCCATTTGTCCTTTCGCAGATTCGTCAGGGGCGAAAGAAACTGGCTGATGAGGTAGCCGTGAGCCGCGTGAATCTCAACACCCGTGAATCCGGCGGCTTCAGCCTCGCGGGCGGTATCGGCAAATCGCTGAATGATCTGTCTGATTTGCGTTTCGTTGAGCGCTTTGGGTTTGGCGATGAGCTTGGAGTGTTTTCCCAAATCCACAGCGACCTCGGACGGCGCCCAGCCGGGTTGACCCAACACCGCCATGGTTTGGCGGCCGGGATGATTGATCTGCATCCACACTTGCGCTCCATGACTGCGAGCGGCTTTGGCCCATGCCCTGAAGGGCGCAAGATCCATGCCTCGCTGCAAAACCACATCTCCCGGACTGCCAAGAGCGAGTGGATCGATCATCACGTTGCCGGTAATGATGAGGCCCACTCCGCCTTGGGCGAAGTTCGCTTCCATGCGCGCCAGCCGGGCATCCGGAGCCTGTCCCGGCCCGGCCAGGCTCTCGGCCATCGCCGCCTTGGCGATGCGATTGGGGATCACAGTTCCGTTGGGCAGCACCAGCGGAGAAAATAATCCGGGGGAAGTAGCAGCGTGGGAGGAAGCGCCGGAGGGCGCGTCCGCGAAAGAGGTTTTCATGACCGAGTCCTGGTTAATTCAGTTGGAATTCCTTGCGTAAAGCGCGATCGAACAGGCTCGCTGGAAGAAAACGGCGGAGTCGGCTCAACGTGACACCTTTGCCGACGGGGTAGCGGAGCCGGGGCGACTCGGCGGTCAGCGCCGTAAAAACGGCTTCCGCCACAAGATGCGGGTCGTCACCGTACGCAATGCCCTTCCGTGTCAGCTCCAAAATTCGACCACGGTGAACGGCATATTCGTCGAGCTGAACATCGGCGTCTTTCCCGCTGTGGCTGATGTTGCTCTTCGTGAAGGCTGGCTCGATGAGCAATGCCCGAACTCCAAAGCGACGCACCTCGTGGTCCAGCGACTCGGTGTAGCCTTCCATCGCATGTTTGCTCGCAGCATACATGGCCATGAAGGGCGACGGGAGCAATCCCACCACTGAACTGATATTGACGAAACGGCCGAAGCCAGCCCGTCGCATTCCCGGCAGGACGGCATTCGTCACCCGCAAGACGCCAAAGAAATTGGTTTCAAACTGCTGGCGAGCTTCCGTGAGACTTGTTTCTTCCACCGCTCCAGTAAGAGCGTACCCCGCATTATTGACCACAAATTGAATGGGCCCGCTTTTTTGGACGATGCTCTGGACTGCGCCAGCCACGCTGGCGTCGTCGGTGACATCCATGCCAATCATTTCCACGCTGGGAATCGGGCGGGCCGACTTCGGATCACGCGCCGTGCCGAAGACGCGAGCACCCCGTTCGGCGAGTAATTGGGCGATTTCCCGACCGATGCCGGAAGAGGCGCCGGTGACCAGGGCAGTTTGGTTTTTCAGGGATGTGATCATAGATAAAAGAGTTCGGCCATAAAGATGATGTTCATAATCTAAACGTCAAACACTTTTTGATGTTGATTGACATCATTGACCGGGAAAGCGTTAGTCTCGGGAGGAGAATCCAAAGAATGAAAGTGACGAAAACGCAGGCCCGGGAGAACCGGGCGCACATTGTGGAGACGGCCTCCGCGCTGTTCCGTGAGCGCGGCTACGACGGCGTGAGCGTGGCGGATTTAATGGCCGCTGCCGGTTTTACTCACGGCGGATTCTACAAGCATTTCCGGTCCAAGGCGGACCTGATGGCAGAAGCCGCAGCAAACGGTTTTTTACAGTCTGCCGCAAATATGGCGGAGAAAGATGAAGCCGCGTTCGTGCAAGAATACGTATCCCGGAAACACCGCGACGCGCCCGGCCATGGCTGCACGCTCGCGGCTCTTTGTGGGGACGCCGCGCGCCAGCCAGAAGAGATCAAGGAGAGCTTCGCCGCCGGCATCGAAGGCCAGCTCGCCACCTTGGAGCGTGAAGATGGTGACTTGAGCGAAATCGCGAAACGCGAAGCGCGAGTCCGGAGGATCGACACGCTTGCCCATGCCCTGGGCGCCATCGTTTTGTCACGGGCCTGTCCAGACGACTCCCCGTTGGCGGACGAGATTCTGGAAATCTGCCGCACCCGGATACTTGAGTCTCTATGCCACGAAAGCAAGTCAGCCAAATCCCAGAAGCAGAGACCCCGACAGGTCGGAGAGTAAGGTAAGTCCGCGCCAAGGGGCAGCTACGGGAAGGGGTAATATTTCCGATTGGCAGGTTATGGCACCAGAGATAGTGCACTGTCATGCCCGATGCCCTTAACGACATCGCCAGGGAGATTCACCTGGCGGCCTCCGGCGATGCGCCATGACCGCGTCCGCACTCATGGCGAAATGTGCGGCAGAGATCCAGGGGCGGCTCGGCCTGCGCCTGGGCCTGGTGATCAGCCTCTATATCGGGCTCTATCTTGCCACCGGACAGAATGACATCCTGAGTGTCGCGGTGCTCGCCGGGGGACTGTACATCGCCAGCGAAGGGCTTCGCCTCGGGTATTGGCTGACCATCTGCCATTACCTCATCGGTCTTTCCGCATTCCTCCTCCTGTATCTCACGATCGGCATCCCCTGGCTTTTCGCCCTCTTGTGCGGAGCACTCGCTCTGGGCGTCATCTCGCTCACCCGGCTGGCGGCGGAGTTGCGCCCATTTGGAAACTGGATCTTTATTCCCGCAGTTTACCTGGCCTGTGAACTGGGCGAAAATCGAAGCTGGCCGCAGCGACTGGCCAGTTTGCCGGAAACGCTTCTTTATTCGCTGATCGGCCTGGCAGCCGTGCTGCTCCTGATGTTCAGCCGGAAAAAGAAACCGGCAGCGACGCTTTCCTTGCTGACAGCGAGACTGGGCGATCCGAATCTGCAATGGAAGCGTCAGGCTGTCGCCGCATTCTTCGCCGTGCTCACGGTCGCCGGAGTGGCGATCACATTCCAGCTTCCCAACTCGCAGTGGATGATCTGGTCCTCCCTCAGCGTCATCGCCATCGACCTTCCCGCCTCGCGAGCAAAACTCGGCGACCGCATGTTTGGCACGATCGTCGGCTGTCCGCCAGGCTTCCTCTGCGGGTGGCTGCTCCCCCGCAATGAGACGGTCTTCGCCCTCGCCACTCTGGGCATCCTCCTCTCTCTCGTGGCGTTTCGCACCTACCGGGTAGGCTTCACCGTTCGGTGCGCCTTGACCGCCCTCGCTGCCGTGGCTGGAGGCGGGAGCGCATCCATCGCGGAACAACGCGTCGGCAATGTCATCATCGGCGGCATCATCGGACTGGTCGCCCAGCATCTGGCCGAGTGGGTCGCCCGAGCCCGGCGCCTCAAGAGGTAAACCGGTATATCAGTCGCGCAGTGACGGATGGCCTCCGGCCTGCGCGGCCTCGGCTCACGTCGCAGCCTGGCGAGCCGTTTTCCGATCTCGGGAAAAGACCGTTGACAAATCAGGCGCCCGCACGTAGCTATACCTCCATCCTGTAGCTGAAGCTACATTTCGAAAACACGGATGCCCATTTCGATCCGTGAGCAGGCAGACAGATCGAACCGAACAGATGAATCCATGAAAAACAGACATATCGCCCTTTTGTGCCTCGCACTTGTCACATTGACTCTCCCGAAAGCGTTTGCGGCAGACGCCGCCCCATCCACAAAACCGAAGCGCATCCTCACGTCGTTCACCATCATTCAGGACATGGCGCAGAATGTCGCCGGCGACAAAGCCATCGTGGAATCCATTACCAAGCCTGGGGCGGAAATCCACGAATACGAGCCAACGCCGCTGGATATCGTCAAAGCGCAGTCGGCCGACCTGGTGCTTTATAACGGCATGGGCCTGGAGCGCTGGTTCGAGAAGTTCTTCAAAACCGTGAAGGGCGTGCCGGTCGCGGTGCTCACCGAGGGTATCGAACCGCTGAGCATCTCGGAAGGCCCCTACAATGGGAAACCGAATCCCCACACCTGGATGTCCCCGGCCAACGCAGTCATTTACACGGAAAACATTCGCAAGGCGCTGGTGAAGATCGATCCGGCGAATGAGGAAACATACAACGCAAACGCAGCCGCCTACATCAAGGAGCTCAAGGCCATCGATGACCCGGTCCGCGAGAAGCTCGCACAGATCCCGGAAAATCAGCGGACGCTGGTTTCCTGCGAGGGCGCGTTCTCCTATCTCCTCCGCAACTACGGCATGAAGGAACTCTACCTGTGGCCAGTGAATGCCGACGAGGAGGGAACGCCGCAGCAGGTCCGCAAAGTCGTCGATACCGTGAGGAAAGACAAAATCCCCGTCGTATTCAGCGAAAGCACGATCAGCCCGAAGGCCATGCTCCAGGTGGCCAAGGAGACCGGCGCAAAATATGGCGGCGTGCTCTACGTCGACTCCCTCACGACCGAGGATGGCCCGGCGCCAACCTATCTGAAGCTGCTCCAGTACAACGCAGACACCATCGTCAAGGGCTTCACCGGACAGTGAAGTCCTTGCAAAACCACGTAATGCCTCCTTCCCTCGGGACACATGGCCGGAAAGGAACCTCATGATCAGCGATCAAGCATCTCTCGAAGTCCACGTGAGTGACGTAACGGTGACCTACAACAACGGTCACACCGCGCTCCACGATGCGTCTTTTCATCTCAGAAGCGGGTCCATCTGCGCGCTCGTCGGAGTGAATGGCAGTGGCAAATCCACCCTCTTCAAAGCGATCATGGGATTCGTCCGGCC
>Ga0209935_1000989_pt1 | contig 53044 bp, 46 predicted proteins | sample ThiBio_1000_plan_2_FD_183958 | JGI IMG/M metagenome (GOLD analysis project Ga0209935, IMG submission 183958) | Wastewater bioreactor microbial communities from Cape Town, South Africa - Thiocy_cont_1000_plan (SPAdes) | ecosystem: Engineered > Bioreactor > Thiocyanate-remediating >... | reverse complement strand
AATTTAATAAAATATGCTTAGGTGCGCCATTTGCACTACATAAAACGTATTTGACTGTAATAGGGTTTTGTCTGCACATTGCAACTTTATGAATTCAACAAATACAAAACAAATATTTTGATCTAGATATTTCATTTTGTATTCTTAAAGAAAGGCCAATACATCTGTGGCAAAATATGAGTGTTGGTTCATGTCTTTTGTAGTATGTATCGGATAATCAGTTATTCTTCCATTATTAAAAAAAATTAGAAAAATCGTCACGTAGGCGCTTAAAAAACAAATTTTTTTCATCATCTTTTATCAAAATAAAAAGTTTTGCTACGAAATTCATAATAATAATGTTCAATGACTTACACATCGATCTATCTAAATAATACTAACCAATCGAGTCTTGCGCCAATTCGATCTTCAGCTTCAAGTTTACATACCGGCTCGCATTTAACTCCTATCTATTTAAATCTCTACGATCTTGGTCAATGTCATAACAATCTTATTCATTCATTAGGTTTTGCTTTTTATCATTGTTCTGTTCAAGTTCATTCGTCTGAATACGGGTAAACACGATAAATTTCTACCGAAAATCAGCTGAATTTTGTCTTGAAAAAGATATTTGGGTCATCCATATGGAATGACTGGTGTTTACAAAACATCGAAGCATGATTCACGTTTTCATTTGTACAAAATTCGTCAGTCGATTGAAATCAGTTGGACTTGGTTCAATGAAAATGAAATCGATCGACTTGTTACGGATCTCGAACCGTTCTATCTCGGTTTTGATTATCATACAACGAACAAGAATTCTCTTCATTTCGCTAAATATCTCATCGAACAGCTTTCGAATGATTCACAATTGAAATATCTCGAATCGATTCGAATCCTTCGATTTCCATCATGTAAATTCGCCGAAATGATTTGAGCCGTTTCAAGATCGAATTGATTTAGATGTCGATCGAATTCGTCGACTAACTCAAACACTTTCATTTCTCAAAACCTTCGATACAGAAAAAGATATCGCAGAAATCAATATTCTCTATTTTCTCTACACGAAATTCGAAGGTAATATGACACGAATTTGTCAAATTGTCAAATGTGACACCATCGAAAAAGTAATCGACTCAAATTCTCCTTTCAATTTCACTCGAAACGACATTTAGTTAACTCGAATTCGAACTTTAATCTACGACGGAATCAACGACAAAAAACTGCCAACATTTCCTCTATTTTCGGCGTTTAATATCCACACACCTCAAGTTTATCTCGTCGAAAATCGATCGATAGATAATCAACCGTTTACATTGACGGATATTTTCCATCAATTCGACACGATAACTCTTCGTGGTCGAACGAGTATCGATCGATATTTGAACATGAATCAAGAGAAATCAAATCAGTTTTCGTCGTTGAATCAATCGGTTTCTCAAAATCAACATCGAACACGTTCGAAGCAACGAAGAAAATTACCGCGTGATTTCGAATTTACAACTGATTTATATCGAATCTCATAGGAGAAAATGTATTTCTCAACTCGTTATGTCTCTTTAGTGATTTACATTTGCTTCTATTGATCTCTTGGGTAATATTTATGCATTCTTTCTTTTTATTAGGACAAAGTTCGTTTGTTTATCAATAATCAACGATGAAAATAGATATTTGTTTGTTTGTTTTTTGTGGTCTTCAGAAGGAAAATTGAAACTCGATATTAAAACCAAAGATAAATCGTTTCGTTCTGTTTGTTGTTGTTAGTTTTTTTCTATCTAAATCTCGATGATATCCGTTAGAACATTAATGTCTATTGTACATGACAAGCATCGTTTACAGTTGTTTCTATTTCTTCTTCGTCTTAACCGCTGACAGTTAAGTGTAGAAATTCTATTAACACGAAAAAACGATTTGATTCTTGAAATATCCTGTTTGATGTTCCCACATCGAAAGACATCAAATATGGACTTTGCTTGTCTGTTGTCCAACGGAAGAATAAATCAGTTAATCAAAGATTTTATGTCGTCTGTGTGTATGTGCGTGTGTGTGTGTAGACAGTTCTTTTTTTAATAAAAATTTCTGATGAATAAAAAAACGAAGGCGATGAATAATTGAATAGATTTTTATTTCTAATGCGAAATAAATCTAAATGATAGATATTAATGAAGATAAATAAGAGTTTATCTATTAGTATTTAGATAATAGAAGCTGTGTTTTGTCGCAATTCGATCGATTTAATTGATTTATGTGAGAATTTGCCTTTCGACATCAAAGATGATTTCATTTCCTCGAAAGACCATCAACTGTGTTTCCTTTTCATATAGAAAAAAGTCCGTCATTGAGCTGCTTCGGATGACTAGAAACTGCCATTGATGATCTTAGTTATATTTAAAAAAAGAAACATAAATATACAAAGATCTCGTTTTTTTTTAAATATCGTTTCTATTTTGCTTCGATAAACATCTGCTAAATAAAACCATATGACACCTTTATTTTGCCTCCATTGAGTAAATATCTTTGAATTTTTCATATGCCGTTAGCACTTTCGTAGACGATACATTGAACTCGAGTTTTTTTTATTAGATTTTTAGTATAACGAAAGAAGACGCTATTTTTTTTAATAATAATCCAATTTCAAAGTCATTATATTCAATTATTTAGTAATGAGATAATTCAAGTAAATAATATTTCCAATAAGTAATCGGATAGCCTGTTTTTGTTTTTTCTTTTCTGAGGATACGCGAGAGAGAGAGAGAGCGATGAAAGTAAATATAAAACAGAAAGAAACAAAAATCATATGTTTATTTTGGTCGGATATATTCTGTTTGTTTTTTATTGTCATCATTTCTCATCTAAATCTGCTGGATGACAGGGTAAAGAAAGACAAGAGAGTAAATTGATTGCGCATGTGCGACAAGTCGTTTCTCGATTTACGAGTAACGTTGAGAGTGTAGATAAATATTTCTGCAGATTCTTCGAAATTTAATTACGACATAAAAATGAGACACGTTTTTTCTTACAGAGATTAGCGTTGTTTTATAAATATTTAATGAACAATAATAAATAGCCCGTGACATTTGAGTTTTATTTGAAAATTCTATTCAATGAGAATTAATTAGACTTGACAAGTGAACGCACATTCTGATTTGACTAAAGTTCGGCGTGTTTTTTTTATATTTGTGTGGCATTGATCAGTTATTTGTTTTCATTTTGTTTTTTTGCAAATCAAATCTTGTCAAACCCATTTTTTTTTGTTATGATTGAATGTTAACCAGAACATTAGCTAAGGAAAAGAAAGGAGAGCGAGAAAAAGAACGAGTAGTGATACTTTCTGTTTCTTGTTTATATCAGTGTGAAAGAGAACGAACGAGAAAATGTTAAGTATGTCTTTATAGAGTTCTTTTTCTTTTCAGTTAGTTTAAAAAACAAAAAAAAAAGAAATAATTGATAATATATACTTGACTATTTCGTCATTGAAATTCAATATTTAGAAACTTCCAGACAAACAACAAGAGAAAAAGTCACGTTTAAGTGTTTTAGTCATATTTTGTAAAATTACAGAAGTTGTTTGAGGTTAATCTGAACTTTTTTTTCTAATTTAATTATCGTCTCGATTATATTAACGTAGGTATTTTGTTTCTTCGTAATAGGAAAACAACAGAATAGTACATTGTAAGTAATTAAATTTGTTGTTAATGAGTTTTTTTTTCTAAATAAAAAATTGCAAAAAAAAGATAAGCGATTGCTCGAGTTTCGAATGTCTATTAATAATTCCGAATATTTTCGATGATTCACCGAAAATTTGTCTATAGGGAATAGATTGGTTATATAAAAGGAAATGTTTATTGTAATAGGTTTGATAGTGATCAGAAAGAAAAGGCCATGTGTTTGATTTTGATCTTTAAAAATGAGAAAGAAGAAACGAAAATAGAGAATTTATTACGTTTGATATATTGTCATTATTGGCGATTTATTTGCATGCATAGTGATTGATTGATTGATCGAGTTTAGTAGGCATCTCACGTTTCGGTTTATTGATTAAACAATATATTTTTTTGATGTTTTTGTCAGAGATTAAGCGAGAAGTCAATTTGGTTCTTTATAATTCAAATACTTGTTTTAGATTGAAACCCGTCCATATACGTATGCTTATTGAATAAAATCGAATTTCAATTCTTCAAGATAATCAAACATCCGTTGTCAAGATGTCGTTTTGTCCAGCTATAAAAGGACGTCTCTGTTGGCCACAAACTCCTGTCGATCATTCAGTAAATGTGTCATGTCAACTCATCGATCATCCAGGAGTCGATTCATCGAGTTTGTTGATTGATTTCATTGGAAAATCCAACTAAATTATTGCTTTTTATCTTCTCTTCAAAGAATATTTCAGCCGTTATTGTCTTTCATCAGGAAATTGGTCGATTTTAGATGTTACTGGTTGTCTTTATCCAGATGTATTAGCTCTATTAAATAATTCCTATTTACGTCGACCGTACAAAGAACGAATACTCTTCGAGCGAACTCTTCGTATTCTCCGTTACATTGAAATAGCAGGTCTCTCCGTATCATTAACAAGTATTCTTATTTCATTATTTATTTTTTTTACAATTAAGTAACGAACGTTTTTTTTTATCGAAACAAAAAAACAAAAGAAATGATGTTTTTTTTTCTCAAAGGTCTTTATACAATAGTCGAACGAAAATTCACATCAATCTTTTAATAGCTATTCTTATTCAAATTCTTGCTCGAGTTGTCACTTACGGGTTTGATTTGATTTTGCACAATAAGAAAAATATTCAATAAAAGATATTTTTAGACTTCAAATGTTTCAAGTAAAACATTCGTCACACGACGAATGTACGAATATTACAAATATATTTTCATCTCGTCAAACCGTTGTATTCGATAATGTTTGTTCAATATTTATCATTTTATTACAATTCGGTATAACAGCGATGTTTATGTGGATGTTATGCGAAGGGATTCATTTGAATACGGTATTGACTTTTAAAGTTTTTAAAGACGATGCATATACCGGTTTTTATCTTATCATCGGCTGGGGTACGTCAGCTCAAGAGTTATTTCGATTTGAAATCTTTTTTTTTTTAAATTAGTTGTTCCGTTTTGTTTGACACTGAGCTGGAGTTTGGTTATGTTTATTAAAGAACGGCGTAGGAGGTAAAAAGGACGGAGATTATTTTTGAAAAAGAAAATAAACGCTTATCATTATTTCAGATGTTTTAATAATTATAATCATTTGAGTTATTATTGGATTATCGATGGGCCGCGATATGCTGTGATGATTGTAAATTTGTTCAATGCTAAATAAAGCAAAAAAAAGGAACTATTAATCTAATTTTAGATAAATATCGTGTTCTTATTGAATATAATTCGTGTTTTATTTGTTAAAATAAAAGAAGGTTCAGAAAAACAAGTTCGCGAAGAGTAAATATTTATTTCTAATAAAAATCTTCGTTTTTTTTCTCTAATTTAAAATAAATCTATTTAGAAAACGGCGTAGTTCGATGAACACAAAATTCGTCCGGTAAAAAAAACATTTATCTCATCATAGAACTCATTGCACTCGTCGATTGTTTTTTCAGAAAAGCGGTGAAAGCAGCGATATTTTTATTACCACTATTAGGCATAACTCATGTTCTCGAAACGTTCATCTCTGTCGGTAAATAGAAACACGAAACCATTGAAAATCTGAAGATTAATTAATTTTATTTTTAAATTCAAAGATGACAAATCATTGCGAGTATTTTTAATCTACAGTTCGGCAAGTGTTCTATTAATGACACTTCAAGGATTCTTCTGTTCGTTATTATATTGTTTTCTCAATGGTGAAGTAAGATAACTGCTGAGTTCTGCTGTGGCTTTTGAGTTTTTTCTGTTGAATAGGTTCGAGAGAAACTCTCGCGACGTTTTCGATCGACACGATTTTGGTCTTCATGGAAACAATATTCGGGCAAGAAAAGTCAATCTGTAAATGAAAAGAATCTAAATAGTACAGAAGTACCTTTGCGAACGAAGTCAACATCATCGGCAAAGGTGCGCTTTGACATTTAGAAAACGAGAATTCACTAACTTCTCGTTGATTTTTCTTTTAGAACAAAAGTCCTGTGGCTTTCGAAGAAATTCGATTAACATCGAACGATGCCGATAATTCGGCATGAAAAGAAAAACATCGTTCTTCTTTTGTTTTGAAATAAATTCGAAAGGATTTTGTACAGAAAGTTTATTTTTTCGAAATTCTTCCGAAGAATTTTTGTGAAACATAATCCGACAGAACATGTCGATCGTGACAATCGTACGTTAGAATTGCGTTGATACGCGATTGATTCGATTGAGAAATTCGCGTTATTCGATGCGAATACGCTCGACCATTGAAAAGAACTAAACCGCCCGATTGAAAATCATTTCGAGAAATAATCGGAGAATTTTCATTGATTTTATATTGAAAAATGCCTTCAGTCGATTGTTGAAAAAGTAAATTAACGAAAAAATGCGAATGATCTTTGTGCCAATTTAATTGATCCGATTGTCGGTAGATGTTTACGTACAACGCACCTAACGGATCGCGACTTGGATAGAGTTTGGGATAGATTTGAATAATATCTCGAAGGAAATCGATAAGATGATTCGAGAGATAAATTCTTCGAAGAAGAGAATTCAAAGGAATTTGATCGTAGGCTATGATCGTTTTGCTGCTGGTTTCGTTTTCGTTCAATTGGTTCGCTGATGTTTCGTAGAGGTTTTCGGTGTGTTGAACAACCGATTGAAAGAGTTCGTTCGATGAATTAATTAGAATTTGATTGATTTCGTTTCGAACGTTGACTACCGTTTGTTGAGTTAGAAAATGAGGTAAATATAAACAACCGGTGTCGATAAATTGTTTTCGACTGTTGGAAATTAAATTCTGATAATCCGACGATCGATGATTATCAATTGGATAGATTTTCGAATTGATCAATTGATGAATTTGACGAACATTTACTTTCGTTTTGCACAACATTTTTCGAATAAATAGAAAAAAACGAAGAAAATTTATCTAAAAAGATAAGAATCTGTATAAGATTTACTAACGACAAAGATACCGAATAGATTCAATGTCGATAGCGAAATCTGACGACTCGACTTTCTCTTTGCACAAATTCATTTAAACTTTGACTGTTCGATCAAAATTTATTCATTCGAATATTTTGTGCAGAAATATTTTTTCGCTTCTCTCGAGTAGATTCGATCCAACTCAATTTCCTTCTCAATCAATTCAATCTAAAAAAGCTCTTTGTCTAAAATGTAGAAATCCGTTGTTATTTGTTTGTGTTCGACGAACAAATTCGCATATATATACGAACACATTCGTCTATTTTGAATCGAATAAACAAAGAAAATGTTTGGTTTTGATGATTTACCAAATGAATTGTATTTAATTGTGTTTTGTTATTTGACAAAAGATGAATTAATCGAATCGTTTTATCAATTAAATCAACGGATTAACTCGATTTTATTGAAATATTTTTCGAGAATCTTTTTACAAACGAAATTAACTCGAAAACAAATCGAACAATATCAACAAATCGATGCGTTTATTCAAAATTTAACGATCGAAAATTATCAAATAGGAAAAGAATTCATCTGTGAGAAGATTTCGTTGAAGAATTTATCTCGAATTCAATTTATTGATTCAGCTCTCGAGTTGTACGAGAACGTTATCGAGAGAATTCAACCAGAAATCATCGCTTTTGTTTCGACATGTTTTTGTCAAAATCAACGAAAATTTGATTTTCAATCGAAATCAATTCAAAAATTTCAATTCGAATTTCTATCAAACGATTACGCGACGAAGTACGACGATTAAATGAACAAAAAATTCGACTTTTTGTTTTGTTTGTTTAGTTTTTTATTCGAAAAAATCGATCTGAAAAATGTATCTTCACTCGTTGAAATTCGTTTGATGTTCTCGAAATTATCAGAATATTTTCAGTTATTTGAAAATTCGTTTTGTTCAAATGTAAACAAACTTTATGTTTCGATATTTTCAATTGATCAAACAGATTTACTCAAATCTCAAATTGAATTTCGACAATTAAATCATTTTCAATTAGAAATCTGCGAAATTCCTTTCGAATTACTCAATTCAGTCTTACCCAAAAGTCAATCTCTTCAACAATTCGCCTTCATCGGTCGAACAACGACGCTCAATGCTAAACTTTGGAAATGTTTATTAAACAAATATTCAATTCTCGAGCAATTTCATTTCTATTTCTCGAATATCAAATCGATTTCTTGTTCAGAAATTCAACAATGGAAATTCTATTTTCCAAAGTATTCTTTTCATTTCAATTCAGTTCATCATTCGTTTAGCAATTGTTATCGATCGAAATTCGAACATTTCAATCGAATTCTTCTCAATGAATCGATTGTCAATATCGATCATATCGAATATTTAAGTCAAATTTCACATTTAATCATTCGAAGTCAATATTGGTGTTCGTATGTCGAATTAGAGACAAATCTTTGTAAACAATTAGTCGAACGTTTTCATCGAATGAAACGTTTGTCAACAACGACGAGACAATTAGAATTAATCGATAATCAAATGTTTTTCAATCGAATTCAACAACTTGATCTCGAATTTTCAGAACGATATTGTCAAATTAATAATAATCTTAGTTGCAAATTGAATCATATCGAATCTTTATGTTTAACATCGATTTACGATGGTAGCCATCAAATTTCACTTCATTCGACTGTTAAACATATTTTATTAAAACAATTTCCTCGATTAGTTTATTTTTCAATTGATTCAATTGAAATCATCGATGAAGAACAAGTTGAACAAGTTATTGCTCAATGGTTTTCATCGCGTATTGGCCAACAACCTCGAATTCAATATATTCAAGGGCAAATTCTCTCAATTTGGTTTTAAAATTTCTTTCTGTATTAATTTCTTTGTGATGAAATCTTTTCTTTTCTGTGTCTGTGAATTTAATTTAAGAAAAAAAATTAATTTATTTTAAGAAGAAGAAAAAGAAGAAATAGAAATTTTAAATTGAAATTAATCGAAATCGATGAACTTGTGCAACCTTCACGAAATCGATACTCTCCCCAACATGCAGCATAAGCCATTTTATGTGCAATGGTATGTTGTTCCATTGTTCCAATGAATAAATGACTCCATGGTCCTTGAGCATAGACCGGTACGTCTTCTCCGCCGTGGGTTTCAGCTTTCATTGGCAACGCTGCTGGTGCTAAATATTTCGTTGAATTCGTATCTAATGAATAGAGATAAGTTCGATTTCGACTCGAATGATAATTCGGTCCGTTGCCGTATGCAATTATATTAATCGGTAAACGATCAATATCGCTGACATTCAACTGTTCCAATGAGCCGAAACCTAAGATATTTAAACCACGTGAAGCATAAGCACCGAACGTAAAAACATGCGAATGATCGGCTGTAACAACGAGAAGTGTATCGTCGAGAACATTGTATTTTTGTAGGATTTCTTTGGCTTTACCAATTGAATTGTCGAATTGTACGAATTCATCGAGAGCCTGTCGTGGACGTGTGTCATGATGACCATGATCGATTCGTCCACCTTCGATTAAAAGAAAGAAACCTTGATTAAATTTAAGAAAATGTTCGAGTGCAAATTCAGTCATTTCGACTAGACTTGGCTCGTTATTTCCATTTTTCAATCGATCAGTATCGTATTGCATATGATCGCTTTCGAAAAGACCTAAAATCGGTTTGTCTGTTCCGTGTTGAAGTTTATCCATTTCAGTTTTATTCCAAATATATGTTCCTCGCCAATATTCTTCAACTAACGATCGTCCATCGGTGCGTGTATTTGATATCGATGCATTTTCGAAATCTTTCGTTGAATTCGGATAAAAAAATCGACGACCACCGCCAAATAACAAATCAATCGGTGGCGAATGTAACATCAACTGATGAGCTATATCGACACAACCTTGTTTGGCTTGTTCAGCGCCGAAATAACTCGTATCGTAACCTTCCCAGTTTCTTTCAGGCACGTGTGCATAGGCTGCAGCTGGTGTTGCGTGTGTTATTCGAGCGGTTGTGACTATGCCGACTTTTTTGCCTAATTGTTGACCCCATTGAAGAATACTTGAGACATTACCGCCGAGTGAACTCGTACAGTTAGTTCGTTTAGCTCGACCGTCGAGTCCGATTGTGCCGAGTTGAGCTTTGACACCGCAGAGATAAGCTGTGGCTGTAGCAGCTGAATCGGGCGTTTGATGATCGATGTTGTAGCTGAATGAAAGGAAAATAAACGAAATCGATCGTAAGGAAAATATTCAACATACGTTTTAGCTAAACCTAAATGAGGAAATTGTTCCATTTCAGTAAGAAAATCTTCGCCTAATTGCCCATTGACTTGTCCTTTTCGTATTCGTCCAGCTGTAACTGTTGTAACACCCATTCCATCGCCAAGAAACATAATAACATTTTTGGCAATTCGAGTATTTTCACGTCTTTTCAATGCATCTTCAATCGATTTTCGACCTTCATCATTCCAAAATTGTGCATTCTTTTCAATTGCCCAACTTGTTCGACCACCATCAATTCGATTATTAATCAAATGAACAAATATCCAAATTGTTAGCAGAAACTGTGACAACAAAAAATACATATTTCAGATGCGGTTCGACTATTCAAATCAAATCTGTCGCCTTTTATTTCCTTCTTCGTCTTCGTATCGTTGTCATCGAGTTAATTGACCTTAACGAAGTTGTGATCTTTTTAAGAACTATTATCAACATATCGATTATCAACAGATAAATACACATAGATAAGAAAAAGGAAGATCTTCGCTAATTTTAATCTTTTGTCGAAAGATAAAACTATCATCTACATAGGCAAAATATTATCGGATCATTTCCTCGATGTACTTTTATCCATTAGCCTTGATTCTCATTCGATATCTTAAAAAAAAAACGACGGTTTTTTTGTTTTTTATGTACGTACTTGCATCGTTTCGATCAATAAAAATTATGAGGTTTCACTCGATATCAACACCTTTTTTTAAGAGATAATAAAATTTTATTACCAATCAAGTGATAATCTCATAGATTTCAGAAAAAAAATACAATTGTTTATGAGTCGATTAAAAGAGAGATTCTACTGAATATATCACCGCTAATTGTTGATAGCCCTGGAGTTAGAATGGCTTGACATGGAGGATATTTTCAGAAAAATAATTATTTTAGAAAATCAATAGAAAACTAGTGATGAAAAAAAAAAGTTTTTCATTGTCGTTTTTTGCAAGTAACAGTAACTGAAGAGCCAAGATATTGTTTGATTGTTGGTAAAGGAATAGTTACATCTGTACTTGAATCTGATAAAGCAGTACATCCTGTTCCGAATCCAACTCGATCAACATTAACTGTAAGACTTTGACCGATGACAATTGGATGTGAAACTGTTACAGAGAATTCTGTTGATGTTTCATTGAATAAATAAATTCCACTCGATTTAATCTCTGCTGTAAGTTTAAATGATGAACTTTGACAGGTAAATTTCGTCGGCGTACCATTCCAGAGAACGAACGAAGCACGTTGAATTGTCGACCAAGCAACACCATGAAATTGAAGATTATTTGAAAAACATGAAAATATATTTTCACTTTCATAACGTTGAATTATCTGTGGTAACGATTGAACATCAACATTCGGCACAATCATATAACTATAATCACGAGTATAAGGTCCAACACCATGATCCAACCATACGGTTACTGTACGTCCAGTAACAGTTTCATTGTAAGGTCCAATTGTACTGTATGATGCTGATTTTGTACTAACTTCTGCACCAACTGATGAATAAACGCCTTGTGTTTGTAAAAGATAAGCGATATTATTTTCACTAAGATGTATCCATTGAACATTATTTGATAATTTATTAGTTACATATGGAAACGTATAGTTAATTCCATCATTGAGAGTGACTGTTGTACCATTGAAAAAGCCAATTGTAACAGTTCCAATTGCTAAGAAACGACTTGCAAGTGTTGTCCATGGCGTTGTTCGTGTAGTTACTGTTAAATTACTTGCCAATGCAACAATCGCTTCATCATAGAAATGCCATGATCGTAGTACAGTTAAATTATGACTACCTGTATCCATCGCTGCTACACCGTACTGACCATCACTAGCAGCACCAACAAAACTGAATTGTTTCCATTGAAAATGTCCATTATAACATTTTTCTAATGGGATATCATGTTCAACGGTAATGCCGTTGATTGCTTGCCAATCCAAGAGAGGAAATATATTTCGATAGATTGTCGCATTGTTTGTGTAGAGATTTAAAACACCTTGACCAACATTTTCAGCTTTTTGATTTTCTAAATTGATGCATTCAGTAGGAGTCGTTCGAACAGATTGCATTTTAAGTGCACTAGTCCAATTGACTCGTCGATGAACATGAAAATCACTGACATAGAAATGTTTATTGCCAATTAATGGTACAGCATCTGGTTTTTTATCGAGTCGATCGGCATAATTCATTAGATCTTTCTTAAGATTCTCGTCTTGAACGGCTTCGGCTAACGATCGTATCCAATCCGGTTGAACTTCGAATCCTAACGAAGCAAAAACTGTTCCCGGTCGATCGATAGCTCGACCTTGTGTTCCCCAATCCCAAATATTGTCATTCATCATCCAAGCATCACCTTTCGTCAAGAAATTCGCAAATGTTGTCAATTGTTGTTGACTTGCTTCATATTGAGTTCCACGTGCACTTGCCATTGCTACGATAATCGCAACAGCCCAATCTTGTCCGTAACCTGCCGAATATAGAACTGATCCATGAAAATGATAGGACCAATCGGTTTGAATTCCTTGTCCGCCCAAATCCAAAACAGTTACATCTCGCCACATACGATCGATCGATTCTGTGATACCGGTTTTATTGTTTGTTGCTAATGAACGATATAATTCGATTTGTAACATCCAAACAAGATTTGCACCTGTTCCAGGATCGTGACTCCACCAGTCCGAACGATAGGAGATTTCGACGATTTTTTGAGTCTCAAATGCTGTTGCATTGTCACCTAACATTAACAATTGGCTGGTGATGAGAAGTGGAATACCGATTTGATTAAACCACCAATTTGGATTTTGAAAATCACGTACTAACCAAACATTTAATGCACAATGTGTTAAATTCGATAGTTTGGAATCATTTTGTAGACTTGAGCCAGGTATTGTCAATGCTTGTAACAGATAATTCACTCGTATTAGATGTTCTTCGGTTGCCCAAGTAGCTAAAGTCTTATCATAATAATTAATATCTTGCCAATAACATGAACTATTCATTGTTTCGCTATATTGTTTGGCTAAATCAACAATACTCGAGAGGTTAGTTTGTGTTGGCCAATTTGCCATTTCTGTAGCACGTTGTCGCATAATTGCGATATCATCATTGATCGATCGACAATTAACAAATATTACACAAAAACAAATTAAAACAGCAACTATAATATTCGCTACAGAAGACTTCATATATTCGTCTTTTTCTTTTTCAAAATAATGTTTTATGAATGCACCTTGATACGACCTATTTATCTCTTCACATCAAACATCACACCTCTTCTCATATTACCACATGTATTTCTCTCTCTCTCTCCTATGCCTATATCTTATCTTCAATTTAAATAGAACAAAAACTATTAATCTATCTTCATTTTTCAACATCGATTCTCGTCATGTTTCGTCAAGTTGTTAACGGTGCACAAAAACTTCGTCATGTCGTTCTTTTTAAATTCCTCGATTCAGCAAATGTTGCCGATGTTTCCAAAATCGAAAATGCATTTCGTGCGTTAGCAACAACGAAAGTTCCTCAAGTTCGTGGTTTCGAAAGTGGCGTTCATGTTGGCAAAGAAAGTTCGAATCAAGGTTTTACTCATGCTTTTCTCTTAACATTCGATAACGAACAAGATCGAGATATTTACATGGCTCATGATGATCACAAAGCATTCGTTCAACTTCAACAAGGAATTGTCGAGAAGAAAGTTGTTGTGGCTTTTTGGGGGAAATAATAAGAATAAGAATAAGGTTTTTTTTTGTTTTTGTGTCTGTCGTTAAAAGTAGTTTGTAGAGTTGCTTGGCTTTTTATTTGTTTCTTGAATAAATAAATTGAAAGATTTGATGGATCTATTCGTATGAATAATGAAAATATGCGACCTCTTTTTTTCTTGTTGTTCTGTCATCGGAGGATGATTGCCTAGGAGAAGAATTCTTATTATGCAGAAAAGTTTGCTTTTATGTTGGCAACTATGACGTACGCGTCTGAAAGAAAGCAATTATTTATAAATTATGAATATTTGAAATTTTTTATCGACAAATAAGCCTATTGCTCTTTTCCTATATCGTTTATCAGCTACGAATATCTCTCTCTATGCAAAATTCAAATGGCAATCCGCAACATGTGATTAATCTCGTAAGATTTTTGAAATAATTCGATTGATGATTCGATAACTATGCGAAATATTTAGGCTTTTCGACCGTTAGATAACGATCTATCACGTGTTGTTCATCATCAATTAAATATCAGACGACGAACATGTACTACATTTATTCCAAAAACGAACATAGAAGATCCAACGTATGTTTTCTTTTTACAATTCTACAGTCAAAGAATGTTTTCTGTTTGGATTAGCGTAAATATTGATGAAGTTCAATGTGGTTGTAAACGTTTACGTCGTGAACATTCGTGGGATGTGAATACAGATCCAAAAGCAAAATGGAATCAAGAAAAACATACAAGAGCAGCATATAATAATGCGTTTGGTCAGATTCCCGATTCGACAGCCAAATATTTACGTTGTGATATTCAAACAGACCCGAAAATTCTTTCGAATTTTATGTTCGACACGTGGAAAATCAAAGAACCCCAATTAATTATGTGTATCATCGGTGGAGCGAAGTATTTTAAATTAAGTGAACGACTTGAACGGGAATTTATGAAAGGAATCATTCGAGCAGCTTTAAAAGCGAGTAAATTATATAAATTCTCTTCGATTCAAAGTCTATCTCTTTGTTTCTGTTCAAAAAGATGGTTGGATCATCACAACAGGCTTCAAAACCGGCGTCGTTCAACTTGTTGGCGAAGCTATTCATGATCATAAAGTTACTGATCGAAACAGTAATATCATCGCTATCGGTTGTTCGAAATGGGGTGCGACCAAAGATCGACATTCGTTAGTTATGGTAGATCGACTTCTTATACAAAAAAAAAGCAAAACAATCTATTGAATGATTTAGAATAATCGTTTGAAAAGTAAACCAACAGCAGAAAAAGGTCAACAAGCTCTTGAACCGAATCACACGCATTTTCTATTGCTCGACGATGGTACTTATTATGGTTATGATACCGGAGATTATCGAACGAGATTCGTCACTGAGATTTCAGAGTATAAAAATAAAGATAGTAATTCAATAGTTTGTTTTTTGTTTGACATTCGTTTGAATTTGTTTTGTTTTTAAGTTCCAATTGTAACAATCGTTGTCGAAGGTGGTCCCGATACTCTACTAACGATATATCGAGATCTTCGTTCTCAAATTCCGATTGTTTTAATCGATGTACGAATAGAAAAGAAAAGAAAAGAAAAGATTTGAATTCGAATTTATTTGATATTTAAGGGCAGTGGTCGTGTGCCGAATCTCCTGGCGAATTTCTTAGCTCGAACGGAATCGATGATAAATCGATTGAAAAAAGACGACGAAGAATTCAATCAAAAGAAAGAACTTGATATTCAAAATGCAAATGATATTGAATTGTAAATCAATATTTATTTTAGCCAAACAAAAATAACACCAAAGACTTCTGTTTTTATTATTATCTGAAGGTTGAAAACGCGATTTCGTTCGTATGAAGAAGAAATTCTCGAAGGTTTAGCCGAAATAGAAAAAGGAACCAAAGACAAGAAAGACAAAAACAAACGACTCGATGAATTGTTTCTCGTTTTTCTCTATTGTTTACAACCAGCTGTTCGAAGTAAAATTCAAGTATTCAGTCTCGATGGAGATTATGATCTCGATGATACCATTTTTCAAGCGATTATTCAAGGTAAAATCTTGATTTTTTGTTTGTCCAAATTGACGACCAACGAAATTTGTTTTAGCAAAAAATCAGAAATCTTCAAATGAAAAGAAATCGAACAAAGCACAACTGCTACGATTAGCTCTCGCTTGGGACGCGATTGAAATCGCGAAAGAACACGTGATTAAAGATGATTTAAGTGATCTCGATGTAAAATTCATTTGACTAAATAATCACATTGAAACAGACAGCTAACAATTTCTGATTTTTAGGACGAAATGAAAAAAGAATTGTTATTACTCGCACTTAAACAAGATCGTCCGCAATTTGTTCATACGTTTTTGAAATTAGATTTCAATTTACCGAGTATTTTCTATCGACATCAATCGAACAGAGAATGGACTTTGAATCAAACGCAATTGATCGATCTTTATAATGACGAGGAAATACGAAATGTAAGAAGAAGAAAAAAACAAATCAATTCGAAAGAATTTTGTTTTTGTAGAGCAAAAATTTTTATCTTTTTAAACAAACTCTCGGAGAAGAACGTGTCGATTCAGTTGAAGATATCGATCGAGTTTTGAGGAAATTAATTGGCGATTATATGAAATCGATTTATACACATACGACGAAAGGTGCTCTTGGCAAATGTCAAGTTTGTTGTCGATGTTCGAAGAGTCGAGTGGCGGATAGTCGAGCTGAATTGTATCGAGAAGATGAAGAAAATGAAGAAGACGAACTTATCAATGATGAAGAAGCGAAGAAACAAGTTTCGGAATTAGTTTCTCGAGATTTATTCTTTTGGGCGGTATTAACAAATCGTGTTGAAATGGCTAAAGTTTTGATTAGTCACATGCCAACACGTATTTGTGCTGCATTAATTGCCTCGAAAGTCTTCAAATCTTACGAAAGTTTAGCGAGTAACAACGAATCGAAGGATCTTCTCACTGCTCAAGCCGATCAATTCGAAGAATATGCAAACGAATTACTCAAATGCTGTTACAACTACGATGAAGAATTAGCCTGTGAAATCGCCATTCGACGGATTTATCCGTTCGGTGGTGTGACTTGTCTTCAAGTAAATCACCTCGTTGTTTTCTTTTGCTTGAAAAGATCGTTTTTTTCCTATCGAGAAAAGGTCGCAGTCGATGCCGATGACAAGACTTTCGTTGGTCAGCCCTGTTGTGATCAATTGTTGAACAATGTTTGGTACGATAAAATGGAACCATTGGGATCATCGAACTTCGAACAAGTGAAATTTCTCTTGAGTATATTTTCATTTGGTTTATTGGCACCGGTTTTACTGACATTTCGTCAACGAGAATCGAATTCGAGTGAAATGTTTTCTCAATCGAAGAGACTCGAAATGACAGTTAATGAAACCGAAGATGATGATGAAACGTTGAAAGAAAAATTATTTCTTTTATCAAGAAAAAGGTTTTTTTTGCATTAAGAAGAAAAACAATTTGAGTTGAAATTGCGTTTAGATTACATTCTCGCGGAATAAATTATTCGGAAACTCCCGTCATGCAAAAGAAATCATCCTGCATAACCCGTCTGCTTTCGTATTTGCGAAAGCTGAAGCACTTTCACGAATCTCCCTACGTCAAATTTTCGTACAATGCTATTAGTTACATATTTTTCCTCTTATTATTTTCGTATTATTTATTATTCGATTTTCGGCCACCGACGGATGATGTGCCGAGTATTCATTGGACGGAAATTTTAGTTATAATTATTGTTTCGACGATGCTCTTTGAAGATATTCGAAAAGTAGATTTCTTCGTATTCGATTCGCCTTTTTTTTAACGAAATTGAATTTTTATAGTTTCTATGCCAAGAAAATCGCTCGTTATTCGGCAAATTTACGAATTATTTCATAAAAAATGCATTTTTCAGTTCGATGCGTATTGGTTCTTATTTATTGTTTTATCTTGGTTTGATTTTTCGGTTTAAAGTTGCGGATAATGATGAGGATCTTTCACTTGCCAAGATAATTCTTGCTTATGATTTGGAAATTTGGTTCATTCGTTCGTTATCCTTTCTTGGCATTGCCAAAAAAATGGGACCGAAACTCGTTATGATCCGACGAATGGTTCGAATTCTTCTCTATTTCGAATAGATTTCCTATTTTTGATTTTAGATCGTTGATTTAGCATTTTTTATTTATATAATTCTGATTGCTATGATTGGATACGGTGTTGCATCTCGAGCGATGTATAATTTCAATGCAGATGAAGACTTAGATGATTTGACATTCGATGGACGATCGGTTTTTCGACATATTCTCTATCCTGTTTATTATCTTATGTACGGATCTCAAGACGATGAACTCGAAGCACTTAATCGTATAGGAGAAAAAGATTTTTCAAATTTAGAGAAAACTGTTGTTTTTTGATAGAAAACCCTGATTATGCAACATCGATTGCAACTCAAGTTTTATTAGCATTTCACATGTTATTTGTGAATATTCTTCTTGTTAATTTGCTTATTGCTATGTTCAGTTTTACATTCGAAAGTGTTCAAACGCAAACCGATCTCGTTTGGCGTTATGAACGATATCTATTAGTTCGAGATTATTTCGATCGACCGCCATTATTTCCACCGTTTATTTTCTTCACTCATATCATCGAAATACTGAAATTGATTTCACGACATTTGCCAAATAGAATTTCGAAAAATTCGAATCAACGACGAGCAAAAACATTCAGTAGGAAAACGAATCATTTTCTCTCTTAGAAATCAATCGAAATTTTGTTTGATTTCGAAAAGAAATGATCGGTTTCAATCGTCGAATTGATAAAGAATGGTCGGAATTTGAAAGCTACGCAACTAATTTGTATATTCGATCGATCATAGCCGGTCAACCGGCATCAGCAGCTCTACTTGTTCCATCGATTGCACATCAACAAGCTGCACAAGCGAATTCCGATTCGAATAATGTTTCGTCATTATCAACAAATGTCGATATGAAAACGATCACCGATGAACTAACATTGATCAAACGAACAATCGGAGAGTTGAGAACTCATTCAGAAGAAGTTCGATTTCAAATTGTTGACTTTTAAGAAAAACAAATATGTTGAAAACTTATTTTAGATGAATCGATGTATGATGTGGATGATGGACGCCATGGAACGAGTTAAAATGTCAAGAGAACCGAAACCGAAACTACGATCAGCATTAACAACCAATGGTTAAGAAAAAAAAACGATCTAACAAATAATTTTCATATATTATTTCTATTTTTTAGAAGGAATTCGAACTGACGAGTGAGAATCTACATCTATCTGAATGAATTATAGATTTTTTTCAATAAATCTCAACTCATTGTTAACTAAAATCGTTTGTGCTCAATGATTTTTTTTGAAAAATGACAGTTTTATACGAATGGATTTGTTTTTTATTGAATAAATCTTTATATATGTCTTATATTGTGATTAGTATTGGTTTTCCAGTATCTTTTTGAATGTCTCCAAAGGTGAGCGTAGATAAAAATGGATTTAGCGAACGAATCGAGGGTAAATCAAGATCATTTCGATAATATTTGATTCGAATTCGAACCTTTTCAAGGATCGAACATTGTTGAAGTAGAAAAGCAAGTTTAGTGAAGTTACAATGGCCATAAAAATCGATTTTTAACTGATAGATATGCTGAGCCATCGCGTATAAATGTGAATTCTTTTCACGACCAGATAAATTTACCGATGAAAAGATTTCATTGAAATCCGTATTATTCTCATGACGGATTTTTGCCGCAATCAAACAAGGATCTGCTGCACAATCATTTGCTAGATAATTAACAGTAATTAAACGAAGTCCTGGTAAATATTTAAGAAACTTTACAGGCGTTGATTCGATTCTTATAGCTACGAGATGAACATGTTGAATGTTTCGATTCACAGTAACAGAATCATCGATGTAACAACTCAGAATACGACCAACAGAACGAAGATTAGGAAAATATTTTTCTTGATCTTTTCCAAGCAAATATTTTTTGAAGAAATCTCCTCCAACAGAATCACAAGGAAGTGAAAGATAAGTTAATTGATGAAGATTAAGAATTTGTTCGAATTGTATTTTTGAACAGCTATCTAAGTACAGTGAACGAACGTTGATACATGACGACAAATCGATTCGGAATGTAGACGTATATTCATTTCTAATAGAAACTAATTGCGATGAGAAATGATTTACTATGTTCTTATAATAAATGTTTTCTTGGTTTTTATTTGTAATGTAAATACTAATATATAACGAACAAAGAATTGAATTGATACGTGAGTTAAGATTGTACCAAGCAGAATAAAGATCATGTGTTGGTGTATAGGCAAATATTTGAAGCCATAATTCGTCTGGTAACGATTCAATGTACGGTTTGCTCGGTGTATTCATTTCGGAAGTAACTTTGAATTCTTTTTTCAAATAAACTAACGACAAAAACACAAAATGCAAGAGCCAATGAGAAATTTTTTTGCTTTTATTTCCTTAGTATTTCTGTTATAAAGGTAAAATAAAGTATTAAACGGTATTCGTCATTCTACTTATCGAATAGAACAAAGAGTGTGTCAATCAGTATTTTATTTTTACTTCACGAATGAAAAAATCGAAAAGTTTCAATGTCAATTGAATTGATTAGTTGAATTTCTTTTTCATAATTTCATTATTAATTAATGTTAATGCAGTTAATGCGTCGAGAGTGAGTTCAATTGTTTGTTTTTTTGGATTTTGTTTATAACTAGAATGAATTGTTGCATGCTCTTTGAGTGGATTGATTCGAATAAAATCAGCTGCCCATTTTGAATCCTTAAATATTGCTTGACTTTCTTGACGAACTGTTGGAACAGCTGTACCAGCGCCTAATTCAATAATTAGTATTCGACAATCTTCAGACAAATTCTTGAAAAATTTATTATAATTATCCATTTGTTCATCTGATCGATTAGGTACAAATCCATAATCACCAAACATAAGTACGTTTGGTCTTGCTAATTTTTGACAATTTCGACATTTAGGTAACGGACCAATAGCACAATCAGTTTTGGGATCAACTTCTAATTGTAAAGCATCATTTGTTTCCCAAATATCTTCTGAACATTGTTCAACACATTGCATATAATGAATCGAACCGTGACATTCATAAATAGATGATTCGTTCCAACTTGATCGAATCCAATGACCATCAATATTACTTGTAAAACTAAACGAATGTTTTACATGATCCATTTCACTCCATTGTTTAGCTATTTTATAACCAATATGTGGCTCCGATGATGCATAAGCATTATATCGATATGCCCAAAAAGCATAACCAAAATTCGCTGTATTGTGATCAACAGTATTTCCTTCAGGTTTACAGAACCATGAAGGATTACTCATATCAGTAAAATCTAAGTTACGATGTTTCAATAGTGGTGGCCAAACACCAGCAGCTACGCCACGGAATGTGCCAAGTCCACTACCGACACCCATTCCTGCACCACTTGTAAATAGAATAGCATTACAATTAAGTACCAAGTCAGCTGCTTTACTAATTAATGATTTCATTTCATCATCGATTGTTGCATTTTGTGATAAATCATTGGCTGATGCCATTCAGCTGCAGTAGAATTATATTCTATTATTTACTTCCGATGAAAAACGACAAAATAAAAGTGACTGACATGTTGGTATTTATATATTTATATGTTTGCGAATGAGTCATCGATATTTGTCTTTTCTTGTTTTACTTTGAAAGTATTTGAAACAAGAAAGATACAGAAGAAGAGAAACCTAAGAGACTTTATAGTATGAGAAACAGTGGCGCAATCAAGGGGGAGGCAAATGGGCAATTGCCCATTTCATTTAGAAGTTTGCCCATTGAAATTTTTATAAGTAACTTTTCGCCCACTGAAACTTCTTTTTCTCTGAACCCGTGTATATATGTGTTTTTGCTCTACCACTTCCTATAAAATTCTCTCTGAAATCCTCAGGTAAGACATGTGCACAGTTATAAACGCCTATTATAAAAGACATCTCATTCGTTTGGTTGATACCGTATACGATTATATTTCATCGTGTGTAAAACGTCGTAAATAATTGAATATTCGATTATCAGTTCCCTTGATCGTAGTTGTAAATAGGATACGATACGGTGATATATGATCGTAATACGATTTCCCCGAAATGTTTCATTTACGAGCAATAAATCATCGTCCTATGTAGTGTATATGTATACTTGTTGTTTTGTACTATTCGCCCATATAAAATTCTCTCTAGTTTAACTCTGATAGAACTCCACAGTTCATTACTTGAAATAGGCTAAAACACATCTAACTCAGGTTTAAAATCTACGTGTTTAATGCATTTTTTAATTAAAACAACCTCATTTCATTTTGTTTTGTATTTTTTCTATGTTATCAATCCTTCGTCGAACCAAGAAATTTTTGCCTATTGGTAAAATTACCGCCCATTTTGCCCATCGATTTTTTTCGATACAAGAGAAGTTTGCCCACTACCCGAAAAATCTTGGTTGCGCCACTGATGAGAAAAGATCAACAAAGTAACCCTCAAGATGTCGTTATATATTATTTCGAATTTTCTCTACTCTGTATAATGAACGAACAACAGCAGTTGAATATGATCTTTTTCCTATGATAAACGTACGATAAAATTGTTCGACAGATGAATAATAGGAGATGAACAATCAAGTTGAGTAAACATCTAAGCTATATAAATACAGCAATAAACTAACTAACTTTTATATTTGAAAGAAAAATGATACGAACATTACTCAAGAATTTGTGGAAACGTTTTCTTCAGTTGAATCTTTATAAAACACCACTAAGTAACAAAGAAAAAATTCGAAAAGAACTTCTAGCAACACGCATTTATGTTTGCTCGTTCATTGGATTTACTCTTCTTGTTACAACTATTTCAGCTTCTATTGCTCGAACTGCGAGTATCACTGAATATTCACCGTCGTATATCGATTTTTTACGATTAAATAATCGATACGGAACTAAACTGAATTGTCCATGTACTAAAATCGGTATTGCTTACAACACATTCATCACAACCGATGTAACTTTTCATCAAGTTTGTTCAAGTCAATTCGTTGAACAAACATGGATTGACATGATCTATTCTCAACAACAGAACTCGTCATTAGAATTCGATGATTTTCGTCGAGTTGTTAGTTTCTTTTGGCAAACAATTGCAGGCTTTTGTCTCATTAGTAAACGAACATGGAATGATACGTTAGCAGATTTTAATCGGTCACATATATTTAGTCCAACGGTGAGTCCTGAAAATGTTATTCGAGCACAAGTTCAAGCAACTCTCGACAATCGTATTAATTCAGCTCGAATAAGACTCAATCGAAATTTACTTGCTCTTCGAAAAATAACCAGTGGAAATCAAATGATATCAGCTTTATCAACAAATTTTTATCTTCAATATCCGTTCAATGACTCAACTTCTCTAATGATGGCATCGAGAACAATTAACAATTGTTCGTGTTTAAACGCTCAAGGTTGTCCACATGCTGTAGTTCTTACTACTGATCAAAATCAAACAATCGTCCTACCAGGAATGATTACTGATTGTTTAATTATCGATGGCACACTTGCTTCGACACTCGAAATTTACTACAGTCAAACAAGTATCTCTCTTCTTCATCAATCATTACCGATGACGATCGAATCTTTATCAAATACTTCAAATAAATACTTTCAAATAAATTCAACAATCGAAACAATTCTGAATTCAATCATGATTGACGATCTACAAACAAATACTCAGTTCGATCTTTTTTATTCTCAATGTAATCCTGCTTATTGTACTTATTCATACTCACAACGGTTCAATAGACTCTTTGTCATTACTACATTAATTAGCATTTTTGGAAGTTTATCATCGATTTTAAAATTTATGGCACCGATTGTTGTGAGTCTAATATTTCGATTGAAACATAGAAATAAACGTCATGATCCAATAACAACTACTTATGTAGACAGATTTCGACACCTGACAAAATATATTCAACAGAAAATAATAAATCTAAATTTATTCGAACGACATACATTGTATGCATCCAATAACAGTTCTCGACAACGGTTTCTAACTCGAATTTTTCTTTTTCTTCTTCTAATTCTCTCAATTGCTGCTGGATTTTACACATATCTTACTGTTGAAAATCAAATTATTACAATAACTAAACCATCATTATCTATCTACGAACAATTGTATCAAAATCATTCCGATACATTACAATGTCCGTGTTCACAATTATCAGTTCCATATGAAAGTTTTCTTAATGTAACATTTGTTTTACATCAAATATGTTCGAGTGATTTAATTTTATCATCATGGCTTAATTATTTAGCATCATTTGATCCTGTTCTTTTACCTTCATGGACAAGAACAACGTTCTCACGAGATTTTCGTGTCCAAGGTTCTTCTTATTTTCAATTACTTGCTACTTTCTGTTTGATAGCAAAGAATACTATCGACGATAGCCGACAAACATTCATGAATACTCAATTCATCAATGATCATATTCTTGATTCATCATTCTTTACTCAACAAAGTCAAACTATCATTGATTCATTTATCAGCAATACAAAAAATGATTTTCAACGAACAGTTAATTGGATTATGATTGCATTTACTGTTAATTATATTCTCTCGGGTACAAATACGAATTTTATGATCACTCTTACTGATAATCGTACGGTGAATTTTCAAGATCAAACATATTTTCCTGGTGTTACTATTATATCTAATTGGATCATATTTCCACCTTACAGCTACTGTTCATGTGCAACAAATCCTACCAGCTGCTTTATATTAAATCTTTTATATACCAATGGATCGAATCTTGTTGAATTCGAGCAAAATTTTAACGAAATACCAATGGGTTGTACACCATTAAATGGACTTCTAAGTTCAACATTTACTTGGTGGTATAACAGCACGTATCTCGAAAATATTCAATGGAGTTATTCGACAGTTATTGATTCACAATCATTGCCAGATATTCAACCACTTAATGCATCAATATTAACTCGATTTGACAGTGATCAATTAGAATATTTAATCCAAGAAATGTTTGTTGAAACATCGATTAATAATGAAACATATTTCGATCGATTTTATGCTGCATGTGCGCCTGTTTCTTGTTCATATACCATTGTAAAACGTGGTGATATCATTGTTATTCTATTTCTTTTTATTTCGATTTGTACTGGGATAAATAAAATCCTTCGAATACTTTTACCAACTATGGGGAAATCGATTTTCTTATTGATCGACTGGAAACGTAATCGAAATAATCATAACGAAGATAATTTCGCCATCACTCGTCTCAAACAACTCTTTCAATTTATTTATAAATCAATTCTAAATCTAAATCTATATCAACTAACATCAAATAACGATATAACTCTACGACAACAAAGACAACAAACAAGAGTTTATATTATACTTTTTATAAGTTCTCTCATTATTCTACTTTTTTATACAGCAATGGTTGAACAAAGTATCACGAAAACAGTAGTACAACCTTCAATTGAAGATTATGAACAATTACTCAGCATATATTCGGATGTATATTGTCCATGTACACACTTATCAATACCTTATAATGATTTCATCACGGAATTAAATGTCAGTAGTTACTATCAAGCATGTTCAAATGGAGTTATTTCTACAATTTTCACGATAGGTACGACTTATATTCCTGCAATTCTTACAGTGTATGAAAGAGATTTTCGAAATTTTCAAAAACAATTTATTCAAGGTTTTGATAAACTTTGTTCATTAGCTCAAGGAACTGTTGATAATAGTATTTCGTTGTTTCTTGCATCGACTATGCTTGTCAATCGAATGATGCCTCGTGTTCAATTTACTAAGGAAATTAACGTAACACTCAATCATTTCATAGAAAATACTCCAATCGAATTCATTCAAACACTAAATCTTATTCGAACAAGCGCACAAGGAAATGCATTACTTGGTTTATTTTCATCAAACTGGAAGATAATTCAAGATGAAGATCATACTTTTTATAGTGAACCCATGGGTTACACCGATACACAACAAAATACAAGTTGTTCATGTGCGACATCACAAAGATGTACGATGCCAGCACAGATATTTATCTATGAGAACACGTTACATTATACATTAGAAGGTATTATATTGGGTTGTTATCCACTTGAAACTGTGTTACTCTCATCGTTATCTTGTTTCTATTCACTAACATGTATTCATGCCTATCGACAAGCAGTTGGAATCGATTTTATTGATCTCGAGGAATATCACAATTCAACAGGTATACCTATTCAATTGGATGAAACAATAACACGATTTAGTATTAACGATACAATTGAGACAATAGTTTACAATATGTTTATTGAATCATGGCAACAAAATATATCTTATGAAAGATTCTTCAATAGTTGTCAGCCGAACTATTGTAATTATAAATATTATTATCGATTTGGTTCACTTGAATTATTGACGACATTTCTCAGTGTCTATGCTGGTCTGTCAACTGTCATTCGATTTATTGTTCCATTACTTTTTATTCTCATTCGAAAGATTCGTAATCGATTTCGTGTTACACCCTCAGCGAATAACTCTACTCAATGAACATTCATTTCTATTGTAACGTAAAACTTTTTTTTTGTTTAATAAATTACAAGTCAGAAAGAAAAAACATAGTTATCAAATACTGATACTAATGACAAAATATAAATATTAACAAGACTATTCAATTAATTATTCACTGATCTTCTTCTTTTATCCAAATAATTTTTGCGTTCTAATTTGGGTGTAGAAGTTCCATTAGGTGGTTGTTTCTTCTTTGATTTAAACAATTTATATAGAGCACTTTTATTTTCAGGTTTCGGAGGCGATGGTTGATTTGGTCTTTGCATCGGACTACCTAGTTTACACGGTGTATTTGACTCTGATGAACATTTGTCGTAGGTCGAATGTCTTCTTAAAATACGCGAATCGCGTGTTATTCTCGATTGACTTATTGGTTGAACTTCGTCAGGATCAAGTGCCAATATATTATCAATTGAAACTGAACGATGAAACTCCGATGGATATTCTTCGTGTGAAAGAAATACGTCGGTTTTTTTCCATTTCTTTCCTTCGTAACCAATCCATTTACTTAACTTAATCATAAATTTACGACCGTAAACTTTGTAAATCCATTTCTCTGGAAGTTTCTCATAACCATAATATGCACCAGCTAATTGACCATAAATAGCAGCTGTCGTATCGGTATCATCACCTAAATTAACTGCAGCAAGGACACCTTTTTCGAAGTCATTGTCATCTGACCAAAATGCCCAGAGAGCTGCTTCGAGTGCATCAACAACATAACCTTTACCTCGAATTCCATCATCATATCCGCCTGATTTTCGATAAGAACCTTGAGCAATCTTTCGAATTTCATCACAAATTGGTGTTTCACCAAACCAAGATCGGTGTTTATCAAGAAAATTAACATCGAGTAATTCATCTTTAGTAAAATTATGCAGAGCTGCAACGATAAGTGCTCCGAAATATCGACATGCATCATAAGCTTTTTGATCTCCATGAGTTATTTTACCACTATATCCTGAAAATTCAACGGCTTCTTTGATATGTTGATGGAAGAAGAGAGGAACAGGTGCTAAACGCATGAGAGAACCATTGCCTGCAGCGTCCGTCTTACTGCAATAAACATCGAATTTTCGTAGAAGACGATGGTCTGACAGATAATCTAGATCGTTTAATGAAATTCGATATTTTTTCGAAAATAATCTTTGACGACGCATAAATTCTTCCATTGCATTTTTCGTAGCTGTTCCAATATCAAAACATTCGCCAATGGACGACATATATCCATGTTGATACCACCATTTATACCGAACTAACTGATCGTAAAGTACAAAACCACGACGTGTTATTAATGAAATAGCTAAGCAAAGAGCCATTGATGTGTCATCAGTGAACTAAATATAGAGATGTTTTATTTGCTTATGTTTCTCTTTCTGTTTGTGAGATTATATTTATAGCTCTTCCGTTTTTTTATAAGCTGCATGTTATTATATGTTTTCGACGAGAAAGGAAGAAAAAAAACATGTGAGAATTAAAGAAATAAATATAGGACTTTACTTGTCCGGGTGCAAGACCCCATGTTCCTCCTCCTTGAAGATTTTTAACTGGATTATCAAGTAAATATTCTCGTGGTCGAAATTCGACATGAGCTCCAAGCGCATCTCCTAATGCCATTCCGATTAAGGAGCCTTTGATACAATTAAGAATACGTTCATTAGCTTTATCAAGAGGAGGATCTTCAATTTCTTGTTCGAGTTCATTTGGTCTTCCAACAATTCCATCCTCTCGTGGGTACAAATGACTCCACCATTTTTCTAAATTTTGCCATCATAATTAAACTCAATTCACTGGAGAAACATTGCTTACCCGTTCGAAATTGACAACTGTCATTTCCGTGTTTGTCTGATCCTACAATAATCAAACGCACTTCGTTTAACTAAATGACAATATCGACGTTACTTCCAAAAAGTTGATTCGCAAATTGTAGAAAACGATTTCGAAAACCGTCCATTTTGTATTGATATACAGCAAAAAAATACGCGCTGCAGCGTCGTTTTTTTTTTGTATTTTGTTTTCGTTCTACGGTACACACTATTGAAAAGCAGCACTCATATTTGTCAACTCTTTATATGCAATTTTTTACGAAAAACGTGACATACTATAGAAATCACGTAGATGTGTTTATGAAAGTATCTCTCATCGATGAAAGAAAAACAATAATAATGGAAAAAGAAATAAAAATCGCCAATGTAAGGAGTTGAATCATGTCGTTCTGTTTATTATCGTCGAATAAAAAACCATATTTGGCGTGGAAAGATGACGATAAAAAGAAAAATATCACATTGTTTAGACAAAAAATGTTCTTTTCAAAAAAAAAAAGTCAGACGTGACTTCTTTGCATTGAGAATACTCGAAAATTTGTATTTCGGTAAACAGTCACTATAGTTTGACGTGACTCACATGTTTATTGCCGCGTACTGTTTGCTCTAGATGAATTTAAAATCGAAGAAAAAAGAGAAAAAACACAAGTGCTGTTCGTGAATGTTGATGGACGGCTTTTTTTATTGTTGCTGAGAGAACGCAAAGAAATTTTTCGTTTCTGCAAAGAAAAACAATTCGAAAAAAATTGAATTGTAAAATGCACTTTTGTTTACTCTGTTTTTGAATAACAATATCTTTCATGGAAATGCTTCGTAAAAGTATCAAAGCGTTCAAATGGTCTTTACAGAAAGGTCAAATATTTCCTCATTTTTAATTGTTGATAATTCTGTTGAATAATTCTAGAATCTGATAAATCAAATGAAAATTCCAAATGTCAATTCAAAGGAGGTTTGCAAATTTTGTTGTTTGTTGAAACGAAAAACAAGAAGATCAATGATTGTAGGACAAGAATGGCTTAACATACAGACACATCCAAATGATTCTATTAAAAAACCAAATGAATTAGAAATGGATGTACCAGATCCACCAGAAATAATCGATTGGAGAGTTCTTGATAGAATTAAAGGCTCTTTGATCGGATTAGCTATTGGTGATACTCTAGGAGCTCATGTTGAATATCAATCTCGACAATATTTACTTGACAATCCAGTGACAGATATGCAAGGTGGTGGTAAATGGAGTTTAAACAAAGGAGAAGTACGATATCATTTTATTTGAAATTATATAAATCTATTGTTTAGTTTACGGATAATACGGCTATGGCTCTTTGTTTGGCTTGTTCACTCATAGCTCGTCGTAATTTCGTCGCCTATGATCAATTAGTTCGGTATAAATGGTGGTATCAATACGGATATATGTCATCGAATGGAGAATGTTTTACCATTGGTGTCGCTACACGAGAGTCGTTAGATGAATTTATCGATCGACAAAAGATATTTGCTAAACAACATAAACTTCCAATTGATTATATAGATTATCTTTCGGATCCTTTCCTTCTTGCTAAATTTAATGTCGAATGTAGCAAACCAGGTGTTGCAGGCAATGGTTCTCTCATGCGTTTAGCACCTGTTCCTCTCTTCTTCCATCAACATATCAAAGAAGCCGTTGAATTTTCAGGATATAGTGGCAAAATAACTCATGGAGATCAAAAAGCTTATGATGCATGTCGATATTTCGGAGCACTTATCGTTGCAGCTCTGCATAATTTTACTAAAGATGAATTACTCGATGTTAATTTTCTTGATAAACACCGATCTTGGTTTGGTGAAACACCAATTTGTGATGAAATTCGAAAGATTGCTCAAGGTTCTTATCGAAAATCAGGCGGATATGATGATGGAATTCGAGGTAAAGGTTATGTTGTTGATGCACTCGAAGCAGCTCTCTGGGCATTTTGGTCAGATGACAATGACTTCGAAAAAGGTGTCCTTGCTGCAGTTAATTTAGGTGATGATACCGATACGACAGCTGCTATTTATGGTCAATTAGCTGGTGCATATTATGGTTATGAGAAACTTCCAGAGAAATGGATTTACAAAGTTTACGGTCGTAAATTTATGATTAAGTTAAGTAAATGGATTGGTTACGAAGGAAAGAAATGGAAAAAACCATCATCAATCTTCACACACTATCATCCTACAACTGGTGTAACTCGTACACTTTCAGTTGAAAATTTTTCAATGAATACAATGGAATCATTTTATAGTATGCCAATGCCACAAAAACATTTTGATACAGCACCAGTCGGGAAAAAAACGAATCGTCTTACGGTTTTATGTTCTGAGACAGAGCAAAATGAACGGAGAAGTTCATTGTCTGATCCATCAATTCTTGATAATACTGATTTCGGTTCAAATAAAACTTCAAAAAGTCAACTTACCACTCCAATTGGCTGGATACCATTTGTCTATCCATCAAATACCGAAGAATCATCAGCACGTATGCCAACTCCTATGTCCACATCACAAAGTAAGACAACGAGAAATGAATTCTCAGCATAAACGTATTTGTTTCGTAGTTGATGTAACTCTTTGCAATGAATGGACGTCACAAGATGTTTGTAAATGGATTCAAACATTAGGAGCGGCTTACGAAGTTTATGTGGATAGTTTTAAACGTAATAATATCGATGGACATCGTCTTTTAAATCTAGTTCATGATACTGCATTGCAGGAATTCGGAATCGAAAGTGTACATCATCGACAAGTGATTCTCGATGGAATCAAACGATTGAAAGGTCGATCAAGTGTATCTTCATCAATAACGACAACAAATTTCTATAGTGAATTCGATGGAGATTTTGTTTTACCACTATGTTTACAAGATACAACTTATCCCAATGCAAAATCTTGTATTTTAAGACCTGAACAAAATAAAACTCATCTGAAACTCTATGAGAAAATCAGCGAATGGATTGGCTCATTACCTTCGGACGTAACTATTGATGCAATTGAACTTGTACATAATTCTGATTCATATCGAATGTTTCTTCAACAAATCAATCGAGCCGAACGAAAACAAACTCAAGACGCATTTCAACCTCACTTAGAACGCGAAAGTAATCCAACTGAACGATTGAAAGTTCTCAAACGACTGCGCACAATCACTGACAAAGTCGGTCACAATCGAGAAGCATCCATCGCACGTGTATGGCACGGATGTAAACATGCGAGTGTCTCTAGTTTAGTTTCCGATGGATTCTCTGCGTTAGGACGCTTAGACAACGGTTGGTACGGAAAAGCCATGTATTTCACATCATCAGCTGAATACGCAGCTAAATATACGAATTCCAACGGATGTTTAATTATGTGTTATGCTGTTTTATTGAATCCGTTTCCTGTTATTGTCGATGATGCACCGCACGGAGAAGCGAGTAGAAATTTTCGATTTTATGGATCAGGAAATCATGCGAATTATCAATGTCATTATATACCTGTAGCACCGGTTAAAAATGATACAATGTGGAATTTTCGGCCGCCGATCGATGGAGTTGAGGATGCTCCCTATGATGAATTTGCGATTTTTCAACAGGCTGATATTTTACCGCAGGTTATCGTTCATCTCAAACCAGCAAATCCAACGGCATCGACTTGCGAATTTTCAGAATTCGAACAACGGGATAAATTTCTCGCTAAAGAATAAACACTCTTTCGATTTTTTCACATTGTAGCATAGTAAATAAAACTTCAACAATTTTCTATGCCGATCCATTCTATACCATTTCATTTCTTGAAGTAGAGGTAATCATATATTTTCTTATTTGATGAAAAGTATGACACACATTTCTATTTTTCTCTCGGAAAATAACGCTTTCAGGTTACTGAGGTTACAGAACGCGTTATATTCCGTTGACGTTTCCATGACTCACGATGTTTTTTTTTGTCACTCGCTTTAATATTTCTCGTATCTAGATGATAAATTTCGATTCAAATAATTTTATTTTCAATCAAAATCCAATTGATACAATTGAAAATTGTCTCGAATCGACCGGTTACGTTCGTATTCAATTTTCTCCTTGTGATCTTCCATCGAATATCGAACAATTCTTCATTGACATCATCGAAAAACTCGGTGGTCAATGTTTAACTCACAATGAAGACCAAAATTCTCTCGTTTGGCACGTTCATCCAACCGAAAAGACTTCAAACGAAACCGTCGCTCGTTCTCACACGTCCGATGAATTTCCATTTCATACCGATTGTTCGTACGAAGAGAAACCGCCTGAATACATGGCTCTATTCGTTCTCGAAGAAGATCACTACGGCGGTGGCCAATTAGAAATCATCTCTCTTCAAGATATTCTCGAACAATTATCCGAACAAACGAAAGAAATTTTACTCAACGAAAAATTTCGAATTTTAATTCCCAATGAATTTCGTAAATGTTCGAACATCGATCATATCAATGCGTCGATTCTATTCGAACGAGATAAGATTCGATTTCGATCGGATATTTTACCCGAACAGAATTTTAACGAACATCTCAATGAATTGAACTCGATTATCAATAAAGTCAAACGATTTCAACCGAAATTAAGTCAATATTCGATGATTATTTTAAATAATCAAAAGTATCTTCATGCACGAACTCAAATTCTCGATTCGAACCGACATTTACTCAGAATTCGATTCAATCGATCGTCATCGTTCGATGTTCATTCGGTTTATGATCGAAATAAATTCAAACGCGACTATTTAACTTTCTCCAACGAATTTTACGATTATTTCGACGAACAATTTGAGAATCTTTACGAAATTTGCAAGTTGATTTTGAAAGAATATTTTCAACCAACGGATTTAGGTGAATTTATTCGAGAAACTTTCGATTTCGACGAGAAAATTCAATGGATTCTGAATGAATTGAACGTTCACCGAGCAGAGTTTTCATTGGGAAGCTATCGGCCCGATATTCTATTTACTCAAGGAGATCGATTTCAAATCAATGGAAAATATTCATTCGAACCGAAGATCTCGGAAATCAATGCTCGATTTACATTGAATGCCTTCTTTCTCGCAGCTGCTCTCTGTTCAAACAATCGACAAAATCGTTATTCCAACAGATTCTCTTCGCTAATCGAAACAATCATTGAAAAATCGCAGTTCGATCTCGATAAACATATGTTTATTCTCAAATCGAAAGAACATGGCTATGATATTCATTTATTTCAACAATATTGGCAGCGAAAATCATCGAAACAATGTTTTTTCATCGAGCCAACTCAATTGATCATTCGAAATGATCGTTTAATTGATCAAAAAACGAATTTTTCTATTGAACAATGTCTTTTCGAATTACATCAAAGTGAACTTGTCGATCTACCGAAATCGATTCTCGAATATTTCATTCGAAATCGTGAAATTAAATATTCAAACGATTTTCGAACGATATTTATTTTGCATGACAAACGTTTACTATCACTTCTATCGAACGAACAATTTCTCTATTCGTTGTTGAATAAAACCAGTCGACTAATTGAACTTATTCCTAAAACTTTCATCATCAAAAATCTTTCGAATTATTTTCTCCGATCAATTCTCGAGACAAAATCCAATTGGATTGTCAAAGCGAATTCATCTGGCAAAGGTCAAGATGTTTATCTCGGCAAGAATCTTTCGACAATCGAATGGACAAATCTACTGTCGGATAATTCTCATCGGCAATGGATTGTTCAACAATATTTCCCATCGATTCAATACGAATCTCTGAATTTGTCCGGAATGTTATTTTGTTTTCATAATCAAACATTTAATCTCGGCATGATTCGCATCTCGCCCAATGATATCGTGAATATTTCCGATGGAGGTTTTTACATTCGGCCGTATGTTCATCGATCGGAAATTCATTCGAATCGAACGATTCTCACGAAAGATGAATTGCATGAGCAGTTACTTCGAAATCAGTCGATCGATTCGCAATGGAATCGAAGTGTTTATGTTTCGTCGTCGGGAGGATCCGGAGGCAAACGTTTGTTTTTCTTAACGGATATCAAACAAAATCGATTGCAGAGAAAGATGTTAGCTGAGTTGATGATCGATGAGAATGTTCTTTCGCAGAGAGATATCTGTTTGAATTTATTCCAAACGGAGAATGTTTATCGATCGGCAGATATTTTCAATGATTTTTGTGGATTTGTCAATTCAACAACGATTCCAATGGGCGCAAATGCCAATGATCAAAATGTTTTAGAGATTATTCAATATTTTCAACCGAATATTCTCATGGGTTCGCCCTATCGACTTATGCAATTCGCATTTTTTCTTGACAAACAAAAGAATTTCACGATGAAATTCGATAAAATTTTTTTCGCTTGCGAATCGTTGACTCAAATGAAACGAGATTATCTCGCCAAGATGTTCAATTGTTCGATTTTTATTGGATTTTATGGTTCAGCTGAAGCAGGAGTTTTTGCATGTCAATCGGCTAAATATTCATCGACGAATGTTTATCTTTATCCGAAGGATTTAGTTCAAATTGAAATCGTCAATTCGAAAATTATCGTTACAAATTTAATTCGAAAACGAAATCAATTAATTCGTTTCGATGCCGGTGATCTCGGTGAGTTAATTCCAACCGATCATCTCAATTACGGATTACTTCGAGTTTTTAATAGTCAAAGATTAATTATGATTGAAAACGATGTTCTCTCGAAACGTGATTTCGAACAAATTATGAATCAATTCGATTTCATTGAATGGCAAATTGTGATTGATTATGTGCCAAATACGGATAGAAAACAGATATCAATCTTATTTCGATATGTCGTCGAACAATCGACTGTTTCACAGGAATTTATTCAAGAAAATATTCGAATTTGTCTACTGAAATGTTTTAAACAATCTTTAAGTCAACTTCACGATAAATTGACGATTCTATTTCAGTCAATTCAATTTGAACAATTGTTTCGAGATCAAATTTCAAATAAATTATTAAAAATTATTGACAAACGTTCATAAAATTCTTTAGACACTTTTTTTTTCTTTCAATCGAATACAATTTTATTCATTTATCGAAATAAAAATACTTCGCAAATTGCTTGTGCCTACTTCAATTTCAACACAATAATCTCCAAACAGTACACCTTGATTATATCTGATTATTTTCGATTCCAATATGAACAAATAAACTTGAAAATGTCGATTCATGAGCTTTATTTTTTAAATGAATATGACGATAACCTAAAACAAACGAATCAATGTTTCTCTCTTAAATATTTCATTCATCTAGTTACCTGTCTGCATCATTGTCATGGGCAAACAAAAATAAGCCATTCGTTCATCTTTTCCAAATGTATCGTAATCGTAAACATCAAATCGAACTAAACACATTTGTGGAAAATAAATATCGAAAACAAAAGTTTCGTTCCATTCAGGATTAAATCCATTATTTTCAATAAATTTCGTTTTTTGCATCTGTTGATCACATTGAATTCCATGTGTCGACACTTGAACATAAGGATCAGGAATATCATCAAATTTCTTATTCGATCGACTCAAAAATTGTCCACTGATGATCGTCACAGTTAATCTTTTTGGATATTCGAAATGATTGAGATAACCTTTTGTCAACGCTTTTTGATTGAGATAATTCGATGGATTATAATCACTTTTCTGTAGATGAATTAAATAATTCGGTTTGAGAACATAACCACATAAGCCATTATCGAGAAATTTACCATAGCATAATGACATCATTTGATCGGTGTTTTGGTAATTTAAAGCTACCATTTGAACACCGAAATTCCAAGCAATGATTGGATTTGGATTGCTTGAGTCTTGTCTGAGACCATCGGGATACATTCGAAGTAAATGTTTGGTACTTTGATTTAATAAACCAAGTGAATCCGAACGAATGATTCGTTCGAATTGTCGTTCAGATATATTTGGAGAATGACAGGATAAATCTGGAAAACAAAAATAAATGAGAAAATAGATCATTATTTTGAAAAGTTACAATGTTGTTTGGCATATTCGTATTTCCGATACGGAACATTTTGAAGATAAACAAAAAGATCAGCTAGATGATGTTCGATGACCTACAAAAAAAAGAATCTTAAAAATAATAATTGACATGTCGAAGATTGACTTTGCTCTGCGAATTGATTTGATTTCGTTCATCTTCAGTTGGTTCAATTTGAGCACGTCTGATTGACGCTGTTGTTATTGGTGGTGGTGAAATTTTAATTCCCTGAAAATACAATTAGAATTGATTTACAAATAAAACAGATGAAAATACTCGAACAAGCACTCGATATTTGAGATCTTCAGGCGATGGTAATACTGATGAATTCTTGCCAATTAATGGTTCAGTTATCAGTCGATCTGAATCGAAACAATCTTTTGTCGATAGAAAATTCAAATTGAATCTAAATCAAACCTCGGAGAACTTCTTTTAATATTCTCGCCATTTCTTTTTGTTGTTCAATCGAACAATGATTTTCAATATCAAGAATCACTGGATAACTAAAACACACAACTTATTAACCAATTGAGAGAAAACAAAAAAAAACGAATTCGTACGGCGAAGCTTTAAAAAGATTTGGCTCAATAAAACGAATAATTGATTCGAACAAACATGATTTCACTAACGTATATCCATGTTTAACGATCGGTTGTCCGTTATCTCCATCATAACAATCAATTTCCACGGATCGACAACCGGCTCGTAACGCTCGATTATAAGCTTCAGGATTACTTTCACCGGATACTTGACTATCAAACAAATAACTAAACAATAATCGAATACAAATCGATTCATCTTTTTTTTCTTTTTCAATAGAATTCATACGTATTATGCGAACTGTTTATAAAATAATCACACAATGGTCTGAGAAAAAACAAAATCGTTGATTGAAAATTTAGGAAAATAGTTAATTAAATAACCTCGTCATATCTTGATAGGGTCGATGGGTACACCAAGGTCGAATTAATGAAAAATCTTCGAATAAAAGCATATTTCGAAAACCTATGAACAGTAAAAATTGAATTACGAAGCATTTTTCTAGGAGAAAGAGGGCAAACCATTAAGACTGATCGAAAGTTTCTCTTGTAATTGAATATTTGGTTCGAATTGATAGATTAATTGTTGAATTTGTTCCGTTGTCACAACAGGTTGTAACGAAAAATCGCCTCGTTTATCTTCAGATCGATATTTAATTATCGTTTGCTGATGAAAATAAAAAAAAAATTCTCGATTCGAATCGTAAAAACTAAATTTTACATTTTGAACAGTCCGAAGAAAATATAAAAGTTCATCGATATTCATTGAAATCGATTCCATCGTGTATTGTTCACTGTTTTTAACAAATCTAAATGAGAAATGTCGCTTTTGTTCTCGTGATAAAACTAAACAAACTTTTTCATAATTTGAAAAAGATCATTTCGACGTGTGAGAACGTGGAAAAAGTCGATAAATTCTGTTGGATTTAAAAGTCCTTCGCCACTTTCATCTGCTTGTTGAAAAAGTTGTTCAAAAACATTCTCAGGAACTTCAACATTTAATTTATCCGTTAACAATCTTCGACATTCACGCTTCGTCAATGTTCCCGATCGATCTTTATCAGCCAAACGAAAATATCCAAGAATCCAACTAAACCATTTTTCTTTCAGAACAAAATCAAATCACTTCAGTTTACCTCGTCTCATCAATGCTATGCTGTTGTTTTCGTTTCAGTGCCGATATATCTAATAAATATGTTAATCCTTGGATCCATAAATCTCGTGTTTGTTGGTTAATTGCTACGAGATGAAGTTCGTCTCGGTAGTTATTATAGAAGATTGAGAAAGCTAATTGTTCCTAGACAAGAGAAATGTTATTGTTGTGTGTCGAGATCAGTTTGTTTTTTTTTACGTCATTTTTCTCGATGAGATCTCGTCGAACGAGCTGATCGAATGTTCTCGTATGAAAACCTACTCGAACTTCATTGATTTTATGAATATAATCTTTGAAAACAAACAGTTGAACGAGTAATTTAGGAGAAATTAACAAAAAAAACTTACAACGATGCGATTGAGAAAAGACTTTCTCTGATTGATGATAGGATATAAAAGCTTCGTGTTCATCGAGAAAAAAACATCGAGAATATTTTTCTCCGTTACGTTTTCGTTTGGTTAAAGTCGAGCCAATTTTTAATTTGGCTAAAATTTGAATCGCATCTTCATCGAATCTCTCGGCTTGTGACATATTCGTCTAATAAAACTAAAAGAGAATGAAAAGTATTTTCCGCAAATTAACTAATCGATCTCGAGAGAAATATTGTAAAAGCATCACATTCGGGGATTTGCTATTATTTTATCATGAAAATCGCCATGATTTGCGTGCCTAAACATCGATTGGATTCCTTTTATTTTTTTTGTGACCATTGTTGTCTATGTGCCTAAAACTATATTTTGCAAATATTTATTTCTATTCGCATGCTGATCGTTTTTGTTTACTCAGTCTGGTCTCAAAATCAAATAGAATTTCTTTTTTCTACGAAAGGAAATGACTTATTTATATCGAATTAGAAATTTATTGATACTGCCGTTTCTTTATTCGTTCGTCAAATGTTCTCTTCAATTGACATTTGCCATGGCAGTCATCAACGAGTAGTGTCACTTATGTTCAACTTAAAGAGAAATAGAATCTATTCTGCTACGTCAACAAGAACAAAATGGTCGAGAAATGTACTCGATTTTATATTACTTTGGATAATAAATAAACCAAGATGAGATCGTTTTTTATAAGATAGAAAAGGTGTTAAAGAACTTTCGATAATGAATTTAGTGCGAGTTATTCATCACGTATTCCATTGATGATCGATCAAACACAAAGAGCGAGAATAAAAGAGAATAGAAAACAAGCTTCTGTTTAGTTTTTTACTATCGAGAGAAAAAACGTTTCCATCTAATATTGAATAAATTTTGACATACTCACAAAGAATGCGATAGTGACACGATCTGACAAGTCAGATAATATTCAGAGATTGAGAGGATGAGGATGACCTCGGTAGTTTTACCATTTATCTATTAATATTTATCTCGGGAAACGAAACCTTTTGTTATAAATAAAGAATATGACCGTATAAATGATACCCTCAGGAGATTTTTGCATATTTTTATTTATCTAAACACGTTCGTGTATTTTCGCGGAAACTATTAATTATCAAAATCATAAACTCCGATTTAAAAAAATTACCTCGGCTTTTATTTAGACATAATATGTTAAAATAATTTTATTGTTGTGACCGTTTCGAATAATGACGTTAGAAAATAGGCGTGACTTTTCTAAAGTCATTTGTATTCAACAATTCTCTTCCGTAACAATAGAATCATCATATTTACGCCCTCAATTTCTGTCTTAACGTTATTTTGACTGCTTTCATTACTATGGGTTTCCCCTTATGTTCGACAAACGATAAGAATTCTTATGATTATCATCCTACTACTGACAGTACTTATCATTACTGCAGCCTAAATCCTGATAATTGTTATATTTCCGTTTGAAATCAGATCTCCTGAATCAGTATTATTAAGCATAAAATGAACTTAAAAAACGAATAGATTAATTAGCTAACGATTTGACCTGATTTTAAAAATTCACTGAAAACACAATCAATTTTTATTTTAATACTATTAAAAACTACTACATGTTAATCACATTTAATTATTCGACAAATTCTCTATTGCAATATGAACAAATAAACTGGAAAATGTTGGATCATGATCTTTTGTTTTCAAATGAATATGACGATAACCTAGAACAAACAGATCGATATTTCAGTATAATCATTTACTTGTCTAGTTACCTGTCTGCATCATTGTCATGGGCAAACAAAAATATGCAATTCGATCATCTCTACTAAATGTATCGTAATCGTAAACATCAAATCGAACTAAACACATTTGTGGAAAATAAATATCGAAAACAAAAGTTTCGTTCCATTCAGGATTAAATCCGTTGTTTTCAATAAATTTCGTTTTTTGCATCTGTTGATCACATTGAATTCCGTGTGTCGACACTTGAACATAAGGATCAGGAATATCATCAGATTTCTTATTCGATCGACTCAAAAATTGTCCACTGATGATCGTCACAGTTAATCTTTGTGGATATTCAAAACGATTGAGATAACCTTTTGTCAACGCTTTTTGATTGAGATAATTCGATGGATTATAATCACTTTTCTGTAGATGAATTAAATAATTCGGTTTGAGAACATAACCACATAAACCATTATCGAGAAATTTACCATAGCATAATGACATCATTTGATCAGCGCTTTGGTAATTTAAAGCAACCATTTGAACACCGAAATTCCAAGCAATGATTGGATTTGGATTACTCGAGTCTTGTCTGAGACCATCGGGATACATTCGAAGTAAATGTTTGGTACTTTGATTTAATAAACCAATTGGATCAGAATTTGCAATACTTGCAAATTGTTTTTCGGAAAGTGATGATGAATAATGACCGACGTCTAGAGAATTCATTTGAATGGAAAATGAAAATAGAAAAAAAAAGATTTCGTATACAATGATTTGATGAAGGATTGTATTTCTGATAAGTTACATTTTCAAGATAAATGAAAAGACCTGATGAACTGTCAATATCATCGCTGTCGTTATCTGGTAAAATTTTCGTAACAGTAGAAGACGATGCTAATGGCTTAACACTCTAAATTATGAACTTTTCTGTTGAATTTTAATTATTAATCGAAACTGTGAGACTTACACGAACAAGAACTTTGTATTTGAGTTGTTCAGGTGACGGTAATTGGCCATTTTTTGTTTTTATATGTTTCGTTATTAAAGAATCTTCAAAAAACAAATATATTGGCCCCGATTTATTTATTTAGTTAATTACCTCCGAGAACTTCTTTTAATATTCTTCCAATTTCTTTCCGTTGTTCAGTCGAACAATGATTTTCAATCGAAAGTATAACCGGAAAACTAAAACACACAACTTATTAACGAATCGAGAGAGAGAGAGAGAAAACAAAAGAGAATTCCTACGGCGATGTTTTAAAAAGATTTGGTTTAATAAATCGAATAATCGATTCGAAGAGACATGGTTCAACAAATGTAAATCCATGTGTAACAATTGGCTGTCCATTATCTCCGTCATAACAATCCATTTCAACAACCCGACAACCTGCTCGTAATGCTCGATTATAAGCTTCGGGATTACTCTCGCCAATGACTTGACTGTCGAACAAATAACTAAACGACAATCGAATACAAATCGATTCATCTTTTATTTGAATCGAATTCGTACGTATTATGTGAACTATTGATGAAATAATCGGTCAACGGTCTAAAAATGATTTGTTTCTAAAATATTTGAATGTTGATTTGTCTGACCTGGTCATATCTTGATAAGGTCGTTGAATACACCATGGTTTTACCAAAGAAAACTGTTCGGATAACATCATGTTTCGAAAACCATCGAGACTCAAACGAGATTTTCTCTTTAAATTGATATTTGGTTCGAATTCATTGATAATTTCTTGAATTTGTTCTTGTTTTGTAATCGATTGAATATTAAAATCATCTCTGATTTGTTTTGATGAATAAACAATCACTTTTTGCTAGAAGAAAAATAAACTTTCAACGATAAAGAAAAAACAAAACTCGAATACATTTTGAATCTCAGTAAGAAAATCGAAGAGTTCATTGATATCCATTGAAATCGTTTCAATTGTATATTGATCACCATTTTTAACAAACTTTTTCATCAATTGAAACAGATCGTTTCGTCGAGCAAGAAGATGAAAAAATCGAATAAAATCTTCGGGATTTAATATTCCTCGATTATTTCGATCAGCATCTTGATAAATTTGTTCGAAAATCGTTTCATCTAATTCGATATTCAACGAATCAGTCAACAATTTTCGACATTCTCGTTTATTCATTGAATTCGAATTGTCTTTATCGGCAAATCTCAAATGACTTAAAATCCAACTAAAAACAAACAAGACAAATCGAAATAAAATCTTCATCAACCGAACTCATTATCTCGAATAAGAAGTCGTTGCCGTTTTTTCGAATAGAAATCACAAAGATTTCGTAAACCGAAAACCCACAGATCTCTTGTCGTTTTGTCCGTTGCCATGAGATGAAGTTGATCTCGATAATTATTATAAAATATCGAAAAAGCGAGTTCTTCCTAGAAATGAATAATTACAAATGAATTCAACATAATTTCGTTGATTTACATCATCAGATTCGATGATTTTCTGTCGAATGAGATCCGTGAAAGCTAATGTACGAAATCCGATTCGGATTTCATCGATATCTCGAATATAATCTTGAAACAAAACGAACAGCAAAGATTTGATTTAGCTTCGAAAGTCAATTTGACAGCTCACATCGACGTGGTTGGTCGAAGAATTTCTCTGATTGATCATAGGAAATAAAATCGTCATGTTCATCAAGATAAAAATGTCTCGAATATGTTTTTCCATCTTTTTTCTGTTTAATTAAAAACGAGCCAATTTTTAAATTCGCTAGAATTCGGGTCAGTTCTTCGTTGTTATTCGAAGACATTCTGTTTGCCTCTGACGAGCGTTGCTTAGCTATACAAACAATCGAGTTTTTTTTCGACGAATAGGAAAAGAATTATTGTTAGTCGTTCATTGATGAAGTTTTTTTGGAAAACGGACATACTTTGACGAACGCCGATCATCGTTTATGTTTTTTGATAAAATAATGAAGAAGAAGAGAAAAAAGAAATTTGTATGTCGATTGACGTCAGAGAAAAAGTCTATTAGCATTTGAAATAAATTCTGTTTGTTGTTGATTTTTATGATTAAAAATAGAAATCAAATTCTCAATGAAAGATTTTTAATGTAATCTTCATGTTTCTTATTTTCTTTTCTTTTTTTTTATTTCTCCTGAAGACGTAATCGATTCATTGAAGCATAGAAAAATATTCACGATATTTATCACTAAATGAGTAATAACTTTATTCGTTAATCAATCAATGATAATGTACTTGTTTGATGATTTGAAACTTTATTTACGAGAAATAGAATTCAATCGAATAAGTTTGTAATTAATTAATTTATTTATTTTTCTAATTTTGCCATTCAAAAGAAAAGATATTAATTTCGAATAAAATCAAATTCTATCGTCTTTTTTTTCTTACCTTGATTTTAGTATAATGGCCTATCTATTTATTTTTATTTAATATCTGTTGTTTTTCACGAAAGTACGACAAAAAAAAGAAACTATCTCAATTGAAAATCCCAATTTCGAAAGGATAGCTTTGACACATCGATTTATCGAGAGAAATGAAGAGAAAAAAAGAAAGGTAATTAAAATAGCGCTGTAGTAGGTGGCATGTTTGGCCTTATCGATGATTTATATTAAAAAAAACATCCATATACTCAATGTATATCAATGATCGTTGCAATGTGACTGCAGTAATTACGATGCACATCACAGTAATTACATATTTCTCACAGTTAACGTGTTCGTTTCATTTCGCATTTTCTTTTTCGTCGTAGGAATTGATGACCTTCTTTTCGCGTTTTTTTTCTCTTCTACTTGCTATACATTTTAGTAACGCAGACAGATAACCATGAATTAAATTGAATAACACATATTTTCATATGATAGTTGTATTTCGTCCTTTTCCTTTTTTCTTCAAGAGAAAAATGGTGCAATAGAATCAAAAATCGGCTTGATGATGTACCTAAACTCAGCGAATATTCCCCCACCAACTTCATTTGCTCCAACGCCAGTTCAATTTTCTGATATTAGTTCAACAGCTCATCAACAACAGCAATTGCATTATAATTTGCTGAATTTTAATGCAGCAGCAGCAGCTGGTTTGATCACCCCGACCCCGATTTTACCGACAAATATTAATAATAATAATACTACTACGCAAATAATCGAACCATCACAACAACAACAACAACAGCCGACATTGAATCATCAATCAATTGTTCATATCTTAACAGATAATTTTTATAATGGCGTATCACTTCGAGAAAAAAATCCGAATCAATTATATGATCCTCGGAAAACTCGAAAACGTTTATCAGAACCTGTGTTTTCCATCCAACAACAGCAACAACAACAACAACAACAACAACAACCTTTAATAACCAATCAATCACAACAACAAACTGTATTCGGTCAACAATATAATGTGCCTAATCAAGGTCTTGTACCTGATCTAAGTTCGTCTCATTCGTTAAATCGTCGTCGTTCAATTCGTTTTATAAAAACTCCGTTAACTCTGCAGACAATTCCTCAACAATCAATTCTTTCACGTGAACCACAAAAGTTATTAGTCGCTCGTCATGCCGAACGTGTCGACTCGACATTTGGTGCCGGTTGGATCGATCAAGTTTTCGACAAAACAACAGGTGTATACCGTCGAATTAACTTAAATTTACCGAAAAAAATGGTAACAAGAAGAGATTTGAAAGATTTTTTATTTGATCCTCCATTAACTGAATTAGGTTTACACGAATGTAAAATGGTCGGTGAGGAACTTAAAACACAAGGTGTGCAAATTCATCATGTTTACGCATCGCCTGCACTACGTTGCATTCAAACGGCTGATAAAATCCTCGAAGGTCTTCAACTTCGTGATCAAATTTCGATTCGAATCGAACCTTGTCTTTTCGAATTTCTCAAATGGTATCCTGTTGTACCGGTGAAATGGCCGTTTCTTGACTCAGATGAACTCATCAAAAATGGTTACAACATTGATCAATCCTATAAAGCATTTTATCCAATTGAAAGTTTGAGAAAAGACGAAGACGAACTGATGTATTACACTCGTAGTCATTTCATCGTGACTTCGATTTTAAAAAATCATCAAATCGATGCAGGAAATGTGCTCATTGTTGGACATGTAAAAATCGATCTCGTCTTTCTTTTCGAACACGAAAACCAAGTCTTTGTTTGTTGTTTTCTAGGCGCCGACAATTGAAGTATGCACTCGACAATTAATCGGTGGGCAACCTCGAATCAATGATTTGAAATTTCTTGTTCTACGCGTTCCTTTTCTTTCGTTACATTGTGTTGAAAAGCAAATCGATGGAACATGGAAAGCAACTAAACCACCAGTATCCCCGATAAAACATGCCGCTGTCGAACCATTTGACTGGCGTTTCTTCCGTTGAACTTAATGAGCACAAGACGACAAGCACGTTCGATTCTATTTTTCACTTTTCTTTTTTCTTCGAGCTTTTTTTTAATAATACATATTCTATCTGATTAACAAAATGAGAAAAAGAAAACTTCGTCTTTTCTTTACAATTGGTCGATGTAATTATGTGAAGTATCTGCTTATTTGAAAGAAAAAGATCAAGAAACTACTCATTTCCTTGAAAAGCTCATCAAGATAAGAAGAGCAAGAAAGAAAAACGGTAAGTTCCAACTCATCTATGACTTGAGATAAATTAAAAAGCGACTTCATTGTCGTGGAAAGTTTCTCCAATCAATAATGACCTTGATTAAATTGAATCGGATATGAAAGTCCTAATGAAAACAAAATCAATTTAGTTCGTCGATGATTTTCTTATTCTTAAATTCTCAATAGAAAACAAAAAAGTTGTTTGTTTTGTCTTCATTTAAAATATCAATATGAAACAAAAACCGTGAAGTCGAGTTTCATATTCATTACTTCTGACGTATTCTTAAGTATTCATTAATGCCTTACTTCTCTTTTTCTTTTCTTTTCTTTTCTTTTCTGGTAAAAAAAAAGCAAAAGAATGATTTATTTATTTTTACTTACTGTAAATCAAGATACTGATTGATGAGAAAATGACTTATTTTTCTGAAATCTCTATTTATAGTTATTCAATATTTATCTTGCTAAATTACCTTAGATTTGAATACACAAATCAAACGTGAACATATTTAATCGGTAAATCGAATCAATACGACACGTTCTTTCTTTTCTCAATGGTGAGTCTCAAGGAAAAACAAATATACCGATTCAATTTCAAATTTTAAAAAAATCGCTAAAATCCACTGACATTTTGCGACGTTATACTAAGAGAATTCGAGAAAAACGCAGATCTATTTCCATGAGAAATCAATAGAACCGTTTTTCTTTTTTTTTATTGCAGGAATATTCACACGATCCATCTCAATTACGACGTACGTCACTCATGCACAGTGCGCTAACAGGTAAAAATCGATTGAACATGAGAAAGATCTTCGTTTTCTTTAATTAGTTTTTCAGAAAACAACTGAAAATTCGCGTGATTTGTCGTTGAATCAGGCGAATCGAGCAACGAAAGTCTACGTTCGTTTAATGTTCGTACGAATCGGTGAAATCGATACATTAAATGAAAAGTATCAGGCACAAGCATCGATTGAATCTCGTTGGACGGTGGACTTCGATAAATTCGTTGGAAATCTATCTGTTGACGAACAACGCCGTTTGAATCACGGCAAATCGGTTTCTTTAATAAAATATTCCGAATTGAATTGGCATCCGGAATTATACGTTGAAAATGCTCTCGGCGAACTGAAAGAACAAATTCGATATAGTGCAAAGAAATCTCGAATTGATCATCAAATTTACATTTGCGAACATCGAGATATCAAAGGTTTATTTTGGGAAAAACTCGAACTACAACATTTTCCGTCCGATGTCCAAGATCTATCGATTTCAATTGCATCGTCATTGTACGATGATCGAGTTGTTCTACTCTCTGATACACATCGAACGAGTGGCGTCAATCGAGAAGCTTTTGTTGATCAACAAGAATGGTCTTTGTACGAGCATGTCGATACTCAGCAGAGATATATCAAAGAATTTCTCTTTCGAAGTGGATTCGATGAAGAAGAAGAGGAACAACAACATGAATTCGACGAATCATCGAGTTCTTTTACGAATAAAGAACGAAGACGTTCGGTTCTAACTGTTACTTGCCATGCTGGTTTGTTTGTTTTTAGTTTCTTTGTTTTAGAATTTGTTTTTTGTTTTGTAATTTTCAAGCTCGTCGATCGAATTACTTCTATTGGAATGGTTATTGTTTAGTTTTTTTAATTACATTAGTTTCATTTTGTATATTTGCTATTCCACCACAGTAAGAAAAAACTGACCATTTGTTTGATTCAATAAAAAAAAAACCTTCTTTTGACAAAGTTTATCAGCAAATCGTCTTCAAATCGCTTGTACACTTCTGCTAACATCGATTACATTTCGATGGACAGTCAATCGATCACTTGTAAGTCAATAAACTTCATAATTTCCATTAAAAAAAATTCTTCTCATTAAGCCAACTATTTCCTATTTAACAACCATGGACAAATACGCCATTATGTGTCTATTTACTCTCGTTATTCTCTCGATTTGGCACGCGATTATCGGTGCATTGATATTTTATAATACAGCTGATTTCCGTGTCACGCCCGACTCGTGGTTTGTCGATCTTGATCGTTATGTTTTATATCTGTCAGTTGGCGTTTATTTGCTAATTCATATCGTTCTCTTCGTTTGGTTATTTCGTGTGCCATTGAAATATCGTCGAGAATTGAAGAAAAAAGATCTTCAATATCGAGAATCGATCTCCAACGAACCATGTTCGGTTCCGATTTCATCGAAAAAGAGACTAAAACGCAGTGGAACATACATTCCCGTGTCAATCGAAAGATGAACACAGAACGTATTCGATTAGTTTGTTTGTTTTTTTTATTTTCATATGTGAATATGACTATTTGTAGCTAAAGATTTATTATGAATAGAAAGCAAAAAAAAGGGTTGATAAAAAAAAAGAACATGAATTAAATGAATTGAAGTTGATTTCTGTTGAATAAATAGAATTTATGCTTCATCATCTTTATGTTCTTTAGCAGATTTTAATTGAACTTGATCACGATAGTTGACTTTATCTTCGTCTTTTTGTTCTTCTTTGAGCGCGAATTTGTTGGTCGATTGTTTCAAATTTGCCATGCCGATGAAATTCGGTTCGTCTTCTTTGGGTTTTTTGATTTTGTTTAATCTGAATAATGAATCGACAGTTAAAAAAACAAATGTAAATCGATCAAAACACGTACTTTTGTTCGGTTTTTGAGACTTTCTTGAGTGATGGTTTGACGAATTTACCTTTGATATCGTTGATTTTGATTGTTAATTCGTTGATATCATAATCTTGTTTACGAACTTTAAATTCAAAATCATAACGACTTTCTTCACCTGTTTTTAATTGATTATGAAGATCTTGGCAGAGTGATTTCAATTGAGCTAAATGACAAAATGTTGTTGCTTTTTTGATTTCATATTTTTGCTTTTCTTTTTTACCATCACTCATTGATTGAAGATCATCGAGTGGTTTCAAACGTTCTTCAATGAATTTCTTACGAGCTTCTAAACGACGTTGTTGTTCGCCTTTAAGATTGTCCGTAGCCATTTTCATGATCAAAAGCTAATAGAGAAAAGAATTTCGGTGAAATGGTTGTCAATTGAGGTTTTCTTGTCGAACGAACCCGAAGTTTTCGTTTTTTTTCCGGTGTTAAACCGAAACGTTTCTTTTTCTCAGCTGCATCACGAGCTTCTTGACGTTTTCGTTCTCGATCAGCTTTCTTTCGAGCTTTTTTCTCGTCTTCAGTAAGCGATCGATCCTAGAAACAACAATGAACTTCTGCTTTTTTCTCTTCTCCTTCACAATCAATCGTCGACATGCTTCGTTTGGCTTTCACATTTCAAATCATTGTCCAATTTGAATCTTGATGTTTTTTTTGCTTCGTTCGTCAGCGTGCAAAATAAGAATAAACACAAAACATGCTGAATGCCGATCACGATCAGTTGTTTTTTTTTTGATTAAATATGAACATGCATTGCAGTTTTTCTTTTGGTTTTACCTCATCAGCCATTTTGCTTTGGTTTTATTTATTTATTTGTATGAGAAAACTCGGAGTTATGCGGTATGTCGTAGAAGAGCAAAAAAAGAACAGATTAGACACTTATTCTTCGCTTTTTTTTTCTTAGCGATATCAACCTACGGATATTATCCGCTAAAGATAAAGAAAAATAGATCGAGAGAGAGGCGAAGAAGAAAAACGTCGACCGATGATGATGATGATGTTGTTTTCTTGTTCCTAAAATATCCGCACAGATGAAGAAAAGAAACGACGGAGGAGTCTTTTTCTGTCCGTTTGCGGTGCTTTTTTCTCCTCAGTTTGCTTGGATTATTGTTCTTTTTCCTATCTCGTACAGTTATATACGGATACAACGAGATATGCAATTGGAGGAGAAGATACCAGCAGTCGTCCTCTTCTTCTTCTTCTTCTTTCTTTTCTTTTCTTTTCTTTTCTTTTCATCTCTTTCTAGTTATGGATATTAATTACAAATATAAATAATTATACAACAAACCTTTTTCTTTTTTTGCTCGATCTCGATGATTTTATTTTGAAAATCATACAAGACAAAGAAGAATCAGGCTAAACCATTCAACAGTCGATGATCTTTATCTTTCTTCACGCCTACGCGCTCATTTCTCAACGAGATTAGTCTTCGAAAGAAAAAGGCAAAAATATTGATGAGATTTTTATCGTTTATTTGTTCTACATGGTTAAAAAACTAAAGCAAAGAAATGTTGAGGGACCTGTTTGTTTGTTTGTTGTGATAATACGAAGTCTATTCGTCTTCATGATGATGTTCACCTTTAGTTGATTTAAGTTGAATTTGTTCACGAAAATTAACTTTATCTTCGTGTTCATCTTTGAGAGCGAATTTATTCGTTGATTGTTTGAGATGAGCACGAAAATCGATTTCTTCTTCTTTGGGTTTATGTAATTTTTGTAATCTATTCCAAAAGAAAAGATCATTCGAGAGAAATCAAAGACGAATATCTCGTACTTTTGCGTTGTTTTCGATACTTTTTTCAATGTTGGTTTAATGAATTTACCTTTGGCATCATTGACTTTGATCGTCAATTCATTAATCTAGAAGAAAAAAACGGATCTTTATTTTGCAAATCGATTCAATGATTTGATTATACATCGTAATCTTGTTTTCGAATTTTCATTTCGAGATCATAGCCTGTTTCTGCTGTGTCATTTAATTGTTTATAAAGATCTTTGACTAACGAAACAAGATTTGCTTCATTGAGAGAATTAAGATCGCTTGCTAATGGTTTCAAACGCTCTTCAATGTATTTCTTTCGAGCAGCTAAACGTTCTTCGGCGGCATTTTTTAAGTTGTCTGTTGCCATTTTCATGATCAAAAGCTAATAGAGAAAAGAATTTCGGTGAAATTATTGTCAAGTGAGATTTTTTTGGGTGAACAAACTCGAAGTTTTCGTTTCTTTTCAGGTGTTAACGCGAAACGCTTCTTTTTTTCGGCAGCATCACGAGCTTCTTGACGTTTTCGTTCTCGTTCGGCTTTCTTTCGAGCCTTTTTCTCTTCTTCCGTCAATTCACGATTCTAAAATCGATCGATTGAATTTTCAAAAAAAACAAAAGCAAAACAAAAACGCTTACATCGTCTCCCATGATTATTCTATGTTAATAACTGTTATAGTCAATATACACAACAGATAATCTTATCTGGATATATCACCAAGTCAGACAAACAACAAAACTCTTGCTCACTTTTTTCTCCTTTCGTCTCTATATTGTCGCTATTTTTTTCCTCTCTCTCCTAAATATCACATCTTGTATTTTTTTTGTGTTCTCATATCATTAAAAATACACAAGAGGAAAACCTTCTGATTGGTATTCTTTCGTCTCACAGCGATCCATATCATTTATACAAACATCACACATTTGTTCACGTATATCTTCGTCGATATCACCAGATGTCATTTACAATAATACCAAATCGATAAAAGATATCCTTCAAATAGACTGTTTACTACGTAGATGGGACAAACATAAACATGATTTGTCATAGTGCATCTTTATCTCTATCGAAAAAAGATAAAATATGTTCAAACAATCAATTGATACTTCGTTTTTTCTTGATTTTATTTTAAGATGAAATCTAGATTTTTTATCTATTATTTGATTTCTAGAACAATATACAAAGAGAATAATGAATATACACATGATAGAAGGTGTCGTTGCAGTTTGAATTGCCTTTTGAAGTCGGCTCCATACTTTTTGATCAGCATCCAACAGAACTGTGGAGCCATAGACGATGATTGTGCGTACTAATGGTTTGTAGATGTTGATCATTATCTTGTTGTTGGGTTCGTACGCTGATCTCTCTAACAGTTATTTGATTTGGAGCCAACGTAGGAAAGTGTTGTTCAATCGCTTCAATCTAAAAAAAGAGGCAATGTAATTGGATGAAATCAAATCAATGATTATATTAGATTGAAAATGCAAACAAAACTAATACTGAAACAACTTTTAGAGAAGATATTCTTCGACACATACTGTAAAATTATATTTGACATACACGACAAAACAATTATAATGATCGAAAGAACAACTGATGATGTCACTGTGATCGTGAAAAAATATCTCAATAAAAACGAAATCGGTATCTTTATTTCTATTTAAATGCCTCAACCGATTAACAAAAATAGCTCTATGAAACAGAGAAAAAAGAATAAATATCTAACCTTTTTTCCTGTTGTTGTCGATGATGGAAAAACTGTAGCTCGTGATGATTCAATTGTTGCCAAGGCGATCAATACGGCCACCGTGACGATACAAAATGATAGCGTATACGACCATTTTATGCAGTTTACAGCTGTATTTTATCGTAAATCACACGTTTGGCATGCACCGTATATGTCCCTTTCATTAGCGAAAAATGACCTATAATACAACATCTTATCAATGACAAATTCAGTTTCCTTTGTAGTTGACGATGGACATGGCACTAAATAAAAAGTAAAACATTTATTGATATAAAGTCATGATTTATATAGTGCTAAAAATAATTTCATTAGTGAAAGTATTTCATCCCACTTCCCTAAGTCCTCAAATCTAAAATGTTCTTTTACGCGCGTGGCCACAGATAACCAAATTCTTCTTCCCTAGTTCAAACGGTGTGACAAAGTTTTTTGCAGATTATTTCTATTCAGGAATGTAATGAAAAGAAATAGAATAGATTAGTATAGCTCTCTCTCTATATATATGTAGACTTTGAATGTAATCTACGCTGTCGAATGAAGCTAAATTCGAGAATTATCTATTTGATAAATGTTGGGATTTTCAACGATAAAAGGATTAGAGGGTGTTCTATGGATTACGATCTCGTTTTTGTTTTTTTTTCTATCTTTATTATATCAGTCACAAATAATACTAATATCGTGGACTTTTATCGAATTTAACACCAAAACTAGCCAATCAACCGATATCGAATTTATTAAAAAAATAATTTTAAAGTGTAAGATTTCAAATATTGAACAATACAGAGAAAAATAACGAATCATATTTTATTGAATTTTTGAAAAAAAAGTAGAACATTTTTTTGGTTTTAGTAAAATCTAACTAAAAATATTAGTGTTTGTACTAAGTTTATAATTAAAAATGTTTATTT